>Ga0190265_10002614_pt1 | contig 12111 bp, 10 predicted proteins | sample Popmic124T_FD_133135 | JGI IMG/M metagenome (GOLD analysis project Ga0190265, IMG submission 133135) | Populus adjacent soil microbial communities from riparian zone of Indian Creek, Utah, USA - 124 T | ecosystem: Environmental > Terrestrial > Soil > Riparian zone | place: USA: Utah | collected... | reverse complement strand
CTCCGGACGTGGCTGGACGAGGCCCTCGGCACGCCCGGAACCGCAGGCGTCACCGAGGAGTTGACGCCTCGCGAGAACGCCGGCGACATCCTCGTCCGCCGCTACCCGGCCACCGGGGGCGGCGACGGTGAGGGCGCCGGGAAGCGTCCGGTGCTGCTGCTCGGCCACTACGACACCGTGTGGCCCACCGGCACCCTGGCGGCATGGCCCTTCCGGCGCGAGGGCGACCGCGTCTCCGGGCCGGGCGTCTTCGACATGAAGGCGGGCCTGGTGCAGGCGGTTTGGGCGCTGAAGGCACTGGACGCACTCGGACTGCCGCGCCCTGCCTGCACGTTGTTGCTCAACGGGGACGAGGAGACCGGCAGCCTCGCCTCCAGCGACGCGATCGTCTCCGAAGCGCTCGCCTCACGTGCCGCGTTCGTCTTCGAAGCCTCCGCGGACGGCGCGGTCAAGACCGCCCGCAAGGGCGTCGGCCTCTTCCAGCTGGACGTCGAGGGTGTGGAGGCACACGCCGGGCTCGACCCCACCGCGGGGGCGAGCGCGATCGAGGAGGCCGCACACCAGGTGCTGCGCCTGGGCGCGTTGAGCGACCCGCCGGCGGGCACGACCGTCAACGTCGGTGTCCTGCACGGCGGTACGCGCAGCAACGTCACCGCCGGTCACGCCGTCGCCGGTCTCGACGTACGGGTCGCCTCCGCGGCGGAGCAGGCGCGGATCGACGCCGCGCTGTCCGCCGCGTCCCCGGTGAACCCGCGCACGAAGGTCGAGATCACGGGCGACTGGAACCGCCCGGTCTTCGAACGCACTCCGGACGTGGCGCGGCTCTGCGAACTGGCCCGCGCCTGTGCCGCCCCGCTGGGCCTCGACCTGAGGGAGACGTCCGTGGGCGGTGCGAGCGACGGCAACTTCGTACTCGCCGCGGGGGTGCCCGTACTGGACGGCCTCGGCGCGGTCGGCGCGGGCGCGCACGCCCGCAGTGAGCACGCCACGGTCAGCGGCATGACGCAGCGCGCGGCGCTGACGGCGGGGCTGCTGGCCGCGTTCGCGGGGTGACGTAAGGGACGTGACGCGCCCGCGGTGACGTACGGGTGAACTGCCCCGGCCAGGACGGCCGTTCACTCCAGCGGACAAGGGCGGCCGACGACGGGAGCGCGCGAACGACGGGGCCGTCCACATCCTCTGACCGCATTTCAAATACACCCTTCCGCAGTACAGTTGACTCTGTGTGCGCGGTCGCTTCCCCGCCACAGGCCCATCCGAGGAAGGGAAGTTGTGAGCATCAACAAGGGACTCGGCAAAGTCGGGGTGGCTCTGAAGTGGGACCCCAGTCCCATAGGCGCCCCGGTGCATGACCTCGACCTCATCGCCGCCACCTTCTCCAGCGACGATCCGTACGGAAAGCCCGCGTACCTCGTCCACTTCGACAGCCGCTCACCGGACGGCACCATCACGCTCAACAGGGACAGCCGCACCGGTCAGGGCTTCGGCCCCGACGAGGCCATGACCCTGGAGCTGGACCGGCTGGCCGAGTCGTACGTGCGTGTCGTCGTCGGCGTGGTCATTCAGCAGAGCGGCGGGCCGATGACGTTCGGCGATGTGGCGAACACCGCCATCGAAGTCTCCGAGGCGCACACCACGCTGGCGAGCAGCGACTTCTCGAGCGTCGCAGGCTCCATCGCCGCGACCGTCGCGGAGTTCACGCGCGCCGAGACGGGCGAGTGGGAGTTCCACGAGACAGTCACCGGGTTCGACACCGAACCGGAGTCCTTCGCGGGGGTGATGGGGAAGAAGCACCCCTGACACCGGCCCCGGCGCGTCCCGCTTCTGGCCGCATGTCCCCCTGGGACAGACTTGCCGAATGACCGAGTCCCAGGGGCCCCGTACACAGCAGACCGAACAGAGCCACTGGGCGAACCTCCAGCGGCCGCTGCGCCGCTTCCTGCGCACCGAGACCGGCAGTGCGGCGATGCTCCTGGGCGCCACCGTCGCGGCGCTGGTCTGGGCGAACGTCGACTTCTCCTCATACGAACGCCTGTGGGCGACGAAGCTCTACGTCGGCATCACCGACGACCGCATCTCGCTGGATCTGCACGACTGGGTCAACAGCGGGCTCATGACGTTCTTCTTCTTCGTCGTCGGGCTCGAGGCGCGCCGCGAGTTCGACATGGGGGATCTGCGCGAACGCCGCCGGGTCACCCTGCCGGCCCTCGCGGGCATCGGCGGCATGATCGTCCCCGTCGCGATCTACCTGGCGTTCAACGCCGGGGAGCCCTCCGCGCAGGGCTGGGGCACGGCGATGTCGACGGACACGGCGTTCGCGCTGGGCATGCTGGCCCTGGTGGGTCCGCGCTTCCCCAGGCGCCTGCGTGCCTTCATGCTCACCTTCACCGTCGTCGACGACGTCATCGCGCTCGCGGTCATCGCACTCGTCTACAGCGAACAGGTCTCCCGCGGCCCGCTGTTGACCGCGTGCGCTCTCTTCCTCGCGGTGCTGCTGGTCCGCGCCTTCAACGTGACCTCCGGGATCGTCTACGCGGCGCTGGGCTCGGCCTTGTGGGTGGCGATGCTCAAGTCCGGTGTCGACCCGGTCACCACGGGCCTGGCCCTGGGACTGCTCACGTACGCCTATCCGGCGGCACGCGGCGATCTGGAGCGCGCGAGCGGCCTGTTCCGGCTCTTCCGCGAACAGCCCACGGGCGAGCTGGCCCGTACGGCGCGGGTGGGCCTGACAGCGGCCATCTCCCCCAACGAGCGCCTCCAGGAAGTCTTCCACCCGTGGACGAGCTACGTGATCGTGCCGCTGTTCGCCCTCGCCAATGTGGGCGTGCCGCTGACGGGTGAGCTTCTCTCGCGTGCCTTCACCTCCCCCATCACCCTCGGCATCCTCGTCGGCTTCGTCCTCGGCAAGCCGGCCGGCATCGTCGGCGTCTCCTGGCTGGTGATGCGGCTCAGCCGGGGCCGGCTGCGTCCTCCGGTGGGCTGGGCCGCCGCCGCGGGCGGCGGCACGATCGCCGGCATCGGCTTCACCGTCTCCCTGCTGATCGCCGGACTCGCCTTCCACGGGGCCGAGTTGGAGGAAGCGAAGATCGGCGTGCTCAGCGCCGCGCTGTGCGCGTCCGCCATCACCTGGGCGCTGTCCAGGGCGACGGCGCTGCTGCCGCACCAGCTGCGGGCCCGTGCCCTGCTCGGTACGTCCGACCCCATCGTCGACCTGGCCTGGGTCGTCGACGACGAATGCGATCACGTACGCGGGCCCGCGGAGGCGGTGGTCACGCTGCTCGAGTACGGCGACTACGAGTGCCCCTACTGCAGCCGGGCTGATCCCGTCGTCCGTGACCTCCTCGCCCGGCACGACGACGTCCGCCACGTCTGGCGCCATCTGCCGCTGACCGATGTGCACCCCCACGCTGAGACGGCCGCCCAGGCCGTCGAAGCCGCCGCCGCCCAGGGCGCCTTCTGGGAGATGCACGAGTGGCTGCTCAGCCACCAGGAGGAGTTGCAGGTCACGGCGCTGGTGCGGCAGGCCAAGGTGCTCGGGCTCGACACCGACCGCTTCCGGGAGGACCTGCGCGAGCGTATCGGCGAGGACCGCGTCGCCGAGGACCTCGACTCCGCCGACGAGAGCGGCGTCTCCGGAACCCCCACCTTCTTCGTCAACGGCCGCCGGCACAGCGGCGGATACGACAGGGACAGCCTGTACGCGGCGGTGAAGGCCGCGCGGGTACGGGCGAACATGGGCCCGTAGCGCGTGTTACAGCACCCCCGGTCGCAAACCCCTCCATACCCTGCGGGAGCAGCACAGACCGAACCGGGAGACAACATGAACCGAGACGACCTGCCCGCCCCCGAGACGGGTCTGCTCCTGACCCACTTCCTGACCGTGCGGGACGTCGCACGCTCACGCTCCTTCTATTCGGACGTACTCGGCGGCAAGGTGGTGCTGGAGGAGAACCCGTGCATCGTCCGGCTCGCCAACGGCTGGATCATCATGAACCCCGGCGGCGGCCCCACCCCCGACAAGCCCGGCGTGACGCTGCGGCCGCCCGAGGATCCGCACAGCACCGCCGGCTTCCTCAATCTGCGCGTTGCGGACATCCAGGAGTGCTACCGCGAATGGAGCGCCAAAGGCGCTGAATTCCTCACCGAGCCCATCGACCGCAAGGCCGAAGTGCGCTGCTACGTACGGGATCCCGACGGCTATCTCATCGAGGTGGGGCAGGCGACGGGGCTCCTGGAGGGGATCCTCGCCGATCCTCCTGCGGGGCAGGGGTAGAAGCTCGCCGGTCCGGCGGGCGCGGCCGGCCGGCGCTGCACGTCAGTGCCGGTCGTGCCGGTCGCGCTGGTCGAGCCGTGTGCCTGCGCGGACGTTCCAGCGTCCGGCACGGCCGCTGAGCGAGGTGGCGGTCAGCGGTTCCACATCCACCCGCCACAGGCCCTGCGGCGGTGCGCCCAAGGCACTGAGCACCGCCGCCCGTACGACGTCCGGCTCCACCACGGCCACCACACGGCCGGGCTGCGCGGCCAGTTCGGCAAGCCACTGCCCGGTCCTGGCGCACAACTCCCGTACCGATTCGCCTCCGTGGGGCGCGCTCCCGGGATCCGACAGCCACAGGCCGACGCCAGCGGGGTCGGCTGCCGTCACCTCTTCCAGAGTCATCCCCTGCCAGCGCCCCATCGCGCAGCCCGCCGCCTGCTGCGCGGTCACCGCGTGCAGACCGAGCTCTTCGGCTGTCTGCTCGCAGCGGCGCGAGGGCGACACGAAGTTCCGTTCCACGGACGGCACTTCACCGGCTGCTGCGCCGGCGGCCCGCAGCCCGGCCGCGCTCAGTTCGCCTCCGGCGTCGAAACGGATTGCGTCGGACGCCTCGTTGCGTGCGGGCGAGATCAAAGTCACCCGGGTCGTCATCAGCCTCTCCTGCACCGTGAACAGCCGCTTTCCGTAGGGGAGTTGATCACATCGCCCCTTTGTGTCCGCATGCTGCCGTCTTGGCCGGACAGGCAGTATCGCGGTACGTTCCGCACGTATCGACGACGGCAGGGCGGAAGCCGGTGAGAATCCGGCGCGGTCGCGCCACTGTATGTCCCTTCCGGTTCGCTGCCGTGTGCAGCGTACGGGCGGGGTGAGCCAGACCCGCAGTGCCGTCACGAGCTCCACCGACAGGGACGCGAGTTCCCACCAGGAGGTCCTGCCATGGCACAGTCCATCGCCCCGCCGAGTTCCGGCACCGCCCCCGGCACCGCAATCCCGGCAACGCTGCCGGTGAAGGCGATCCTGCCCTGGGCTTTCTTCTTCGGTCTTCTGATGCTGGTCGCGCTGTACTTCGTCGGCGCGGAGCAGGGTGCCACCTCTGTCATCTCCGGCATGGGCGTGCACGAGTGGGTCCACGACGGACGCCACCTTCTCGGCTTCCCCTGCCACTGATCGGGAGAGGCACACACCTTGAACTCCGCCACTGTGAGGACTCTCCTCGTGCGCGGCATGCTCGCCGGTCTCATCGCCGGCGTGTTCGCCCTGGTCATCGCCTGGTTGCTGGGCGAGCCGCAGATCGATGCCGCCATCGCCTTCGAGGAGGCCCATTCGCACGAGCACGGCGGCGAGGAACTCGTCAGCCGCTCCGTGCAGTCCACCGCCGGTCTCGCGACGGGGGTGCTGGTCTACGGCGTGGCAATCGGCGGCATCGCCTCGCTCGCCTACAGCTTCGCCCTGGGCCGCATCGGCCGCTTCGGGCCGCGTGCCACGGCGGCGCTGCTCGCCGGTGCCGCGTTCGTGAGCGTCTACCTCGTGCCGTTCCTGAAGTACCCGGCCAACCCGCCGTCCGTGGGTGACCCCGCCAGCCTCGACAAGCGCACCGCTCTGTTCTTCCTCATGGTGCTGCTCAGCGTGCTGCTGGCCGTCGCCGCGACGATCGCGGGCAAGCGTCTGGCACCACGTCTGGGCAACTGGAACGCGACTGTCGCCGCCTGCCTCGGCTTCGTCTTCGTCGTCGGGCTCGCGTACGCCTTCCTGCCGTCGCTCAGCGAACTCCCCGAGCACTTCCCGGCTCTGCTGCTGTGGCGGTTCCGGGTCGCGACGCTCGCCGTTCATCTCGTGCTCTGGACGGCCTTCGGCCTGACCTTCGGTCACCTCGCTCAGCGGGCGCTGGGGGCCACGGCACGGGAGGAGAGGGAGCCGGCCGCGACGGCGGCGCCCGCCGCCTCTCGTTAGCGCTCCGGCCGGGATCCGAAAGGTCTACCGGCTCGCCGCTGCCGCGGAGCCCCGCCGAGGGCTCCGCGGCAGCGGCGTTCTCACGTGCGGGGCGGTGTCAGCGCCCGTGCACCTCTGACCGTACGGTGCGGGCCGCGGCGACGAGGTTCTCCAGCGCCGTCCGTACCTCGGGCCAGCCACGGGTCTTCAGGCCGCAGTCCGGGTTGACCCACAGCCGTTCGGCCGGGATGGCCACCAGCCCCTTGCGCAGCAGCGACGCCACCTCGTCGGCGTCCGGCACCCGCGGGGAGTGGATGTCGTAAACGCCGGGGCCGACCTCGCGCGGATAGCCGGTGGAGGCGAGCTCGTCCGCGACCTGCATGTGGGAGCGGGCCGCCTCCAGGCTGATGACGTCGGCGTCGAGGTCGTCGATGGCGGAGACGATGTCCCCGAACTCCGCGTAGCACATGTGGGTGTGGATCTGTGTGTCCGCGCGTACGGAACAGGTGGCAAGCCGGAAGGACTCCGTCGCCCACGCCAGATATTCCGCATGGCCGTCGGCCCGCAGCGGAAGGGTCTCGCGCAGCGCGGGCTCGTCGACCTGGATGACGCCGGCGCCCGCGGCCTCCAGATCCGCGACCTCGTCACGCAGGGCCAGAGCGACCTGCCGTGCGGTCTCGGCCGGCGGCTGGTCGTCCCTCACGAACGACCAGGCGAGCATGGTGACCGGGCCCGTGAGCATTCCCTTGACGGGACGCCGGGTCTGCGACTGGGCGTAGCGCGTCCACTCGACCGTCATCGGCGCGGGCCGTGAGATGTCGCCCGCGAGGATCGGCGGGCGGACGTAGCGGGTGCCGTAGGACTGGACCCAGCCGTGCTGCGTCGCGACGTAGCCGTCGAGCTGCTCGGCGAAGTACTGCACCATGTCGTTGCGTTCGGGCTCGCCGTGCACCAGGACGTCGAGGCCGGCCTGTTCCTGGAAGGCGATCACTTCGCGGATCTCGGCGGCGATGCGCTTGTCGTAGCCCTCGGCGTCCAGCCGTCCTGCCCTCAAGTCGGCGCGTGCGGTGCGCAGTTCGCTCGTCTGGGGGAAGGAGCCGATGGTGGTGGTGGGCAGCAGCGGCAGTCCGAGCCGGGCGCGCTGTGCGGCTGTCCTCTCCTCGTAGGGCTGCGAGCGGCGCGTGTCGGCATCGGAGACGGCCTCGCTCCGGGCCCGTACGGCCGGATCGCGCGTGAGTTCCGAGGAGGAACGGGACGCGAGGGCCGCGGAGTTGGCGGCGAGCATTCCCGCGATGACTTCGGTGCCCTCGCTCAGTCCCTGTGCCAGCGTGACGACTTCCTCGGCCTTCTGGCGCGCGAAGGCCAGCCAGCGCGCGATCTGCGGGTCGATGTCACGCTCGACGGCTGCGTTCAGCGGTACGTGCAGAAGTGAGCAGGACGGCGCGACGTCCACCCGGTCGGCGAAGCCGAGCAGCGAAGCCAGCGTGGACAGCGACCGCTTCAGGTCGTTGATCCACACGTTGCGGCCGTCCACGACGCCGGCGATGAGCCGCTTGCCGGACAGTCCGCCGGCAGCAGCCAGATCGTCGAGGTTGGCGGCGGCCCGGCCGGTGAAGTCCATGGCCAGGCCCTCCACGGGAGCCTTGGCCAGGACGGGAAGAGCTTCGCCGAGGCGGTCGAAGTAGGAGGCCACCAGCAGCTTCGGCCTGTCGGTCAGGGCGCCCAGCTCCCGGTAGGCGCGGGCCGCGGCGTTCAGCTCCGCGGTGCTGCGGTCCGCTGCGAGCGCGGGCTCGTCCAGCTGCACCCACTGGGCTCCGGCCGCGCGGAGGTCGGCGAGCACCTCGGCGTAGACGGGAAGCAGCCGGTCCAGCAGCGTCAGCGGGTCGAAGTCCGCTGCGACTTCGGGCGCGGGCTTGGCGAGCAGCAGATAGGTGACAGGCCCGACGAGAACGGGCCGTGGGGTGTGGCCTTGGGCGACTGCCTCACTCAACTCGGCTTTCTGCTTCGCGGAGTTCGCGGAGAAGACAGTTCCGGGGCCCAGTTCCGGGACCAGGTAGTGGTAGTTGGTGTCGAACCACTTCGTCATCTCCAGGGGTGCCACGTCCTGGGTGCCACGGGCCATGGCGAAGTAGCCGTCCAGTGCGTCGGCTTCGACCGCGGCGCGGTGCCTGCCGGGGACGGCGCCGACCATGACGGTGGTGTCCAGCACATGGTCGTAGAGGGAGAAGTCTCCGGTAGGGACTTCGTGTACGCCGGCGCCGGCGAGCTGCCGCCAGTTGTCGCTGCGCAACTCGGCAGCGGTCCGGTGCAGTTCGTCTGCGGTGACACGGCCTTTCCAGTACCCCTCGATGGCCTTCTTCAGTTCACGGTTCTGGCCCTGACGCGGGTAGCCGTGAACGGTGGCGCGGGATGCCGCGGCTGCGGACTTCGTCGTCACTCAACTCTCCTTCGCGAGTCTCGCCGGTGACCCTGGCGGGCCCTGTGCGAGCAGGAGAGGCGACGGGCGGCACGCACTGCGTGCTCACCAGTACCGCCGACCCGCCCTCGAGGTCACCGAAAACATGGCCGTCGCGTCCATCGCCCCCTGGGCCTTGCGGCCCGGGCGGTGCCCCCGACGGGCAGTGGCAGGTCTTCGGACTTGTGGGCCTGCCGTGTCCTTTACGGACCGGCTCCTACTTGCCGTCGCTTCCCGGGCCCGTACGGACCCAGTGCGTTTGACGGCGTTCGTTCCCACTCACCGCTGCGGGGCAGTTCCGGAGTCACACCGGATTCCCTCTTGCGACGCGCCTGCCTGGCGGACAGGGCGAACCGACTGCTCCTCCAGCCTACGGGGGTGTGCGCCGCGCCGACAAAGGCTGCGAGTGAGGGGATGCTCATGCCCGCAGCCGGTTTACGGAGGCCGCGGGGGCGGCTTGCGTCCAGCCGCTGGTGGAGGGGCCGTCCGGGTACCGGCGGTGTGGCGGACGGCTTGGAGAGGCTCTCCGGTTCCAAGCTGCTCCCGGAGACTCACCGCCTCACGGGTGCGCACGGCAGGTGTGCGGGGTCCCCGCCCGGCGCCCCGCCTCCCGCTCCGGCGCGCCCGTGCGCGTACCGCATCGCACCGCACCGCACCTCAGGCGCGAGGCAGCCCGTTCCACGAGCAACAGGAGACATGACCATGCCACTACCGCCACTCCCCGCCCAGTCCGCCGCGCAGGACCACGACCGGCGTGACGACCCGGGTCACGACCTGCCCCCCGAGGCGAATCCCGCCGACCCGCGGTTCTGGCAGCTGCCGCACGAGCAGCGCCTGGAGGTGTTCGCGATGCTGCGCCGACGTGAGTCGCCGGAGTACTTCAGCGCACCGCAGAGCACCTTGCGCCGGGGAAACCAGCCGGGGTTCTACGCACTGGTCGGACACGAGGACGTCAGAGAGGCGAGCCGCAACTCCGCCGTGTTCGGGAGTGCGCCGGGCGTCACCACCCCCCTGCCCGCCCGCTGGGTGCAGACGCTGTTCGGGAAATCCATGGTCAACCTCGACGGCCAGGAGCACGCCCAGCTGCGGAAGATCGTCTCGCGTGCCTTCAGCCCACGGCTGCTGGCCCAGGCCGAGAGGGACATCCACGACGTGGTGGCCCGTGTGGTCGAGGACGCGGTCGGGCAGCCGTCCCGTGAGTTCGTCACCGCCGTCGCCTCCCGCGTGCCCTTCGAGGTGGTGTGCAACATGATGGGCATCCCCGAACGGCACCGGCCGCGGATCCTCGACCAGCTCAACGACGCCTCGGAGGACATCGGGGTGGACCGTGGGGCGAGGGCGAAGTTCCGCATCCCCGGAAAGGGACTGCGTGCCCTTGCCCGTATGCACGTCATGATCGCCACCCTCGCCCGTGAGCGCCGCCGTCGTCCCACGGACGACCTCATCTCCGCCCTCGTCACCGCCGACGTCGACGGGCAGTGCCTCGGCAACCGTCAACTCGGGGCCTTCTTCACCCTGTTGATGGTCGCGGGCGTGGAGACCACCCGTAACGCGATCTCGCACGGACTGGCGCTGCTCAGCGACCACCCGGACCAACGCGCCCTGTGGGCGAGCGACTTCGAGAAGTACGCCGACTCGGCCGTCGACGAGATCGTGCGCTGCTCGACACCCATCATCCAGTTCAAGCGCACGCTGAGACGTGACCACGTAGTGGGCGGACGCACGCTGCGCCAGGGCGAGATGGTGGCGCTCTACTACGCCTCCGCCAACCGCGACGAGGCCGTCTTCACCGACCCCGACGTCTTCGACATCACCCGCAGCCCCAACGCCCACCTCGGCTACGGCGGAGGCGGACCCCACTACTGCCTCGGCGCCCATCTCGCCCGGCAGGAGCTCAAGGCGCTCTTCAGGCTCCTGCTCGCCGACTCCGTGGGGATGCGGGCGGCGGGGCCGCCCGAGCTGGTGCCCTCCAACTTCGACAACCGCGTCCGGTCGCTGCAGTTCGACCTCGGCCAGCCGGCCGGCGCCTGCCCGTCCGTCCCGGAGCCGGCCGACGAAAGCTGCCCGGTGACCGGCGGGTGAACTCCCCACCGGCGCCCGGGGCTTGCCCTCTTGTGGCCGGCGTGAGCAGCCCATGGGAGCAACGGCCCATGGGCTGCCGGGCCCCACGGAAGCGCGCGCTGAGAACCTCGCGCATTACCGAATCCCTTCCGCGGGGCTGTTCTTGAGGCTGCGTCACCGTACGATGAATTGCATGAACATGGTGGTGTTTCTTCTTGCGCTCGGCATCACTTGTCGTATTACACGATTCATAACCAAGGATACGCTCGCCGCAGGGTTCCGCTCATGGATGGCTGAACGGTTCGGTGACGACTCCCAGTTCGCCTATGTGGTCACTTGCAGCTGGTGCACGAGCATCTGGGTGTCCGCCGCCGTCGTCCCTGTCGCTTTTCTGGCCGGGAGTTCCGTCGCCTTCCAGGCCGTCGCGATGGTTCTGACCCTGTCGTATCTCAGCGGTGTGGCGTCCAACTGGCTCGACTGAAAGGCCGTTCGGCAGCGACACGGCGCAGCCCTCGAGGAAGCGTTTCGATGCGCTCAGGTGTCGGGGGAAGCAAGGCCGGGGAAAATGAGCACGGGATACGCTCCTCCCCGCATGCTTTCACCGGGCGAATGCTCCTCCCACTCCCATACAGAAGTCGCCGCTCCTTCACCCCCAACTGCCGGGAAGCGGCGCAGGTTCGCGGGGCCGCCCCTTGCGGGTCCGCGTACGGAGAGCCGCGAGAGCGGCCGGACACCGGGCCCACGACAGCGGGCCGGGCAGAAGGAGGAATGCGATGGGATGCAATTGCGGCGGGCGCGCTCGCCGGACGGTCACCGTCTACCGATTGGTTCTGCCGAACGGTGCCACCCGTGATTACGCCACCATGCGAGAGGCCGACGCAGCGAAGAAGCGAACGGGCAGCACCGGAAGGATAGTTGCCGTCAACCGGTAGACATCGGCGAAGCGACGTCCTCGGGTCCGCTCCGGGCGGACCCGAGTGACATACGCGAGTGACTTCACAGGCTGCCGACGTGCCACACCCGCGCACGTCGGCACCGTTGTGCCGGGGCCGCCGGCAGGCGTAGCGAGGCTGTGGCCCGTACGCCGCCCGCCCAGCCGCACGCAGGGATCGAGAGCACCGCGCATCGCGAGAGACGCGGTGCCGTGGCGAACGCCTCTCCCTGCCGTCGCCGCCTTTCGAGCACGGCGCCCAATCCATATGATTACCTGAATGCAGGGTGCCCTGTCTCAGGGGCGCACAAGAGGCGTATTCCTACAGCGCGTTCAGCGTTTCGCGAGCACCTCTGCTTTCGGAAGCCCGTGTTGACACGGCGGCAGATATGCGTTCCGTGTGTGTCGCTACAAAGAGTGGCCGGAAGCGAGAACTCCACGCGGAGGACGGGGATTCACAAGCACCGGGCTCGAAGTGCG
>Ga0190265_10002613_pt1 | contig 12113 bp, 5 predicted proteins | sample Popmic124T_FD_133135 | JGI IMG/M metagenome (GOLD analysis project Ga0190265, IMG submission 133135) | Populus adjacent soil microbial communities from riparian zone of Indian Creek, Utah, USA - 124 T | ecosystem: Environmental > Terrestrial > Soil > Riparian zone | place: USA: Utah | collected... | reverse complement strand
GAGACGACGATCCCGGAGCTCCAGAAGTTGATGAACAAGCGCCGGATCGACTCCGTCGAGCTGACGAACTTCTATCTCCGGCGCATCCGCCAGCTGAACCCGACGCTCAACGCGGTCATCACGATCAGCCCGACGGCCCTCGCCGACGCACGAACAGCCGATCGGGCTCGACGCAAGGGCGACAAGCGCCCGCTGCTCGGGATTCCGATCATCGTCAAGGACAACGTCAACACCACCGGCATGCCGACGACAGCCGGCTCCTGGGCGCTCGCCGGGAGCACGCCCGACGACGCGTTCATCGCGGCGCGGCTGAAGGCCGCAGGCGCGATCATCATCGGCAAGGCCAACCTGTCGGAGTGGGCCAACTGGCGGTCCTCCCCGTCGTCGAGCGGCTGGAGCGGCATCGGTGACCAGACGAACATGCCCTACGTCCTCGACCGCAACCCGTGCGGCTCGAGCTCGGGGTCCGGCGTCGTCGCAGCTGCAGATCTCGCCGTCGCCGCCGTCGGCACCGAGACCGACGGCTCGATCGTCTGCCCGTCCGGCGCGAACGGCGTCGTCGGAATCAAGCCGACGCTCGGCCTGTGGAGCCGCGCCGGTGTCGTGCCGATCACTGCCGATCAGGACACTGCCGGCCCGATGGCCCGCAACGTGACCGACGCGGCAGTGCTCCTCGGCGCGGCGACCGGCGTCGACCCGGACGACGACGCGACCGACGATCAGGTCGGCAACGCCTTCGCCGACTACACCCAGTTCCTCGACAAGAAGGCGCTCAAGGGCGCTCGCATCGGCGTCTGGCGCGCCGGAACCTTCGACCCTGACCTGACCGGCCCGGTCATCGAGCCGATCCTCGACGATGCGGTCAGAGCCCTCAAGAAGGAAGGCGCAACCGTCGTCGAGGGGATGGACATCGACCTCTCGGCAACGGCTCCAGGCGAACCGGGCGCACCTCCTCGCGGGGAGGTCGCCGCACTGCTCTGCGAGTTCAAGACCGACATCGCGACGTACCTCGAGACCTATGCCGACGGGACGAACCCGGTGACCGGCCAGCCGTATCCGCAGACCCTCGCCGAGCTGATCGCGTTCAATGAGGCCCATCCCGAGCTCGAAGGCCCCTGGAACAACGTCATCTGGGAGCTCTCCGAGGCGACCAACGGCCGCGACGACGAATGCGCCAACATCCGGGCAGGCGTAACGCCGCCGGTCCAGAACGTGATCGACCAGCTCATGCAGACGAACGACCTCGACGCGATCATCGCGCTCACCAACGGCCCGGCCTGGCCGACGAACTCGAACCCGGCAGAGGGCGACCTCGACGGCCACTTCGAGTACTTCGTCGGCTCGTCGAGTGCCGCAGCCGTCTCGGGCTATGCCGACATCACGGTTCCGGCCGGATTCATCTCCGGACGGAAACACGATCGGCATCACGGCGATAAGGGACGACGGCATCGGGATCGAGGTCGCCATGCCGCCCGTCTACCGATCGGCGTCACCTTCATCGGCGGTCGCTGGTCGGAGCCGGAACTGATCGGCCTGGCCTACGACTTCGAGCAGGCCACGGAGGTCCGCGTCCCGCCGAAGTTCGTCCCGACGATCGGGGACGATCTGTTCCCGGGTGCCCCAAACCCGACGGATCAGGCGCAGGCGCTGCGGCAGCCGGCGACCCAGGGTCAGCGCGATCTCGTGATGCGCTTCCGGTAGAGGCATGTCGCCGAGACAACGAAGCCCGTCGCCGCGGCGGATGTAGACGGTCCCCAGTCCCCAGTCCCCTCCCCAAGGAGCCCGGGCCGCCCAGGCCCGGGCTCCGCCCCATCTCCTAGGTGATCTCGTCCGCAGTCCGACGAGCTCGCCACGCACGCTTTCCTCGCGACCGAAGCGCGGTTCAGGCGTCCTCTCGAGCCCGAGAGGACGCCCGGACGGCCGCTCCGGAGCGATACGAGGCCCTCACCTCGGGGAGGCTCCACGCGATGCGACCCCGCGTACGGCAAGGCGCTCTCGCCGTCCACGCTCACCGGCACCTAGCGTCGACGCGGACGCATGAGGGCAAGCGGTGTCCATCCGGCCTACGGGTTGTAAAAGCCGAGCTACCACGCTAACCTCCGCGCTGGGGATCGGCCCCTCGGGGATCGGGGGGTGAAGGGCTAACTGCGGGGAGCGGGTTGAACCTGGGGCGGGGCACCATGCGCGTAGGCCGCGTTGCGGCACTTGGCAAGCACCTTCGGTGTGGCGACGCACCGTTCCGGGTGCGAGGAGCCACCTACGGAACGTTTGCGCCGCGGTTCGACGGTGCCCGCTTTCCGCACCCCGCAGAGGTGGACGCCGATTTCGGCGCCATGGCAGCCGCGGGCTTCAACACCGTGCGCATCTACACGGTGCCACCCCCCGACGTCCTCGACCTCGCGGCAGAACATGGGCTCAAGCTCCTTGTCGGTCTCGACTACCACGACTGGCGCATGGAGCCGGTGCCGGGGAGGGCGGCGGGTCGGCGGATCCTCGATGCCGGCCGGGCGGCGGCGGCCGCGGCCATGTCTCAGGTCGCCGGGCATCCGGAAGTGCTGGGAATCGCCGTCGGAAACGAGGTGCCCGGCGACATCGTGCGCGTCCACGGGATCGGCTCCGTGGAGCGGACGCTGTCCGCGATCGTCGCTGAGGTGCACAGCGCGGATCCGGAGATGCTCTCCTGCTACGTCAGCTTTCCGACGACCGAGTACGTGGAGGTCGAGGGTCAGGATTTCGTCTGCTTCAACGTCTTCCTCGAGCGGCCGGATGCACTGCGGCGCTACCTCCGGCACCTCCAGCGGGTGGCCGGCGACAAACCACTCGTGCTGACGGAGTTGGGCCTCGCGGCGGCCGTCCACGGCGAGGAGGCGCAGGCGGCGTCCCTCCGGAGCCAACTCCGCCTCGTCGACGAATGCGGCCTCGCCGGTGCGACGATCTTCAGCTGGACGGACGAGTGGAACGTCGGCGGGACGGACGTCGACGGCTGGGGCTTCGGGATCACGACTGCGGAGCGGCGACCGAAACCAGCGCTGGGCGTTGCGCGGAGATGGGCGCGGTCGACGCTTCACGGGCTGCGGCCGCGCTGGCCGCGCATCTCCGTCGTCGTCTGCACCTACAACGCGGCGGCGACCATCAATCAGTGTCTCGACTCGCTCATGCGGTGCGACTACCCGAACCTCGAGATCCTCGTGGCAGACGACGGCTCGACGGACGCTACGCCCGATCTCGCGCGTCGCTACCCGGTCCGGCTGCTCGAACTGCCGCACGAGGGCCTCTCGACCGCGCGCAACTGCGGAATCGCAGCCTCGACTGGTGAGATCGTCGCCTTCCTCGACGCGGACGCTGCCTGCGACCCGGAATGGCCGTTTCACCTCGCGCTCTCCCTCGAGGACGAGAACGTGGTTGCGACGGGCGGCCCCAACCTGCCGTTCCCCGACGCGGGTTTCGTCGAGCGAGTCGTCGCAGCCTCGCCGGGCGGGCCCGTCGAAGTCCTCCTCTCCGACGATCGAGCCGAGCACGTGCCCGGCTGCAACATGGCGTTCCGCAAGGAGGCGCTCGACGAGATCGGGTGCTTCGATCCCGTGTACACGGCTGCCGGCGACGACGTGGACGTGTGCTGGAAGCTCCTCGATCGCGGTTACGAGATTGCGTTCTCCCCCGCGGCCCAGGTGCTCCACCATCGCCGCGCGACCGTGAAGGGCTACCTCCGGCAGCAGGTCGGGTACGGAAAGGCCGAGCGGCTGATGGCAAGCCGCCACAAGCACCGCTTCAACCGCATCGGGCAGGCCCGGTGGGCCGGCTTCATCTACGCGAGGCCGAATGTCCTGAGCAGGCTCCTGCGGCCGGTCGTCTACCACGGCTCGATGGGAACGGCGCCCTTCCAGCCGGTCGTCGGCCGGCGGTCGGACGGAGCGCTCGCCGGCGTGGGAGCCTGCCTTCCGCTGCTCCTTCTCGTCGCGCTCCTCGGAGCGCTCGCGCCGTTCGACGCACGCTGGCTGGCGGCCCCCGTGGCGGCGCTGCTGGCGGTGCTCGCCTACGCCGTCGGGGTCGCCGTCCGGCCGCCGCGGAGCGAGGCGTGGCCGCTTGGCTTCCGCCTCCTCGTCGCGGCCATGCACGTCGCCCAGCCGTTCGCACGTCTCTGGGGGCGGTTGCGTGGGAAAGCCCCCCAGCCGCTCCCGCGGGTGGCACCGCAACCGTGGATCGGCGAGCGGACCGTCTGGCTCAACGCCCTCGCTCAGGAACTTGCGGCGCGAGGCTGTCGCACCCAGCCGGGCGAGGCTCACGAGCCATGGGACCTCTCCGTGCGCAGGACTCCGTTCGTCAGCGCACGGCTTACGACGGCGGTCCACTGGCAGTGGACGCCTTCCTACCGGATCGCCGTCCGGCCGAGGGCCGTGCTCTCCGTCCCGCTCGGCGTTGCCCTCGCGACGGCGGCGGCGGTCGGGGCCTGGTATGGGATCGTCTTCACGTCGGCTCTGGCCGTCGCCGCCGCCGGCGACGCGGCGCTGCTCGTCGGTAGCGCGCGCAAGTCGCTGAGGCGGACCACGCAAGGCGCCTGGACGAGGTCTCACGATCCTCGATCGGCTCGAGACCTGGAGGCGGTGCTGCGGGACCGGCTCGTCCCGGACACGGCCGGCGACACCGCGTACGTCCAGGAACCGGTATGACCCGTGCGATCGGGCGGGCCGGCGCCTCGGCGTCCGCTCACTACGCCTCCGACCTCGGTCTCTACACGCGGCTCCTCCGGGAAGCGCGTCCGTATTGGCCCCACATTGGCGGCGTGCTCGGCATCAGCCTCCTCGCCACGCCCCTGGCGCTGCTCGGGCCGCTGCCGCTGAAGATCGCGGTCGACAGCGTCATCGGTTCCGAGCCGCTGTCGCCGTTCCTCGCGGACCTCCTTCCGGAATCCGCGACGAGCTCCGACAACGCGATCCTTCTGTTCGCGGCCCTCCTGCTCGTGGCGACCGTCGCCCTGACCCACATTCAGACGACGTCGGAAAGCCTCCTACGGACGTACACGTCCGAGCGGCTCATCCTGGGCTTCCGCAGCCGCCTGCTCCGCCACGTGCAGCGGCTGTCGTTCGCGTACCACGACGCCGCGGGCGTCGCGGACTCGACGTATCGCATCCAGTACGACGCGCCGTCCATCCAGAGGATCGCGATCGACGGCGTCATCCCGTTCGTCGCCTCCGCGGTGACCATCGTGGCGATGATCTACGTGACCGCGCTGATCGACGTCGTGCTTGCGGCGATCGCGCTCGCGGTCGCCCCGATCCTGTTCTCCCTGACCTGGTTCTACCGCCGGCGACTGCGGAAGCAGCACCGCGAGGTGAAGGTCCTCGAGAGCTCGGCCCTGAAGGTCGTGCAGGAGGTCCTCGGCTCTAAGCGCGTCGTCAAGGCGTTCGGGCAGGAGGAGCGGGAGGAGGAGCGCTTCGTGACGCGCTCGACGGCCGGCATGCGCGCGCGGATTCGCGTCGCGTTCCTCGACGGGGCGTTCGGGACGCTCGTCGGCGTCGCCACGGCGGTGGGGACCGCCACCGTCCTGTACGTCGGGGTCCTGCGGGTCGAGTCCGGCGCGCTCACGCTCGGCGACCTCATCCTGGTCATGGGTTACCTCAGCATGCTGTACGCGCCGCTGAGGCGGATCAGCAAGAGCGTCACGACGCTCCAGTCGGCTCTCGCGAGCGCGGAGCGGTCATTCGCGCTCCTCGACCAAATCCCCGACGTCGAGGAGCGCCCCGACGCGCGGCCCGTCGATCGCTGCGCCGGCGTCGTCTCTTTTCGCGACGTGTCGTTCTCCTACCGGCGCGACACCCAGGTCCTGATCGACGTCGAGTTCGAGGTTCCCGCCGGCGCGCGCGTCGGCATCGCGGGCGCGACCGGCGCGGGCAAGACGACGATCGTGAACCTCCTCACTCGCTTCTACGACCCGACCGAGGGAGCGATCCTGCTGGACGGGGTCGACCTCCGCGACTACCGGCTCGCCGACCTCCGGAACCAGTTCGCGATCGTGCTCCAGGAGCCGGTGCTCTTCTCGACCAGCATCGCCGAGAACATCGCGTACGCGAGGCCGGGCGCATCGTTCGAGAAGGTCGTCGAGGCGTCGAAGGTCGCCCAGGCGCACGACTTCATCGAGAGACTGCCCGACGGCTACGACACGCTCGTCGGCGAGCGGGGAATGCGGCTTTCGGGTGGCGAGCGCCAGCGTGTGTCGCTCGCGCGGGCGTTCCTGAAGGACGCGCCCGTGCTCATCCTGGACGAGCCGACGAGCTCGGTCGACGTCGCCACGGAGGCCGCGATCATGGAGACGATGGAGCGCCTCATGGAGGGGCGGACGACTTTCATGATCGCCCACCGGCTCTCTACCCTCAGCAGCTGCGACATCCTGCTGCGAGCCGAGGGCGGCCGCATCGTCGTCGCCGCGAGGGACGACGTCTCCGAGGACACCGTTGAGGAGGAGCACCCGGCGCTCGCGGCCTGGCTCGGCGCCCGCGCGCACCGGGCGCGGCCGACGGACATCGAGTACCTGAAGGACAGCCGGAAGTCATCCGTGTACAGGCTTTCAGGGGCAGGCCCGCGTGGCGACGGAGTCGTCGCAAAGCGGTGCCGGCGCGAGACCGCGCTCGTCGAGCGTGCCATGTACGAGCGCGTGCTCCCGTCCCTCCCGCTCACGCGTCTGGAGTACTACGGGTTCGCGGAGGACGCGGACGACACGTACTGCTGGCTCTTCATGGAGGACGCGGGCGGGGAACCGTTCTCGGACGGCGACGTGAGCTACCGCCGGCTGGCGGCGCGCTGGCTAGCGTCCCTCCACACCGGGTCGGCCGAGCTCGTGGACGACATCGAAGAGCTGCCGGACCGCGGGACGACGCACTACCTCGAGCATCTCCGGCACGGGCGGACGAACATCCTCGAAAGCGCCGAGAGCCCCGAGCTGACCGCTCAACAGCGCGAGACATTGCGGGAGGCCGTGGTGCTCCTGGATCGCGTGGAGACGGCCTGGGACCTGGTCGAGGCGGCATGCGGACGCCTCCCGTCCGCGCTCGTCCATGGCGACTTCGTCCCGAAGAACGTCAGGGTGCGGACGTCCGGCGATGTGCTCGAGATCGTCCCGCTCGACTGGGAGACCGCCGGTCGGGGCACGCTCGCAGTCGACCTGCTGCGGATCGACCGCGGGCTTTACGCCTCGCTCGTGCGGGACACGTGGCCGTCCGTCGAGCGCGGGGACGTCGAGGCGGCCCATGCGGCCGGCCGAGTCCTTCGCTACCTGGCGGCGGTCGACTGGCGGACGTCGGAGCTCGCCCATCCCCGGGTGGACAAACCCATCGCGAGCATCGCGCGGTTCGTCGAGCGGATGCATGGGTTTCTCGCGGAGTTGCCCGCGGCAGCACCGCTCCGGGTCCGGAGGTCGCGGTCCGCGGCGCTGCCCGAGCCGGCCCGGCTGGCGGCCGCGGCCGTGCGCTCTCTCGGCGTCCGGCGCCGGCCGCCGTCGAGGATCGAGGTCCTCGACGACAACCGGAAAACCGGGGTCTACCGTCTCTGGTGGCACGGAGACGAGCCCGAGCGGCTCGTAGTCAAGCACTTCCGCGATAACTCGACGCCGCTCGAGCGCACGATCTACGAGAGCGTGCTCTCGCGCGTCTCGATGCCGTTCCTCGAGTACTACGGCTCCGCCGTCGACGAGAACGGCTCCTGCTGGCTCGTGCTCGAGGACCCTGGCGACACCGCGCCGGCGCTGGACGGGAAAGCTCGCAGACAGCTCACCGATTTCGTGGCGACGCTGCATCTGACGGGAGCGCCGCTCGGCCTCACGACGCTGCCCGAACGGGGCCCTCGCCACTTCAGCCTGCGACTGGCGGACGCACGGGCGCGACTGGCCGAGCGGATCGGGAGCGGCGAGGGCGGCGCTGAGGGCCGCGCGATCCTGATTCGCGCCGTAGACCGTTGCCATACGCTCGCGGCCCGCTGGCCCGAGATCGAGCACGCCTGCGAGCAGCTTCCGGCGACCGTCGTGCACGGGGACATCGCGGAGGACCACCTGAGGCTCGTCCGCCGCAACGGGACGTCGCGTGTCGCTCTCCTGGACTGGGAGAAGGCCGGCTGGAGCGTTCCCGTCGTGGATCTCCCGCGCCTCGACGTCGCGAGCTACCGGTCGCTCGTCGACGGCTGGCTTCCCGTCTCGGACGCCGAGTCCGAGGAGCTCGTTCGCATCGGCGCGATCTTCCGCGTCCTGGTGCATCGCTGGGAGACGAAGCCGCTCCGGAAGGTCGATCGCTACGACCGGCGCCTCGCGAGCCTGATGAGCGAGGCGGGCTGGGAGGAGCCGGCGTGAGCGTCGTGCTGCGCACGTCGGCATCGTCGGCAGAATCGGAGCTTCGGCGCGGTCTCGCGGACGTGCTCGACGTACCCGTCGCATCGCTCACGATCGAGGAGCGGAGTGCCGTCGACCAGGGGACGGTGCCGAAGGAAATCGTCACCATCCGAACGGGCGGCACCCTGCGGCACGCGTTCTGCAAGCACGGAGTCCGTCCCGAGGCCGCCGAGGAGCGTGGCGGCACGGCGCTCGAGGCCGCCGTCTACCGCGAGGTCCTCTCGCGTATCTCGCTCTCCACGCCGGGACTGCTCGGTGCCTACCGCCGGCGCGACGGCGGAACGACGCTGGTTCTCGAGGCAGCTCCGGGTGCGGTGCGCCTCAGCGAGGCGTCGGTGGAGGCCATGCCGGCGGCTGCAGCGTGGCTCGGGTCGTTCCATCGCGCGACCGAGGGTTACGCGTCCAACGACCTCCCGCTTCCCGAGGTCGGGCAGCAGACGTGGCGCGCGCATGCCGAGCGGACGCTCGTCTTCGCCGAACGCGCCGGTGTCGCCGCCCCGTGGCTGCGGCAGGTGTGCTCCAGCGTCGCCTCGGCCGACGACCTGCTTTCCGGGCCTCACTGCGTCGTGCACGGGGAGTTCACCGTTCACAACGTTGTCGTCGTCGACTCGGAGATCCTTCCCACGGACTGGGAGTGCGCCGCGATTGGGCCTGGGGTGCTCGACCTCGCGCAGCTCGTGGAGCGTTGGCCCCTCGGCGTCAGGAAACGCTGCGCGCGTTCGTATTGCCAAGCGCGGTGGCCCGAAGACGTGCCTGCAGGCTTCGACAGAGATCTCGCCGTGGCGCGTGCGTTCGTGGCGCTCCGTTGGCTCGCGTTCAGACCCGACTGGGTCGTCAAGGAGACGAAGGCCTGGCGGCTCGACGAGCTCGGAGCAGCGAGTGTGGAGGCAGGGCTCCTGTGAGTCGCGTCGCAATGCCTCCTACGGTCGCCCCGGTCAAGCGGCCCGAGGACATCGACACGGCGGTCGAGCTGTGGGAGGCGATGAGCGGCAACCGCGCCGACCCGGCCTCTGCCGAAGCTCTGAAGGAGTCGGGCAGGACACGCGTGTACAGGCTTCGCGGAGCCGGTCCGGCAGGCTCCGCGGTCATCGCCAAGCGGCGTCGCGCCGGCGGCATCGGCATGGAGCTCCTCTGGTACCGCGAGCTGGCCCGGCGAGTCGGTGTTCGTTCTCCCGAGCTCTATGGGCACTTTCAGGATGAGGCGCACGAGTGGCTCATGCTGGAGGACGTCGGCGACGAGCCGTACGACGTGCGGTCGCGCGCGCACAGGGCTGCCCTCACGACGTGGCTCCTCGCCGTCCATCGCGACGTTGCCTTGCTCGGCGCGACCTCGCAGCTGCCCGAGCACGGGCCCGAGCGCTACCGCGATCACCTCCGGCGGGCTCGTCGGCTCATCGACGGGAACCTCGACCATCCTGCGCTGACGCGGCCCGACGTCTCCTTCCTCGCCGCCGTCTCCGAGACACTGGGTGAGGTCGACGGACGCTGGGGCGATATCGAGAGCGTCTGCACCGGGTGGCCCCAGACGCTCGTCCACGGTGACCTCGTCGGGAAGAACATTCGCATCCGCCGCGCGAACGGAGTCGTCGAGGTCGTGGTCCTCGACTGGGCGACCGGAGGCTGGGGCATCCCCGCTCCCGACCTCTCCGTGTCGCCTCTTCGCTCGATTTCCCCGTGCCCGCTCCTCGGGCGCTACGGCGATGCCCCCGAGAGGCTCGGCGGGCTCTCGTCGCGCCGCCTGCGACAACTCTCCGTCGTCGGGACCGCGTTCAGGGCGCTTGCCGCCATGCATTGGGTTTCTGCGCTGCTGAAGACCCCATACGTGAAGCGGCCGCTTCGAGATCTCCCGACGTTCCAGGATGCGCTCCTGCAGAGCCTCGCGCGTCTGCGAATCCACGGCCTGCAGGCGACGCGATGACGAGCGGGACAGCGTCGACGCGCCCGCGACTGTCCGACGACGTGCTCGCCGAGCGTCTGGCGGACACCATCGACCCGGGTGGCCTCGTCGTCCTCCTCGACCGCCAGCCGAGCGGTTCGGGGACCTTTCCGAAGGAGGTCGTGCGCTGCCGGCTCCGCGACGGGAGCGAGCGAGCGCTGTTCTGCAAGTACGCCGCTCCGAGGCTCGACGCGCACGGTCATCGCGGTGGAATCCGCTACGAGGCCGAGGTCTACAGGCGCGTTCTTGCCACGGCCGCCTCGCCGACGCCGGGCTTCGCCGGGGCCGTCCTCGACGACGAAGACGGGGAGGACTCGCTGTTCCTCGAGTTCTTGGAGGGCGGAGAACGGCTCAGCGACCGGTATCAGGAGATGGCCACGGCAGCGCGTTGGCTCGGGACGTTCCATCGCGAGTTCGAGTCACCGTTGGCGCGCGCCGACCTCTCGTTCCTGATTCGCTACGACGAGGACTACTACATCGGGTGGGCCGGGAGGACAGCGGAGTACGCGAGCCACTGGCATCGGGGCGGTTCCTGGCTGTCCCGCCTCTGCGACCGGTTCGCCGAGATCGTCCCCGTGTTGCTGAAGGCACCTCAGACGGTCATCCACGGCGAGTACACGATCCACAACGTCATGTTCGTGGGGGAAGACGTTCATCCCACGGACTGGGAGTCGGCCGCCATCGCCGCGGGCGAGATAGACGTCATGTGCCTCGTCGACCGATGGGCCGACGAGACGGTGGAGCTGTGTGTCTGGGAGTACGCAACCGCGCGCTGGGGCGACGACGTCCCGGCCGGCTATGCCGAGCGGCTGGCTGCCGCAGAGCTCTACCTCCACTTTCGCTGGCTCGGCGAGCACCCGGACCTGATGCTCCACGAGAAGCGCAGGTGGCGCCTCGACCGCCTGGAGTTCCTGGCCGAGAGGCTGGGGGTGCTCGCGTGAGCGTCGTCCCCTCGGTGGAGCAGCTCGAGCGAGGCCTGCGCGCGCTCACGACCGGGGTGGGCACCGACCTCGCTGACGCCCGGGTGGTACGGCGCCGCCCCAATTTGCACACGTCCTCGTTCCCCTCGGAGCTCGTCGACGTCGTGACGGCGCACGGCCCCCGCGTTCTCTTCTGCAAGCACGGCGCGGACTACGTCGACGAGACGGCTGCCCTGCGCCGAGGGCCGGGGTACGAGGCGAAGGTGTACGCGATCGCGGGGAGCGTTCTCGCGAGCGACGCACCTCGGTCGTACGGCAGCTTCGGAGTGGGCGCCGTCACCACGCTCGTCGTCGGCTACGTCCCAGCGGCGAAGCGACTCGACAAGACGCACGATGCGGTGGCGGTCGTCGAGGCCTCGCGGCGCCTCGGTGCGCTCCATCGACGGGGCACGAAGATCGCCGGCCGCTCTGCTCGGCTCAACGACTACGGCCGCACCCACTACCGCCTCCGGCTGGGGCGCCCGATTGTCCGCAACGGCGACTCGTCGTTGAACGAGGCGCGTTCGGCGCTGGTCTCGCATCGCCCGCGTCTCACGGACCTGCTTGTGAACGCCGAGCGTACCCTCGTCCACGGCGAGCTCTTCGCGGCCAACGTCCTCGTCGGGCGCACGCCCGTGTTCATCGACTGGGAGACCGCCGGGATCGGTGCCGGCGAGGTGGACCTTGCGGCACTTACCGTCGGGGCCTGGTCGGACCGGACGCGAGAGGCCTGTGAGAACGCTTACGCCGACGCGCGCTGGGACGGCGCGCTTACCGGGACGCATCGCGCCACCTTTGCCGCGGCACGGCTCTACGTCTGCGCGTACGTGGCGGCGTACTGGGCGCG
>Ga0190265_10002612_pt1 | contig 12113 bp, 8 predicted proteins | sample Popmic124T_FD_133135 | JGI IMG/M metagenome (GOLD analysis project Ga0190265, IMG submission 133135) | Populus adjacent soil microbial communities from riparian zone of Indian Creek, Utah, USA - 124 T | ecosystem: Environmental > Terrestrial > Soil > Riparian zone | place: USA: Utah | collected... | reverse complement strand
TTCAGCAGGCGCTTGCGCTCGGCGCGGCGGTGCTCCTGCCGGACCGGGTCGGGGACGGGGGCGGCGAGGAAGAGTCGCTGCGTGTAGGGGTGCTCGGGCCTGCCGGTGACCTGGTCGCCGTCCCCCCACTCGACGATCTCCCCGCGGTACATGACGGCCACCCGGTGAGCCAGGTGACGGACCACGGCGAGATCGTGCGACACGAACAGGTAGGCGACCCCCGTGCGCTCCTGGATCTCCTTGAACAGCGCCAGGACGCGAGCCTGCGTGGACAGGTCCAGGGCCGACACCGGCTCGTCGCAGATGATCAGCCGGGGCTCCAGCGCCAGCGCCCGCGCGATCGCGATCCGCTGCCGCTGCCCGCCGGAGAACTCGCGGGGGAGCCTGCTGCCCGCGTCCGAGGGAAGGTGCACCTGGTCCAGCAGTTCCCGCACGCGCCGGGTGGCCTCGGCCCGGTCGACCGCCCGCACCGTGAGCGGCTCGACCAGGATCTGCTCGATCGTCATGGACGGGTTCAGCGACGTGTACGGGTCCTGGAAGACGGCCTGGATGTCACCGGCCAGGGCGCGCCGCTGCCTGCGGCCCAGGTGGGCGATGTCGCGTTCCTTGTAGCGGATCGCGCCCTCCGTGACCGGCGCCAACCCGAGGACTGCCCGTCCGAGGGTGGTCTTGCCCGAGCCGGACTCGCCCACGAGGCCCACGCACTCGCCCGGGAGGATGTCCAGCGAGACACCGTGCAGGGCGCGGAAGGGCTTCCTGCCGAGACCTCGCGCGGGGTACTCGACCACGACGTCCTCGAGGTCGAGCAGCCGCTCGGTCATGACGGTGCTCCCTGGGTCTCCGTGGCGGTACGAGCCAGGGCCAGCGGGCCTCGCGGTGCGGCGTCCTCGAGGATCGCGTCGAACAGCGAGCGGGTGTACTCGTGCCGCGGGTCGGCGAAGATCTCTCTCGCGGGCCCGGTTTCGACGATGCGCCCCGAACGCATCACCGAGACCCGGTCGCAGAGGTCGGCGACGACACCGAAGTTGTGGGTGACCAGCAGGACGCCCATGCCGAGCTCGCCCTGCAGGTCCCGCAGGAGGTCGAGGACCTCGGCCTGCACGGTGACGTCGAGCGCGGTGGTCGGCTCGTCGGCGATGAGCAGATCCGGCTCGCAGGAGACCGCGCCGGCGATGAGAACACGCTGGGCCATGCCACCGGAGATCTGGTGCGGGTAGGCGGCATACGTGCGAGCCGGGTCGGGGATGCCGACACGGCCGAGCAGCGCCAGGGCCTTCTCCTTGGCCTCCGCCCGGCCGATCCCGAGCGCCACCCGGATCGGCTCGACCAGCTGGTGACCGATGGTGAAGGACGGGTCAAGGTTGCTCATCGGCTCCTGCGGGATGTAGGCGATCCTCCGGCCGCGGACCGCGGTCATCTCCTTCTCCGACAGCGCGGCGAGGTCGCTCCCCTCGAACTCGATGGCGCCGGAGAGGATCCGTCCCCCCGGCGCCAGCAGGCGCAGGATCGCGAAGGCGGTCTGGGTCTTGCCCGAGCCGGACTCGCCGATCAGGCCGTGCACCTCGCCGCGGCTGATCGTCAGCGACACGTCCTCGACGACCGTCGTCACGCCGCCGTCGGGACGGTCGTAGCCCACCGAGAGCCCGTCGACGGTGAGCAGGTCCTCGCGGGGGGCGGCAGCCGACGACTCGTCGTGGGTCATGACCGGAGCGCTGCGCACCTCGACCGACGCCTGTCCTCCACGGCGTCGCCGCCTCGGGCCCGTCGAGCGCTCGAGGGCATCACGCAGCGCGTTGCCGAGGAGTGCCAGCGCGATGCAGGTCAGGCCGATGGCCAGGCTCGGCCAGAGGACCTGCAGCGGCGCCCGGTAGATGTTGGCGAAGGCGTCGTTGAGCATCCCGCCCCACGTCGGCTTCGTGGGGTCGCCGAGGCCCAGGAAGTCCAGTCCCGCCTGGATCGCGATGGCGATACCGCCGAGCCCTGCGCCGAGGATGATCGCGGGCGCCCGGACGACCGTGAGCACGTGCCGTCCGATGATGCGGCCGTCCCCGAGGCCGGACACGCGGGCGGCGTCCACGTACAGCTCGTGCCGGACGGCGCCGGCCGCTGAGGAGACCACTCGGTAGAAGGCGGGGGAGAGCAGTACCCCGAAGACGGTCATGGCGATGAAGATCGACGGGCCCAGGACGGTGCGGGCGGCGAGCAGGACGACGATCGCGGGCAGCGCCATGAAGAGGCTCGACACCCAGGAGGAGGCGCTCTCGAAGCGTCCGCCGTAGTAGCCGGCCACCAGGCCGGAGACCACGCCGAGCAGTGCCGCGACCACCACGGCGGTCAGCGCGCCGGCGAGGCTGAGCCGTGAGGCGTACAGCAGCCGGGAGAGGATGTCCCGCCCGGACCCGTCCGCACCGAGCGGGTGTGCGCCGCCCGGTGGCGCCAGCACGTCGAGGGCCGCGGCCGTGTTCGGGTCGTGCGGCGCGAGGACGGGAGCGAGCACCGCCGCGAGCGCGACCAGCAGCAGGAAGGCCAGGGCGGTGACGCCGGTCGGGTTGCGGAGCAGCCGGCGGAGGAGGGAGGTCCGCGCGGCCCTCTCCAAGGTCGCGACCGGAGCCAGGTCTCCGACGGGCAGTTGAGTGGTCATGTCTGACGCACCTTCGGGTTCAGCCAACCCTGGAGCAGGTCGACGACGAGGTTGAGGAGGATCACGATGACAGCGGTGATGACCACCAGGCCCATCACGAGGGGGATGTCCCCCCGGCTCGTCGCGCCGACGGCGACCTGGCCGAGCCCGGGGATGGCGAACACCTGTTCGACGATGACCGCCCCGCCGAGCAGCCCGACGAACTGCACCGCCAGCACCGACAGCGCAGGGCCTGCGGCGTTGCGCAGGACGTGCTCGTAGACGACCCGGCTCTCGGAGAGTCCTCGGCTGCGCAGCGTCCGCACCCAGTCCTGCCGCTGGGCGTCGAGGATCGACCCGCGCACCTGCTGGGCGACGCCCGCGATGCTGCCGATCGACAGAGCGATGACCGGCAGGGTGATCGAGGAGATCCACCCGCCGGGGGAGTCGCTGAAGCGGGTGTATCCGGTGGGGGCGAACCACCCGAACTCGATCGCGAGGAGCAGAACCAGCCCGATGGCCACCAGGAATCCCGGGATGGCGACTCCCAGCACGGAGACGAACTGCACCAGCCGGTCGACCCATCCACCGCGGCGGGCCGCGAGCACGCCGAGGACGACCGCGACCACCGCCGTCACCATGGTCGCGCCGATCACGAGGGAGAGCGTGACGGCGAGCCGGCTCGCGATGGCCTCGCCGACCGGCTGGGCGGAGAGCCACGAGGTGCCCAGGTCTCCCTGCAGTGCCGAGGAGACCCAGTCGCCGAACTGCGTGAGGATGGGCCGGTCGAGGCCCAGCTCGCTGGCCCTCGCGCGGACGGTCTCCTCGGTGGCCTGCTGGCCCAGGAGGCGCCGGGCGATGTCGCCACCGCGCGCGTAGAGCAGGAAGAAGGTGAGCGCGACGATCACCGCGATGAGCACGACGCCGGCGAGGAGCCGGCGCACCACGAAGCGGAGCACGAGACCTCCGGATGCTGGGTACACGGGTGGGCCCCCGCCGGGAGCGGAGGCCCACCCTGTCGGACAGGGAGGTCAGGCTGCCGGGGTGATGTTCTCGAGGTAGGGGTAGGCGTTGTCGTCCTGGAGTTCGACGTCGGTCGCCGGGCTGGTCGCGAAGAAGGCCTCGAGACGGTAGAAGGGGACGAACCAGGCCTGCTCGACCACGTACTGGTTCAGCTGCTGCGCCGCTTCGTCCGCAGCCGCCTCGTCCGCCGTCTGCATGGTCGCCAGCAGCTGGTCGACCGTCGCGTCCTGCACGTGGAAGACGTTCCAGGTCGCCGCCTCGGAGATGGAGAAGTTCGCCGTCTGCCAGGGGGTCGGGTCCTGCTGGAGCCGGAACCAGGAGGCGGCGTACTTGGCGCCGGTCACGTCGGGGATCGCGTCTGCCAGGGGAGTGGGCACGTAGTCGACGGTGATGCCGACATCGCCGAGGTACTGGGCCAGCAGGTCGAACACCGTCGTGCTGCCGACCTGGATGAGCGGCATCTGCAAGGTGAAGCCGTCGGCGTAACCGGCCTCGGCGAGCAGCTCCGTGGCCTGCTCCGGGTCGTAGGGGTAGGCCTCGTCCAGCGATGCGTCGTAGGCGGGACTGCCCTCGCCGAAGATCTGCCCCGTCACCGTGCCGGCGCCGCCGTACGCCGCCTGGAGGATCGCCGCCCGGTCGATGGAGTGGGCGATGGCCTGACGGACCCGCACGTCGGCGAGGGCCGGGTTCACCTGCCCCTGCCGGTCGAAGAGGAGCAGTCCCTCCCAGTCCAGCTCGTGCGACGTCACCTCGAACCCGCTCGCCTCGACCTGCTCGTTGGCGCTGGGGTCCGCCAACGGCACACCGTCGACCTGCTCGCCCTGGATCGCGTTCACCTGCGTGGTGAGCGAGTCGAGCACGTTGATGACCAGCTCGTCGTAGTGCTGCGAGTCCGGCGCCCAGTAGTCGGGGTTCTTGTCGTAGACGTACGTCGAACCGACGACGGTCTCCTCGGTGTCGAGGACGTACGGGCCGGACCCGATCGGGTTGGTCTTCTCGTCCGCGGCTCCGAAGCCCTCGGGGCTGGCCTGCAGTCCCGCGTTCTGGCCGAGGTAGAGCACCAGGGCGGGGTCGGGCTGGCTCAGCGTGATCTGCAGCGTCTCGTCGTCGACGGCCGTGGCGTCGCTGACGTTGGCGAGGAAGGACGCGTTCACCGAGGTGCCGTCACGGAAGCGGAGGACGTTCTGGGCGGCGACGTCGGCCGTGAAGGGCGTGCCGTCGGTGAACGTGACGTCGGTCCGCAGCTTCATGGTGAGCACGGTCCTCGAGTCGTCGTAGGACCACTCGGTGGCGAGCCAGGGCTGGAGCTCACCGTCCGGCGCGATGTGGACGAGCGTGTCGTAGACGGCCTGCATGTACGGCGACTCGTTCGCCCACGACGAATCCGCCGGCGACATCGAGGTGGGCGGGAAGATGACGCCGAGGGTCAGGGTGGGGTTGCTCTCTTCCCCGCCGCCGTCGTCACTGCCGCCGCAGGCGCTCAGGCCGAGCACCACGGCGAAAACGAGTGCTGCTGTTCTCGCGAACCTCTTCGAACGCACCTTGTCCAACCTCTCGGCCACACCCCACGGTGGGGTGACGTGGAGCACAAGGTAGGGGGAAAACCGACCGAGCGCTAGGTTGGTTTTCGTCCCGTGTCCCGCGTTACAGTTCGCGCATGTCAGCGGCGCACGGCAGGACCCGCGGGGAGTACGCCAAGAGTTCCGCGCGTCGCCAGGCGATCCTGGAAGCTGCCGTGGAGGTCTTTGCCTCGGCGGGATTCCACCGGGGGTCCCTCCGCGACGTGGCCGATCGCGCGGGCCTGAGCCAGGCCGGGGTGCTGCACCACTTCCCGAGCAAGCCCCACCTGGTCGCGGCGGTCCTGACCTGGCGGGACGACGAGTCCCGGCAGCGTTTCGTCGACGACGTTCCCGGAGGTCTCGAGACCGTCCGTGCCCTGGTCGCACTCATCGAGTACAACCAGCGGAAGACGCCGGAACTGGTGGAGCTGTACGCGACGCTCTCGGCCGAGGCGACCTCGTCCGACCACCCGGTGCACGAGTACTTCGTCCGTCGCTACGCCTGGGTGGTCGGGTACGTGCAGCGAGCCTTCGAGAGCATCGCCGGCTCCGGTGAGCTCCGCGCGGACGTCGATCCCGCAGCCGCCGCCCGCTGGGTGGTAGCCCTCATGGACGGCCTGCAGATCCAGTGGTTGTACGACCGCGACTCCGTCGACATGGCCGCACACGTGCGGACCTACATCCGGTCGCTGCTGACGGTCGACCTGTAGGCCGCCGGTGCAGCGTCCGCCGCGAGGCCGCCTGCGCGTCGTCGTCGACAACGACTTCGGCGGCGACCCGGACGGTCTCGTGCAGCTGGCCCACCACGCGCTCTCGCCGTCGGTGGATCTGCGGCTGGTGATCGGGTCCCACCTGCGCCCAGGTGACGCCTTCGATCCATCGACGACGACGGCGGACACGGCCGCGGCCCGGGCCCGGGAGGTCCTGGAGCTCGCCGGCCGGAGCGACGTCCCGGTCCTGACCGGATCGAACGCCGGCCTGACCACGGGTACCGCACCGGTCCGCTCCGCGGCCGCGGAGGCGCTGGTCGCCGAGGCGATGCGCGATGACGTCGACAGGCCGCTGTACGTGTGCGCCGGCGCCGGGCTGACCGAGCTGGCGAGCGCCTGGCTCATCGAGCCCCGCATCGCCGGGCGGCTCACCCTGATCTGGATCGGCGGGCCGGAGCACGCGGGCCTGGCCGAGTCGCCCCCGGATGCGATGCCCATCGAGTACAACCTGCTGATCGACGTCACCGCGGCGTCGGTGGTCTTCGGCGAGTCGGCCATCCCGGTGTGGCAAATTCCGCGCGACGCCTACCGGCAACCCCTGGTGTCCTTCGCCGAGCTGGAGCTGCGGATGGCCGGGTGCGGCCGGCTGGGCGCACACCTCTTCGCGGCGCTCGATCGCGTTGGGGACGTCGCGGCCAGGCACGGCCTGGCCCTGGGGGAGACCTGGGCGCTGGGTGACAGTCCGCTGGTGCTGCTGACCGCACTGCAGTCGGCCTTCGAGGCCGATCCCGCCTCGAGCCGCTACCTGCTCCGCCCCACCCCGGCGATCACCGACGGCGGCGGGTACGAAGCCGTCCCCGGTGCCCGGCCCATGCGCGTCTACACCGCCGTGGACACCCGGCTGATGGTCGAGGACCTGTTCGCCAAGCTCTCGCTGCACTCGGGCGGCTGAGCGTCCTCGTGGCGCGGGGTGCCCGCCTGGCCGCTTTGTGCCGAATCATTGACGGGCGACGTCGGACTGTTACAACATGATCCCGGCTCGGGCTGTGATGCCGCTCACCGATGTCCGGTGGATGTCGCCCGGCCCACCACATCCGCGCGGTAGGCGCGCGCCCCGTCCCGATCCGAGGAGAAGCCCATGACCACGATCACCGCGGCCGTCGCCCGCGAGCACGGCCAGGCCCTGACGCTGGAGGAGCTCGAGCTCGACGACGTCCGTCCGAACGAGGCGCGTGTCCGGATGGTCGCGACCGGTATCTGCCACACCGACGCCATCGTCCGCGACGGCGTCTACCCGACACCGCTGCCCGCCGTCCTGGGGCACGAGGGGGCAGGCATCGTCGAGGCCGTCGGTTCCGAGGTCACCAGCGTGCAGCCGGGTGACCACGTGGTCCTCTCCGCGGCCTACTGCATGCGTTGTGCGGAGTGCCAGGCCGGCCGCATGGCCTACTGCGAGAACCTGTTCGCGCAGGATTTCGGCGGTCGCCGCACCGACGGGACGACGGCGCTGACGGACAAGGACGGCACGGCCATCTCGTCCCACTTCTTCGGCCAGTCATCCTTCGGCACGTACGCCAACGTGGTCGAGAGCAGCCTGGTCAAGGTGCCGTCGTCCGTGCCCCTCGAGGTGCTGGCCCCACTCGGGTGCGGGCTGCAGACCGGCGCCGGCTCGATCCTCAACGAGCTCCGGCCGCCTGCGGGGTCCTCCATCGTCGTGACCGGAGCGGGCGCGGTGGGGCTGGCGGCGATCATGGCCGCCCGGGTGATCGGCTGCACGACGATCATCGCCGTGGACATGCACGACCAGCGGCTGGAGCTGGCCCGGGAGCTCGGGGCGACGCACGTGGTGAAGGCGTCCGACGGCCCGGTCGACGAGGCCCTGCTCGAGATCACCGGGGGGCAGGGCGTGAACTACGCGCTCGACACGACCGCCGTCCCCGAGGTACTGACGACGGTGGCCCAGGCCCTCTCGATCCGGGGGACCCTCGCGCTCGTCGGCGCCGCGGCGCCCGGCACGGTCGCACCCTTCGAGATCGGGCTGTCGCTGGTCAAGGGATGGACCTTCAAGACGATCATCCAGGGCAGCTCCATCCCCCAGCAGTTCATCCCGCGGCTCGTCGAGCTGTGGACCCAGGGGCGGTTCCCCTTCGACAAGATGATCAAGACATACCAGCACGATGACATCAACGCCGCTTTCGCCGACTCCGCGTCCGGGGTCACGGTCAAGCCGGTCGTCGTCTACTGACGGACTCGGCCGCCCCGGGGCGACAGCAGTCCCTCGGGGCGGTCGGCACCCCCGAACGAGCACTCACGCAACACTTCTGGTCCGTCAGACCGCATCTTGACACAAGTGGTCCGGGTCACGAGCATGTGACCAGACCCGATCGGCCGCGACAGGCCCCGGGCGTCGACCGCCTCCGCCGGGCCCCCGTCGAGGGGCCCGCCGCCGCTCTATCCGGAAGGAACCACCATGGTCCAGAACGCCGTGCCCGAGATCGGCCACGTCATCGACGGAGAGATGTCGGGCAGTGACCTGCGCGAGATCCACGACCCCGGCCGCCTGGACGACGTCGTCGCCCGCATCGCCGTCGGCAGTACCGATGACGTGGACCGCGCCGTCCGCGCCGCTCACGCCGCCTTCCCCGCCTGGCGCGACATGCCCGTGGGGGAGCGGGCCGCGAAGCTGTTCGCTGCTGCCGAGGTCGTCGCCGGCAGCGGGGAGGAGCTCGCCCCGCTGCTCGTCCGGGAGCACGGCGGCGTGCTCGGGGAGGCGCAGACCGACTTCTACCTGGGCACCGGGGTGCTCCAGCACACGGCGAGCCTGGTCGAGGAGTTCTTCGCGCCGGTCCAGTACGACGACGAGCAGAGCTTCATCAGCGTGGAGAAGGTGCCGCGCGGGGTGGCGGCCGCGATCGTGCCGTGGAACATGCCCGTGGTCCTGACGATGATGAAGCTCGCTCCTGCGCTGGCCACGGGGAACACCCTCGTCCTCAAGCCGTCACCGTTCGCCCCCGCGGCCCTGACGCTGCTCCTGCAGAAGATGGCCGGACTGCTGCCGCCGGGCGTCCTCAACGTCGTGCACGGCGAGGGCGATGTCGGCGCGGCTCTCACCAGCCACCCGCTGGTCCGCAAGGTGGGCTTCACCGGCGGCACCGCGACCGCGACCAAGGTGATCGAAGCGACCGCCTCGACCATCAAGAACATCACGCTCGAGCTCGGCGGCAACGACCCGGCGATCGTCCTGGACGACGCCGACCTCGACCTGACGCTCGACCGGATGCTCAAGGGCGTCTACACGCGCACCGGGCAGATCTGCTTCGCCGTGAAGCGCATCTACGTCCCGCGTGGGATGTACCAGCGGTTCGCCGACGCGTTCTGCGCCCGCGTGGACGAGTACGCCGTCGGTCACGGCCTGGACCCGCAGGCCAGCTTCGGCCCGCTCAACAACGAGAGCCAGTTCAAGAAGGTGCAGAACCTGCTCGACCGCACCCGCAACTCCTCGGCCACCCTGGTCGAGCTCGGCCGCAAGCTCGACCCCGGCTCCTGGGACAACGGGTACTACATGCTGCCCTACGTCGTCCGCGACGTGGAGCACGCCGACCCGGTCTCCTGCGAGGAGCAGTTCGGCTCCGTCGTCCCGCTGATCGCCTACGACGACGAGGAGCAGGTCATCGACTGGGCCAACGACAGCGAATGGGGTCTGGGATCATCCGTCTGGACCACCGATCCCGAGCGCGGCCTCGCCATGGCCCGGCGGATCGAGGCCGGTAGCACGTTCATCAACACCCACGCGTTCGAGTCGCTGGACCTGCGCATGCCGTTCGGCGGCGTGAAGCAGAGCGGCATCGGACGTGAGTTCGGCACGGCGGGTCTCAACGCGTACGTCGAGGACCACGCCATCCGGCAGCTGAAGTAGCGCACGGCCCCGGCTGGACGGAACTCTGCACCTCGCGGGTTCCGTCCAGCCCGTCGTCCGGTCGGCCGACGATCCGGCCGAGACGTGATCCGACGCCCCCCGCGACACTCGATCCGGATCCGCAGCCGACGGCCTGCCGAACCGTCTTCGACAGGCCCCGCACGCTGGCGTGCCCACGAACCACCGTTGCCGTGCCACCACTCCGCTCATCGCGCACGAGGAGACCCGCATGACGTTGTTGACGACGATTCCCGGCGTCCGGGGCCGCGTGCTGCGACGGGGTGAGGAGGGGTACGAGAACGTGCGCCGGGGCGAGTGCTGGCACGACAGGGTTCCAACCCGGTACCCCGAGCTGATCGTCCTCGCGACCGGTGAGGACGACGTCGTCGGCGCCGTGCAGCTCGCTCGCCGGGAGGGGCTGCAGATCGCCGTGCGGTCCGGCGGGCACAGCTGGTCCGGCTCGCACCTCCGGGACGGAACGGTGCTGATCGACCTGTCGAACCTGCGAGAGGTCGAGGTCGACGTGGCGGCCCGGACGGGCTCCGTCCAGCCGGGGATCACGGGCTGGGAGCTCAGCTCCATGCTGGCCCCGCAGGGCTTGTTCTTCCCCACCGGGCACTCCACAGGGGTGGGCATCGGCGGGTACCTCCTCCAGGGCGGCTTCGGCTGGTCGGGCCGGGAGTACGGTCCGGCCTGCCTGTCGGTCACCGCCGTCGACGTCGTCACCGCGAGCGGCGAACTCGTCCGCGCGGACGAGACGCAGCACTCCGATCTGTTCTGGGCCGCCCGGGGTGCCGGCCCCGGCTTCTTCGGCGTGGTGACGAGGTTCCACCTCGCGCTGTACCCGCGCCGGGACGTCACCATGATCAGCAGCTATGGCTTCCCGGTCGCGACCATCCCCGACGTCCTGGGCTTCGTGCACGAGATGGGCCGGCAGACCCCGGCGGAGATCATCGCCATGATCACCCGGAACCCCGCGAACGGTGGGGAGCTGGAGGTCCAGCTCCACGCCAAGGCCTACACGGACACGGAGGAGGAGGCGCGCGAGCAGCTGGCGCTCTTCGAGTCCTGCCCTGCGCGTCCGCAGGCCCTCTGGACGATGCTCGAGGTGCCGACCGACCACGTGACCCTGACGCGGATGGCCGACGGGGGCCGCTTCGCCGACTCCAAGCGCTGGATGGCCGACAACGTGGGGACGCGCGCCGATTTCCGCGACCTGTGGCCGACCGTGCAGGACCTGGTCGAGACCTGGCCGGACTCGTGGGAGTCGCACGTGCTGATCTTCAACTGGGACAACGACGCACAGCCTCCGCGCCCGCCGATGGCGTTCGACCTGGAGGGCGACCTCTTCTACTCGGTGTACGCGGCGTGGGACGACCCGGCCGAGGACGACGAGCACATCCGCTGGGTCACCGACCACGTGCGCGCGCTGGAGCCCACCGCGACCGGGACCATGCTGGCGGACGAGAACCTGGCGCACCGGCCCTTCCGGTTCATGTCCGACGAGAACCTCCTCCGGCTCGACGAGCTGCGGACCCGCTGGGATCCCGACGGGCTGTTCGTCGCCTGGCTCGGCCGGCCGGAGCTGACCACCCAGGAGGGGTGACGACGTGGCGGGCCGGAGGCGATCATCGCGATCCCCGTCCGTCTGCGGGTCAGCCCTGGTGCCGTTCGAGGACCGAGCGCACGTACGCATCGGCCGGCGCTGCGAGCGTGTCGTGCGCGCGGACGAACAACTCGTGCGCGTGCCGGCCCGGCCACCCCTCGGGTAGCAGCTCCTCCGGCAGGTCCGGATCCCGGAAGGGGAAGGTCCGGTAGGACGAGACGAGCTCGACCCGGAGGCGGAGGGCGTCCGGCCCCGGCATCTCTGCGAGCTCCTCGGCCGAAGGCAGTGCCTCGAGGGTCTCCACCAACTCGGCGTAGTCGCCGCCCAGGCTCTCCAGGTCCCAGCACCGTCTGGCCATGTCGAGGTCAGCGGCGCGACCGCGCGTCCGGCAGGTGAGCAGCTCCAGGCGGGCCGCCGAGGCGCCGCCGAGCTCGGCCTCGACGTCATCGAGCCGTGGGTGGGGGCTGACCCAGGTCGAGGAGGCCAGCGGCCCGAACCCGAGCCACGTGAGCGTCCGACGCAGTCGCTCCCGCTCGGGACGGTCAGGTTCGGCGACGCCGTAGAGCACCATGCGCCACTCGCCGTCCCAGGGCTCCCGCCGGCGCTCGAAGATGCGGGTGCGGCCCTCGTCGAGCAGCTTCCAGGACTTCGGGGTGAGGGAGTAGACGGTGGGACGCCC
>Ga0190265_10002611_pt1 | contig 12114 bp, 11 predicted proteins | sample Popmic124T_FD_133135 | JGI IMG/M metagenome (GOLD analysis project Ga0190265, IMG submission 133135) | Populus adjacent soil microbial communities from riparian zone of Indian Creek, Utah, USA - 124 T | ecosystem: Environmental > Terrestrial > Soil > Riparian zone | place: USA: Utah | collected... | reverse complement strand
GTAGTAGGGACCGTCGATCTTGTCCATCTCGCCGGTCTGCGAGTGACCCACGACGATGCCGGGCCGGTAGACGAGGGTCTGGGCCTTGACGTCGCGCCGAACCATCAGCTCGGACTCGTACTTGGTGCGGTGGTAGTGGTGGGGCAGCTTCTGACCCTCGTCGAGCATGTCCTCCTGGAACACGCCGCGGTAGCTGCCCGCGACGGCGATCGAGCTCGTGTGATGGAAGCGCCCGACGTCGCGCGAATTGGCGAACTCGATCGCGTGGCGAGTGCCCTCGACGTTCGCGCGCTGCGCGGTCTCCTCATCTGCCTCGATGTCGTAGACGGCCGCGAGATGGAAGAAGTGGTCGATCCGGACGTCGCCGGGCAGCTCCGACTCGTCGACGCCGAGCCCCGGCTGTGACAGATCGCCGGCGATTGGGACGATCCGACCCTCCTCGGCGCGCAGTCGCTGCGCGAGTGCGTCGACCTTCCCCCGCGAGCCCTCGCGAACGAGAACGTAGATCGTGCCGCCCCGCTTCAGCAGCTCCTCGACGAGGTGCCTGCCGATGAAACCCGTTGCGCCGGTGACGAAGTAGTTCAAGTCGATGTCTCCCCTCTTCCCCGGCGTACCTTGGCCGGAACGCGAGTCTATCCGCGTCCGCAACCCGCCAGGCCGCTCTGCGAATGGCTTCCCACCGCTGTAGCTTCAGCGGGGTTCGTGGACGATCACCAACTCACCCTCAAGGAGGTCGCCGAGCGGACGGGCGTGACGCCCGCGACGCTGAGGCGCTGGGTGAAGAGCGGCCTGATCCCGCAGCAGGACGGCGGGCCCGGGGGCGAGTGGACGAGTGCGGCCGCCTCCCAGGCACGTGTTGTCGCCCGTCTGCGCGAGCGCGGCCACCGCATCGATCAGATCAAGCAGGCGACCGAGGAGGGGCGACTCGCGTTCGGCTACATCGAGGAGTTGCTGCCCGACGAGAGCGGTCAGGCGACGCTGAAGGACGTCGCCAAGGCCACAGGCCTCGAGCCAGCATTGATCGAACGGTTCTGGACCGGCCTTGGCCTTCCTTCGCGTGAGCTCGAAGCGATGACCGAGGAGGACGTCGAGGCGATCCACGAGGTGTCGTCCGTGCTTTCGACTGGTCTCCCGCTGGTGGCTTTCCTCCAGCTGGGGCGTGTGTACGGCCAGGCGCTCGCGCAGATCGCCGATGCCGAGGTGCGGCTGATCCATCTCTACGTCCACGAGCCTTTGATGCGCGAGGGCGTGCCCGGCCTCGAGATGGCCGAGCAGATGGAGACCCTTGCGCGCGACCTGCTGCCGCTCTCCTCGTCGCTGATGGAGTATCTGCACCGTAAGTTTCTCCAGCACTACGTCGCGCAGGACGTTGTGGGGCACATGGAGGTCGAGCTCGACGGCGACGTCGACCTCGGCCGTCTGCGGGTCGGCATCGCCTTCTGCGACCTCGCGGGCTACACCCGCTTCACCGAGGAGGAGGGCGACGAGCAGGCGATCTCGCTGATCGAGCGCTTTGTCGATGCCGTAACCGAGACCCTTCCCGAGGACGCGCGCGTGGTCAAGACGATTGGCGACGAGGTGATGATCGTCGGGCAGGACATCCAGGCACTGACCGACTGGGCGGTTGAGTTCCAGCAGCGCTTCGGCGAGCGGCCCGAGCCGCGCATCGGCATCCACTACGGCGCGACCCTCTACCGCGACGGTGACTACTTCGGTCGCGAGGTCAACCTCGCCTCACGCGTGGTCGCACGTGCGCGGGGAGGAGAGGTGCTGGTCACCGACTCGGTCGTAGATCAGGTCTCCCAGTCCAAGCACCTGACCTTCGAGGGGATCGGGCAGGTGAAGCTCAAGGGATTCGACCAGCCGCGTCAGCTATGTCGGGCCACGATCCCCGCGGGAAATGACTGACGCTGACCCGGATGCTCCGCTGGAGGTGGCGCGCGTCAGCGGTCTCGTGCGAGCCGGCGAGCCACTGCTCGTGATGCTCTCCGGCGGCGCGGACTCCGTCTGCCTGCTCGACGTGGCGCTCCGCCTCGGGGCCGACGTGACGGCTTTGCACGTCAACTATGGACTGCGCGATGAGGCGGAGGACGACGAGGAGCACTGCCGGGCGGTATGCGCGCGTTTGGGTGTCGAGCTGATCGTCGAACGGGCCTCGCTGCCGGACGCGGGCAACCTTCACGCGCACGCGCGCGAGGCTCGCTACCGACTGGCCGAGCGCCACACCGCCGGCGACTACGCGGCCGCGCACACAGTCTCCGATCAGGCGGAGACCGTGCTCTACCGCCTCGCGGTGTCCCCAGGACGGAGGGCCCTGCTCGGCATGGAGCCGCGCCGGGGCAGACTCGTGCGGCCACTGCTCGGCGCGACTCGAGCGGAGACCGAGGCCCACTGTCGTGCGCGGGGGCTCGAATGGCGCGAGGACCTGTCAAACCGCGATCCGCGGTTCGCGCGTGCGCGGGTCCGGCACGGTCTGCTCGCGGCGTTGCGCAAGATCGCCCCGGGCGCCGATCGCACGATCGCCGAGACCGCCGCGCAACTGCGTGAGGAGTCGCAGGTGCTCGACCAGGCCGTCGGCGAGGCGATCGAGCGGCTCGGCGGTGGCCCGGCCGTCGAGGCAACGGCGCTCGTTGAGTTGGGACCAGGGCTAGCGCGCCTTGTCCTCCGTCGCCTCGCGGAGCGCGAGACGGGAGCTCCACGGCCACTGTCTCGTGGCGACGTCGACACCATCCTCGCCCTGGCCGGGGCTGCGCTGCCTGGGGGCGGGAACGGTGGGGGCGCTCTGCGAGGACCGGCGGGCGGAACGCGGTCGCTCGACCTGGGCGGAGGCCTGCGGGCCGTCGCGGAGTACGGCACCGTGCGCTTTCAGCTCGGCGACGACGCTCCCACACCCGAGCCGGTGACGCTCGCCATCCCGGGGACTGCCCGCTTCGGCGCCTGGACGGTGGAGGCGACCGCCGGCGGTGGCGGCGAGGTGGAGCTGGCTCGCGACCGGATCGGCGACGTCGTCACCGTGCGCGCCTGGCGCGACGGTGACCGCATGCGCCCGCGGGGGCTGGGCGGCACCAAGACGCTTCAGGATCTCTTCACCGATCGCAAGGTTCCCCGCTCCCTGCGCCGCCTGCTGCCGATCGTCGAAGTGGAAGGCGAGATCGCCTGGGTGCCTGGCGTAGCCGTCGACGAGCGCTTCACCGCGACCGATGCGGTCGCGCCGCGCATCGGCCTGTCCGCGCGCCGCGCCGCCTCCACCTAGACTCGCGGCCCGTGGCGGACCAGGCGATCGGCGAGATCCTCGTCCAGCGTGACGACCTGGCGCACCGTGTGCAGGCGCTCGCCGAGCAGATCTCGCGCGACTACGAGGGCCGCTCGCTGTTGCTGATCGGGGTTCTCAAGGGGGCGATGTTCTTCCTCAGCGACCTGATGCGACAGATCGAGGTCGAATGCGAGGTCGACTTCATGGCGGTCGCCTCCTACGGCTCGTCGACAAGCTCGAGCGGTGTCGTGCGGATCCTCAAGGACCTCGACGGATCGATCGAGGGGCGCGACGTCCTGATCGTCGAGGACATCGTGGACTCGGGGCTGACGCTCAGCTACCTCCTGCGCACGCTGCGCGCGCGTGAGCCCGCCTCGCTCGAGGTTTGCGCTCTGCTGACCAAGCCCGAGCGGCGCAAGGTCGACCTTCCGATCCGCTACGTCGGCTTCGACATCCCCAACCGCTTCGTGATCGGGTACGGCCTCGATCACGCCGAGCGGTACCGCAATCTGCCGTACGTCGCGGTCCTCGACGAGGCCGCAACCTGAGCCAGGGCGACCCCCTGCAAAGGGGCAAGAGGGGCGCTACACCCCTGCTACGCTGTCGTTTCACCCGCTGGGAGCGGAAATTCGCCCAACCGCCGGCATGACCAATTGGCGGGCCACAGCGGCCGAAACCATCACATACCTCTCGTGAGCAGATTCTTCAAGAGCGCGGCGTTTCCGATCCTGATCGTGGTCGTCCTCGCGTTCTTCGCCCAGAAGCTGATCAGCCCAGGCGAGCAGGAGAAGGACCACACCTACAGCCAGTTCCTGACCCAGGTCGAGAACGATGACGTCAAGAAGGTCACGCTCAACACGAAGAACAACCGCGTCGACGTCGAGCAGAAGAACGGCGACAAGTACAAGACCGCCTATCCCGACAACACCGAGCAGAACCTCCAGAACACGCTCAGGGCCGAGAAGATCGACTTCGACGTCAAGGCGAAGTCGGGTAGCGGCTGGCTGACGGCGCTCACCTACATCCTGCCGTTCGTGATCTTCCTGCTCTTCTGGCTGTTCATCATCAACCAGATGCAGGGCGGTGGGTCGAAGGTCATGTCCTTCGGCAAGTCGCGCGCGAAGCGGATGTCCGTCGACGCGCCGAAGATCACCTTCCGCGACGTCGCGGGGGTAGACGAGGCCGTCGAGGAGCTCCACGAGATCAAGGAGTTCCTCGAGAACCCGAAGAAGTTCCAGGCGCTCGGCGCGCGGATCCCTAAGGGCGTGCTGCTCTACGGGCCGCCGGGAACCGGCAAGACGCTGCTCGCTCGAGCCGTCGCCGGCGAGGCTGGCGTGCCGTTCTTCTCGATCTCCGGCTCCGACTTCGTCGAGATGTTCGTCGGCGTCGGCGCCTCGCGTGTGCGCGACCTCTTCGAGCAGGCGAAGCAGAACAGCCCCTGCATCATCTTCATGGATGAGATCGACGCTGTCGGCCGCCACCGCGGCGCCGGCATGGGCGGCGGTCACGACGAGCGCGAGCAGACTCTCAACCAGCTGCTCGTCGAGATGGACGGCTTCGAGATGAAGGACAACATCATCTTGATCGCCGCCACCAACCGGCCAGACATCCTCGACCCGGCGCTGCTGCGCCCCGGCCGCTTCGACCGGCAGATCGTCGTCGATCGGCCCGATCGCAAGGGCCGGGCGAAGATCCTCGAGGTCCACACGCGCGGCAAGCCGCTCGCGAAGACGATCGACCTCGACAACCTTGCGGCTCAGACTCCGGGCTTTACGGGCGCCGATCTTCAGAACCTCGTCAACGAGGCGGCGCTGCTCTCGGCTCGTCAGGGCAAGCGCGAGATCGACCACCTCCAGCTGGAGGAGGGGATCATGCGCGTGATCGCCGGCCCCGAGAAGAAGACACGCGTGATGAGCGAGAAGGAGCGCCGCATCACCGCCTTCCACGAGATGGGCCACGCGATCGTCGCCCACTTCCTCGAGAACACCGACCCGGTCCACAAGATCTCCGTGATCTCACGCGGACAGGCGCTCGGCTACACGATCTCGCTGCCAACCGAGGACAAGTTCCTCACCACCCGCGCGGAGTTGCAGGACACGATGGCTATGACGCTCGGTGGCCGTGCCGCCGAGGAGATCGTGTTCGGCGAGGTAACGACCGGGGCCTCGAACGACATCGAGAAGGTCACCGCGACGGCGAAGCAGATGGTGATGCGGTTCGGGATGTCCGAGAAGCTGGGGCCGCGGGTGTTCGGGCACGACCATGGGCAGCCGTTCCTGGGACGCGAGTACTCGTCTGAGCCGGACTATTCCGACGATGTGGCGCGTGAGATCGACGATGAGATCCGGCGGGTCGTCGAGGAGGCGCACCAGTCGGCGCGCAACATCCTCGATCAGCACCGCGAACAGCTCGACCACACCTCGACGATCCTGCTGCGGCGGGAGACGATCGAGCGGGAGGAGTTCATCCAGCTGCTCGATGGGAAGAGTGAGGATGAGGTGTTCGGGACTGAGGAGCCGGCGGCGTTGCCTCCGGGGCCGCCTGCTCCGGCGGAGGAGCCGGCGCGCAAGCCGGAGCGGGCACCCAAGCCTCTGCCGCGTCCTGGGTTGGCCGGCGGCGCGGCGGACTGATTTCCGGGGCCCGGGCGTTGGTGGCCGCGGGTCCTGTCTCCGGTGGATGGTTTCGTCCGTCGCCTCCGCTGGGACTGCGCCCCGTGCCTGGCGCCACTGCCGTGTAGGGCTCTCACGGGGTCAGACGGCAGGGGCTCCGCCCGACGCTACGGCGCCGGCCGATAACCACCACCGTCGCCACCCGCGGAGCAGCGTCGGAGGTGGACGCTGATAATTCGAGCGTGGACCTCCAGGCCTATGCGGTGATGGGCGTTGTGAATGTGACGCCGGACTCGTTTTCGGATGGGGGACTGTTTCTCGACGCTAATGCCGCGGTGGCCCACGGCGAGCGTCTTGCTCTGGAGGGGGCCTCGATCCTGGACATAGGCGGGGAGTCAACCCGCCCTGGTGCTGAGCCGGTGTCCGAGGAGGAGGAGCTGCGGCGGGTAGTGCCGGTGATCGAACGTCTGTCTGAGTCCACGGCCGCCGACGTTTCGATCGACACCTCCAAGCTCGCGGTTGCGGAGGCAGCGCTCGATGCGGGAGCGACGATCGTGAATGACGTGGCCGCGTTTCGCTTCGCCCCTGACCTGGCTGCGCTGGTGGCGGATCGGGGTGCGACTTGCTGCCTGATGCACATGCTCGGCGAGCCGCGGACCATGCAGTCCGATCCTCGCTATGAGGACGTCGTCTCCGACGTCAAGGTCTTTCTGGAGCAGCGGTTGGCGTTTGTGGTCGGGGAAGGCGTGTCGGAGGAGAAGGTGTGGTTGGACCCGGGGATTGGGTTCGGGAAGACGGTGGAGCACAACTTGGAGTTGTTGAGGCGGCTGGATGAGATTTGTGCGATTGGGCGGCCTGTGGTGATTGGGACTTCGAGGAAGAGCTTCTTGGGGCGGATTACCGGTCGGGTGGAGGGGGATCGGTTGGCTGGGACGATTGCGACGAATGTGATGGCGCTGGAGCGGGGGGCGAGGGTTTTTCGGGTTCATGACGTGCGGGAGGTGGTGGATGCGCTGGCGGTCGCTGGTGCTACGGTCGGATCGACCGGCGGGCTGGCCGCGGGGGTAGCCGAAGGAGACAGACGTGATCGATGATCGGGACCCGCTGGAGCCGGACGACGAGTTGGACGACCACGACTTCGGCGAGGACGACGAGGCTCCTGAGCCGACGGTGACGATCGAGATCTCGGGGCTGTCGCTGTACACCCAGCATGGGGTGACCGAGGCTGAGCGGGAGATCGGTCAGCGGCTGGTGATCGACGTGGCGTTCGAGCTGTCGGATTGTGACGCCATGGTCACCGACCGGATCGAGGACACGGTCGACTACGCGGAGGTCTGCGAGCAGGTCGCGTTGGCTGCTCAGGAGCGGTCCTACAAGACGCTGGAGCGGCTGTGCGGGTCGATCGCGGATCGGCTGATGGAGCGATATGGGGCGGAGTCGGTGCGGGTCAAGGCGGCCAAGCCGGAGCCGCCGATACCGCTGCCGGTCGACGAGGTGTCGGTCGAGGTCTGGCGCGAGACCTGAGCGTGGCGCGGGGGTACCTGGGGCTTGGCTCCAACGAGGGCGACAGGCTTGCCGCCTTGCGCGCGGCGAGAGAGGCCCTAGGCGCTCGGGATGTCGAGGTCGTCGCGTCTTCTTCCGTCTACGAAACCGCTCCCCAGGGGAAAATCCTCGACCAGCCGGACTTTCTCAATGCATGTGTGGCAGTGGAGACCGAGCTGGGTCCGGAGGAGCTGCTTGACGCTTGCAAGGACGTCGAGCGTGCGCTCGGACGTGTACCCGACGGGCCGCGCCATGGTCCACGCCCGATCGACATCGATGTCCTGCTGCTCGGGCAGGTGACCCACCGCTCCGACCGGCTGACCTTGCCGCATCCCGAAGTCACCGCCCGCCGCTTCGTTCTCGAACCCCTGCTCGAGCTCGACCCCCCGCTTGCTTTGCCTGACGGGACACCGCTCGCCTCATTCACGTCCGATGTGTCGGACCAGCCGGTGCGTTCGGTTGGCAGCTTCTAGCGGTGCTCACCCCCGAGTTGGGGGGAATCGGGACGCTGGATGTGGGACTTCGTCGGGGCGACGGGGTATTGGTTTGGCGGTGGCGATCACTGAGACAGCAAGCTTCCGAGGTGACGATCAGCCGTGCCTCGTGGAGGCGTCGCTCGCCTGTCGTGTCTGCCTGTCGGGCCAGATCGACTGGTCGTTGCGCGTCGCCGATTGGGACCACGAGGTGGTCTGCCGTTGCCAGAGCTGCGGCGACGAGCGGGTCGTCTCGCTGACCGGCGACCAGGCCCTGCGTCTGGCGCTTCCGCCTTTCGCGCGCTAGCCGCGGAGCGCCGCCTGCTGTAGACCTTGGCCGATGGATCGGCCACTGCGCATCCTGATCGTCGATGGCCAGGAGATCGTGCGTCTGGGCTTTCGCCTGCTGCTGTCCGAGCAGGACTGGGCCGAGCGTTGTCTCACGGCTCAAGACGGAGATGAGGCCCGTCGGCTGACTCGGCGCTACGAGCCGCACGTCGTCGTCGTCGACTTGTTCGTCGGCGAGGAGTCTGGCGCCGCTATGGGCCAGGCGCTGCGGCACGAGTCGCCGACGACGCGAGTCCTGCTGACGTCCGGTGAGGGCCGGATCTCACCCCAGGCCGCGAAGGCGGCTGGCGCATCGGGATTCGTCTCGAAGAGCAGGCCCGCGGAGGAGATCGCTGCTGCCATCCACGCCGTCGGCAGCGGACGAACAGTCTTCGTCTCCGCCAAGGACGAGCCGCGGGTGGCGCTCTCCCCGCGCGAGCGCCAGGTTCTAGCGCTGCTGACTACTGGCGCCACCAACCGCGAGATCGCCGATCGACTCCATCTCTCTCCATACACGGTCAAGGAGCACACGAGCGGCCTCTACCGCAAGCTCGAGGTCCGCAACCGGGCCGAGGCGGTCCAGAGGGCGGAGCGTCTCGGCCTCAGCGCCTGACCGGACTCTGCGTCCCTCGGCAGGGATATCGTCCGCGCATGCTGCTCGCCGTCGACGTCGGCAATACCCAGACCCACGTGGGTCTATTTCGCGACGAGGAGCTGCTCGAGCACTGGCGCTTCCACACGTCTCGCACCGCCACCGCCGACGAGCTGGCCGTAGTGCTCGGCGGTCTCCTGCGCCTGCGTGACAACTCGCTACGGGACATCCATGCGATCGTCGTCTCCTGCGTCGTCCCGGCTCTCGCCCAGGAGTACGACGAGGTTCGCCGCCGCTACCTGGACGGCCACGGCGCCCTGGTAGGGCCCGAGCTGAAGACCGGCATGCCGATCCGGATCGAGGATCCGCGCGAGCTCGGCGCCGACCGCCTCGTCAACGCGGTTGCGGCCTACGACCGCGTCAACGGTCCTTGCATCGCCGTCGACTTCGGCACCGCGATCAACTACGACGTCGTCTCCGCCGCCGGCGAGTATCTCGGCGGCGTCATCTCTCCCGGGGTCGAGATCTCGATCGAGGCACTGAGCGAGCGCGCCGCCGCGCTTCCCAAAGTTCGCTTGGAGCCTCCCCGTGCCGCTATCGGCAGGGGCACCCGCGAGGCGATCCAGTCCGGCGTGATCTACGGCTACGCGGGACAGGTCGACGGCATCGTGGCCCGCCTGCGCGAGGAGCTTGGCGAGGAGGCGACCGCGATCGCCACCGGCGGCTGGGCGAAGGCGATCGTGCCCCACTGCGAGCAGATCGACGAACTTGACGACCTCCTCACCCTCAAGGGCCTGCTGCTTATCTGGGACCGCAACCGCTCGGAGTAGGGCCACAGAAACAGCATTCGCCGGGCAGCCATTACCGTCTGTCCACCATGCGTTCCCTGACTGACCCCTGGACCCTCGCCGGCATCGAGCTGCCGAACCGGCTCGTGCTCGCCCCCCTGGCCGGCATCGGCAACTGGTTCGTGCGGCTGCAGGCCAAGCGCCACGGTGCCGGTCTCGTGGTTTCGGAGATGGTTTCTAGCTTCGGCTTGAGCTACGGCAACGAGCGGACCGTCAAGCAATTCCTGCGCATCCATCCCGAGGAGCACCCGGTGTCGATGCAGCTATTCGGCCATGACGCGGAGGTGATGCGCAGCGCGGCCGCGATGGTGGCGGAGGCGGGCGGGGACATCGTCGATCTGAACATGGGCTGTCCGGTCCGCAAGGTCTGCAAGACCGGCGCCGGCGCGGCGCTGCTCGACGATCCCGACAAGGCGGTGGCGATCGCCAAGGCGGCCGGTGAGGGAAGCGGTCTGCCTGTCACGGTGAAGCTACGTCCCGGGCAGCGTCCCGGCGATCGCGCCGGAGTCCACCTCGCTCGCCGATTGGTCGAAGAGGCCGGTGTCGCGGCGATCTCGTTTCACCCCCGCCACGCCTCTCAGCAGCACAAGGGCAAGCCCGACTACGACCTCGCGCGCGAGGTCGTCGAGGCGCTGCACGTTCCGGTGATCGTCTCCGGCGGCCTGCTCTCGGACGAGCGGGCCCGGGAGGCGTTCGAGCGCTCCGGCGCGGATGCGGTGATGCTGGCGCGGGGGTCCCTCGGCAACCCGTGGCGATTCGAGCGGCTGCTCGGCTTGCGCGAGGGCGAGCCGACGGTCGTCGAGGTGATCGAGGAGCTGGAGTGGACGATCGACTGCTGCGAGGAGCACATGAGCGTCGATCGCGCCGGCCACTACCTGCGCAAGTTCTATCCCTGGTACGCGGAGCGGCTCGAGCTGCCCAAGGAGCTGCGCCAGGGTCTCGTCGCGGCGCCCTCAACCGCCGCCGCACGCGAGGCGTTGATCCGCATCAAGCACGCTGAGCCCGCTCGCAGCGCGGCCTGACGCACCCGGGCGGTCCCGGGTGGGGCGATTGCTACACTCACGCGTCCTCTCGGCGGGATTCGATCGAGTCGGGGGGTTTTCTTATGCCAAGGGAGACATTTCTTACACCCGAGGGGCTCGCCGATCTTAAGGGCAAGATCGAGCACCTCTCAACGACCCGTCGTCGTGAGGTGGCCGCCCGGATCAAGGAGGCGCGCGAGTTCGGCGACATCTCCGAGAACTCCGAGTACGACGACGCGAAGAACGAGCAAGCGATGCTCGAGAAGCAGATCGCCGAGCTCGAGGAGAAGCTGCGCAGCGCCCGCTTGATCGATCAGAAGAACATCGACACCGACACCGTCGCCGTCGGCGTGCTGGTCCACGTCAAGGATCAGAAGACGGACAAGTCGACGAAGTTCAAGATCGTCGGCTCCTCCGAGGCCGACCCGGCTGAGCAGAAGCTCTCCAACGAGTCGCCCGTCGGCAAGGCCCTCCTCGGCCACAAGCGCGGCGACGTCGTCTCCGTGCCGGTGCCACGCGGCCCCGCTCGCAAGCTGAAGATCACCAAGATCGAGGCTGCCTGACCCTCGCTGGCGGCTGCGAGCCGTCGGCTGCCGGCGTCATCGGCCCCTCGCGTGCTGGCGCACGCCACGGGGCCTGCTTCCTTGGCATCCTCGGCTCTCGCTCGCCAGCGAGCGCCAGGTCTGCGTAGGGTTCCCGCCCGTGGAAGACGACCGGCGCCAGAAGCTGGAGCAACTACGCGCGCGAGGGATCGAGCCGTTCCCGCACGCGTATCCAGGCGTAGTCCCCGTTGGACAGGTTCAAGAGGCGCATGGTGGTCTCGATGATGGCGCGGAGACCGATGCCGCATACCGCGTTGCGGGTCGGCTCGCCGCCCGTCGCGGCCACGGTGGCGCCGCCTTCCTCGACGTAGTGGACCGTTCTGGCCGAATCCAGGTTCAGGCGAAACGGGACATCCTCGGCGAGGAATCGTTCGACACGCTGACCTCGCTCGATCTTGGCGACCTGATCGGGATCGACGGAACTGCCTTCAAGTCACGCCGCGGTGAGCTGACGCTGCGGGCGACCGACTGGAAGCTGCTCGCCAAGTCGCTGCTGCCGCCACCCGACAAGTACCACGGCCTCGAGGACGTCGAGACGCGCTACCGGCGCCGCGAGCTCGACCTGATCGCCAACGAGGAGTCGCGCGAGCTGTTCATCCTGCGTTCGCGGGTGGTCGCCGGTGTTAGGCGCTGGCTCGACGAGCGCGGTTTCCTGGAGGTCGAGACGCCGGTCCTGCAGCCGCTCTACGGCGGTGCGCTAGCGCGTCCGTTCACCACTCACCACAACGCGCTCGACCGCGACCTCTACCTGCGGATCGCCACCGAGCTCTACCTCAAGCGGCTGATCGTCGGCGGTCTCGAGCGCGTCTACGAGCTCGGCAAGGACTTCCGCAACGAGGGGCTCTC
>Ga0190265_10002610_pt1 | contig 12115 bp, 8 predicted proteins | sample Popmic124T_FD_133135 | JGI IMG/M metagenome (GOLD analysis project Ga0190265, IMG submission 133135) | Populus adjacent soil microbial communities from riparian zone of Indian Creek, Utah, USA - 124 T | ecosystem: Environmental > Terrestrial > Soil > Riparian zone | place: USA: Utah | collected... | reverse complement strand
TACCATGCCGCCCGCATCGACGAGCAAGGCGCGGCCGTCGGGCAGATCGACGATCGACGAGTCGCCTTGCCCGATATCGAGCACGGTCACCCGCAGTTTGCCGTGCGGGGTGCCCTCTTCGCGGATTTTTGCTTCGCATAGAAGAAGCAACGCCCCTGCGACGAGCACGGCCGGCAGGCGCGCCGCGGGCCGGCCCCACCTCACTAGCGTCGCCGCACACCAGAGGATCGCGCATTGCCACGCCGTAGGAGGCGGGACAGGGACCGAAAGCCAGCTGACCTGCTCGGTGACGCGGGCGATGGAACGCACGAGCAGCAGGCTGCCCGAGGCGACGAGCGCGTCGCCGCGCTCGATCAGCGGAAACCCGCTCAAAAAAACGTGCGCCAGACAAAGCGGCAGAGCGAGCAGCTCACCGAGGGGCACGGCCAGCAAGTTGGCGGGCACACCACCGATAGGAAGCGTCGGCGCGAGAAAAGCGATGAGCGGCGCGCAACCAATCGTCGCCGACAGCGTCGTCGCGACCGCGCCGGCCACGCTCGTGACGAAGCGCGGCAGCGCCGGCGGCGAAGTGCCTTCGTCGCGGCGAAACCCAAAAGGCGCGGCGAGCCGGGCGCAACCCGACACGATGGCCGCCGCCAAGGGGCGCTGCAAGACCATCAGCCCGGCGGTGGCCGCCGCCGAAAGCAGAAACGACAGGTCGAAGGCGATGAGCGGATCGACGAGCGAAGCGCCCATCAGCGAAAGCCCGAACGCGCGCGGTCCGTCGGGGCGGCGGCCGAACGCGCGGGCGGCAAACGCAAACGAGAGCATCGCCGCGGCACGGCGAGCTGAACCGGAGCCTCCCGCGAAATCAGCATAGAGCCAGGCGAAGAACACGCCCAGCGCGGCCGACAAGCGGCCGACGTCCCAGCGCCCGCTGAGGAATGCAAAGCGGCGCAAGATGGCGGAGCATGCGGCGACCGCGCCGGCTACCACGAGGACCAGGTGCGTACCGGAAACGGCGAGCAAATGCGCCAAACCGCTGGCGCGGAAGGCCTGATTGTCCGCCGGATCGAGATCGGACTCCCCGAGCACGAGCGCGCGCGCCATCGGCGCCGCCTCCGGCACGAAGGTCGCTTCGATTCGGCGTCGCGCGTGGGCGCGAAAGCGATCGACCAGCGCAGACGGGCCTCGGGCGCGCAAGACGATTCGGACGTCTTCGGTGCCCCCGCTCGCCAGCGTTCCTCGGCGGATCGCCGATGGCCTCGGATCGCCGAGATCCTCGTTGCGAAAGAGCTGGAGCGGCGCGAGCTTCACCACGACCTCGACGCGATCGCCGCGCGCGAGGTCGTCCGGACCGCCGTAGAGGCGGGCGCGGAATTTCCGATCGATGTTGCGCCCCTCGCATTCGACGCGGGTGAGCTCCGCGTCCCAACCGGCAACGAGCGGTGGCTCGCCGCCCGGCGGCTCGGCCGGCACGAGCGTCGCCGTGCCGCGCATCAGGACGGGCGAGGAAACGACTTCACCCTCCGCGAAACACCGGACGGGCCCGCCGAGAGCAACGCGAACCTCCGCGCGATCGCGATCGAGTCGCGCCACGGCGCGGCCCGCGCGCAGGCCGCTCAGCGCCATCGCGGCGAGCGCCGTCCCGCCCACCGCGATGGTCAGGTTTCGCCGCAAGACGAGGAGCGAGACCACCGCCGCCACCGCCGTTGGCGCCGGGCAAATGGAGAGAATTCCGCCGGCGAGCAGCGCCAAGCCGAGCACGAGCGAACCGTCGACCACACGCGACGGCGCTGCAGATCACGCGCCACGCTCGCTGGCCTCAAAAAAAGGCTCGATCCTGGCCACCTTCGGCGGCGCATCCGGCACTTTCGCCGGCGGCCGCCGCTCGGTGCTAGGTTGGCCGCGCATGCTCCTGCGGCTCGCCTTCAGCCCCGACTCCGACGACATCTTCATGTTCTGGCCGGTCTTGAGCGGGCGTATCGACACCCAAGGTTATCGCTTCGAACACGTACGCGCCGATACCGAGTCGCTGAACCAACGAGCGCAGCGCGGCGATCTCGACGTCGTTGCGATCAGCATCGCCGCCTATCCGACCGTGGCCAAAGATTATTTGCTCCTACCGCACGGGGGCTCGGTCGGACGCGGGTACGGACCGGTCGTGGTCGCACGCGAGCCCACACCGCTCGAAGCCCTGGCCGGCAAGGCTATCGCCGTACCGGGCCCGGGGACGACCGCGTACCTCGTCTTGCGCCTTCTCCTTCCGGAATTTCGGCCGGTCTTCCTTCCCATCGAGCCTTACGACCGCGTCTTCGAGGCGCTGCGCGCCGGCGAAGTCGAGGCCGCGCTCCTCATCCACGAGGGACGGCTCACCTACGAGCGCGAAGGTTTCGCGCGGGTGATCGACATCGGCGAAAGCTGGAGCGCGCTCACCGGAGGTCTACCGCTCCCCCTCGGCGGAAACGCCATCCGGCGCGGCCTCGGCAGCGACACCATTGCCCGCGTGTCGGATCTGTTGCGAGAGGGCATTCGATATTCGCTCACCCATCGCGACGAGCTCATCGACGAGCTTCTTCGCGCCGAAACGCGACGCTCGGTCGGCCTCGATCGCCAGATGCTCGATCGCTATCTCGCGATGTACGCCAACTCGGATTCGCTCGGCTATCCGGACGACGCTCGCCGCGCCGTCGGCGAGCTCTTCGCGCGCGGCCGCAAGGCAGGCCTCTTGCCGGCCTCGGCAGAGCTGGAATGGGCGCCTTGACGCACTGATTCAGTCCCGCGTCCCCGCATCGGCGGGCGGTACCGGTCCCCGTGCGCTGCACGCAAGCCCCGCAGGGGTGTCGACGCACTCCGCCGTCCCCGAGACTCCCGGGGGCGGCTCACAACGATCTTGAAGGACCGGGTAACCCGCCCGGCAACGAACCTTCAAGTCTTGGTTGCAATAGCCTTCACGATTCGCGCAGTTCGGATCGGGCTCTGCCGTCAGCGAGCAAAACGCACGAAGCTCGCTTTCGGTCACGCAGGATCCGGCGCACGTGACCGGCGCCAACCATTCGCGTTCGCAGTTCTCGCAGCTTTGACCACACCTTTGCAGACTCTTGCCGTCGCAGCGCGCGTCGCCGGACTCGCACGGCGGAGCGCACGCGAGGTTGACCGAGGGCAGCAGCAGCACGATCGCACCGATGAGCAAGATCCCTCGCCGAGAGCCTTCGCGGCGACTCATTTCTCCGTTGGGGCGTGGCCGATCCGCGCGTGGTCGAGCCCCATCCGAAACGCCGTAGGCGCTCAGCCGCGACCGCCGTCACGCGGGCCGCGCCCACCTGTGCCGCCGCTACCGCCCGTACCACCGCCGCCGGTGCCGCCCGTCCCTCCCCTGCCACCGCCGGTGCCGCCCGTCCCGCCGCCGGTACCGCCCGCGCCGCCCGTGGTGCCGCCGGTGCCGCCGGTCCCACCGGTGGCACTGCCACCGGTCCCACCTGTGCTGCCACCGCTACCGCCCGCGCCACCGGTGCCGCTACCGCCGGTACCGCCCGTCGTCCCACCCGTGGTGCACTGCGAGGTGGGAGGCTCGATGCACGAATTGGTCGTCGCTTGACCGCTCTCACCGCAAGTGATGTTCGCGGAGTGAAGACACGTCATGAACGCGTAGTAGAACCCGCGCTCGCAATCGGTCCGCAGCCTGTTCCACCCGTTCTGAAAGCTGGCAAGGCAGGCCGCGGCGCTCGTGCCGGGGCAAGTAGCGTTTACGCGACCGCAGACGGCTGCCAAAAGATGGTCGATGTCGCTCGACCCTCCCACCCCGGGTGCGCCCGAACCGACGAAAGCGCCCGGAAAACCGAATGTGGAGCTTCCGGGATTCCCCATCCCGGAGAACGGCCCGCCCGGGTCGTTGGAGCCTTCGATCGTCGTTCCGCTGCCTCCCGCGCTGCAGGCCACCAAGATGCCGGCAAACGCCGTCACGTGAGCGATTTTCGAAAGCTGCATGATCTTACCTCGCGATTGCTGATCGAGGCCGATGCGGGCCCGCGGACACAGGGCAAGGTCAGCCAAACAAGGACTTAGAAATAATAGCGCGCGGCGATGTCCTTGCGAAAGATGTCCCACGGCTGAGCCACACTCGAGGTCGAAAGGATGAAGGTCGAAAAGCGTGTGGAGGCACCGCCCGAGCTGATTTTCCCAGTCGCCGACGACAGGAAAGCGCCCACGGTTCCCTCCAGCGAAAGCTGCGGAATTCCTATGAAACCGAAGAAAACCTCGGCACCGGCTCTGACGCCCCCCTCGATCAGGAGCCCGCTCAGATCCGTGCTCGGATTTCCCATGGATGCTTTGCTTCCACCCATTCCAATGCCCACGTTAATTTCCGGTATCACGAGGAAGCTGAAATTCCCCACGTCGGCGAGCGCAAGCGGCACGGCGGCGTGAAAGAGGACGGAGGTGCGCGTCGGACCCTCGGTGGTAACCGCCGTGCCCGACTCGACACGCGTGGCGCTGCTCATCGTGAAGAAACCCAAACCGGCGTCGATACCGAGCGTGGAGCTCATCCAATAGCGGATGCCGATGATGGGTGTGGGTATCGGCCCGGTCGTGGCCATGGTCGCGGGGCCGACGGGAACGTCTCTCGTCCCGAACCATCCCACCCCGAGACGCCCGACGACCGCCTCGTGCGCGCTGCCCGCGGCGACGGCCGTGGTGGCCCGTCGTTCGCCTGGTTCGCCTGGCTCACCGCCGCTGGTGCGCGAGCGCGGTGGAATCGTCGTCGTCGCACCGACACCTACCGTCGCGTCTTGCGCGAGGGCGGGAGACGCCGTCACGAGCACGGCCGTCGATGCCGATAGCCAACCTAGGATGAAACTCCTCTTCGTCGATCGATTCATCGATGGACCTCCGGCATGGCGATGCTCAAGCGTTCGCCGTAGAACCTTCCAGCAGTCGCGCGGGCCCCGCGCGCCACGAGACAAGGCACTGTGCAATGTTGTGACTACCTGGCCGAGCGGGCCAACTAAATGAAAGCCGCGCGCCGACGACTACTTCAATATCTGGGTGTCACCCTTCCTCTCTCGGGGTTCTGCTGTCAACAGCGTTCACGTGCCGGTGCCGACAAGAGCGTGCCTCGACGCATCGTATCGCTGTCGCCAGGCACGACCGAGATCCTGTTCGCGGTCGGAGCCGGCGATCGTGTGGTCGGGCGATCGCGTTATTGCGACTACCCGCCGGAGGTCTCTGCCATCCCCATCGTCGGCGGGTTCGTCGATGCCAGCTTGGAGGAGATCGTACGCCTCGCGCCGGATCTCGTGGTCGGCGCCCGGGGACCCAGTGGACCTTCGCTGGTGCAAAAGCTCGATTCGCTCGGCATCGCGACGCTGTTTCCACCGGCGCAATCGATCGCCGAGATACACGAAGCCATCGCCCAGATCGCGGCGCGCGTCGGTACGAACGATCGCGGAGCCGGCGTCGTCGCCTCGATGCATGCACGCGTGAAAGCCATCGCCGCCAGGGTCGCCCACGAGCCTCGCGTTCGAGCGCTGCTCGTCTTTGGACTTTCGCCCATCGTCGTCGCGGGCCCCGCGTCGTTTCCGAACGAAATGCTGGAGCTTGCCAACGGGGAGAACGTCATGCGAAGCGGCGGCGCGTACCCCGCCATCAACGCCGAAACGCTGGTTACGCTCGACCCCGACGTGGTGATCGACGGCGCCGTCGGCAGCACGGGGCGGGACGCCGGCGCGATCGACCGCGACGCGCCCGCATGGCGTGAGCTACGCGCCGTCCGCCAGGGGCGCGTCGTTCTCCTCACCGACGAGGCGGCTCTCCGGCCCGGACCCCGCTTCGCCGACGGCGTTGCTACGATCGCGCGCATGCTCCACCCCGACGTTCCACTCCCTTGACGACCTCGTGACCACCCGCCGAAAACCTCGCATTCGTGTCGATCAACTCCTCGTGGAGCGCGGGCTCGCACCGTCGCGGACCAAAGCGCAAGCCCTCCTGATGGCGGGCGCGGTATCTTCCGGCGGGCGCCGCGTCGACAAGGTGGGGATGCTGCTCGAAGCGGACGCCGAGCTCGCGGTGGTGGCACGATCGTCACAATTCGTGTCACGCGGCGGCGACAAGCTCGACCCGGCGCTCACCGAGTTCGCCCGCACCGGCCTCGAAGTCGTGGGCGTTACGGCCGTGGATATCGGTGCGTCGACGGGGGGATTCACCGATTGTCTTCTCTCACGGGGCGCCGCCAAGGTGTATGCCGTCGACGTCGGTTACGGCCAGCTGGCCGCGTCGCTCCGAGCCGATCCGCGGGTCGTCGTGCGCGAGCGAACCAATGCGAAGAGCCTCGCCGCCGCCGATTTCGCGGAGCCGATCGATCTCGTCGTCGTCGACGCGTCGTTCATCGGGCTCGGCAAGCTGCTGCCGGCGATAACGTGCATCGTTCGCGAGGGCGGCGCCCTCGTGGCATTGGTGAAACCGCAGTTCGAGGCAGGCAAAGAAGCGGCGAGCCGCGGGCGCGGCGTCATCCGCGACCAAGCGGTGCGCGACCGAGCCATCGCCGGCGTACGCCGCGACGTCCTCGAAGCCGGATTCGCGATTGTCGGCGAGGTCGACAGCTCGCTCAAAGGGCCGAAGGGCAATGTGGAGCGATTCCTCTATGCCACCCGCCGTTGAACCCCCGACGCCTCACTCTGAGGCTTGCGCCGCTTCGGGCGCCGCTGGCTGGTCTGCACTTTCGCCGGTCGACTTGGACGCCGTCTCCGTTCCTTCCGCCGTCTCCGGCTCGATCTCGAGAGGAGCATCTTCGACGACTTCGGCAGCGGTCAAGACCAGGCGCGCTCCGCGCACGACGCGGTTTTTACCGACTTCGATGGGCGGCGAATCGGTGTCGACCTTTCCCTCCGCCTTGAGCCTTAGGACGTACGTGCCCGGAGCCAGATCGTCGAGCCTGAACGCGCCCCGCAGGTGCTCGCCCATCTCACCTGCACGCGTCGGCATGCCGGACGCGCTTTCTTCCGGCTCGAATGAGGCGATGGTCACCGAAAACAAGCCGACCGGTTTGCCGCGCTCGTCGACCGCCCTGCCTTCGATAGCTCCCCCCGCCCCGAGCCGCACGACGATCTCGCGGCGATCGCCGATGCGCGTTTGGCGCGCGGCGGCAAAACGAGCGTGGTGCGCGGTGATCCAACACCCGACCACCGTGGCGGGAAGCTCGAACGCGCCGGAAGCATCGGTGGTGGCGACTTCGATATCGTGACCGGCGCAGGCGGAGACGCGTGCGAAGGCCACCGGCTCGCCGGAAGGCGCCACCACCGATCCCGTCAGCGGGCGGGAGGCGCGCAACCGGACATCGTGCCTCACGGCAGCGCCGGCGAAGTCGCCGAGCTGCACGGCTGTCGCCTCGAATCCGGGCGCCCATCCGATGATGCGCTCGAAGCGCCGCGGGGCGCTGCGGAGCGTGAATCGACCGTCTTCGTCGGCGACGACGATCCGATCCGGCGTGCCCAGCCGGCCCGCGTACTTCACCGTGGCGCGCGCGACCGGAGCTCCTCGCTCATCGAGCACGGCCCCCGCGACTTCGACCGTCCGCCCGAACACCAGCACCACCTGCCGCGCTTGGTCGGCTTCGAGCACCGCGCTCTCGACCGACCCTGCATCGATGTCATGCGCTTCGACGTGCACCTTGCCGAGCGTGACGCCTTCGACGCGAAAGGAGCCGTCCGAACCGCTGCTCGCTACCCAATCCCATCCGGGCTGCGCGTCGGACCGCACGCGCACCGCGCTACCGGCAACCGCGTTTCCTTCGGCGTCGAAAATGCGCCCGCTCACGATGGTGCGCGCGGCCATGGCCTTTGCCATCGAACCCTGCGAATCGGGCACCAGCGCGACGGAGCGCGTCGCGCTGCCCAATGATTTCTGAAGGCGCCCCCAGGCGCGGTTCACGAACCCATCGGAGGTGGCGTGGCCCGGGCGCGCGAGCAGCATCGCGCTGCCCAGGATGGAGGTGGAAATCACGGCGACGACGGCGGCTCCGATACGCGACGCTCCCTGCTCCGCTCGGGCGTCCCCGGCTCGGCTCCTTGCCCCAAACGGTTTCGGCTGTGGCATCCCGGGCGACCTCGACTCCTCGCTCGATCGACGCGCGGCGATGCGCCCCGCGCAACGGAGGGGTGCAACGCCGGGTCTTTCTTTGCGCGCTTGCCCATAGGACATCGGCTGGCGACGCCGGTTCCCACCAACCTGCCGCGGGCGATGGCGCGCGGTCGAGCGTGGAGCACTCAGCCGACCTTACCGAGCACCACGTTCCGCACCAGGGCGAGCGCCGCAAAGGCGGCAAATGTCTGCACTTGGCGGCGATCGCCGCGAAAGACGCGATCTTTCACGATCGCTTGACCGCCTGGGTGAGCGACCGCCCAATACACGAGTCCCACTGGTTTTTCGGACGTCCCGCCGGAGGGGCCGGCAATGCCGGTGATGGAGACGCCGATATCGACATCGCAGCGTTTGCGCACACCCTCCGCCATGGCCGCGGCCACCACCGGGCTCACGGCGCCGTGAATGCGCAGATCGTCTTCGCTGACGCCGAGGAGACGGACTTTGGCGCTATTCGCATAGGTGACCGCATCCGCAACGAAGAATTCGCTGGCGGGCTCACTGGTCAGCAAATGTCCCAAGAGACCGCCGGTACACGATTCGGCGACCGCCAGACGCAGCCCTCGCGCGGCCAGCATACTTCCGACTACTTGAGGGAAGGTGTCGTTCCCTTCGCCGTAGATCACATCGATGAGGCGCTCGCGCACTTCGCCGGCGGCGCGATCGGCGAGCGCCCGTGCCTCCTCTTGGCTAGCGGCGGTGGCGAGCACCTTGACTTCGATTTCCGGAAAATGCGCGCGATACCCGAGGACCACGCCGGGGTATGCCGCTTCGATGCCGGCCAGTTTTTCGCCGACCGCCGATTCCGGCATGCCAAAGGTCTTGAGCCTTCGTTGAAAGGTGAGCCGCGGCGCCAGCGGCGCGACGGCGGGGACCACGTGGCCTTCGAACATGCGCCGCATCTCGCCCGGCACACCAGGCATGAAAAACGCGCGACACGACCCGAGCATGACGGAAAAGCCGGGCGCCGAACCGACGGGATTGGCGAGAACGGTCGCTCCTTCGGGAAAGTCCGCTTGCTTCTCGTTGCTCGGCGACATGACCCGGCCTACGGCTCGAAAACGCTGGCGTATCGCTTCCAGCGAATCAGCGTCGCGCACCAGCGAAACGCCGAGCGCCTGCGCGACGGCGGCCGTCGTCAGATCGTCGGTGGTCGGACCGAGACCACCCGTCGCGACGATCACCCGGTGAGCGCCGGCGAGCCGCGTGAGCGCCGCGACGATGCGCGAGGGGTCATCGTCGATGGTCACGGTCTCGGGAACGTCGAAACCAAGAGCGGTGAGCTCCGCTGCGAGCCAGCTGGCGTTGGTGTTGACGATCTCGCCGCGCGTGAGCTCGGTTCCAATCGATAAAATGGCTGCGGTCATCGCGCGACAAACTATCACGGCGACGTGGCGGGCACCGCGCTCGGCACGGGCAGAGGGGCGCTGGTGACGTCCGCGGTGGGGTCGAGGTCGTAAGCGCACCGGCTTCCGATGCCGGGGGCACGGGTATTCGACGGCACGCGGACCGTTCGCCACGTTCGGAGGTCGGTCGCGAGCTGCGCGGCGAAGGAGCCGCCGCGCACCTCGCCGAGAGACTCTGCGGAAGGGCCCGCGATCCATTCGCTGACGTTGCCTGCCAAATCTTGCACCCGGTCCGGCGTGGCACCTTCGGGATGCAGCCCCGCGAGCTCGGGCCCGGTGTGCCCGAACGCGCACGGACCTTCGACCAAGCCCCACGCAGCGCGGCGACAAACGGCGCCCGTATCGCCCCAAGGGTAGCGGCGAGCGCCCGCGCCCGCCGCGGCAAAAGCCCACTCGTCGGCTGTTGCCAATCGCCCGCCGCGGAACGCGCAGTACGCCTCCGCGTCGGCACGCGTGATGTGGCCCTGCGCACGACCGGGCTCGCCCGAGCTCGCGACCTTCTCGCAACGCCCGGCCGCGACGCAAGCTGCGTACGCGCCTTCGGTGATTTCCAGCGAGTCGATGGCGAAAGGTGCGATGTTGGATTCGCGCGCCGAAACCCGCCCCTCGGCCTCCCAATCGCCGGCGCCGATGCGCAAGACACCGCCGGCGATGACGATGCGCTCCGCGGGAGCCACGCAGCCGAGCTCCGTCACTGCGAACGGCGAGGGGCAGCGCGCGGGCCGGCCCACGCACCTATCGCCGCGTTGCTCTTGTCCTTCCGCGCAGCAGCGCGCGCCCATGGCGATGAGCCCGGCGCACCGTGCGGGATCGGCGGCGTCGCTCCGCGCGAGCGCCACCACGGCGGCGATGCTAGCCACCGAAACGGCCGCGAAGAGAGCCCAGCGCAGCATGCCGGTCAGTCGAGCATCTTTGCCGTGCGTACGCTAGTTCAGCATTTTGCGCTCGAACTTGATCTGCCCATCCGAGCCGCGGTCGGCCACGATGACATCGCCCGGTCCGAACTCACCCGCCAAGAGCCGCTGCGCCAGCGGATCTTCGATGTAGCGCTGAATGGCGCGCTTCAAGGGACGGGCGCCGTATTGCGGATCCCAACCGAGCTCGGCGATGAGCTCGCGCGCATTTTTCGACACGTCGATGGAGAGGTCGCGGCGGGCCAAGCGGCGGGCCAGAAGGTTCAATTGAATCTCCACGATCTTCTCGATTTCGCTCTTCGCGAGGCGGCGGAAAACCACGATTTCGTCGAGCCGGTTGATGAACTCGGGCCGGAACGAACGCTGCACCTCGTCCATCACCGCCGCACGCACCAACTTGGCCCTCTTGTCGGCGTCGCCGCCGGCGCTGTCTTCGATGGCCGCGGCCTGCGCGGTGCCGACGTTGGAAGTCAGAATGATCACGGTATTGCGAAAATCGACGGTACGCCCCTGACCGTCGGTGAGCCGTCCGTCATCGAGCACCTGGAGCAGCACGTTCCACACGTCGGGGTGCGCCTTTTCGACTTCGTCGAAGAGAATGACGCTGTAAGGTCGGCGTCGAACGGGCTCGGTGAGCTGGCCACCCTCTTCGTATCCGACGTAGCCGGGCGGCGCGCCGACAAGGCGCGAGACCGTGTGTTTTTCCATGTATTCGCTCATGTCGAGGCGAATCATGGCCCGCTCGTCGTCGAACAAGAATTCGGCGAGGGCACGCGCGAGCTCCGTCTTGCCGACGCCCGTCGGCCCCAAGAACAAGAACGAACCGATGGGACGGCGCTCGTCGCCGAGCCCGGCGCGCGAGCGCCGCACGGCATTGGCGACGGCGTGCACCGCTTCGTCCTGGCCCACCACACGCTTGTGCAGACCTTCCTCCATGCGAAGGAGCTTCTGCATTTCCCCTTCCAGCATTCTGGACACGGGGATGCCCGTCCACTTCCCAACGACGGCGGCGATGTCCTGCTCGGTGACTTCCTCCTTGAGGTAGCTCGCCTTTTCCTGCACTTTGGCGAGCTCTTTGCGCTTGCCCTCCAAAAGGCGCTCGGCCTCGGGGATGCGGCCGTATTGAATCTCGGCGGCTTTGCCGAGATCGGCCGCGCGCCGCGCGCGCTCCTCCTCGCCGCGCAGCTCTTCGACTTTGCGCTGGACCTCGCGGATCTGGTTGATGATCTCCTTTTCGCGCAGCCACTGCGCGCGCATGGTGTCGCGCTGCTCGCCGAGCTCGGCCATCTCTCGTTTGAGCTCTTCGAGGCGCGCCTTGGAAGCGGGATCGCGCTCCTTCTTCAGCGCTTCTTCCTCGATTTTGAACTGCAAGAGCCGGCGCTCCACGAAATCGATCTCCCCCGGCATGGAATCGATCTCCATCTTGATCTTGGAGGCGGCCTCGTCGACGAGATCGATGGCTTTGTCGGGGAGGAATCGATCGGTGATGTAGCGATTGGAAAGGGCGGCCGCCGCCACGAGCGCGCTGTCCTGAATGCGGATGCCGTGGTGCACCTCGTAGCGCTCTTTGAGACCACGCAAGATGGCGATGGTGTCTTCTACCGTGGGCTGCGAGACCATCACCGGCTGGAACCTGCGCTCGAGCGCGGCGTCCTTCTCGATGTGCTTTCTGTACTCGTCGAG
>Ga0190265_10002609_pt1 | contig 12122 bp, 11 predicted proteins | sample Popmic124T_FD_133135 | JGI IMG/M metagenome (GOLD analysis project Ga0190265, IMG submission 133135) | Populus adjacent soil microbial communities from riparian zone of Indian Creek, Utah, USA - 124 T | ecosystem: Environmental > Terrestrial > Soil > Riparian zone | place: USA: Utah | collected... | reverse complement strand
GTGCTTTGCGCCTTCGTCACCTCGGCCCCCTCGAGCAGGAAATGATCGGGGACGAGGGATGCATCCACGTCTTTGTCTGGCGTCGGCAAGCCGCACTCCGCCGGAACCACGCCCGACGAAGACTGATCCTCGCAAGCGCCGAACGTGAGGATCAAGACCGCCGCGATGCCGGCGCGCATCAACCCTTGAATTCGGCTTCCTTTCCGTGCGCGAGGAACTTGTAGGCACCGCTCTTGCGCGCAACGGAGGTGGTGAGCCCGGGCGAGATAGCGTGAAGCACGTCGACGACTTTCGTGATCCCCGACGCGACGATGATCTCGGCCTTGTCATCCTCGATCGCTTTGATCGTCGCGGCTGCAACCTTGTCGGGAGACACGGAGCGCGTCAGTCCGGGCGGCTGCTTGCCTCCGCTCCAGTCGGCGAACATCCCGGAATCCGAGACGAATCCGGGGCACACGACGGATACACCGATCCCCAGCGGCTTCACCTCCTCCCGCAACGACCACGAGAACCCGACGAGAGCATGCTTCGAAGACGAGTAGACGACGTTGAAAGGGACCGCCGTCTTGCCGGCAACGGACGCGATGTTCACGATGTGCCCGCGCTTCCGCTCGACCATCCCCGGAAGCACGAAGCGAGTCAGGACCTGGGGCCCCAGGATGTTTACGCGCATGATCTTCTCGATCAGCTTCGTGTCGGCGGTGTGGAAGTCGATGTAGTGCTCGACCCCGGCATTGTTGATCAGGATGTCGATCGGGCCCAACTGCTCCTCGGCTTGATCGGCCAGGTTCCGAAGCGAATCCTCATCCCCCACATCGGTTGGGATCGTCGCCACCTTCACGCCCTTGGTCCGCACGCGGTCCGCGGTCGCATCGAGCCCGGTTTGATCGCGCGCGGCGAGTGCCAGGTTGACACCCGCGAGGGCCAGAGCGTCGGCGATATACACGCCGAGCCCTCGCGATGCGCCCGTCAGGATCGCGTTGCTGCCACTCAGCTCCATCGTCTGCCTCCTCGGATCAGAATTTCCTAGCCAGGTATTCCGCCGTTCTCTTAGCGAAAGCCATGATCGTCATCTGGGGATTGACCGCTACGCAGGACGGGAACGTGCTCGAGTCGACGACCCAGAGACGCTCGACCGCATGATGGTGTCCGTAAGGATCGACGACGCTGGAGGACGGGTCGCCTCCCATACGTGCGGTTCCCATGGGATGGAACGCCGTCAGTTTCAAGTGCTCGGGCCGGACGCGCCGCTCGCGCAGTTGCTCGAGATCGGCGCGTGCATCGATCGCGTCGATGCCCGGGATCCCGGGGTAGACCTTCTTGGCGCCGGCTTCGAGCATCACCTCACACGCGATCGACAATCCGATCTGCATCCGACGAGCATCCAATGCGTTCATCCTGTACACGGGAAATGCCTCGCCACCGCGAAGCGTAAGCACCCGGCCTCGAGATGTGTCGGAGACATAGAAGCCGAGAGATGCGAGATTGCGGAACCGGCCGAGCTCCTGCATGGCCTGCTCGCCGATCCCGGGTAGGGCGCCAGCCCCGATGCTCGGAACGGTGGTGGTTGCTTCGAACATCAGCTCGTGACTGTCGAAGAACTCGTCGATGTAATAGCTCTGCAGTGTGCCTTTCCAGTTCTTCACGTCCTCGTCGAACGCCCCACCGACGCCGGTAGCCGGATGGATACGCAGGTTGCGTCCGGTCTGACCACTGGGGTCCGGAACGCCGCTCTTCTTGAGCAAGCTCGGTGTGTAGACGGCACCCGCGGCCACCACCACGTGCGTCGCCGATACGCGCAGACGGCCCCGGCTGCGACCGTCGGGCCCCAGAAGCGTCGCCTCGACCCCGGCCGCGCCGTCTCGCTCGGTCACGATCGTGTCGACGCGACAACGGGAGAAGATGCGCGCTCCTGCCATCTGGGCGCGAGGCAGGAAGGAGACGTGCATCGCCTGCTTGGCGTTCGTTGGACAGCCGAAGGCGCACTGGCCACAACCATGGCAGTCGGTGATGTTGCGAAGCAACGGGCCCCCCGAGTAACCGAGCGCCACGGCACCACGATGCGCGGCCATTCCGTTCGGCCCCAAGAGGTCCCAGGGGACGGGCCGCACGTTCAGAAACTCCTCGAGAGGCTCGTAGTGCTCGATCATCTCGTCGAGCCGCGCCCCTTCAACGCCGAACTCGCTCGCCCATCGCTCGAGGACGCGCTGGGGGCCGCGGAAGCAGGTGCCGGAATTGACGACCGTCGTGCCGCCGACGACTTTGCCGAGCGGCAACGGGATCGGAGGGCTGCCCCAGACCTGGGTCGTCCCGTTCCCGCGGCAGAACCTCTGCAGCCGGTCGAACATCGGACCGGCGAAGTCATCGGCCGTGACCTGCTGACCCTCTTCGAGTACGAGCACGTTCAAACCGGCTTCGGCGAGGTAGGTCGCCGCGACCGCTCCCCCGGCCCCCGACCCGACGACCACCACGTCCACGTTCTCTCTCTGGCCGTCGAACAGATCCGGCCATGCCTGAGTGGTGAGATCCCGGGACTGGGGCCCTTCGAAGTCGCGCTTGGACATCAACGCGATGGGGATGGCCCCGCTCGCAACCGCCGGTCCGGTGCGGTGGTAGTCGGCAGGTTCCGGTTCGGTGATCCCAGGGTCCGGATCGCCCACAAGCGCTCGGGCCGCGCCGTGCGGTACGCCTTCCTTCCGACATCGGTAGTCGTAGCCGAGAGCATCCTCGACGACCGGCGAGCAGGCCCACTCCAGGAACAGCAGTTGTTTAAGGGCAGTCACTTGCAGCCGGCGCCATGCAGCCTTGGAGCGGTAGCAATGCATGGTCCACGCGACCCGATCCGCCTCTCCAAGCATCGAGAAGCGTGCCCGATGGCGGGACGCGAGCGGCGACAGCTCCCACGCGTCGAGCAGCAGTTTCACGCCGCGCAGGACGCGACCGTCCCAGGTCTCGGCGCGAGCATCGAGAGCCGCGGCGGCGCCGGCGGAATCCCCACCCGGGAGGCCGTGACCTTCGGGCAGTAGAACGCGGGCGAGTGCTTCCAGCGTCGCCTTCTGGCGCGCCGTGAACGCGCTCATGTTTCCCTCCGGGTAGGGCGATGGCCGAGCCCATCGCTCATGTTTCCCTCCGCAGAAGGTTTCCCGGCTTCGCCGGAATCCCCTCCGCTCCGGGTAGGGCGATGGCCGAGCCCATCGCTCATAAGAGCCGCCAGCGACGGGCGAGCCGATACTGCGCGTAAACGATGCCTGCGGTCAACACGAACATGGTTAGTGAGATCGTAGAGGCGTAGCCGAGGCGGAAGTATGCGAACGCCTGGCGGTACACATAGATCGACAGGAAAGTCGTCGCGAGCCGCGGCCCCCCATCCGTGACGATCAAGGCCGGAACGAAGTTCGCTTGCAGTGCAAGAACGACGTCACGGAGCGCGAGCAACGCTATGGCCGGGGCCATCAGCGGAAGCGTCAGCCGGGTGAGCGTGAACCACGGACCGGCGCCGTCCAGCAGCGCGGCCTCGTAGAGCGAAGATGGGATAAGCCTGCGTACGGCAAGAGCGATGACGAACCCTTCCCCGATCTGGAACGCGCTCATGATCGCAACCGCGAAACGTGCGCTCCACGGGTCGATCAACCAGTCGGGTGACGGAAGACCGAGGGCCTGAAGTGCACCGGGGATAGGTCCGTAGAGCGGATTCAGCAACCACAGCCACAGCAACCCGAATGCAACGTCGGGTACAACCGTCGGCAGGTAAGCGGCCGCGCGTGCGGCTCCGACGCCACGGCTCCTCCGGTACATGAGCAGCGCGATCCCAACCGCAGCCACAACGCGAAGCGGTACGGAGAGTGCGAGGTAGATCAACGAGTTCCACAACGCGGTCGCGTAACCGGCGTCGCGGAACAGACGGATGAAGTTGTCCACACCGTTGAAACGAGGAGCCGCTACGGCCGGGAACTCGGTGAATGCAAGGGCGAAGGCAAGCAGAGCCGGAACGGCCACAAGAAGGAACAGCCCGGCCAAGTACGGAAGCGCCAGCTTCGTCGCGCCTCTCACGCCAACGTCTTCCCGTCGGGGCCCTCGAACCAGAACACATCGTCCGCCCCGAACGTGACGTTGACGGAGGTCCCTATCGGCGGATGCTCGTCGCCGGGGATCCGTGCGATCAACCTGGTCGAGTCCACACTCAGGTGAACGAGAACCTCACCACCGATCGGCTCGACGAGCTCGACCTCACCCGCGATAGAGCCGGGGCCGTCGCCCAGACGAAGGCGTTCGGGCCTGATACCGGCATAGGCACCACGCTTTTCGCCCGAGAGCACCTCGGCGGGGAACACGTTCATCGGTGGATGCCCGATGAACCTCGCAACGAACGCGTTCGCAGGGTGGTTGTAGAGGTTGAGCGGCGAGTCGATCTGCTCGATCGTGCCGGCACGCATAACCGCGACGCTGTCCCCCATGGTCATGGCCTCGATCTGATCGTGCGTCACGTACAGCATCGTTGTCCCGATGCGCTTCTGGAGTCGTTTGATCTCGCCGCGGGTGTGGGTCCGAAGTTCGGCGTCCAGGTTCGCAAGCGGCTCGTCCATCAGGAATAGAGCCGGTTCACGGACGATCGCTCGCGCCAGAGCCACCCGCTGACGCTCGCCCCCAGACAACTCGGCCGGCCGCCTGTCGGTCGTGTTTTGCAAGCCGAGGAGCTCGACGACTTCGGCGCAACTGCGCTCGATGGAGCTCTCGTCTACCTTGCGGGCCTTGAGGCCGAACGCGATGTTGGCTCGCACGGTAAGGTGCGGATAGAGCGCGTACTCCTGGAAGACCATCGCAACATCCCGGTCGCCCGGGTCGGCCCCGGTTACGTCGCGACCAGCAACCGATACACGACCCGAGTCGATCTCCTCGAGCCCCGCGATGCACCGCAGGAGGGTCGTCTTTCCCGATCCGGACGGGCCGACGATGACCAACAGCTCGCCGTCGGCCGCCGAGAGGTCGACCCCTGTTAGGGCGACGACCTCACCGAAGCGTTTGGCGACGCTCTCGACGGAGAGGCTCAACCTTCCCCGGTCTCGCCCCCGAGTCCCCGTTCAACTCCTTCGCGGAAGAGGTCCGACGTGGTCCGATCCAGCTCCTCGATCCCGTCATCGATCGTGAAGCCCGGCTCGTAGAACATCTTGATGATCGTCTCCTCCGACAATGCCTCGATCTCAGGCCATGTAGGGATGACCGGCGTGGCTCGTAGATGAGGGATGACTTCCAACCACACCTCGGAGTGTGCCGGCGGTTGTGCGGGATCGAGGAAAGCCGCCGAGTGCGCGACCGACTTGAGGACCGGAACGGTCCGCCCCGACAACGCCGTGATCGTTTGACCTTCCTTGCTCATCGCGTACGCAACGAATTTGGCCGCAGCATCGACGTTCTCTGATCCGGCGGCGATGCAGTAACCGTCCGTATGGAGGATGGACGATGGTTCCTTCGCCACCGGTGGAGCCGCCGCATCCCACTGCAGCCCCTGCACCTCCCTGAACCCCGGCACCTCCCTGCGTGAGGAGAGAAGCATCCCGAGCTTGCCGGCCGCGAATCGTTCATCGAGAGCCTGCGCCGCAACTTCCTTCTCGCTGGGAACGACCCCGTCGTCCCGCACCAACGAGACGATGAACTCAACCGCCTCGCGCGACTGTGGGTCGTCTAACGCGAACCTGCTCGGGTTTTCTGGATCGTCGACGAGCTCGCCGCCGTTCGACCAGATGAACGGAGCCAGACGGATCACATGTGGATCGATGCCGAGACCGTGGGCTCCTTCCTTATTGAGAGCGATGGCAGTGTCGCGGAAGTCCTCCCACGTCCATCCGGGCTGTGGCCGAGGGACGTTGAAGCGCTCGAATAACTGGGTGTTGTAGAAGACGACCATCGAGGACAGGTTCTGCGGCATGCATTGGAGCTCGTCATTGTACGTAAAGGCCTGCATAGGCTGCGGGTAGTAATCGCCGAAGTCAAGGCCCTCTGCTTCGAGTAGCGGTCCCGCCGGTTCGAGAGCACCTTCGGCCGCGAACTGAGAAAACTCACGGAAATTGATCGTGAAGACGTCGGGCGCGTTGCCCGATGCGAATTGCGCTGTGAGTTTGGCGAGGATGTCGTCTTCATCGGTGAGCTTCACGAGGTTGACGTCGATCCCTTCGACGTCCAGCTCGAATGACTTCACGAGAGCGTCGTAGACCGCGACCTCTTCGACCTCACCCTGCACCTGGAGCGTCACTTCGCCGGTGGTGGATTGGGGGTCCGAAGGTCGTTCCTGCGAGCATGCTCCCGCGATCAAGAGCAAACCGATGGCCACGACACCCCAACCCCTTTTCATCACACCTCCAGGGTTCGAACGAAAAAAGCCCTATAAGCAGCAAGGAAAGCGATAACGACGGGAATGGTAGCCACGACCGAGGCGGCGAGGAAGATCGGTCGCATGGGGGGCTCGAGGCTCGACAGTGCGTTGAGACCCAGCGGCACGGTGAAGTTCGCCTCGTCGTAGATGTACAGCAGGGCATCCATGAAATTCGACCAGTGGAAGGCGAAGGCAAGGACGGCCACCGCGAACGCCGCCGGCATCCCCAGCGGCCACACGACGCGCCGCCAGATCGACAGCTCGCTGAGACCTTCCAGTCGAGCGGCTTCGAGTAGCTGTTTGGGGATGCGGGAGTAAGTCAGAGCGAAGATCAGGACGAAGAACGGAGTCGTCGCCATGAGGGCAGGAGCTATCAACGGCCACGGTGTGTCGATCGCGCCCAACCAACGGAACATGACGAAACGGGGGATCCACAAACTCGTGACGGGAACGAGCAGCGCGATGACGCTGATGACCGCGAGCCTCTTTCCGACGCGTGGTGGCGAAGCCACGATGGCGTAACCGGCCAAAGATCCGATCACCACGGTGACGGGAACCGCGACCGCCGCGATCAACAGCGAGTTCATGATCTGCTCCAGCAGCGAAACGACCATGAAGGCGGACTGGAAGTTCGCCCATCTGACGAATCTCGGGATCACTTCAAAGCCGTCGGGAGGAGGAAGGCCGGGGAAACGCAGTGCGCCGAGGAACATGAAGACCAGCGGTGCAAGGAAGAGGATCGCGACTCCCGCGACGGCCACGTTCCGCATCACGGATCGTGTCATCGGCTCTCCGGTTCGTACAACAGCGTCACGATCACCCGCCCTTTGCAGGGGCTCTGACGAAGTCGGAACAATCCTGTAAGCCCCTTGCCCGGCGCAAAGAATATTTCCGACTCGAATCCTTCGTTGTCTGCGCCCACGATCTCGTAGCCGGCCCCGAGAAGGGCTCGGGCGATCTGAGGGTGCAGTTCGACCACACTCTGCTCGGAATCCACCTGCACGATGAGGAACCGCTCGTCCCGCTCGACCTTCGTGACGGTCCCCCAGTCCTCGAAAGGAAGGTCCTTGGGGATCTTCGAGGTGACAGGGGTTGGCTCGGGGCACGCCGAGCGAGTCGATGCCGGTCCATCTGAGTTACCACATCCAGCCGCTAGAAGCAGCGCAACCAGGAGTGGAGCGATCCGAAGCATCAACGAACGTTAAGTTAGACGCGGGATATGGCGACGAAACGGTCGATAGCTGTAATTGTGAGCGCTGGCCTTCTGGGGGCTGCCCTGTCCATCCCTCCAGCCCATTCGCGGCAAGGCGTCACCAAGGGCACGATCACCATCGGCGTACATGGTCCGGTGACCGGAGCATCGCCCTTGCCTTCCGACTCGCTCCAACAAGGCGCTGACATCTATTGGCGCTGGCGTAAACGTCACGACCGTCCGATCAAAGGCAGGCACATTGAAGTCGTCTTCAAGAACGACAACACCAACCCGTCCCAGGCCGTCGCCGTTTGCAAGGAGATGGTCGAGCAGGACAATGTCTTTCTCCTGAGCGGCTTGTTGAATCCCGAGGGCAAGGACCAGGTCCAGTCGTGCGCGCGTTATGCAGCATCGGTCGGAGTCCCGTACGTGTCGCTCGGGCAGATGAAGACCGGCGTCGCCGAGCTCCCCCGCTACTTCGCTTTCTCGGCGTCGTGGGCGCGCCAGGCGCGTTTACTCGCCGACTACATGCTCGACCGCTTGGGTGCCGGAAGCGAGAACAACGGCATGGTCCGTTTCGATACGCCCAATTACACAGACACCCACGACGCATTCGTTTCCGCGATGTCCAAACGGAAGAACGAGCTGGAATATGACAGAAGCGTCTCCAGAGGGGCGGGGGCAACCGAGGCCGAGCTCGTCATAGGGGAGCTCAAGAATGCCGAGATCGAAAACGTCTTTGTCTTGGTCAGTCCCATCTGGTTCCTGCAGTTGCTAAAGGCTGCCGACAACCAGAACTATCACCCGCAATGGCTCGGGGTCGGGATGACTCTGTCGGTGACGGACTCCGTCGTCCGGGTGGGCTGTAGCGGCGATGCAGCGGTCCGGGGAACCAAGGTGCTCTCTCCATTACCGGCTTTCGACGATCACCGAGAATTCGATGACAATTACTCCAAGGCGATGCAAGAGATCTACAACGACACGGGAGACATGGTGACGTGGCTGGGATGGGGAACGTCTCGTCAACTGGCCAAGTTGCTGGAACGGGCCGGCCGGGATCTATCGCGCAGGCGCTTCGTTCGAAGTAGTGAACGCGCACGCGACATCCGAACCGGGATCCTTCCGGCGTTGAACTTCTCGCCCCGCGATCACTTCGGGGGCAAAGGTGTGCACGTGCTCGAAGCCCGCTGCACCGACGAACGCTGGCATACGAAACTGCGCTTCAAGCGCGGCTTTTAGGCGGAGCGGGCTCAGCACCACTCGAAGGGCCGCGCCTCCAGAGCGACAACCTCACGATCGACGACCTTCACCAGCACGCGGTCGTAGGGGTCTTCGACGATGTAGTGCGTGTGCCCTCTGTGGGTCTCGTGCCGAGCGTCTGGGTAGGCGCGGCGCACCTTTGCTTGATGCTCGTCGACTTGGATCCCTCGGCGAGTGTGGATCGTGAGGCCGCCGTGCTCGAACGAGATGATCGAGCGGTCCAGAACGTGGACCTCTGCTATCGGGTGGGTCTCTCCCTTGTAGCGGCCCGCGAACACCTTCAGCTCGCCGCGCCACAGCAAGCGAACGACCCTCTTCACGCACCCACGTTCGTCGACAGTACGTTCGTCGGGTTCGCCGAACCATCGTCTTGCATCACGGAGTGTCGTCTCGTAGAGCTTGATGGGACCGACGCGCTTCCCCGCTCGGATCAGATCGGCGCGGTGAGCATCCGCCGGAACGGCCAAAACCAGAACCAGAACCAACCCAACAACCAAACCGTTCTTTCTTAACATCTGGCCCCCATTTTGCGCCTAGAGCTTAGAAAAGAATGGCAACGAACAGGTTCATTCACTTGCGCCAATTCAAGAACCAGATGAGGCCCCCCATGACCACGGCAGCAGGACCCAAGATGATCCAGGCTGGTCTGTATTCGGCTGCGAAAAGCTGAACGAAGAGAGGACTGGCGAACCAGAGAATAAAGAGCGCCCTGAACCATCTCCGCTGATACCAGGGCGTTTTGTAGGGCAAAGAGACTTAGCCCGCGAGGCGGGCGGAGGCGCTCCGGTATTGCTTGCCGGCGTGGTAACTGGAGCGAACGAGGGGGCCGGACTCGACCCAGGCGAATCCCAGCTCGTTCTCGCCGTACGCCTTGTAGCGCGCGAACTCGTCCGGGTGAACCCAGCGGGCCACCGGCAGATGCCATGACACACTCGGTTGCAGGTACTGGCCGATCGTTAGCACATCGCACCCTGTAGCCCGCAGGTCGCGCATCGAGTCGAAAACCTCTTCTTCCGTCTCCCCCATGCCGACGATCAGGTTCGACTTCGTTACCTGTTCGGCACGCAACTCCTTAGCCCAGCTCAACAGCTCGAGACTCGCTTCGAAGCCGAACCCCGGCCTGATGCTCGGATGCATGCGTCGAACGGTCTCGAGGTTGTGGGCAAGGACGTCGGGACCGGCCTCGATCACGCAGGCGAGTGATTCGCGCGGATGCTCCTTCCGGCCTTTGAAGTCGGGGATCAGGACCTCGATGCCGCAGTCCGGCATCTCGGCTCGGATCTTTCGGACGGTTGCAGCCCAATGAGCCGATCCGCCGTCGTCGAGGTCGTCACGGGCCACACCGGTCACAACCGCGAACTTCAGGCCCATCAACCGAACGGCCTCTGCGATCTTCGCCGGTTCCTCGGGATCCAGCGGCTCGGGCTTGGCCGTCATCACATCGCAGAAGCTGCAACGACGAGTGCACAGGTCCCCGCACAGTAGGAACGTTGCCTCGCGCGCCTCCCAGCACTCGTAGATGTTCGGGCACGCGGCCTCCTCACACACGGTGTGTAGGCCGCGCTCGCGCATGATGTTGCGCAGCTCGGTGAAGTTCTCGCCCTGCTGGACCCTCACCTTGAGCCAGTCCGGCCGGCGGCCCGGACGAGCCGCCTCGGCCCCCGGCGCATCCGACATCCGCACGCCGCGTCGAAGGTCGCGTTCGACCTGCTCCCTGGTGCGGATCGACGGCTGTATGACCTGTGCCATTAGACCTCCCGCCTAGAACTCGGCGAGTTTGCGCATCTCCTGCTCGAGACGATCGGCGTCGGGCAGGAACCAATGCTCCAAGGTCGGTGCGTACGGCATCGCAGGCACGTGCGGCCCACCAATGCGAACGACCGGCGCATCAAGCTCGAAGAACGCCTTCTCCGCGATCTGGGATGCGACCTCGGCCCCCACACCTAGGAACTTGTTGTCCTCGTACACGACCATGACTTTGTTCGTCTTAGCGACGGACTCGAGCACGGTGTCGATGTCGAGGGGCGAGATGCTGCGAAGGTCGATGATCTCGGATTGGATCCCGTCGGCGGCAAGACGCTCGGCCGCCTCCAAGGCGAAGTGGTGCATCAAGCCGTAGGAAACGACAGTTAGATCGCTTCCCTCCCGGCGCACCTCTGCCTTGCCGAACGGCGTCGTGTAACGCTCGTCGGGAACCTCGCCCTTGATCAAGCGGTACGTCTTCTTGTGCTCGAGGAAGACGACGGGGTCCTCGTCCTCGATCGCTTGGATCAACATGCCCTTCGCATCGGCCGGTGTGGATGGAACCACGACCTTGAGTCCGGGAACGTGGGCATAGAGGGCCTCGACAGACTGCGAGTGATACAGCGCGCCGTGCACCCCTCCCCCATAAGGAGAGCGGATCACGAGGGGGCATCCGAAGTCGTTGTTGCTGCGATAACGGATCCGGGCGGCCTCCTGGACGATCTGGTTGAACCCGGGGAAGCTGAAGTCCGCGAATTGCATCTCTGCCACGGGCAGAAGACCGTCTATCGCCATACCGATCGCGACACCGGCGATCAGGCACTCATCCAGTGGCGTGTCGAGAACGCGCTCTTCGCCGAACTCGTCGAGGAAGCCCATCGTGGCACGGAAGACACCACCGCGGGCGCCGACGTCCTCACCGAGGACGACCACGCGATCGTCGCGCTTCATCTCATCCCACAGCGTGTCGTGGATCGTTTGAACGAGATTCTTCTCTGTCATCAGGCCCACCCGCCCTCTTTAGTTACGTCCATATCTGCGTAGACGTGTAGTGGTGCGGTCGACACGTCGGGGAAGTCGGACTCCTCCGCCTCCTTGGCGCCTTTCAGAACCTCGGCTTTGGCCTCTTCTCTGATCTCCTCGAGCTTCTTGTCGTCGACCACGTCGACGAACTTCAGGTAACTCTCGAAGGCAGGGAGCGGGTCCTTCTTGCGCCACTCGTCGACCTCTTCGCGCGGTCTGTAGGTGCGATCGTCGTCGTCGGAGGTGTGCGAGTAGAAGCGGTACGTGCGCAGCTCGACGAGGGAGGCACCCTCGCCGGCGCGGGCCCTGTCCACCGCTTCCTTCACCAGCTTGTAGGACTCGAGGACGTCGTTGCCGTCACCGACGACACCGTGCATCCCGTACCCCGCTGCACGTCCGTGAACGGAACCGGCGACCTGCTTGGCTTCGTGCACCGAGATCGCGTACTGATTGTTCTCGCACACCAACACGAGCGGAAGCTTGTGGATGCCGGCGAAGTTCATCGCGCCGTGCCAGTCGCCTTCTGAGGTGCCGCCT
>Ga0190265_10002608_pt1 | contig 12123 bp, 11 predicted proteins | sample Popmic124T_FD_133135 | JGI IMG/M metagenome (GOLD analysis project Ga0190265, IMG submission 133135) | Populus adjacent soil microbial communities from riparian zone of Indian Creek, Utah, USA - 124 T | ecosystem: Environmental > Terrestrial > Soil > Riparian zone | place: USA: Utah | collected... | reverse complement strand
CGAAGGTTCCGATAGAGGAAACAATCGGGGCAATCGCCGACCTGGTGAAGGCCGGCTACGTGCGCCATATCGGACTTTCGGAAGTGGGCGCCGAGACTATCCGCCGCGCGAGCGCTGTCCACCCGATCACCGACCTGCAGATCGAGTATTCGCTGATATCGCGCGGGATCGAGCGCGAAATCCTGCCGGCCTGCCGCGTGCTCGGCATCGGCATCACGGCCTACGGCGTACTGTCGCGCGGATTGATCAGCGGTCATTGGTCGAAGGACCGCGGCAGCCACCCGGGCGACTCTCGCAGGCTCGGTCCGCGCTTTGCACCGGAGAACCTCGAGCATAACCTCTTCCTCGTCGAGGCAATGCGTGCGCTTGCGCTCCAGAAGCACGTCAGCGTGGCGCAGCTCGCCATCGCATGGGTGCTATCGCGGGGGGACGACATTGTGCCTCTTGTCGGCGCGCGCCGGCGCGAGCAGCTGCAGGAGGCCCTCGACAGCCTGCAGGCCCGGCTGGATGCGGCCGATCTTTCGGGCATCGAGCAGGCGGTGCCGCCTGAAGCCGCCGCTGGTAAACGCTACAACGCGCACCAGATGGCGCATCTGGACAGCGAGCGATGAGGGAGAAACGCGTGGCCGGCTGCGGCGCCGCTCGAAACTCGCGGGCGCGACGTTCCTTGACATCCGGGTTTCCCGGAAGCTTTTCTCCTCAAGCGCAGAGTCCCGACCCCGCCAGATCATGCCAGACGTTCGCGACATAGCATTCGAATGGAAGCGGTCGCAGGATCAAGGCCGCGCCGAGCCTGCGCATCATCCTGTGGTTATCGTAGGCGCGGGCCCCGTCGGGCTCGTCGCCGCACTCGACCTCGCGGCCAAGGGGCACCGCGCGGTCATCATCGAGAGGAAGGGCAACCTCTCCGACGGCAGCCGCGCCATCTGCTGGGCCAAGCGCACGCTCGAGATCATGGACCGCCTCGGCATCGGACAGCTGCTCATCGACAAGGGGGTGACCTGGAAGAACGGCAAAGTGTTCTTCGATACGAAGCAGGTGTTTGCCTTCGACCTGTTGCCCGAGTCGGGTCACCGCATGCCCGCGTTCGTCAACCTGCAGCAGTATTATTTCGAGCATTTCTGCGTGGAGGCGGCGGCGAAGACCGGCCTCATCGACATCCGCTGGCGCGAGGAGGCGCAGGGCATCGAACCCACCGCCGATGGCGTACTGCTGACGGTCGGGACGCCGGAGGGGTCGTATCGGCTGCTGGCTGATTGGGCGATCGCGGCGGACGGGGCGCGCTCCAAGGTGCGCCAGCTCATGGATCTCCCTTTCGAGGGGCGTATTTTCGAGGACCAGTTCCTGATCTGCGACATCAGGATGAGGCTCGACCGACCGGCCGAGCGTTGGTTCTGGTTCGATCCGCCCTTCAACCGCGGGCGCTCCGCGTTGCTGCACAAGCAGGCCGACGCCTGCTGGCGGCTCGACTTCCAGGTCGGACGGGAAGCCGATCGCGACGAGGAGGTGAAGCCCGAAAACGCCGCCAGGCGTGTGCGGGGGATGCTGGGCGAGAACCTCGATTTCACCTTCGACTGGATCAGCCTCTACCGGTTCCAGTCGCGGCGACTCAAGCAGTTCCGCCACGGCCGCGTACTCTTTGCCGGCGATGCCGCGCACCAGATGTCTCCGTTCGGAGCGCGTGGAGGAAACAGCGGCGTGCAGGACGCCGACAACCTGGCCTGGAAACTCGACCTGGTCCTGCGCGGGATCGCTCCGGAAAAACTGCTCGACAGCTTTCACGAGGAACGGGCCGCAGCGGCTGATGAGAACCTACTGCACACAACCCGGTCGACCGATTTCATCGCCCCGAAAAACGAGATGAGCCGCACCTTCCGCGACGGCGCCTTAGCGCTCGCGGAGAGCGAGCCGTTCGCGCGGCGGCTGATCAACTCGGGCCGCCTCTCGACGCCGACCTGCTACGACACGTCGAGCCTCAATGGCCCTGACGAATTCCGGCCCGGGGAAGCAGCAGCGGTGCGTCCTGGAGCAGCGGCGCTTGACGCGCCGTTGGAGAACGGCTGGCTGCTTCACCAGACCGGCGGAGGATTCACCGGCCTGTGGCTCTCCCCTCAGCGGTCGATGCCTAGCGAGGTCGCGGCGTCGACCGCGGCGCTGGCAGAGGCGCGCACGCCCGTTAGCTTCGTGGAAGAGACCGAACACGCAACGCGCGTCCGGTACGGCGCTGAACACGGACCGGCGTTCTATCTGCTGCGCCCTGACCAGCACATTGCAGCGCGCTGGCGGTCTTTCTCAATGGCAGCCGTGCAACAGGCGGTCGCGCGAGCGACGGCAGCCAACACCGCGCGCCAGTGACCGGTGAACCGGAGGATAAACGTATGCCCCTGCAGCGTGAGAACAATATGCCGGATGGGGATGCGCTGTACGCCGAGATCATCGATGCGCACACAGGCCTCAGTATGGAAGACAGCGCGGCACTCAATGCGCGGCTCGTGCTGCTGCTGGTAAACCACATCGGCGATCGCGCGATCGTGCAGGAGGCGCTGGCAGCGGCACGCGCGTCGTTGTCTGGGCGCACCTAGCTATTCAATGCAGGCTCGGTTGCTTCGCGGCCGTGAAGGCGCTCGCAGGTTCGCTGGCACGGACACGCTCGATGTCCGCAAGCCACCCGCGAAGCACGTAGGCCATGAACGCAAACGTCAGTCCGCCAAGCGCAGCGAACAGCACGCCAACTCCCAGCCCGGCCGCCTGCAACCCGGCGACGACCGCGCCGCCCACCACCATGTACGCCGCGTTCATCACGTTGACCGCCGCAATCACCCGCGCCCGCCGGTCCGGCGGCGACCAGGCCTGCACCGAGGCGAAGGACGGCACGATGTAGAGCCCGCCCGCGGTTGCCAAGGTCAGCAAGGCGGCCAGCAGGGCGAGGCCCCTGACGGTGCCGATCAGTTCCCACGGGCCGATGGCCGGAGTTGTCGGGTAGGTCAGCATCGCCAGACCTCCCAGTACGAGAGCCGACAGACCGATCATGGTCGCTCCCTGCGGGACGAGGGAAAGGTTTGGTGTTCCATGACTCTGCCGCGCCGCCAGCGCCGAGCCGGCGGCGATGCCGATGACGAACACCGTCAGGCAGAGCGTCACGACGCCCTCGGTCCCGCCGATCACGTCCCGCACCAGGGCCGGTAGCAGTGACAGCGCCACCGATCCGACCACCCAGAACCAGGACACGATGTGCGCCCCACCCCACAGCCTCGCGTCGGGCCGCAGTTCTCGCAGCAACGCAATCGTCGAGGTCCACGGGTTGGGCGTCAGAAACAGCTCCGGTGCCGCGGGGCCGGCCCGTGGAATGGAGCGCGCGAACAACCAGGAACCCAGGGCCAGCACCAGAATGATGACCACCACCAACTCGGGCGACTTCGCCTCGGCCACCGCGATCCCGCCGCCGATGGTGCCGATCAGGATCGCAAGAAACGTCGCGCCCTCCACCAGCGCATTGCCGGCAGGCAGCTCGGCCGTCTGCAACTTCTCCGGCAGCAAACCGTACTTCACCGGCCCGAACAGGGCCGCAATGATCCCGAACAGCCCGAGCGTCACGAACAGAACCGGCACCGAATGCAGATAGAAGCCGATGGCCGCGAGCCCCGCGACCGGGATTTCCGCCAGTTTGATGCGCGAAGCCACGAAGGCCTTGTCGTAGCGATCTGCCATCTCCCCGCCGAGTGCAGAGAGAATGAAGAACGGCGCAATGAATACGATCCCTGCGAGCGTCACCAGGGTCGCGCTTCCCTCCCCGTAGCCCCCCGCGCCGCCGAGCCCGAACAGGATCAGCATGACCAGCGCGTTCTTGAGGAAGTTGTCGTTGAGCGCCGAGCAGAACTGGCACCAGAACAGCGGTGCAAACCGGCGCGACGCCATCAGGCTCTTGAACATCAGTCCCCCGGTATCGCCCGCGCCGTCCGCCATTCCCGCCCCGGTCGCCGAAGCACCGGATGCACTACGCCCATCCATTAGGTGCCGATGAATAGGGACGAATCAAGGAGCTTGACGGACCCGCGCAACTCCGCCGCAAACCTCGGCTTGAAACGAGCTGCCTCTCAGCGCAAATATTATTGCAGGAGCTTTTGGAAAGTCCCCATGCTCACTGACACCGCCCAGCGAAGGACCCTGATCGTCAACGGCGAGCCGACCGAGACGGATGCTGCCACCGTGGCAGCGTTGGTCGCGAGCCTTGGCTTTGCCGAGACGCAGGTGGCAACCGCCCTCAACGGCGACTTCGTGGCCAGGGCCAAGCGGGCCGCAACCCAGCTCGGCGACGGCGACAGGGTCGAGATCGTGGCGCCCCGCCAGGGCGGCTGATAAAAGACGGCCATGAACATTCACCAGCCCGAGCAGGCCACTGCCAAGCCGCTCCGCTTCTACGGCGAGGAGATGCCGTCGCGCCTGTTGATCGGCACGGCGCGCTTTCCCTCTCCGCACGTCCTCAGCCTGTCGGTGAAAGCTTCCCGCGCAGCCATCGTCACGGTGTCGCTGAGGCGCGAGATGGCGCGTGCCGATACCGGGCAGCGCTTCTTCGAGCTCATCAAGGAGCTGGGGGTGCGCGTGCTCCCCAACACCGCCGGCTGCCGCACGCCGAAGGAAGCGATTGCCACGGCTCAGATGGCGCGCGAGATCTTTGGCACGGATTGGGTCAAGCTCGAGGTGATCGGCAACGACGACACGCTGCAGCCGGACCTGTTCGGACTCGTCGAGGCCGCGGCGGCGCTGACGAAGGACGGTTTCAAGGTCTTCCCCTACACGACAGAGGACCTTGTCGCCGCGGACCGCCTGATGGCGGCGGGCTGTGAAGTGTTGATGCCCTGGGGTGCGCCGATCGGCACAGGCCGCGGGCTCGCCAACCGCTACGCGCTGCGCTCCATGCGGGAGTATTTTCCCGACGTTCCGCTTGTGATCGACGCCGGCATCGGTGCGCCGTCCCACGCGGCAGAGGCGATGGAGATGGGCTTCGACGCCGTGCTGCTCAACACGGCGATTGCGACCGCGATCGATCCCGTGCGCATGGCGCAGGCCTTCGCCGATGCGATCGACGCGGGCCGTCTCGCCTTCGAGGCCGGGCTGATGCAGGCGCGTGATATGGCAGCTCCGTCGACGCCGGTTGCCGGCACGCCGTTCTTCGATCTGGACAAGAACCGATGACGCGCCCGCGGCATGGGCTCGACATCTTCTACCCGATCGTCCCCGACGCCGCTTGGCTCGAGCGCTTGGTGCCGCTCGGTATCAAGACCGTCCAGCTCCGCCTCAAGGGTGCTGCCCCCGATGTCGTCCTGCGCGAGATACGCACCAGTCTGGATGTTTGCGCACGGTACGGCTGCCAACTCATCCTCAACGACTACTGGCGGGAAGCGATCGAGCTTGGCGCTGACTACATCCATCTGGGACAGGAAGACCTCGCCGTGGCCGACGTCGCCGCCATCAAGAAGGCCGGCATCCGGCTCGGCATCAGCACGCACAGCCACGAAGAACTGGCGATCGCGATCGCCGCAAAGCCCGACTACGTCGCTCTCGGGCCCATCTACGAGACCAAGCTCAAGGTCATGAAATGGTCCCCGCAGGGTCTCGACCGCATCGGCGACTGGAAGCGCCGCATTGGCGCCCTGCCGCTCATCGCCATTGGCGGCATAACCCCGGAACGGGCGGATCACGTGATGACTGCTGGCGCCGACAGCGTTGCCGTGATTACGGATTTTTTCACCCACCCCGATCCGGAAAGCAGGGTTCGCCAATGGCTGCAATGGGCTGAAAAGCAGCGCAAATCTGCCTCTCATGATTAACGCGACCGGACAGGACTGTGACACGCGGCGCTGCTAGGCTGCTCATGGAGTAGCTCCGGCCGGCTTTGAAGCCCCCGGCGGCATGTAGGCGCTAGCGGGTCGCGATGACGTACCGTTTCAAGCTGGGGGAGCCGATTGCGGACGGGGCCAGCCGCATCGGCATCGAGCAACTAGAGATGGCGGTGAAACGCCTCACGAGCCGACAAGACCCCCATGCGGCAATCCACGACGCGCGCCGTTGCCTCAAGCGCCTGCGCGCGCTGCTCCGCCTCACCCGGGGCGCGCTTTCGGAGGGGGACTATCGCCGCCAATCGCAAAGCCTGGCCGAAATCGGGCGCAAGCTTGCACCTGAGCGCGACCGCGCGGTGATGCATGAGACGCTGTCGAGGATCGAAAGCAGGTTCGGCCCTCTGCCGAAAGATGCCCCCGAACGCCTCAGAGCCCTGCTGGCCGGCCGGGCCCGATCGAATGCTCGCGGCGCGAAGGTTCAGAACCGGAGAGAACTGGTCGCGGCGCTCGAGCAGGCGGGAGACTTCTTCAAACGTCTCAAGCGGACGCGCATCACTCCAGCGCATCTGAGCGAGGGTATCGAGCGCACCTATCGCCGGGCGCGACGGGCGTACCGCCAATGCTATCGGGAGCCCAGCGACGAGGCATTCCACGCCTGGCGCAAGGCGGCGCAGCAGCACTGGCGCCACATGCAGCTGATGTCTCGTGCATGGCCCGCGGTGCTTGGCGGCCGCGCGAGCGAGGCCAGGGAACTTTCGCGCCTGCTTGGCGAGGACCACGACCTCGCCGTGCTCGCAGCCTTCGCTGAAAAACTCCCCGCCAGCGACCTTCCGGCGGACGGCCGCCGCAAGCTCGTGGGGCACTGCCGTGCGTGGCAGTCGGAGCTGCGCGACCTGGCAAAACCACGCGGTGCGCGCCTGTTTGCCGAACCGGCACGCGACCTCAGCGCGCGCGTGATGCTCTACTGGTCCGCCGCGGAAGAAATGTCGAAGCGTGAACCGCCTCGCGCGGACAAGGCCGGCCGTCCGAAGGCGACGTCCCCAAAGACGCGCCGCGCCGCTGCGTTGCGTGTCGCTTCGCGCGACAAGGAAGCCTCGAGCGGCTCTGGCCTGTAGCTTTCCACCGCACGCGCCAGCGTGGCGCGAATTGTGTCGATATTGCCGTCGTTCATATGAGTTTCCAGATCGCTCAGCAGGCTCTCTAGAACACTCTTCGGCAGCAAGGGCTCCAGGCTGCGCATGATGCGCGGATGTTCCGTCGCCACCACATTCTCGCCGAGCAGCAGCTCCTCATACAACTTCTCCCCGTCGCGCGGGCCGACAAACTTGATCGCGATATCTCCGTCCGGATGCTCGGCGTCGCGCACCTCCTGGCCCATCAAGCGGATCAGGGAACGCGCGAGATCGAGAATCTTCACGGGCTCGCCCATGTCGAGGACGAACACGTCGCCTCCCGACGCCATGGCGCCGGCCTGGATCACGAGACCGGCAGCCTCTGGTATCGACATGAAATACCGAACCATATCGGGATGCGTCACAGTCACCGGACCGCCGGCCTCGATCTGGTGGCGAAAGCGGCGCAGCACCGATCCTGAACTGTCGAGCACGTTGCCGAAGCGGACCATGGTGAAGATGGTTTTGCCCGCCGGTTCCGTCGCGCGGGCCTGTAGCGCCATTTCGGCAAGGCGCTTGCTCGCGCCCATGATGCTGCTCGGCCGCACGGCCTTGTCGGTCGAGATCAGTACGAACCGCTCCACCCCAGCGTCGATCGCGGCATCCGCCAACGAGGTCGTACCAAATGTGTTGTTGCGAAGCCCGACCACCGGATTGTGCTCGATCAGGGGCACATGCTTGAAGGCCGCCGCGTGATAGATGGTCTCAACCGCATTCTCGCTCAGCACGCAGCGCATCAGTGCGCCGTCGAGGACCGAGCCAAGCACGGCAACGACCTGGGTCCGCTCGTCGAGATCGCTTTGCAGCTTGGTGAGGAGTTCCTCCACTTCCAGCTCGATTTCGTAGAGGTGAGCCTCGCTCATCTCCACGAGTACGAGCCGCGCCGGCCTTTGCCTCACGACCTGACGTGCGAGCTCGGCGCCGATGGAGCCGCCTGCCCCCGTTACCATCACGCTCTTGCCCGCGATATTGCGGGCCAGCAGCATGGGATCCGCGGGTACTGGATCGCGGCCGAGCAGATCGTCCGTCTCCACCGGGCGAAGGTCGCTCACTGTGTAATGTCCGGCCGCAACATCCTCGATCGCCGGAAGCGTGCGCACCCGCACTTTCAAACCCTCGAGGTGGCTTAGCGCCACGCGCCGTTCCCGGCGGTGCGATTTCGGCAGGGCCAGGAAGACTTCATCCACACCGTGTCTCTGCAGATCACTGATACGATCGGGCGGATAGACCTTCACGCCACCCAGGAACTGACCCCGCAACGTGGGGCCGGGATCGATAAAACCTACCGCCTGATAGTTGCCGGCACTCCGCAGTGCATCCAGAAGCTGTATACCGGGCATGCCTGCGCCGTAAATGAGCACACGCTTCACACGGCCCGGCAGCCGAAATGCACGTGCGCCCGCGACCTTCAGGAAAATAGCAGCCGCTTGCCGGCTGCCCAGGATCAGGAGCGTCGCCAGCATCGGGTAGAGCAGCACGACGGAGCGGGGAATGCTGTGCGCGCCGGCAAGCAGGAGCAGCAAACCCCAATAGAGGGTCGAAAGCCCGATGGCCGCGACCATCATTCCAGCGCCGCGCTCGTTCGGGTAGCGGGTAACGGCCCGGTAGAGACCGAGCTGGAAGAAGGTGGTAACTCCGACAAAGGGCGCGGCGCCAAGCAGCAGGACTTCGAACGGCGTAGGAGAAACAAATGGCTCGCCGAGGCGCAACGACATGGCGAGCCACAGCGCCGCACCGAACAGCGCCAGATCGTTGGCAACAAGGATGACCCGCTTGGCGTAGCGTGGAAGCCCCACGACCCAAAGCGCAAACGCCGTTACACGCGCTGGTCTTCCCACACCGCTAACGGCGGCACTGCCGCCGACCCCGCCCGCATCGCCTCTTGATTGTATAGCTTCGCAAGTCTAAACCGCAGCGCGAACTGTGTGAACACATGCGCCGGAGGCCTGTGGCCAACTGCTGCGGGCGGGTTGGCAAAGCGCCTGTTTTCGCGCTCTTTTCCCGGTCGAGCGCTGTCGTCCCGGCGCCGGCCGTCAGCTCCCAATCGGGTGAGATATCGGACACATGCGTATTGCGATGATCGGTGCCGGTTATGTCGGCCTGGTTTCTGGCGCATGCTTCGCCGAGCTCGGGCACACTGTCGTCTGCGTCGATAAAAATGCGGACAAGGTCGCCGCCCTGAAGGCGGGTGAAGTGCCGATCTTCGAGCCTGGGCTTGGCGAGATGATCACGAAGAACGTGCACGCGGGCCGGCTGTCCTTCACCACCGATCTCGGCGAGGCGGCGAAGGGAGCTGCGGCCGTTTTCCTCGCCGTCGGCACACCCTCGCGCCCCGCCGATGGCCTTGCCGACCTCTCTCAGGTCTACGGCGCCGTGCGCGAAATCGCGGGTGTGCTCAACGGGTACACCGTGGTCGTCACCAAATCGACCGTGCCGGTCGGAACCGGAGACGAGATCACCCGCATTGTTGCCGACATGCGCCCGGATGCCGAGGTCGCGGTCGTATCCAACCCGGAGTTCCTGCGCGAAGGTGCAGGCATTCCCGACTTCATGCAGCCGGATCGCATCGTGGTCGGCACCGAGGACGAGCGCGCCCGCGAGCTGATGCGCGAACTTTACGCCCCCCTGACCGAGAAGGGAGCGCCACTCATCTTCGCCGAGCGCCGCGGCGCCGAAGTCATCAAATACGCCGCCAACGCATTCCTCGCCACGAAGATCACCTTCATCAACGAGATCGCGGATCTGTGCGAGCAGGCTGGCGCGGACGTGCTGGAAGTGGCGCACGGCATCGGCCTCGATCATCGCATCGGACCGAAGTTCCTCAATCCGGGCCCGGGCTACGGCGGCTCTTGCTTCCCAAAGGACCTGCTCGCACTCCTGAAGGCTGGCATCGATTTCGGCACGCCGATCCGCTCGATCGAGACCATCATCGCCATCAACGATCAGCGCAAGCGCGCCATGGCGCGCAAGATCATCGCTGCCTGCGGTGGCAGCATCCGTGGCAGCACGGTTGCGGTCCTGGGCCTCACCTTCAAGCCCGACACCGACGATATGCGTGAATCGCCGGCCCTTACGATCATCGCCGCCTTGCAAGACGCTGGCGCCAAGGTGCGCGCATACGATCCGCAAGGCATGGAGCACGCCAAGTCTGTGCTGAACGGAGTCGAGTTCGCAAGCGATGCCTACGCGTGTGCGAAAGGTGCGGCAGCGCTCGTGATCATGACGGAGTGGAACGAGTTCCGGTCGCTCGACCTCGCGCGCGTCAAGGAGGCGCTGGACCGCCCGGTCGTCGTCGACCTGCGCAACATCTACCGGCCGACAGACATGGCGAAGGCCGGCTTCACCTACGTCAGCATCGGCCGGCCCGCGATTGGACGCGCCCGAGCGAAATGAAGGACCGGCCCGATCCACGCCACCTGCCCGCCGGTCATCTGCCGGTTCGCAGCGGCCGCATCGGCGTGCTGCTCCTCAATCTCGGCACGCCGGATGGCACCGACTACTGGTCCATGCGGCGCTACCTCAAGGAATTCCTTTCGGACCGCCGTGTCATCGAGGAGCCCCGCCTCAAGTGGTGGCTGATCCTCAATCTGATCATCCTCACGGTTCGACCCGGGCGCAAAGGCCGCGACTACAAGAAAATCTGGAACAAGGAGCGCAACGAGGGGCCGTTGAAGACCATCACGCGCTCGCAGGCCGAGAAGCTTGCGGCCGCTCTGGAGGAGGAGCGGGTCATCGTCGACTGGGCGATGCGCTACGCCAATCCAACCGTCGCCGACCGCCTCATGCACTTGCAGCGCGAAGGCTGCGACCGTGTCCTGCTGGTGCCTCTCTATCCACAGTATGCCGCCGCCTCGACGGCGACCGCCTGCGACCAGGCCTTCCGTGTCCTCATGCAGATGCGGTGGCAGCCAACGGTGCGCGTCGCCCACCCCTACTACGATGACGCCGGCTATATCGACGCGGTCGCGGCTTCCATCCGCACACATCTCGCAACGCTGGACTTCGAGCCGGACGCCTTGATCGCCTCCTTCCACGGGATGCCGCAGAAATACCTTGAGCAGGGCGACCCCTATCATTGCCAGTGCCAGAAGACTGCGCGGCGCCTGCGCGAAACCCTGAACTGGCCCGCCGATCGCTGGCACATGACCTTCCAATCGCAATTCGGCAGGGATCTGTGGTTGCAGCCCAATACGATCGACACTGTCGAGAAACTTGCGTCGGCGGGCGTCAAGCGCCTCGCCATTGTCGCTCCCGGCTTCTCCGCCGACTGCCTGGAGACGCTTGAGGAACTCGACATGGAGAACCGTGCCAAATTCCTCGAGCACGGCGGCGAGCGGTTCACTTTCGTTCCCTGCCTCAACGACAGTCCTGGCGGCATGCAGATGATCGAGGCGATCGTCCGGCGGGAACTGAGCGGGTGGACGTGACGCGTTCGGCAGCGCTTACGTCGGCAGCGTCCACATGTGAATAAGCGGGCCTGTCGATCCGAGCACTGGATCGGATAGCGGAAAGGTGATCGTCTGCATCCGCGCGATGGCCGCGTCAGAGATGGGACCACGGCACAGGTCACAGTCCTGCCCGGGCGGATAGGCACCGACGACGAGAAAATCCTGGCTACAGTCGAGCCGGCAGTGACCCGTGCCGGCCGGCAGCAGTGCGCAGTCACCGGGGTTCACCTCGATCTCGTGCCCATGCGGCCCACCGAGGACGAGCCGAGCCCTGCCGGCGGCAAAGCCAAGCACCTCATGCGCCGTGGAGTGATAGTGGTGGAAGGGGTAAACGCCGTTGCGCCATTCCGGCGGCCAGCCGTTGCGCTCAAATGTCTCCTCGAACGCAGCCGCCGGGTCGCTGCCGGAGGAGGTCACCGCTCCGCGGTAGAGGAGCACGGGCTGCCGCGCGTTGTTGGGTACCCATTCGTCCCTCCCGAACCAGAGGGCGGTAACGTTGCCTTCGCGCACTGCGGATTGCCTGATGAGAGAGGTCACTCGCCCTCGCGCACTCTCAAGGCCCAACAGCGCTGATTGCCCTGTTCCATTACGCTCGTTTCCCGCTTGAGGCCCTGTGGGATACCCGAAGCCACAGTTCCGCTATAAATATTATATACAGTTGTACTT
>Ga0190265_10002607_pt1 | contig 12126 bp, 8 predicted proteins | sample Popmic124T_FD_133135 | JGI IMG/M metagenome (GOLD analysis project Ga0190265, IMG submission 133135) | Populus adjacent soil microbial communities from riparian zone of Indian Creek, Utah, USA - 124 T | ecosystem: Environmental > Terrestrial > Soil > Riparian zone | place: USA: Utah | collected... | reverse complement strand
GTGTGCATGCCCGCGAAGATCCGCCGGCGCGATGCCCTGATGGCCTGCGCCTTGACCTCGCTGACCGCCGGGTCGGGCGTCGTCAGGCCGTGTTCACGTGAGATGCCGTTGGCCCCGATGAAGGCCAGATCGATCACGAACCCGGCGAGCATCTTGGTCGTCCAGTGGTCGACGGTCGCCAGGGTTCCCCCGCGTACGCGCCCGCCGAGCAGCAGCACCGTGATCTCGTCGGCGGCGGCGAGCGCACCCGCGGCGGCCAGGGAGGCGGTGACGACGGTCAGCGGACGGTCGCGGGGCAGGGCTTCTGCGATGAGCTGAGGTGTGAATCCCTCGTCGACGAAGACCGTCTCCGCCTCTCCGAGATGCTCGACCGCGGCGGCTGCGATCCGGCGCTTCTCGGGGACGTGCATGGTGGTGCGGAAGGCGAGCGTCGTCTCGAAGCCGGCGCTCTCCACGGGGTAGGCCCCGCCGTGCGTGCGCCGCAGCAGTCCATGGGACTCCAGTACGCGCAGGTCACGGCGGACCGTCTCCTTCGCGACACCCAGCACGGTGGCGAGCTCGGCCACGTCGACGGAGCCGCTGCGCCGTGCGGCGCCGACGATCTCACGCTGCCGTTCTTCCGCGCTCATGGGCGGCGCTCCCCTCTCCGTACGGTCACGGACCTGCCCGTTCGGGCCCGTGTGGAGATTTGTACAGCCCCTCGAACACAGGGACCAGGCCGGGGACAGACAGGATCGTGCCCGTATCCGCCCGTTTCCCGAGCGTCAGGCATGCCTCAGGCATGGGCCGATACGCCCATGGCCGGGGCCCGCAGTGCCTGTTCGGCTGCGCGTACTGCCCGTTCCGCGCCCGTTCGGCCTGTCCGGGGCTGTGGGCCGGATCACTTCGCTGCCGGCCGTCGAGGTCCGAACGGTCATGCGGTGGGAGCGGACGCTCTGTGCTGTCCGGTGCTGATCAGGCGCTGTCAGGCGGGGCGCTTGATCAGCACGGCGCTGCTCGGGCTTCAGGCCGGGCGCATCCGGAAGTCGTACCTTTCGGGCAGGGGCCCGTCGCTGATCGACGCCCAGGTCTCGCTGAGCACCTCATCGCCTTCACGCAGGTCGTCGACGTCGAACCCGGACTCGAAGACCTCTCGCGCCGCGGCTTTCTCGCCCTGCGCCAACAGAACTTGGGCACGCAGCAGTCGGAAGCGGCCCCGCGCTCGCTGAGCGGACGGCAGCCCCTCCAGGGCGGCATGTGCCTCCGCGATGCGGCCCACCGAGAGCAGAACGGGCACCGCCTCCCGTACGAGCGCCGCCGTCGTCGACGGACCGGACGACCCACGGTCTACGGACCCAGAGTCCACGGAAGCCGAAGCCAGCTCGACGGCGGCCAGATAGCGGTCCGCGGCCCGCGCCAGGTGCAGGCGGGTGTCCCCCTCGTGCGCGTCCGCGAACGCCAGACACCGCAGGGACCAGGGCGTCGGCGCCACCGCAACCGAGCGCTCCCAGCTGCGTACGGCCTGCGCACGGTCGCCGGCGTGCCACTGCGCGACGCCGAGGTGATAGTCGGTGAGCGGCCCGGAGGGCGCGCACTCGAGTTGGTCGCGCCAGGCGTCGGAGACGAGCGAGGACACCGGTACGGAGACTGACACTTCCGCACGGCCGGCGGAGCCGCCCCCGCTGCCGGGGCTGACGTCCTCGGTGAACCGGCCCTTGGTCAGCAGCTCCAGCCAGGGCCGCTGCTCCTCTCCCATCGTCTCCTCCGGGAACGGCGTGCCGGGCAACGCGTAGCCGCCGCGGGCCACTTCGAGGGCGCCCCAGCCGGAACCGGTGGCCAGCAGCGCGCCTTCCGGGTCGCAGTCGGCGTACGGCCGCCACGCCTCGTACGCGGCGTCCACATCGGCGCGAGGGAGGGCCGCCTCAAGCCGGGCCCCGGTGTGGGCGCGCGCCGCGGCCCAGTCCTCGCCGTGCACCGCGGCCGGGTCGGCCGTGAGCGGCCCGTACGCCTCCAGCCAGGCGAACTCCTGCCCCGCATCCAGCGGTATGTGTTCGAGCTGGGTGCGTGCGAGCCCCGCCTGGATCTCGGCGTAGCCGCCGGTGCCCGGTTCGGTCAGCCATTCCTGCCAGCGCCGCCCACCCGGGCCGTGGCCCCACACGAAGAGCTTCCGTCCGCGCAGCAGATCGGTCGAGGTCTGGACGAGACCTGTGCCGTGCTCGTCCAGCGAGGCGATCCACTTCCTGGCTCCGCCGGGGATCTCGTAGAAGTAGTCGGCGGGGAACTCGCTGCGCAGCGCGTACGAGCGGTCCACCCCGTCCCATTCCGGCACGGGGATGTTGCGCAGCCTGCGCTCGTAGGCGAAGTACCAGGTCTCCTCGGCCGGTACGAGCACCCGCGTGCCCTCTTCCTCCGGAACGGCGATGTTGGACCACCAGTACACGGGCACTGACCGGTCGTGCGGATTGCGGATACGGGCGCCGACGTAGAGGAAGTCGGAGTTCTCGGGCAGCCACAGATCGACCTGGAAGGGGGTGTCGCGCAGCCGCTCCCACTCCCACAGCCGCAGCATCTGGCCGCCGTCCGGAGCGGGCACGCGCGCCGCGTGCACCGGCGCGCAGGACAGCGTGGTGTGGCCGGTCGCGCCGATGTTCCACTCGATGCCGCCGGAGAACCATGCGCCGTTGAGCGCGAAGTCGGCAGGCTGGAGTACGGGGTTGGTGTACAGCAGGTCGCGGCCCGTGGGCTTGTGGTGCAGCGAGTGGATACGGCCACCGAGCCCCGGCAGCACAGTCGCACGCAGCCGGTCGTTCTCGATGACGAGGGCGTCGAGGGCGGCGGGTGCGCGCTCACGTGTGTAGCCGTCGAGGATGCGTGTGGGCAGCACGGAACGCAGCGGCGCGTACCCCACCTGACGCGCCATCTCGGCGGGCAGCGCGGCCCGTTCACGCTCGTCGAGGGTGTGCATCTCGTCGAGGGGAAGCAGCGGGGGCAGCGGGTTCTCGGGACCGACGGGCGCGAGGGGCAGAGTCAGAGTGGTGTGACGCAGCGTCGTCGGCACGGCTACCTCGATCCTCTTCGTGGTGGACCCGGTTCACGGGGCGGCCCTCCCTCCTGGGACCCCTGACGACCATGGAACACGGTGGGCGGCGCGTTGAACAGGTCGCATTCCGGGGCGGTGCCGGTGCATTCCCGGTTCGTTGGGCCGCGTGCGGCCCGCGTACAGCCCGTGCGCAGCCCGCGCGCGGTCAACCGGCGTGCGGGGAGGCGGAGTCGAGCCGGAGAGCCCAGGCTGCGGCGTAGCCGCCGGGCACGGAGATGTCGGCGATCTGCCAGCCCGGAGGCGGAACGGGAACCTCAGATGTGCCCACGTAGGAAACCGCGGGATCTTCCGCGAGCCCTGTGCCCGTCCCCTTGAGGTAGGCCTCCTTGCGGGTCCAGCAGCGGGCGAAGGCGGCGGGGCGCCGGGCCTGCGGGAGAGCCACCAGCTCCTCCTGCTCACGCATGTGCAGGGCGCGGGCGACTTGCGTGACGACCGAAGTGCCCTGCTCCTGCTCGACGTCCACGCCGACCGGCGCGCCGGCGAAGGCGAGCAGCACCAGGTCTCCGGCGTGGGAGAGGGAGAAGTGCAGTGGGTCGCCGGGGACGGAAGGGCGGCCGTGCGGGCCACCGCAGACCGGGCAGCCGGCGCGGGTCAGGGCGACCGCGGCCGGCATCGTGCCGAGGCGTTCTGCTAGTTCGCGGCGGAGCGCGGTGTGGGCGACGTGGTAGCGGTCCCGGTCCGCCTGGAGCCTGAACGCGGCGCCGCGGTCCCGTTCCTCATCGGAGAGCAGCGACATTTCACGGGCGGCCTGGTCCGCATACGCGGACACCCGCAGGACGCGGACGTCCACGGGCGCTTCCGAGGGCGCGGCTGCGGCTGAGTCACTGGCTGGGCCCCGGGCCCCGGAAGTGGTCGGCATGGTACGAACGTACCGTGACCGACGACGCCCTCTTTCCGCCCTCCCTGCCGGTGCTGAACGCCATGCGGCGGACCGCGAGCGGGCGCGACTGGCTGGAGCAACTGCCCACGCTCGTCGAAGAGTTGCGTCAACGCTGGGAGCTGCGGCTCGGCTCCCCGTACCACGGCGGCAGCTGCTCATGGGCCGCGCCCGCCGAACGTACGGACGGCACACGCGTCGTCCTCAAGGTGACCTGGCCGCACCGGGAAGCGCGGCCCGAGGGCGAGGTGCTGCGGCTGTGGGCGGGAGACGGCGCGGTGCTGGTGCACGAGCACGATCCGGAGCGGTACGCGCTGCTGCTGGAGCGGTGCGAACCGGGCACGGAGCTGGGCGCGGCCGGTCATCTGCCCGCCGAGGAACGGCTGTTGCTGGGAGCCGGCGTACTGCGCAGGCTGTGGGACGCGGGGCAGGGCGGGCTGGGTGAAGAGTCGTGCGTGGAGTGCCTCTCGAAGGTGACCGGCGAGTGGGCGGACCTCGCCCGCGAACGCGCCGCGCGGCACGGCTGGCCGGACGAGCTGGACACGGGACTCTTCACGCTGGCCGCCGGGTTGCTCCGCGAACTCCCGCTCACCGCAGCGCGGGAGACCGTCGTGCACGGCGACTTCAACCCGGGCAATCTGCTGGCCTCCGAGCGCGAGCCGTGGCTGGCGATCGACACGAAACCGATGTCCGGAGACCCGGCCTTCGATCCCTGGCCGCTGATCGAGCAGGTCGACGACCCCTTCGCGCACCCCGAGCCGCACCGGGTTCTCGCCCGGCGCACAGCCCTCGTGGCCGACGCGCTCGGTGAGGACACGGCGCGCGTACGTGCCTGGGCCGTGGCACGCCATGTCGAGTACGTGCTGTGGTCCGTCGACGAGGACCCCGATCTGACCGGCAGCGTCCGGCTGATGGGGCAGGCCCGGATCCTGGCGGATGTGGCCGGGCTCTGAGCACTCCGGCTGCCCGGGCCCCGCCCTGTCCCCCGTTACTCCCCCGTCGCTCCGTCCGCGAGCTCCCGTGCGACGTCGAGCTGGCCGACGTGCCGCGCGTACTCCTGGAGCAGATGGAAGAGGATCCAGGCCAGGGACGGTGCCTCCTCCTCCGTGGGGAAACGGCCACCGAGCCGGGCGTGCGCGTCCAGACGCGCATCGCGGACGATCTCCCGGGAGCGGTCGCACTGTGCCCGGAAGGCGGCCACGGTGTCGGACACCGTCACTCCGTCCGGGACCCGCCACCTCTCGTCGCCGCCCCTGTCACCCCACGGGTCGGGGATCTTCTCGGCCTCGAAACCCCAGCACAGCCAGCGGCGTTCGACGTAGGTCAGGTGGCGCACCAGCTCCAGCGGTGACCAGCCGGACGGCAGGCGGCTGCCGCGCAGCTCCCGCTCGGAGAGCCCGTCGATCTTCCGCAGCAGGGTTTCGCGGTAGTAGTCGAGGTATCCGCGCAGCAGGACATGGGGGTCTGCGACGGAGGGTTCGGGCTCGCCCGGGGGCAGTGGTGGGATGGAGGCTTCGATCGCGGTCACAGGAGTCCCGGTTCGTCGTAAGTGAGGGTGCGGGCGTCCGCGTCCAGTACGGCCGGGACGCCCAGGGGAAGAGTCGGAGTCGAGGTGCCGTGGCCGAAGCCCAGTTCCTCGACGACGGGGACGCCCAGCGGTGCGAGCCGCTCCCGCAGCACCACCCGGACGTCTTCGCGCTCGCCGCAGTCCGTCCAGGATCCCAGGGCGATACCGGCGACTCCTTCGAACCAGCCCGAGCGGAGGAGTTGGGTCAGCAACCGGTCGAGGCTGTAGGGCTGCTGAGCTATGTCCTCCAGCAGCAGGATTCCGCCCGCGGCAGACGGACGGGCGTGCCTCGTGCCGCGTTCGGCGGCCAGCAGGGAGAGGTTCCCGCCGAGAGTGATGCCTCGCGCGCGACCGGGGACAAGCGTGCGGGTGCCCTCCACGGGGCCGATCTCGCGGACGCTCTCCGGGGTGAAGAGCGTCCGTCGCAGATGTTCACGCGTCGCCTCGTCGCCGAGGAAGGAGGCCGTGGCCGCCATCGGCCCGTGCAGGGTGGCGAGCCCCAGCTGCTGCGCCAACGCCTCGTGCAGCACGGTGAGATCGCTGTAGCCGACGAACACCTTCGGGGCGGCCGTGCGCAGCAGGTCCCAGTCCAGCAGGTCGAGGACGCGCTGTGCGCCGTAGCCGCCGCGGGCAGCGATGACGGCTGAGAGCGACGGGTCGCACCAGGCCTCCTGGAAGTCGCGGGCGCGGTGTTCGTCCGCGCTCGCCAGGTGGGCCATGGACGGGTGAGGTTCCAGCACATGCGGGCCCAGGACCGGCTCCAGACCCCAGTCGCGCAGTGTGTCCACGCCCGCGGTGAGCCTTTCCCTCGGCACCGGCCCGCTGGGTGCGACGATGCCGACCCGGTCTCCGCGCCGAAGCCGGCGCGGTCTGGTCAGAGGGGCGGTGGCTGTGTCGCCGGTGACGGTGGCCGACGTGGCTGCGGTGCCGGTGGCTGCGGTGCCGGTGGCCGGGGTGCCGGTGGCCGGAGTGCCGGGGATCGTCGTGGAGCCGCCGGGGAGGTGGGCGGCCGTCTCGCGTGCCGTCGCCGCCCCTGCCTGCTCCTGTGCGTCTGCTTCCCGGGTCATGCCTTCAGCTCCAGCGTGGGTACGTCGCTCCTGTCGATGCCGAAAGTCTGTGCGTACAGGGCGAGTTCGGCCTCGACGGTCCTGATGATGGTCTCCGCGCGGCGGAACCCGTGGCCCTCGCCCTCAAAGGTGAGATACGCATGCGGCACGCCACGTCCGTCGATCTTTTCGAGGAATCGTTCGCACTGGACGGGCGGGCAGATCACGTCGTCCAGGCCCTGCAGCAGCAGGAAGGGCGCGGAGATCCGTTCCGCGTGCTGGAGCGGCGAACGTTCGCGGTAGCGCTCGGGGAAGTCCTTCAACGGCCCGACCAGGGACTCCAGATACTGGGATTCGAAGTCGTGGGTCTCGCCCGTGGCCCAGCCCGTCAGGTCGAGGATGGGATAGCTGATCGTCCCGCACGCGTACAGACCCTCCGTGACGGGGGACGTCAGAGAGGCCGCGCTCGTCCAGCCGCCGGCGCTGCCGCCCCGCACGGCGAGCCGTGCCGGGTCGGCGTCCCCCTCGGCGGCCAGCTGCCTGGCCACGGCGGCGCAGTCCTCGACGTCGACGACGCCCCATTGCTCGCGCAGCCGGTTGCGGTAGGCGCGCCCGTAGCCCGTCGAGCCGCCGTAGTTCACCTCGACGACGCCTATGCCGCGTGAGGTGAAGTAGGCGATCTCCAGGTCGAGTACGAGGGGGGCGCGGCCGGTCGGGCCGCCGTGCGCCCACACCACGTAGGGCGGCAGCTCACCCTCCGGGGCCCGGTACCCGGGGTGGTGAGGCGGATAGACCTGGGCGTGGATGTCGCGGCCGTCCGGGCCGGTGAAGGTGCGGACACTCGGCTCCGGGTAGTGCGCCGGGTCGACCGGGTCCTCGTGGTGCGCGGCGACGACGAGGCTGTGTCCCGTGCCGGTGTCCAGCTCGACGACTTCGTAGGAGCTGCGCGGTCCGGCCGCGACTCCGACGACGCGGGTGCCGGCCACGGCCACACCGGCCCATTCCGTCCACGGGCCGGTGGCGTCGACGAGTTCGCCGGTCTCGGGGTCGAGGATGCCCAGCCGCATGGCACCGCGTCCGTGGAGGGTGGCGATCAGGCCGTTCGGCAGCGGCTCGAACCACCTCTGCCCGATGCGCCACAGGCCGGCGGCGAATTCCTCCTCGCGCGGACAGAGAGCAACTCTCTTCCCTGAAGCGCCGGTTGAGGCGTCGAGGTCGAGACGTTGCAGGTTCCACCAGCCGGTCTCGTCGGAGGCGAGGAGCAGGGTGCCGTCGGGAGCCCAGTCGACCTGTGCCACCGACTCCTCAGGGCCGCCGGCCACGGTGCGTACGTCCTCGAGCTCGCCCGTGGCCGTGACCTGTGCGGCCTTGACGAGCGTGCCGTCCCAGGGCATGGCCGGGTGGTCCCACGCGAGCCAGGCGACGCGGCTGCCGTCCGGGGAGAGCCGTGGACCGGTCACGAAGCGGCTGGAGTCGCCGGTCAGTTCACGGACACGTGCTCGGTCTTCGGCCGCCGAACCGTCCAGAGGTACGGCCGCCAGCATTCGCCGTACGTCGGTGGGGCCCTCCCCCGTGAACTCCTCCAGCACACACCACACTTCGGGCTGCTCACCGTCCGCCTGCACCACCACCGGGTCGCACCAGCGCAGCCCGCCGTCGGACACCTGCGAGAGGGGGGTCAGCGGCTTCGGCACGCTGCCGGGTACGTCCGGTTCGTACGCGTAGAGCCGCTGGTCCGCGAAGTGGGTGAAGACCATCAGCGGTCCGTCCACCGCCCGTGCGGCCCCGGCCCACGGCAGGCCGCCGTATTCGATGACGCGGTTGCGCACGTTCCACGGGGCGGGCAGCACCGACTGCGCCCCGCCCTGGCCGTAGGGGGACAGCCGCATCAGTGCGCGGCGTCCTCCCTCGCCTGGGCGTGGCTCCGTCCACCACATCTCCTCGCCCACGGCGCCGAGAAAGTCGGGCCGCCCGTCGTGCGAGGCGACGAGAGAGGCGTCGATGGGGGACGGCCAACTGCCGTACGGGGCGGTCGTGGTCGCCATGTGGGGGAAGCCTCCGGGAACCTAGAGGGCGAGCAGGGTGCGGTCGAGGACGCGTACGCCGAAGTGGAGGGCGTCCACCGGGACACGTTCGTCCACGCCGTGGAAGAGAGCCTGGTAGTCGAAGCCTTCGGGAAGCTTGAGCGGGGAGAAGCCGTATCCCACGACGCCCAGACGGGAGAACTGTTTGGCGTCGGTGCCGCCCGACATGCAGTACGGCACCACGTGGGCGTCCGGGTCGAAGTGCTCCAGCGCCTCACGCATCGCGGCGAACGTGGGCGAGTCCACCGGGGCCTGGAGGGCGACCTCGCGATGGTGGAAGTCCCAGTCCACAAGGGGGCCGGTGAGCCGGTCGAGGGTGTGTTTGAACTCCTCCTCACCGCCCGGCAGCATCCGCCCGTCGATGAAGGCGGTGGCACTGCCCGGGATGACATTGATCTTGTAACCGGCGTCCAGGATCGTCGGGTTGGCGCTGTTGCGCACGGTGGGCTCCACCAGCGCAGCGGCCGGTCCGAGTTCGGCGAGCAGCTTGTCGGCGTCGAAGTCCGGTGCGTCCACGTCCGGTTCGGCCAGTCCGTGCACCGCCGCCAGCTCCTTCAGCGCGGCGCTGACGGTGGGCGTGAGGCGCTGCGGCCATTCGTACTCACCGATGCGGGCCACCGCGGCGGCGAGTCTGCTGACCGCATTCGCACGGCTGACCTTCGAACCGTGTCCTGCCTTGCCACGCGCGGTGAGCCTGAGCCAGGCCGTGCCGCGTTCGCCTGCCGCGACGGGATACAGCCGCATCCCTTCCCCGGCGTGGAAGGTGAAGGCACCGGATTCGCTGATCCCTTCGGTGCAGCCCTCGAAGAGGCCGGCGTGCTGGTCGACGAGGTAGTCCGAGCCGTAGTCCGCGCTGTCCTCCTCGTCCGCCGTGAACGCCAGCACGATGTCGCGGCGTGGCCGGACACCCGCGCGCGCCCAGGCACGGACCGCGGCCAGCACCATCGCGTCCGCGTTCTTCATGTCGATCGCGCCGCGCCCCCAGACCACGCCGTCTCGGATCTCGCCCGAGAAGGGGTGCACGCTCCAGTCGGCAGGCTCCGCGGGCACCACGTCGAGATGGCCGTGCACGAGCAGCGCGTCCGCGCTCGGGTCGCTGCCCGCGATCCTGGCCACCACGTTGGTCCGCCCGGGGGACTTCTCCAGCAGAACGGGCTCGACGCCGACGGCGGCCAGGCGTTCCGCCACGTACTCGGCAGCGGCACGCTCCGAGCCTTCGCCTCCGCCGCGGTTCGTGGTGTCGATGCGGATCAGCTCCGAGGTGAAGGTCACCGCTTCATCCAGGGCCCGCTGGTCGATGTGCTCAGCCATACTGCTCCTCCACCGCTGCCGAGACGACGGTCGTGACCGCCTTGAACGTGCGGATTCCTTCGTACATGTCCGGCGATGTGTAGGCCACGCGACGCTCACCCGTCACTTTCACTCCCGGCACCACACTCGCGGCACCCGCCAGATGCTCGGCGTCGAACTCCAGCTCCACCGTGTGCTCCTGGGGCGCCGAGGGGCTCGTACGCACCGCCAGCCGGGTGGCCGTGCTCGCTGCTGCCTTGATGTCGGCGGCCGTACGCCCCGGGGTGCGGCAGATAGCGGCGTACCGCGAGACGTAGTCCTTCACGGCCACGCCGAACGCGTCGGGCGCATAGCCCTTCGCGTCCTCGAGAGTGCGGTCGTCGCCCGTCACGAGAATCACCGGCACGCCGTACTCCTCGACGACCAGGGCGTTGAGGAGGCCCTCGCTGGCGCGTGCCCCGTCGACCCACACTCCGGTGATGGAATTGGCCAAATAGGTGTGTGCCAGCACGCCTTCGGTGCCCGCTCCCGTGTGATAGCCGACGAAGGCGATGCCGTCCACATCGCCGTGCTGTACGCCCTCGACCATGCTGAGCGACTTGTGCCGCCCGGTGAGCATCTGCGCCCTGTCGTCCAGCTGCTCCAGGAGCAGATTCCGCATCGACCAGTGCGCCTCGTTGATCAGCACCTCGTCGGCGCCGGCTTCGAAGAATCCCTTCACCGCCGCATCGACGTCGGAGGTGAACATCGGGCGGCAGCGCTCCCACTGGGGCGTGCCCGGGAGGACGTCCGCAGGCCACGTGACACCGGTGGCGCCTTCCATGTCGGCGCTGATGAGGATCTTCATGGCGGGAACGTTACGCGGTGCGCAAACCCCATGACACCCCTGTGGATAACTCCCGTGGTCTGAACCACTGGAGTTCACCCTTCCTGCCCGCTGACCTGGTATTTCACGCACGTACGAGCGATGGGCCGCCGCCGCGCGACACGCTAACCGTCAACGGCGAGAAGTCGCCGGCCCCGGTTCACAGACCGGCCACCGGCAGCCCCCGCAGCAATCCTCAGTTCTCGTGGCCCAGTTGCAGATCCCGCTCCGTACGGCCCCCGCCCGCCACCTGCAGGACGGTGGCGACCGGCGGGTAGCCGGAGGCGATGACCGTGTACTCGCCCGAGGAGAGGTCGACGAAGCGGAAGACACCGTCGATGCCGGTGGTGGCGGTGTCCACGACGTTGCCCGCCGCGTCCAGGAGCGTCACCCGTGCGTCCTCGACGGGCCTGCCACCAGCAGCACGCACGGTCCCGCGCAGCACGGCTCCGCCTGCCAGTTCGATGTCCTGCCTCGTCTCGCGCGCTGCCTGTACCGACACCGGAAGCGCCGCCGGACGGTAGGCGGGAGCGCTGGCCGCGAGGGTGTACTCCCCCGCCACCAGCTCGTCGATGTCGTAACTTCCCTCGCGCCCGCTGCGGGTGGCGGCGACGACGTCGCCTCGTACGTCGGTGAGGGTCACCGCGGCGTCCCGCACGGGTTGTCCGTCCGCGGTCAGGACCGTGCCCGCAAGGCGGCCTGCGCCGCCCAGCACGATGTCGAGCTCGACCGGACGCTCCGCCACCGTGACGCTGACGGCCTGGGGTTGGTGACCGCCCGCGGCGGCGATGAGGACGTAGGAGCCGTCGCCGGGTGTGCTCAGCGCGTACCGCCCGTCCTCGCCCGTCGCGCCCCTGCCGACCTGCTTGCCGCCGGTGTCGATGAGGGTGAGCGCCGCACGCCGCACGCCGCTGCCGTCGTGATGCCGCACGCTCCCCCGGACGGAGACACCCCCGTTGTGGTGCGGCGCGCCGGGCGGGGTGTCCGCGCCCGCCGGGGTGTCCGCGCCCGCCGGGGAAACCGGAGCGGCAGGCGGACGAGCAGCGGAAGTACCGGCGCTGTCATGGGAGTTGGCTCCGGGGTTGCGCGCCTCGGGTACGGGTGCGTTCTCGGGCACGGGTGCGTTCTCGGACACCAGCGGTTTCTCCTTGAGGAAGAAGGTGAAGAGCAGCCCGAGTACGAGCACGGGGACCAGATAGAGGAAGATCCGCGGCATGGCGTCGGCGTAGGCCTGCACGTAGGCGTCGCGCAGCGGACCGGGCATCGCGTGCACCGTCTGCGGGGTGATCGACTCGGGATCCGGGAGCGGCCGTGACCC
>Ga0190265_10002606_pt1 | contig 12127 bp, 7 predicted proteins | sample Popmic124T_FD_133135 | JGI IMG/M metagenome (GOLD analysis project Ga0190265, IMG submission 133135) | Populus adjacent soil microbial communities from riparian zone of Indian Creek, Utah, USA - 124 T | ecosystem: Environmental > Terrestrial > Soil > Riparian zone | place: USA: Utah | collected... | reverse complement strand
TGATCCGGCGTTGCCCTGGATTCTCGACGGTGTCCATCTGGTATGCGCGCCGGGCGAGGTGGTTGCCCTGGTGGGTCCTTCCGGAGGCGGCAAGACGACCCTGGGCTCCCTGCTTCCCCGGTTCTGGGACCCCGATCGGGGCCGGGTGCTCCTCGACGGCATCGACATCCGCTCGCTCCGCCTCGCAGATCTCCGGAACGCCATCGCCATCGTGCCCCAGGACCCAGCGCTGTTCAGTGGAACCATCCGGGAGAACATCGCCTATGCGCGGCCAGGGGCGTCCCTGGCAGATGTCGAGGCCGCTGCCCGCGGGGCCCACGCGCACGAATTCATCGAGCGGCTGCCCCGAGGCTATGACACGCTGGTGGGGGAGCGGGGCATCAAGCTATCTGGGGGCCAGCGCCAACGGGTGGCCATTGCGCGGGCCATCCTCAAGGATCCTGCCATCCTGATCCTGGACGAAGCTACGAGCAACCTGGACACCGAGAGCGAGCAGCTCATCGAGGCTGCGCTCAGCAAGCTGCTGGTGGGGCGGACGACCCTGATCATTGCTCACCGGCTCAGCACGGTACGGCGGGCCGACCGACTGGTGGTGATCGATCGAGGCCGGATAGCGGAGGAAGGGACCCATGGAGAGCTGATGGAGCTCGGCCGGCTCTATGCCCGGCTGTATCAGCGGCAGTTTCGCGAGGAGGCGGTGGGGGCTGAGTCATGAAGCGAGGGTATACCCTGGGAGTGGCCGGTGCTGCGCTCCTGATCGTGAGCCTGCTGCTCTATCTCGCCCTCACGAACCGACCTCCGGCGCCGGAGCCCGCCTCGTCCCTGACGGAGCCCGCCAGGATCACTTTTCCGGCCGAGTCATTGCCCGCCCGGGTGACCTGGAGCGAACACATCGCTTCGATCGTTCATCGAAGCTGCGCTGGTTGTCACCGGCCCGGAAGCGCCGGTCCTTTTCCGCTGCTCACTTACCGGGACGCCGCCGACAAGGCGGAGCTGATCCGCCATGCCACCGCCACCCGATACATGCCGCCATGGCCGGCCGACCCCACCTACCGGCGCTTCGTGGGAGAGCACGTCCTCAGTCCCAGGCAGATCGGATTGATCGGACGCTGGGTCGAGCAGGGCGCGCCCGAGGGTGACCCGCGCCGGACTCCCAGGCCCCCTTCCTTTCCCGAGGGTTCCCAGCTCGGGAAGCCCGATCTGGTGGTGCGCATGCCGGAGCCCTACCGGATACGGGGAGACAACACCGACGAATTCGTCAGCATGAGGCTGCCGTTTTCGATTCCGCGGGACACCTTTGTCCGCGCCATCGAGTTCGTCCCGGGAAACCGGAAGCTGGTCCATCACGTGAACGCACACCTGGTGACCTACCCGAATGGCATGCCCCGCGGCCTGCTGCAGGGTCCCTGGTTTTCCGAGGCCGGTGAGCACAACATGGACCCGCTCGGTCACCTGGGACTTTCGGGAGCGGATTCCTTGGGCCGGTCCATGACGCTGTCGGTCACCAACTATCTGCCCGGAACGCAGCCGACGCTCTATCCGGAAGGAATTGGGGGCTTCCGGTTCAGCAGGGCTGGCTTCCTGCTGATGCATCACGTGCACTACGGGCCGACGCCGGTTGCCCAGGCAGACAGCTCGTATTTCAACGTCTTCTTCGCCAGGAAGCCTCCGGCGCGGCCCACATATACCCTGCTGCTTGGTACCCTGGGCCGGGCGCCCGTCGTGCCTCCCCTGGTCATTCCCCCAGACTCGGTCAAGACATTCCGCACCCAGTTTACCTTGCCGGCCGATATCTCGGTGCTCACCATCAATCCGCACATGCACCTGCTGGGCAGGAGCTTCCTGGCGTATGCGGTTGCACCCGGGGGCGACACGATTCCGCTGGTGCGGATCCCGCGCTGGGATTTCCGGTGGCAGTACTTCTACACCTTCGAGAAGATCCTCAAGCTCCCGCGGGGCACAACCATCCACGCGGTAGCCACGTTCGACAATACCGCGAGTAACCCGAACAACCCGTTCAGCCCACCCCGGGAGGTACGGGAGCAGGGAGCGAGCATGCGCAGCACCGACGAGATGTTTCAGTGCATCATCACGATGATGCCTTATCGACCGAAGGACGAGTTAATTCGGCTGGACCACGCTTCAGTGAGCAGCGGTAAAGGTTATGAAGCTGAATAAGTGACTGTCAGACGGTCCAGCGGAGATAATTCGTACGCTTGTCTACGGCCGCTCGAAGACAAGTACGCATGAACTCCAACACCAGCCAGGCGAATCCTCTCTTCTCGAGGGCAGTCCATTGAATTCCTAAGACATCTTTTATCAGGTGATACCGGTACGCGGGATCTCTCCCTTGCAGAAGCGCTGCTTCACAGAAGGAAGCCCCACCGCCTTCGTGTTCCACCACCCACACCATGATTCGGATCCAACGGGCGAGCGATCGGAGCGGCGGCAGCCCTTCGCAGCGCAGGTGGTAGGCAAGCTGGTGCCGATCATGGAAGCCCACTGATCGAGCGAAGCTATCCGCGCCATGGAAATATCCTCGCCCCAGCGCCAGCCGCCTCACCACCCCCTGACTCTTTGACGATAGACCCGCCGTAGCCGCTTCAAGTACTAGGGTCAATGTTTCCAGAGGAGTTCTCGCCATGATCTGCTCCTTACTCGTGCGGTGCGAAAGTAAGGAGAATCGAGGCCTGTGACAACTTTCAGCCAATAGTCATAGCGCCATGGCACCGTTCTTACCTATGCTCTATTGCCCGAGCCACCGCTGAGGGGTGGCGCGCAGTTCCGGTATTGTCACAGGCCCTGCGTGTGGAATTGACTTACCGCGCCAGCCATTGCGTTTCTTAGAACCACTCTAGTTTGTCAGGAGACTAGCCATGCCGATTCTGAACAAATCCGTCACTCTCACGTTCGCAGTGGCGATCATGACATCATGCTCCGGAGACACTCGGCACGTGACCGATCCCTCCTTCTCGGCTGGATCGTGTCCGATTACAATCACTAAAGGCGTCGGTCTAGTTCGTCACCCGCATCACACCAGCGGCTGGACAGACGCCTATTGGTTGCTGCAGAACAGCAGTGGGTCCAATGTCTCGATCAGCGGGACAGGCTGCCTAAAGAATGGAGTCGCCGTGGCAAGCTGTGTAGGAAACAATTTCGGGTCATACGTCCCTGCCGGAAGCGGGCTTGATGGAGACGTAACCTACGCTACAGGACCAGTGGGCCAAGGCGGTGTCAGGCTGACGGTTACCTTAGGTTCCGGCTGCGGCACTCTGACTGCACCATTGATAGGCGTAATCAGCGAGTAGGGGCCCAGATGCAGAGAACGCACCCGATAGAGGGTGATGCACCCGCCGTTCGGTCGAGCGGCTTGATATGAAATGAAGAGGCCCCTGCTTGATAGCAGGGGCCTCTTCTTATCGCGTTAGTTCCAGGCTAAGCCGGGTTGATCGCGATACGTACCCAAGGCGGCGTGGGGCCGGTGAACAGATTCACGACGAGGTAGTACGTGCCCGGCGTGAACGTGTGATCGTGAAGCTCCGGATGAGCCCCGGTCGCGCCGGTGCCATCAGGAGCACTGCACGCAACGTCAGCACAGATGATGTAGTCGATGTCCACCGCATCGGTCCAGTCAACGTTGATGGTGTAATCGCCCTCATCGGCAATGGTAAACTGGTAGTACTGGTCGGCGCCGAAGAGCGTGCCAGTAAAGAGACCAGTGTCCCAGAGCCCTCCCCCAACCGCCGAAAGAGGAATGTTAGGCGCTGTGGCGATGTCGGTTGCTCCCGGCTGGGCCGGTACGGCAGCATTGACCGTGAGCGCGACATCTGTCGTGGTGGCAAGCGGCACCGTAGGCAGGAAGTCCACCAAGATGGTCGCCGTGCCGGTCGTGGTGGTTCCCGGGGGGGCGAACACCGTCAGGGAGCGCCCGTCGGCTGACCGGTCAACGATGATTGCCGCCCCGGCATCGAAAGCCACGCCGGAATCGGGGAAGAACTGAAATCCTGCCGGCACAGTCAGGACGGTAGGATCGGTGGCATTCGGCCCCGTGCTGGCGACGGTGACGACCGGAATTCCACCGCCTGTGGGGATGACCCTCACCGGCACCGTGGCTGAGGTTCCCCCGCTCGCCACCACGAAGGATGTGACCAGGGGCTCGACACCGGCAACGATGTACCGTTTAGTCGTCGGTAGCCGCTCGCCGATGGTCGTCTGAAGGAAGGCGGTGTCCTCCTCGACGGTTATCCCGGCACCGACAGTCTGTATCTGTAAGTCCGCCGCGAGCGGGTTACCCTGGCCGTCAACCAGCCCGACCGTGACGAATTTGGTCGAGTTCTGTTCCACGAAGACCACGGACGGGTCGGCGCGAACAGTCTCCCCATCGCGAATGCTCTCGGTTGGATCTCCGTTGCACGACCACAGGCCGGCCGCGGCGGCGAGCACGACTGAACCACACATCAAACGCTTCATACTCGGCACCTCATCTGGATGAGACTGTGGAAACTCCACTTCGTGAATTCTCGGGAGTGGCTCATACTAGAATCGCCGGCTCGCTGCAAAGAGGTCGACGCCGAGGAACCTCCCTGCGTCGGCCACCGCCGGTCCACCGAGTACCCCCTCCCAACCCGGGAATCCTGGCTCCTTGATGTCATTCGAATGGACCAGATTGTACGCACCAAAGCCGGACCGATCGGCAAAGATGTAATAGTGTCCCTTCCCGCTGGCATAGCTCCAGACCTCGTACGGTGGTGCCCTACCCTCCTGCTGCCGGCGCAGCACGTCGTTCGGCGCTCCGTTCTTGGCGTAGATCCGGCCTCGGTCCGAGCGCCAACCCGAAACTGCGTTCCGGCCGCCTTCCTTGTATGTCCGGTTGGCGTAGTCGATGGCGGCGTAAAACTGCTCCATCCGCTCGTTCTTCGCTGTACCGGGAGTAGGATCGCGCTTGGTCCAGAAATCCGTAAGAAAACGTCGCTTGCCCTCGAGGCTGAGCTCATCGCTCCAGGCTGACAGCTCCCGCGGTTCCGCGATGTAGAGCAGCGGGGCCCGGGCCCGATCCAGCTCGGGGGCCGACATGGCCCCGAAGAAGCCGGCCTCCGTCGCGCGGTCAGCCTGGCTCCGCGCGGAATCCCGCGCCAGGGTCTCCTGCAGGCCGGCCATCGAGATGGCCGCCGCGCGCTCGATGATCTGCCCTCCGAGGTTCAGCCTGGCGACCATGGTATAGCTACCTTGAGCGAGGCCGGTCAGGTCGAGCTGGCCCTTCAGCACGCTTCCCCCAGCCGCGACTGTAACCGGCACCTCGGGCGTCTCGATGCTGGTTTTGCCCGCGGAGTCACGGATGGCAACGCTCATCGTCCCCGTCTCGCTCGAGTTCGCATAGGCTTCGAGCAAGTAGTACACCTTGGCCCGCAAGGGTGTGAGGTGAACCTGGGCCACGGCCGTGACGAGGTTATTGCCGGTCCGGAACTCACCTGGCCGTGGCACGGTGTCATTCGCCGTGGCCAGGCGCATCTCCGGGGCCACCAGGAGGTCAGACGCACGGTCCTTCTCGGATAGAGCCAGGACCTCAATACCCCCGTTCGTCTGCCGTCCCGAGGCGGAGTCTCGTACACCCACCTCCAGCCGGTATCTCCCCGGGGCAACCACGAAGTCCACGATTTCAACCGTGTAGGCCTCAGCTGAGGCTCCCTGGCTTCGTGCGCGGTTACTCCATGATTGCTGATACAGCGTGAGCCCCGTGGAGTCGACCACCCGGACGGATACAGTGTAATTGAGCTGGCCTGCCGTCCCCCCGGCCTGGATCATGGAAAAGGGAATCTGTACCAGCCCCTTGACCCGGGTTCGATTCTGGTCCGGTCGGTAAAATCGGACGGCGCGAAGCACCAGGCCTGACTCGCTCTGCGGCACCGAGACTGCGATCGGTGCGAACACGGCCGCCGCGGCGAGAAATGCACTTGACATACGAAACATGAAAACCCTTGCCAAGGAGGGCGGACGATCCTACTGCCCGCCCCCGCTTTCAGCCATTACCAACCAAGAGTGACGCTGAAGAAATTGGTGCCGCCGAGCACGCCGAGATACTTCCAGGCGTAATCGAAGCCCAGATTGAAGTTGCCACTGGCGTAATTCAGGCCACCGCCGAAGGCGAGACCCTGCAGATTCTCTTCATCCCGGAGAGCCGTGGTGCTGAGATCCACCGGGTCGAGATTGTTGGCGGCGCTGTAGTTGTAGCTGCCCCGGAGGGCGAACCCGAACGGCGAGCCACCCAACCGCTGAGACATCCATTCCCCACCGGCCGAGAAGCCCGCGCCGTTGTTGTTGGGCTGGTTGAAATCGGACAAGAGGGTCAGTCGGTTGTTGTCGCCGGTGATCAGGTCGTAAGCCAGACCCACCCTGAAGATGGTGGGCAGGTTGAACCCGGTGGTCCGGAATTCCGACGGCTGCGGGTTCTCGGGTACGCCAGGCTCACCGGGAATCGGGTCTCGCGGCGTCTGCGAGTTAATGGCTTCACCGCTGTGGGACAGGTTGCTTCCGAGATTGGCCAGGACGAAGGAGAACTGTATCGGGTGGCCGCTCAGGGACGCATGGAAGTTGGTGCCGAAATCCACCGCAAACGCCTGGCCGGAGACTTCGCCAAGCTGGTCGAAGATTCCCTTTGCGGTTATGCCGGCCGAGAAGCGATCGGAGAAGTTCTGGGCAAAGGTAATTCCGGCAAATGTCTGGCTTACCGAGTACACCTCGCCGGTACCATCGGGCTGCTCAACGGTATACACCGGCTGGTCCTTGAAGCCGAAGGTACCGACCTGAATACCTACCGCCCTCGACCCGCCTGAGAATGGAAAGGCGATGCCTCCCCAGCTATAGCGGGTCTCGGCGACGTAATCATAGGTGCCGACCATGGCACCCGCCCGCGGCATCAAGGCGATGCCGCCCGGGTTGTAGTACAACGCACTCACATCGGTGGCGATGGCGGCGAACGCCCCGCCAAGCGCCGTGCCGCGCGCACCCGCGCCCATCAGCAGGAACTCCGCCGCCGTGGTGCCATAGGCGGTGTTGTCCTGGTTGGTGTCGTCCTGGGCGATCGCGGCGCTTGGAAGGCCGCTCAACAGTGTCGCCACCAGGGCCAGGCGTTGTGCTGTGATCTGACTCATAAGCTCCCCATCTCCTGGATGCGGGGGCAGGCGTGGTGCCTGCCCCCCGTGGACTCTATTGAGCGAAGTTGACTATCGTGAACCGGCCGACCCTGCGAGCGCCGCCGGCTTCGATGTGGTAGAAGTACACGCCACTCGCTACCACCTGGTCATTCCGGTTCCGCACGTTCCAATCCTCGCTCCCGCCGGCCTGAGCCGAATGGTGCTCGACCAGATCGACCAGCACGCCACTCGAGGAGTAAATCCGAATAATGCAGTCGGCCGGCAGGTTCACGAACTTGATGATCTTGGCGTCCGTGGTCTGCTCTAACTGACTGGTGACGTAATACGGGTCTGGCACGGTATGCACCCGTGACAGATCGGCGTCGGTGGCGGCCACGGTTTGATTGGTGACGTTGAAGGTTGCCGTCATCTCGGCTCCCACCACCGTCATAGGCCGGATCCCCTCGGGGTTGCTGAACTCATACGGCCCGAGATCGCCGGCAGCCCCCTGGCCACCCACGATAGCGCCCGTGTACTGGCGCAACGTCCAGACCGTGCCGGCCGCGGGAAGCACCCCGCCGGTCAGCTCGAAGGTGAACATGTCGCCTGCGATGTACATCGCGAATCCGGCACCTGCTCCCGCGACGATCGGCACGGCCGGCGGATAGTTACCGCCGCTGAAGAAGCCGACGGGGCCCGGCACTGCCGTGTTGCTCAACCGATACGCCGGCGTGGTGGCGGGGCAGATGAAGGCGCCAGCCCCGTAGGTCTTGAACGGCTCCACACAGGAGAAGTCGGCGTTTGTCAAGGTGGGACTGGCGTCGAGGCTCGGTGCACCCGTGGTGGCACCCTGATTGAGGACTCCCCAGGTGCCGCCTCCGAGAGTATCGAACGGTACCAGCACGTTGTGGGTAACGTCCACTACGGAATCGATGAGCCCGCCCGCACCCCAGTGGACCTCCATGTCAGCCGACCGGTGCGCCCCCGCTTGAATACGGTTCACGTCGCGGCAGGTTGCGCCGCCAGCCGACTGGTAGCACTGGGTCTGATGGATAGTTGTAACCCCGTCGAGCGCACCCGCGTTGTTGTGGTTGGTCATCGGGGCGTTGCTGAAATTCTGCGTGTTGCCCGCGATCGGGTGCGGCACGCTTTCATTGGCGCCACTGAACCAGCGTGAGCCGTTGTAGGGGCACCTGGTGCCGTCCCCGAAGCCGGGACGCCCGATAGCCGCGTTCACGCAGCCTCGGCCGTACAGCACGGTGTAATCCGTGCCCGGCAGGCTTATCGAGGCTTGGGAGGTGAGCCTGAAGTCCGAGCTCCCTCCGAAATTCCCGGCCTTGTCGTTGTTGACCGGAACGATGGGGGGCGAATCGCCGGTACCCTCAACGACTCCAATCTCCTCGGCCTGGGTAAGCGGAAGGCTGAAAGTGCCGCTGACCCCGCCTGAGCTCCCGGTAAACCAGTACAGGTGCGGTATCGTGTGAAGCCCCGACCCGAGCTGGATGCTGTCGAGCCGTACGGCCACCTGGGTCTCTCCGGACAGAACTTGCGCGACCAGGCCCCCGAGACCGACGCTCCAGCCGTTGGCCGGCGGGAACGGTCCGCTGAAGTTACCCGTGGCCGCGTTGATCGTCGGTTCCGGGGCGGTGGTGTCCAGCACCTGGCCTCGACCGACCAGGGTGGCCGTCTCGACGACCGTATTCTCGAGGTTGCTCGCCAACACGGAAGGTGTCACCGACTTCGTGTTTCGGGGTGATTCAGTGCTCGACGGGCCGGACTGGAACGAATTGATGTCGAAGGCGGTGACCGAGTAGAAGTACCGCAGATTGCTCCGCACCCCGTTGTCTACGAAGGTGAACGGTACACCCGCATCCGAGAGCGCCGGGAAGCCGGCTGCGTCGCCGGTAAGCGCGGTGTCAGCGTTGAAGAGGATTGCGTCGCCGGTGGCCAGCGCTCCGCGGTCGCCCAGTCTAACCTGGGTCAGGGGACCCACCAGAGGAATGTCTACGCTCACGGTTGGTGCGATGCCCGCCTGGGCCGAGTCGAACGGCACTACGCAAGCCGTATCGATGCCCAATTCCGGCGCGCAGCCGGAGACCGGATTGATTGAGCCCCGGAAATCGGTGATGAACGTGCCCGAGTAATCGAACTGCGCTACCAGCGCCAGCTCGTTCGGCGAATCCACCCGGCCACGGTAAATGCGGTATCCCTCCACATCGGATTGACGATAGTTGGGGTCGTAGAGGGGATTGGGTTCCAGGAGACCGGTTTCAGGATTGGGCCGGGTGAGTGCGCTCGCGACGGCAAAGAACGGATCGCCGGTCGTCTCACTGGCAGTTGGGCGCCAGAGCACCGTCACCTGATTGTTGCCTGGAACCAGGAAGAAGTCGGGGGCATCGGGCGCGAAGGGAAGCAGGAAAAGGTTGTCGAATACAGTTTGAGCCACCAGCGCCTTACCCAACAGGGACCCCGGGACCGGCAGGGTGAATTCACCCTGGTCGGCCACGCCGTCGCCATCGGTATCGCCCGCATAGCCGGTAAAGCCGGCGACCGAGTCCACGGCGTTGGCGTTGTCCGCTGTGGCCGGGCTGCTGAGCCGGGTCGGGTCGCCCGGTGCGAGACTGCAAGTGCCCGCGCCGCTGCACGAGCCGGTGATGACCGGGGCAGCGAAGATATAGGCCACGGCAATAGAGCCGAACTCTCCCGGGGCAAGATTCAGCGGTCCGGACGACTGGAAGAACCGCATGTCGGCGGGGGCGGCGTTGTTGACGAAGCAGATGTTGGTCAGCTGGGCATTGCCGGTGTTACAGGGCGCATCGCCGGCAGCCGCGCTGATGTTGTTCGAGATGTACCGGAACAACTGCGTGGTGTTGTCAGCGTCATCGAAGGCGCCCTGGTTGATGGTGTTGCTGAAGAGCGTGAGCCCTACCTCAACGCCGGCCACCTCCGGGCTCCTCAGGTACTTGACGCCCACGAAGCCCGCGCCCGCGAAGAATGGCGGGCTGAAGATGGCGGGGTCGAAGGTCCACCCCGGCGAGCCGCTGAAGGTCAGGTCGTAGGTGTGGCCCAGCGCGAACGGCACGTTGACCGACGAATAGTTTGTCCGGGCGTTGGATACGTCCATGTCGGCCGAGAAGGCAGCGAACATGTTCCCGATGGAATACCCGCCATCCGGGATGTCGACACCGAACGCCGCCTCATTGCGATCCTGGAAAATCGCACCCTGCCGAGCCAGGATGTCCCTCATCCCTGGGCGAACGGCAGCGTAGACACTCGGATCCCGTGAGGTGACGTTATAGAAAGTATAGATGAAGTAGACGATATCTTCGTTACCGGAGGGATAGTTCCACGCCATCCCGCGCTGCTCCACCAGCACGCCCAACGGATGCGGCCGGCCGGTGCTCTGCGCCGGGTTGCCGTCCCAGGACAGCCACCAGACATCGCCCTGCGAGGCCGCGGTTCGGCCCTGCAACAGCGGGTAAAACAGGTTCTGGTTGAGATCGCCCAGGGGCACCTTGCCCGCTTGACAGACCTCGTTACAGGTCCCGGTGGTATCGCCGAGGAATGCGGCGTCGTCCGGGTTGCTGGAATTGTAGATCGGCTCCACTTCCTGGCCGTGCTCGGTGGTGCCCTTGGGGTCGAAGAAGAACGCCCCGGTGGTGTCGCCTGCCCAGGCGCCACCCTCTGGCCCGATGATGCCGGCGATCTGGAGACCGGAGTTGAAGACGTACTGGTCTGCCGTGCCCTTGGGCCAGAATCCTCCACCGATGGTCGAGGAGTTGGTGGAGTCCACGCAGATCCTGCCATCGCTGGCGAGTCCGCAGTAGACCCGGTTGACCACCAGAGCGCCGAGGCTGCGGGCCAGCAGCCTGAAGCTGCCCGGCTTCCTCGGGCCTGGCTTGGGCTCCGCGCCCGCGGCGGGGACTGGTGTTACCGCAACCAACCCAGCGGCGAACAGACCCACCAGCAGGCTGCTCTTACGGAAAAAGGAGTGCATTGCGTCCTCGCTCAGATGAAGAACGACATGACCGCGCCAGGCCGGCCGGGCAAGTGCCCGTCCGGCCGGCGCGCCATGCTGCTTAGAAGTTGACTTCGACCCCGAGCCGCATGCGGCGGGGGGCGCCGGTGAAGTTGTGGACTCCGCGAACGGTGTTGTACAGGGCGTTGGATGCGCGACGCTGTTCCTCCACCTCGAACAGGTGGTCGCCGTCGCCATACCGCTCTTCGGCCCGAATGAGCGTCACGCAGTTCGGGGCCGCCGGGGTGCCGGCCTGGTTGACCCAGGTGCTGCAGCCGGCCCGAGGATCGGGGACCCCACCGAACGTGAGATCGATGGAGCCGTCGTCCAGCAGCACTTCGGAGTTGGCGCCCGCCTCGTTGGCGAAGTCGGCGCTGTCGGCCGCAAAGTTCTCGCGGGCCTCCACCGGGCTGACGATGTCGTTGGTGGTGGCGAAGACCTGGATGATGTTCCGGAAATTGAGCAGGTTCCGAGCCTCGACGTACCCCGTCAGCTCCAGGCCGCCCAGCGCGAAGCCCTTGGTAAGCCGGAGGTCCAGGCTCTTGAAGGATGGTAGCCGCGAGCTGTTCAACGGCTCGGGGAAGAAGTCCTCACAGCCGTCGGTCGGTGAGATGACGTCATCGTCGCCGACGCCGGAGATGCACCGGGTGTAGGGTGTGCCGCTGGCGTAGCGGAAAGTGGTGAACAGGCCGACGTTCTCCAGCACCGATCCCGCGAGCGACCCCTGATTCCAATCGTTGGGGAAGTTGAGCGAGGCGGCCAGGGCCAGGGTGTGCGGCCGGCTGAAGTCGGTCGGGAGGATGGCCTGCGGAGGCGGCTGGTTGCCGCCGGAAACCTGGTTGATGACCCGCGAGCCGAAGTCCAGGTAAGTGTCTGGATCGGACCCGGTGTTCTTGGCTTGCTGGAAGGTGTAGGCCAGTGTGCCGTTGAACAGGTTGCCGAACCGGCGATCGAGCCGGACGTCGATTCCGCGGGTGTT
>Ga0190265_10002605_pt1 | contig 12127 bp, 10 predicted proteins | sample Popmic124T_FD_133135 | JGI IMG/M metagenome (GOLD analysis project Ga0190265, IMG submission 133135) | Populus adjacent soil microbial communities from riparian zone of Indian Creek, Utah, USA - 124 T | ecosystem: Environmental > Terrestrial > Soil > Riparian zone | place: USA: Utah | collected... | reverse complement strand
GGCGGGGGATCCTTTATCTCGGGGAGCCGCGCGGCGGTGAGCTGGCTCGAAACCGGCTTCCCATCCTTTGCGCGGATGACGACCGAGATCGGGCCGACGCCTTCCTCGAACACGATGCGCGTCGTGGCTCCAGTCAGCGGAATCTCGCCGATCGATGCGAGCACGAACGCGCAGCCGACGGTGGGGTGCCCCGCGAACGGCAGCTCGCCTCCCGGAGTGAAGATGCGGAGGCGGCGGGTGTTGCCGGCCGATTCGGGCGGAAACACGAACACGCTCTCCGAATAGTTGAACTCGCGCGCGATGGCCAGCATCTGTGCGTCCGACAGGCCGCGCGCGTCGGGAATCACCGCGAGCGGGTTCCCTCCCTTGGAGGCGGTGGTGAAAACGTCGGCGGTGTGAAATGAGTAGGACATGGCCCGACAAGAATGTGCGCCTCGATGGGCGGCGTCATCAAGCCGTGTCCCCCCCATATCTCCATTGACTGCAAGGCCTTGAATGGCTAACTTTAATATCTGAAGCGCAACAGTTGCGCGGATGAGCCAGTGAACCAACAAGGGACCTGGGAAGTAGCCGGGTCTTTTTTGGTTTTCCGGCGAAAAAATGCGGCCAAATTCGGCCGCGAACAAACAGTAGTCGGCTCGGTACCGCACAAACGGCACTCCGACACAATTGAATGAGGATGTACCGAAATGCGTACCACCGGAAAAGTAAAGTGGTTCAATGATGCCAAGGGTTTTGGCTTCATCACCCCCGAGAACGGACAGAAGGATTGCTTCGTCCACCACTCAGCGATCCAGGGCAACGGCTTCAAGTCGTTGGCCGAGGGCGAGCGGGTAGAGTTCGACATCGTGCAGGGCCAGAAGGGCCCGGCGGCAGAGAACGTCACCAAGATGCGCGATTAACTCGTAGCTTGCTGACAGCAGGATAAAAAGAGCGGGGCCGCCGGGAAAGTCCGGGGGCCCCGCTTTTTCTTGGAACCACTGGCTGAAGACTACCCGCAGCGAGCCGTCAGCGGGGCAGCGGATGGCTGCGTGCTGTTTTTGCTGGTCCTTTTTGGACGAGGTGGCTAATGTGTACGTCCAGCATCGGGTGGAAGCCCGCTGTCATCAGCTGCCCCGCCGGCAGCGCGCAGCAGGTAGTCATTAGTCCGTTGTTATCGCACCTCAAGGTTCAACAGGAGCCGTATGGCCAAGGAAGAAGCAATCGAGTTGGAGGGAACCGTCACAGAGGTACTGCCTGACGCCACGTTCCGAGTGCAGGTGAACAACGGGCACGACGTGCACGCGACGATCGCGGGCAAGATGCGGCGGTTCCGCATCAGGGTGCTCGCCGGAGACCGCGTGACTCTCGAAGTGTCGCCGTATGATCTGACCAGGGGTCGGATCACGTTCCGGCACAAGGGCTAGGCTTCCAGCGGTTTCAGTTTTGCGGTTGTCGAGTGTGATGCGCATTCGGCACGCAGTGCTCGCGGCGGTGGCCGTCCTCTCCATGGCGGCCTGCAAGCGGGACAACGACCGGTCGGCGAGCGGAGTCGGCAGCTCCGTTCTTTTCGGCAACGCATCACCAGAAGCGCGTGAGGCGCTCGCGGTCCGGGTCGACTACAGGCTCACGGACGAGAATTTTGCCCAGTGGGAGGCAGCGCAGCTCAACCTCGATCGACTCCCTCCTTCCGCCATTCCCGCCGCGGCGCCCGGCGTCGGAGACGTCATCGACCGCGCGGTCGCGCGACTCGAATCGAGTCCCAGGGCGCGCACCGCGATCGAATCCACCGGCCTTACCGTGCGCGATTTCGTGCTCCAGACGATCGCCCTGGCACAGGCAGCTGACGCGGCGGAGAATCCCCGCGCCGGAAATACCGCAATGGTGCCTGCGGGCAATCTTCGCTTCGTCACGCGTTACCGGCAGCGCGTCGCGCCCGCGCGGAGGGCGCGCGCCAGCGCCAGCGCGCAGAACGCCGACTCTCAGGTCAACGCCGGGCAGGAGATGGGGAGTGACACCCTGGCGGGCGCATCTTCCACGGCCGATTCGACTCACGTGTGGTTCGGACAAACGCAGGAAACGCAACGCCGCGCAGACTCCATCGCGGCGGAGAAGCGGGCCGCCGAGCCCGTGCCTGCCGACACCGCCGGCGACTCAGCCTCGGTGATCGACGGCCGAACGAGCTGAGCTACTGCGCGGCTTTGAGGATCTCGTACAGGAACCGCACGCCAAAATCAAGGTTCGCGATTGAGATCCTCTCGTCGTTGCCGTGCATGCCGCGCTGGCTCTCCTCGGCCGGCACGCGGAACGGGTCGAGTCCGTAAGTGATTATTCCCAGCGCGCGATAGGTCGGCCTGTCCGTCGCCGCCGTGAACATCCTGGTGGTGACGAATGCGCCCGGCTCCAGCCGGCGCGACGCGGCTTCAATCGCGCGAAACAGGTCCGTGTCGACGGGGTTCTCGAGGCGGGTCTTGGGCGCGAGCAGGGGAGTGAATTGCACGGCAGTGTCGGCGACGATGCGCTTGAGGATCGCGAGCATCTCGCCCGCGTCCTGATCGGGAAGCAGGCGAATGTCCACGTCGGCGGTCGCTTCCGCCGGAATCACGTTCGTCTTGTTCGACCCCGTCAGGCCGGTCAGCGAGATCGTGTTGCGGAGAATCGCGTTCCAGTAGACATCGCTCAGGATCCATTCTCTTGCTCTCGGATCATTCAAGGCGACGGCGATGTTCGACAGCCAGCCGCGCTGCGGCTCCGGATAGAGCCGCGCGATGTCGCGGAAGAACTTGTCCACGCCCGGCGTGGCGCGGAGAGGAGTCTCATACCGCGCTATCCGGTCGAGCGCGGCGACGAGTCGTGGAACCGGGTTGTGCCGCGTCGGGCGCGACCCGTGGGACGGAACGCCCTTCACCGTCAGCCGCTGCCAGAATGTTCTCTTCTCGGCGACACCTACCCCGAAGTACTGCATTCTTCCGGCGCTATCGAGCTGGTTGTCACCACCCTCGGTGATGAGAAATTCCACGTCGCGCAGGAGCCCGGGATGGCGGTTCACGAACACGATGCCGCCGGTGGAGCCGAGCTCTTCGTCGGCGTTCGCGATGAAGACGATGTCGCGGCTGAGCGCGAGCCCCGACCGCTTGGCGGCGATCATCGCCATGAGATGCGCGACGCCCTGGCCCTTCATGTCGATCGTGCCGCGCCCCCACAGGTAGCCGTCCTTGACGGCGCCCGAGTATGGCTCGACCGACCAGGACGCCGCGGCCGCCGGAACCACGTCGATGTGGTGCACGAGCGCGATCGCCTTCTTCGACCCATTGCCCTTGAGGCGCGCGTAAAGGTTGGCGCGCCCTTGCCCCAGCTCGAGCGTGTCGATGATCTGCGCCTCGATGCCTTCCCGGTCGAGGATCTGCTTGAGGAATCTGGCGCCGGCTAGCTCATTGCCCGGCGGATTCGTAGTGTTTACGCGCACGTAGTCGGCGAGCACCTGCTGCGTTTCGCGGGCGAGCGCGGGCCAGTCGATGGGACGCGTCTGCGCTTTCGCGGCCGACGGGAACACGGCGCTCGAGGCTATCGAGCACGCGAGAACGAGAATGAAACGACTCATGATCGTAGAGGAGAGATAGTCGGGATGGGATTGGCCGGCGCGAGGAGCATGGATGCTCGCATTCCCGAGCGCGGCGGGGAAGAGGGGCCGCTGTCCTCGTCCCAACCCGGGCGCCTGCGCATCGACTCCGTGGATCTCCTGCGCGGAATCGTGATGGTGATCATGCTGCTCGATCACACCCGCGATTTCGTGCACGCCGACGGCCTGCGGTTCGATCCGACCGACATCTCCAGAACGTATCCGCTTCTGTTCTTCACGCGCTGGATCACGCATTTCTGCGCACCGATCTTCGTTTTTCTCGCCGGCACCGGAGCCTATCTACAGCTGCTCCGCGGCAAGCCGAAGCGGGAGCTGACGCGGTTTCTCGTCACGCGCGGACTCTGGCTCATCGTCCTCGAGTTCACTCTCGTCCGCCTCGGCGTTTTCTTTTCACTCGACTACGGGAGTCTCCTCGGCTTCATGCAGGTGATCTGGGTGATCGGCGTCTCGATGATCGTCCTCGGCGGATTGATTCACCTGCCGCTGAAAGTCGCCGCCTGGATGGGAATCGGCATGATCGTCGGGCATAACGTGCTCGACGGTATCGAGGTTCAGGGCTGGCGCGGGCCAGGCAGTCCGACTCCCGGCTTCGTCGCTAGCCTGTGGATGATTCTCCACCAGGGAGGAATCTTCTTTCCCCTCGGGTTTCCCGGGCCGGGGATGCTGGTGCTCTATCCGCTCATCCCGTGGGTCGGCGTGCTGGCGGCGGGCTACGCATTCGGAGCCGTGTACGAGCTGGACCCGCCGACGCGGCGCAAATGGCTGCTCCGGCACGGCACCGCGATGACGATCGCGTTCGTGGTGTTGCGGGCGGTGAATTTCTACGGCGACCCCGACCTGTGGTCAGTGCAGCCTTCGTGGGTGATGACCTTCCTGTCGTTTCTCGACACGACCAAGTACCCGCCCTCGCTGCTGTTCCTGCTGATGACTCTTGGCCCCGCGCTGATTCTGCTCGCGCTGTTCGAGCGCGCCGGTCAGAGCCCGCCGGCGCGCCCGCTCATCGTCTTCGGCAGAGTGCCGATGTTCTTCTATCTGCTCCAGTGGCCCGTTGCGCACGGGTTCGGGCTGCTGGCGTCGCTCGCGGCAGGAAAGCCGACATCGCATCTGATCGGCGCACCGATTGGGAACGCGCCGGCCGCGGACGCGGGCTTCGGGCTGGGAACGGTCTATCTCTTCTGGATCGCGGGCACGCTGCTGCTATATCCGTTGTGCCTGTGGTATGCGCGGCTCAAGGCGACCGGCCGCTACAGGTGGATGAGCTACATCTGAAGCGTCGCCGCTCGAGAGCTATGGCGGCGCGGCTGTGCCGCGAGGCTGAGGGAGACCGCTCACGCGCGCCTTGAACGCCTGAAAGTTCGGTGTGTCGATGATGAGATTGCCTTCGCCCTCGAGGTCCAGGTCAATGATCAGGCGCTTCGCCCTGTCGATCCGCGCTTCTTCGAGTGGATGCGATGCGAACCAGCTCTCGACCGTCGTCGGCGCCTGAGCGCGCTCCCGGAGCAGAACCTGAAACAGCTCGGGAATTCCGTTCGGGTCGATACCCGCGCGCGCCACGTTCACCACCGCTTCCGAGTCCGCCTGAAGCTCGTCCAGCCGGGTATGCCGCGCGAAAAACGCCGTTCCGCCGACGTGGATCGCCGCCTGACCGAGGCCGGTCTCGCAGATGTTGGTCAGAGTGCAGAGCACCGTGACTCCGACGTCGGTTTTCTGCGCGGTCTCCATCTGCTTGACGGAATGGCGCTGGATCACGTGGCCGATCTCGTGCCCGAGTGTGCCGGCCAGCTCCGACAGCTTGTCGGTGCTCTCGATGAGTCCGCGGTTGACGTACACGTATCCGCCGGGCAGCGCGAAGGCGTTGATCTGAGGCGTGTTCACCACGTAGAAATGCCAGTCGAGATCGGCCCGGCTCGTCGTCCGCGCGATGTGCGCGCCCAGCTCCTGGATGTAGGCGCGCACTTCCGGGTCGGTGACGATCGGAAGCTGCGAGCCGATCTGGTCGGCGTTCTGCCGGCCGAGCGAGACCTCCTCGTCCTGCGACACACCGCAAGCCGGAGTGAGCACCAGCGTGGCGCACAATATTGCCCGCACCGCCATTCCGCGCGTGTCCGTCACGAATGCCCGAGGGGCAAGACACGTTCCACGCAATCGCTTGGTGCAGCGGAGATCTGCGTGGCATAATTGATCGATGGCTGCCGCGCCGAGCTACGGTCTTGCCAGAGTGGATTGGCAGCTGGTGATGATGCTGGCCTTGACGCTCGGGCTGCTCGTTCCCGTCGTGATCCTACCCGGAACGTTTTTCCCCTATGTGGTTCCACGCAACATTCTCTTTCGAGCATCGGTGGAGATTGCCGCCGCGGCGCTCGTTGCGCGCATCGCATTCGGACGGAAGCGGCTGGACCTGCGCGGGGAATACGTTCTGCCGGCATTCGGTGGATTTCTCGCCGCCATCACGATCTCGGCAATTGCATCGCCGGCGCGCAGTCACAGCCTCAACGGCGATTTCGAGCGGATGGGCGGAGTGTGGGCCTGGATCCATCTCGCGCTTTTTCTGCTCGTGCTGCGGTCGCTGGACTGGAGATACTTCGTCTGGCTGTTGAACGCCGCGGTTGGCATCAGCGTCTACGCCAGCGCACACTTCGTCGTCGAGCTTCTCGGTGGCGCGACCGGAAGCACGAAAGGCCTCTCGCTGGTCGGCAACCCCGGGCTCTTCGCCGGCTACCTGATGGTCGCGGCCGCGGTCGCCCTTTACCTCGCGAGCACGATCGGAAGGCACCGCTGGCTCTACATCGGCGCGGCCGTCATGGATCTTGGAGCGTTGATCCTGACGCAGAACAGAAGCAGCGTCGCCGGGCTCATCGCCGGTACCGTTGTCGCGGGCTTGTTGCTTCTCGCGTGCGACAAAGGAAACAGGCGCTGGCTCCCCTTCGGGTTCGTTGCCGGCGTCGCGTTCATGTCGGCTGCCTTCGCCGCGGCCGTGAGAGCGGGAAGCCCCGGCTCGCCCGCGGTCGCAGCTGCCGGTGTCGTTGGCCGCATCGCGAACACCGACCTCGCGGGCCGGGACGCGGCGCGCGCCTATCAGTGGGATGCCGCGCTGGCGGGGTTCCTCGACCGGCCAGTCCTCGGTTACGGAATCGAGAATCACCACCTCGCGTGGTCGGCTCATTTCGACCCGCGCATTTACGACCTCGGCACGGAGGTCTTCGACCGCACCCACAACACGCTGCTCGAGATGCTTGCCACCACCGGGATAGTCGGGACGGCCGGGTTCCTGGCGATATGGCTGGCGATCGGGTACTCGCTCCATCGCGCGTTCGCCGAGGGCAGAGTGAGCGCGCGCGAGCTCGCGCTCCTGGCCGGGGCGAACGTTGCCTATGCCGCCTACCTGTTCTTCTGGTTCGTCGACATCAACGCCGCGATGCCATGGATACTGTTGATCGCAATCATTGCGGGCCGATACCGGACGGGTTCGATGCTGCGGGATCGAGCTGGTGGATCAGTGCGATCGACGCGCGTCGCCGTGGCGAGCGTGGCTGCTGCCTCGCTGGCGCTCGTATTCCTGCTGCACCGGCACGCGTACGTTCCACTCCGCACGAGCGCGGCGCTGGGAACGATCGATCTATACGGCGGCAGCCCGGATTCCGCGTTTGACGCCGTTCGTATCGTTTCCGCGTCGAGCGCACCGCAGACGAGTCACACCGGACCGGTGCTCGCGCAGTTTATCGCATCGCTGGAGCGACGCGGGCAACTCGAGGCGAGCGCGGACCCCGCACGGCGACTCGCCATCGATCGCACCTTCAGTGCGGCAATCACCGCGCTCGAGGCGGAGCTACTGCGCGACCCTCTCAATGACCGGCTCCACACATCCGCGGCCGGCGCCCTCATCGAGGCAGCGAGGTATTACCGTTCGCCCGCGCATCTCGAGCGGGCGATAGCGCTGCTGCGCCGGGCGAACCAGCTGAGTCCCCAGCGCAGAGAGGCGCGGAGGCTGCTGGACGTTGCGTACGCGAGGCTGCTTCCGATTGTGAACTGAATGCTGCGAGGTCGAAAGAGTCTGCGGTTCGCGGCCGTAGTCTACGCTGTCTTGGCCGCTGCCTGCCTCGCCGCCGCGCGATGAATCCTCAACGCTGCGATCCGTCGTCCATCCATCGCCACCACTTCCATCTCCCCACCGGGGATAAGGATGCGATCCCCCATCCGAGGGAGGCGCCCGAGCTTGGCGAACGCGTAGCCGCCGATCGTCGTCCAGTCGCCTTCGGGGATCTGGATCCTGTAGTCCGACCGCACGTCGATGAGCGAAAGCGATCCGGCCAGCTCCAGGACTCCGTCCGTTATGACCGACTCGCGCGAGGCCGAATCGTACTCGTCGGCGATGTCACCGACGACCTCTTCGACCAGATCCTCCATCGTCACGATTCCCGCCGTCCCGCCGTATTCGTCGAGGACGATGGCCATGTGCGCGCGCGTCCTTCTCAGGTCGTCGAGAACGCGCTCCGCCGGCCTCGAATCCGGAACGTAGAGGGGATCCCGCACGAAATCGGAGAGGTTGAACGGGGTGTGAGCCGGGTGCAGCCACAGGTCCTTCGCCAGAAAAATTCCGACGACGTCGTCGAGAGACTCGCGGTAGACCGGATACCGGGAGTAGCGCTCCCGCCTGATTACTTCCCACACTTCCTGCTCCGTCGAGGCGAGGTCGAGTGCCACGACTTCGGTGCGCGGGTGCATGACATCGCGCGCCTTCTTCTCGTGGAAGTCCAGCACCCCCGCGAGCATGGCGCGGTCGGCATCGTCGAGCGTTCCGCGCGCGTGGGCCTGGATGACGAGGAGCCTGATCTCGTCGGGTGTGTGTCCTTCGGGAGTCGCGGCGGGATTGATGCCGAACACGCGGAGGAGCGAGTTTGCGGCGCCGTTGAACACCCAGATGAACGGCGACATGAACCGCGAGAAGAGCATGAGCGGCGCCGCGACCGTGCGCGCGGTGCGCTCGGGCGTGGTCAGCGCGATCGTCTTGGGGGCGAGCTCGCCCAGCACGATGTGGAGGAAGGTGATCAGGAAGAACGCAATCGGAATCGCGGCTGCATGCAGCGCGGCTTCCGGCGGATTGAGACCGATCGATCTCAGCAGCCCGTCGATAAGGTGGGCCAGCGCCGGCTCGCCGATCCACCCGAGCGCCAGCGACGCGATCGTGATGCCGAGCTGAGTGGCCGCGATGTAGCGATCCAGGTGCTCGAGCGCGAGCTGCACCGTTCTCGCGCCCCGCATGCCCTGCGCGGCCATCTCGTCGATCTTGCTCCGGCGGGACGCGACGAGGGAGAATTCGGCCGCTACGAAAAAGCCGTTGGCAGCTACAAGCAGAAATACCGCTACGAGGCCGGCCGAGGCTGCGCCGAAAGACGTCGAGTCGGCGGCCGTCGACACCTGAATAAGTCCGAGCAGCATGAGCCTGTAATCTATATAGTAGTGGGCAGACAGGCTCTCGACTGAGCCATAAATTGACGGTAAACACCGTTCCCGCTCACCTGACACCCTTGCCAGCAGCTGTTCCCGTTACTCCCGCGGCTCCGAGCGCCGCGGTCCAGACCCCACTGCCGGTTTCCATCGGAGGGCGCGACCGTGTCCTGCGCGTTCTCTACCTCGGACGCCTGTCACTCGCGACGTCGATCTTCGTTGCCGCCATCGCCGTCTGGCGCGCCGCCGACACCAGCGCGACGCTCATCGCAACACTCGCCTTCGTCGCGACGCTGCTGTTCACCGGCACTTCGATGATCAGGAGCGAACCGGCGAACAAGAATCCGGGCGACACGTTCTTCTACCTCCAGATGCTGTTCGACCTGCTGCTCGTGACCGCGGTCGTATACGTGACGCAGACCGGAGTGCCTTCGCAGCTGGCCCCGCTTTACATCCTCGTCATCGCCGTCAGCGCTCTGCTCCTGCCGGCGTCGGGCGTCCTGCTCGTGGCCTCTCTCGGGATCGTGCTGTACTTCGCGGTGACGATCCTGGGCAGCCTGCTCGCCTTCGACTACTCGATCCTCGTTCAGCTGGGAATCTTCGGGGCGGTCGCGCTTGGTTGCGGCTACATCGCCGCCAGGCTGCGGGGCGCGACGGCGGGCAGCGATCAGATGGCCGCCGAGCTCGCGGCATTCCGGCTGCGCGAGGCCGACATCGAGCGCCTCCATACCAGAGCGGAAAGGCTCGAGGCTGTCGCCGAGCTGAGCGCTTCTCTGGCGCACGAGATAAAGAATCCGCTCGCCTCCATCCGGAGCGCGGCGGAGCTGCTGGCGCGCATCCCGGCGGCGGACGACGACACGCGGACGCTCACGCAGCTGTTGCAGCGGGAATCGGATCGGCTCTCGCGGCTGTTGTCGGAGTTCCTCGACTTCGCGCGAACCGAGGTCACCCGCGTGCAGCGCGTGGATCTCGTCGAGGTTGCGCGGCACGCGGTGGTACTGGTAACGGCGCACCCCGATCGGCCCGCAAGCGTGACGATCCGCGAGGTGTTTCCTTCGACTCCGCTGATCGTCGTTGGCGATGATGATCTGCTCCATCGCGCGATCTTCAATCTCCTCCTCAACGCCGTGCAGGCGTCTCCCCCCGGTGGAGAGGTTCGCCTCGAAGCCGCGGAGCTCGCGCCGCACCAGCTGCCTCCCAAAGCCGCACGCTTCACGCGCGGCGCGATAATGCTGCAGGTGAGCGACGAAGGTGCCGGCGTGGACAAGGCCATACGTGAAACGCTGTTCGAGCCGTTCGTCACCACCAGGACGGGCGGCACCGGCCTCGGTCTCTCGATCGCCCACCGCGCGGTTGAGGCTCACCACGGATTCATATTCGTCGACTCGGCCGCTCGCGGGAAAGGCGGGACGAAATTCACGGTGATCCTTCCCAAGCTCGGCGGCGATGGAAGAAAGAACACGCCGAAGGCCGGAATCGAGAGAGATCGGTGACCGCGGCTCCTCAGCCATCGCCGACGGTGCTCGTCATCGACGACGAAATGGGGATACTCGACACGATCCGCATTCTCCTCAAGAGCGAAGGATTCGTTCCCCACACCGCTCTCGGCGGAAAAAAGGGGCTCGAGCAGATCGCGGCTCTCAAGCCCGATCTCATTATCACCGATGTTCGCATGCCCGATGTCACCGGGCTCGACATACTGGCGTCGGTCCGCGCTCACGACCCGGAAGCAGTGGTGATCCTGATGACCGCGCAGGCCAGCCTCCAGTCGGCGATCGGGGCGGTGAACAACGGCGCGTTCTACTACATCCAGAAGCCGTTCAAGAACGACGAGCTGCTGGCGATCGTCCGCCGCGCCGCGGAGCACCGGAACCTCCGCCACGAGAGTCGCAGTCTCAAGATCGAGATGAAGCGGCGCGACCGCTCGAGCCGGCCGCTCGGCGCGAGCAAGCCGTGGCTCGAGGCGCTGCACATCGCCGAGCTCGTGGCGAACACCGATTCGACGGTTCTGCTGCAGGGTGAATCGGGAACCGGCAAGGAAGTCGTCGCCCGCTACATCCACGACCTTTCCGGCCGCGCATCGAAGCCGTTCGTCTCGATCAACTGCGGCGCGCTTCCCGAGAACCTCCTCGAGAGCGAGCTGTTCGGCCACGTCAAGGGTTCGTTCACCGGCGCGTCGCGCGACAAGGAAGGCCTGTTCTTCACGGCCGGAGAGGGGACGTTCCTTCTCGACGAGATCGGTGAGACGACCGCCGCCACACAGGTCAAGCTCCTGCGCGTCCTGCAGCAGCGCGAAGTGATACCCGTGGGAGCGACCGAGGCGAAGCCGGTGAATGCCCGCGTCATCGCCGCGACCAACCGCGATCTCGAGGAGGAGATCAAGCGAGGAAACTTTCGCAGCGACCTGTTCTACCGGCTGAACGTCGTTTCGATCCTGCTTCCCCCGCTGCGCGACAGGCCGGGAGACATCGAGCTGCTGGCCGAGGCGTTCCTCAGGCGCGCCGCTGAAGCGCGGAACGAGGAGCCACGCTCGCTCCAGCCCGACGCCCTCGAAGCGATGAAGGCGTACAACTGGCCCGGCAACGTACGCGAGCTCGAGAACGCGCTCGAGCGCGCGGCGATTCTGGCGAAGGGGCGCACGATCCCGCTCTCGGGCCTGCCCGAAAAAGTGAGCGAGCGCAGGAGCGACCCGCTGGTGAGCGAAGCGGCGCAGGCCAATCCGACACTCGACACGATCGAGCGCGCGTACATCCTGTGGGTGCTCGAGAACGAAGGCGGCAACAAGCCGCGCACCGCCGAGATTCTCGGCATCGACCCCTCAACTCTTCACCGCAAGCTCTCACGCTATGATCTGGACAAGTAGGTAACGTGATCACTCCCGTCACTCCGCTCAAGAAAGCCGAGATGGTCGTGTCGGTGCTCATTCCCGTCTACAACGAAGAAGACACCGTCGCCGAGATAGTCGAACGCGTTCGGGCGACGCCATACGCGACGGAGATCATCTGCGTCAACGACTGCTCGACCGACGGCACACGCGACGTCCTCAACCGGCTCCTGGCCGAG
>Ga0190265_10002604_pt1 | contig 12127 bp, 8 predicted proteins | sample Popmic124T_FD_133135 | JGI IMG/M metagenome (GOLD analysis project Ga0190265, IMG submission 133135) | Populus adjacent soil microbial communities from riparian zone of Indian Creek, Utah, USA - 124 T | ecosystem: Environmental > Terrestrial > Soil > Riparian zone | place: USA: Utah | collected... | reverse complement strand
TCACCGCGCTCAGCCCGGCCGCAGAAGAAAATCCTTTCTTCTTGTACGCCAATCCATCGCGGGGCGCGGTCGGATAGTCCATCAAGGATGGCGTGATGTACGGGATAGCCACGTCCGATGCTTCGCCCCGCGGGATACGCGGGCTCATGCACTCGAGCGGAAACTGGAAAATCCCGCCTTGCTTCTTACAGCCCTGGACAGGTGACGTTTCGGCAGGGGCGCCGCTGGGAAGGAAATTCAAAAGATCCCTCAGGACCGTGTTCTCGACACTCGGAAAACCGCGAGGGTTGTGACAATGGGCGCAGTTGCCGAGCATGTATCCCTGCGCGTCGAGCTCGTGCTCGTTGCGCGGTTTGCGTTCGCCCTGAGAAGACTCGAGCCGCGTGATGTCTGCGGGGGACGCAAGGCCAGTGATGATGCCGTAGCTGATGAAGCGCTGCACCTGGTTGAGCTCTTCCGGTCCGGCGGGTTCGATGACCCCACCTTCGCCGGCCGGACGCCGATGCACTTGAAGCGGAAAGAACCCGAGGATGAAGTTTTTCGTTGGGCTCCCCATATGGCATTGGATGCATCGATCGCTGCCCGGAATGGCGTATTTGCGTGTGGCGCGGGCGTCTTCGAGCGCCTTGGCGAGGTTCGCCGTCGGGGGAGTCGCGGCACGCACTGCCTCGGCTTTTCCTTCGTCCGTGATCAACGTGATGAGCTGGTCTTTGAACGGCTCGAGGTTGTTCAACGTCTCTGTGACGAGCGTCGCTTCTTGCTCGGCGTCGTCCCACTTGTACGTGCCGAACAAGGAGGGACTTTCGAACGTGCCGTCCGCGCGATCACGATCGGGCCGCGCCACGATGAGCCTCGTTTCGACTTTGCGGTAGCGAAGGCTTCCGCCCTTTTCTATGACCGGCTTCAAGAACGTCTTGTAAAAGCGCGTGTTGGCAGGAATGTCGAACGTCTGCGTCTGCCGGTCGAACTGTATCGAGGCACCGGCGGGCACGCGCACATGGCGAATCTTGCGCGCATTATCGGACCACAGCGGGTAGGTGGGCGCGTAAGCGAGAACCCGGTGGCGCGCCAAGGTCGCGGTGTCCAGCGTGAACAAATCGGTCTCGGCGAGACGCTCGGGGAGCCCGATGCGCTCGGGCACCGAGGTATTGCTTCCGGGTGCAGCCTTGGCCAACGACGCAAACTTCTTGTCCAGCTCGGAAATTTTGTCGGCGGCGCTCTCCATGCCGACCAATCCCGCACTCGGTACGCAGTCGCCGATGTTGGTCATGGCGAGCCCACGCTCGGGGGTCATCGCGTACGAGTCCACGTTGCCGGGCGGTGGCATCTCGCGAGGCACCTTGAAAACGTCCGCCGGCTGCCCAGCTGCCATCCACTGTGTGTAGAGCTTGATGAGCTGAAAGACGGGATCGCCGGACTTGCGTTGGGAGTGGATGGTGCCACCCGCTGAAATGGGGGGCATGACGGTGTTGGGATTGTTCGCGAGCATTCGGTCGAGGAGATTTTGACCGACCTTGGTGCTGCCTGGCTTGAAATCCACCTGGCTTACCTTGAGCCCACCGAAGTTGGCATCCACGTGACAGGAGCCACACGCATTGTAGAAGCGACCGAAAAGCTCGGAGCCGACGAACACCTCGATCTCATTCGAACCGCCGTTGTCCATCGACATCACGACCGAGCGCGCAGGAATGGACTCCGCCGATTGGAGAGAACGGCAGACCGCTTCTACCGGTCGTGATACGTCGGCCGCGGCATCGGGCAACGTCGAGACATCGGACACGTCGGGGATCGCTTGGACCCCGCTATCGAGATCGGCGGTGTTATCTGCTTCGGCGTCGCTTTCCGTGCCGGTCCCGGTATTTGCGTCACTCGTATTGCTGCGTCGACCACCATCGCGCGCGGCTTCCGAAGGACGCTCCTCGTCCGCGCATCCGGCGAGTGCTCCGACACCGACGACGACTCCAACGGACCACGCCAGCACCGATGCGGCAACTTTGAAGAATGCCAGAGACGGCATGGGCAGCCACCTAGCACGCCTTGCGCAGCTCGAGCGAGACGAAACTGTGAAGCTTCGTCGGTGAGTCTCGTGAGTCTTGTCGGTCTCGTAAGTGTTGATCAGCGATCGAGCACTGTGTGGCGAGCGTACGAAAACCGTATCGGCATTCCGAAATTCGGAAGGAGTCGCGTAAATCGTTGCGACACGCTGTTCAACGCATGTATGCAACTTCGCGTGCAAATCGATGCGATGCCGGGCGCGCCCATCACTTGGCGCGTTACTTGATAAAGGCCCCGCCATGCGCTCGAGCCCGATCAAGCGGCGACGCGCGCGAATTTCCAGTTCACTCTGAGGAGGTCATCGCGATGAGATCTGTACTAGGCAAAGCAATCATTCTGGGGCTGGCCCTTAGCGCCACCGCTGTCGGCTGTTCGAGCGGCTCGAAGCCCCCGACTGGCGGCGGACCGACCACCGGCAACACCGGCGACATCGGGTTGCAGCTGCAGGTCGGCAGCCTGACCGTCAACCAAGTTCAGTACAACATCAGCAACGGGACGAACACGTACAGCGGTACGCTCGAGGTTGCCGATGCTTCGCACTTGCTCGCTGTCATCGGCGGAATCCAGGCGGGCTCCGGCTACACCCTGACCCTCTCGGCGACCGCGACCGACGGCACGCCGTGCAACGGATCGTCCGCGCCGTTCACCGTGGTGGCGAATTCGACCGTGATCGTCGGGATCCAGCTCCTTTGCAGGCCGTCGCAGGAAGCCGGCAGCGTCAAGATCGAGGGCACTTTTGGCCAGTGCGCGAGCTTCGGCTCGGTCGGCGCTGCTGTTCCGAACGGCAACCAGATCCAGATTTCGGTGACGAGCGTCCCCGCCTCCCCGACCCCGCCGGCAACTTACAGCTGGATGGGCGGCAGCCCCGGTGGCCTCAGCGCGAACGACATTCCCAACCCGATCTACACGTGCAACGGCACGGAGAACCAGGTTGATCTCGACGTGACGTTGAGCCAGGCAGGTGCGCCGGCTTGCACGAGCACGTTCCGCCTGATCATCAACTGCCCCGTCACTGGTACGACCACGACAACCACAACGGGAACCGGAGGAACCGGCGGAACCGGAGGCGCTACTGGCGGAACCGGTGGCGCTACTGGCGGAACCGGTGGCACGACGGGCGGAACCGGCGGAACCGGAGGCACGGGCATGGACGCTTGCGTTCCGACGGTCGACGACGATTGCCGTGCATGCGTCATCACCAACAGCGGCGGAACGCAAGTGGTCGACGGCTGCGAGTCGCTCACGGGCGTCGCCGCGGGCGGACCGGCGGCGGGTGTCTCATTGCAGCAGCTCTGCCGTGAGACGGTGGCCTGCCTCCACCAGTCGAACTGCCACGCCGGCGCGCTCACCGACTGCTATTGCGGCACGGGGGCACCGGATCTCGGTACCTGCAACACGACCACCACGGCAGCGAACGGCGCTTGCAAGACGCAGTTCGATCGCTCGCTGGAAGTGCCGCCGGGCTCGGCCGGCGTGGTGGCGCTCGACCGGATCACGGACATTGCGTGGGCGGGCGGCGTGGCGGGTCAGCTTGGGACGTACGAAAATACGGCGTGCCCGCTAGAGTGCTTGCCGTACACGCCAACGTCTTGCGCGCCCTGATTGGCATCGCAGGATGTGACGACGTCGTAGCGTAAGTAGCAATGGCGCCGGTTCCTCTTGGGGGACCGGCGCCTTCTTTTTCGGTTCGCGATCGGAGATCTCCCGCCGCGGCCCCTGCGGCTGTCATGGACAATTCACGCGAGAGGCTGCAGGCAGCCGGTATAAAGCCGCGCTTCGAGGGCGGTGCTGTTTCTTCAGGGCCCAGCGCTGTAATCGGAAGGGAACGAGATGAGAATTTCGCACTCGATTTGGCTGCTCGGCGTGTCCGCAGCCGCGATGGCGATTTCAGCAGGTTGCGGTAACGATTTCGGCGGTGATCCCGCAAGCGATGCCGCCACTATAAACGACGCGCGAAGTGATGCTGGCGCGGACGGCTCACGGCCAGGTGATAGCGGTGGACCACCTGACCGCAGCGCGCAAGTGGATGGAGCTGCGCCGGCAGATAGCAGCATCCCGCCCGACACCGGCGTGGCACCCGACGGCCCATCGGATACCGGCCGCGATTCCTCCGACGCAAGCGGTGGAAACGATGGAAGAGATGCACGCGCCGATCTCGCGGACACGCGGATGGACATCTCGGGCGACTCGAGCGCCGATACGGGCGTTCGAGACGCTGCGGAAGGGGGTCCCGTCGGACCTGATGGGACTGTCGGACCGACCTGCGGCAACGGCAAGAAGGAAACGGGCGAGGAGTGCGATGACGGTAACACGCGCGATTTCGACGGGTGTTCGTGGTTCTGCACCGACCGGCGGCCTTGTGAATGCTGCGTGAGATACAACACCGGCGGCGATCCGTTGTCTTGCGACCAAGTCGACGGCGATGCGGAAGGAGGCCCAAAGGCCGGTACGCCGAAGGCGCAGCTCTGCAGCGAGCTCTATGCGTGCCTGTTGAAGTCGCGATGCGGATACGAAAACCAAGTCAACATGGAGTGTTACTGCGGCAAGGACAACACAACCGGCGACTCGTGCACCGCAGACCCGAGCCTACTCGGTCCTTGCATCGCTCAGCTGGAGGCGGGCTTGGAAGCCGAGGGCTCAACCTGGGAAGACAGGGTCAAGATGGTCTCTGCCCGCTTGACGGACATTGCGTACGGCGGTGGCTCTGCGATGCAGCGGTGGGTATTCGAGCACACGGGTTGCACCGATGCCTGCCGCGCGCCAGCGCAATGGGATCCGAGCAGTTGTCCGAATCCAGACGGACAGGACGGCGGCACAACGGGAGACGCAAGCATTGACACTAGGCTGGATGGCAACGCCCACGAGGCCAGTTTCGATGCCAGCGCACCGCCTGATGTCAGCATTCCCCCCGACGTCGGCGCACCGCCCGATGTCGGCCCGACGGACAGCGACTGGCCCGACGGGGCCACCGTCGACAAGGACTGTCACGACTGTCTGATCGCGGTGGGTTTTGATCCCAACGTCTGCGAAACGCTCACTGGCACGGCGGCTAGCGGTCCCGCCGCCGGTGTCTCCAAGCAACTGCTCTGCCGTGAGACACTCGACTGCGTTCATCGAACGAACTGTCACGCCAATGCCGCTTACGAGTGCTACTGCGGTACGGCGATTGACCTTGGTACCTGCAACACGACGACAACCCAGGCCAACGGTGCCTGCAAGACGCAATTCGATCGATCCCTCGAGGTACCCGCCGGCGCCCCGGGCTCGACCGCTCTCGATCGCCTTACGGACGGTGCGTATGCCGGCGGTTCGGCGGGGACGATTGCCACCATCGAAGGCACCGATCCGCTGTGGCAGGGGGGCTGTAGACACGTCTGCATTCCGTATACACCCACGCAGTAGCGCGCGGACAAGTGCGCACGTCGCCGGAGCTCAATCGAGATCTTGCATGAAAACGCTTCAACCCCTACTGGTCGCTCTGACGGCGGTCGTGGTCGCGCGAACTTCGCATGGCGACGCGCCGGCGCGCCACAAGTTCGATGTAAGGGACATCGTCCGTCTCTCCGCGCCGGCACGCGAGCGCTTCGAGCGTGGAGAGACGTTGCTCGAGGCGGGGGATGCGGGCAGCGCACTACCCTTGTTCCAAGAGGTCACGACCGACGCGCCCGACAACGCGATCGCGTTTCGACGGGTCTGCGATGCGCTCACCGCGCTCGGTCGCCGCGACGAAGCAATCGCCGCGTGCACGGCGGCGTTGACCAGGCGCGGATCGGCCATGGATTTTCGATCTTATGTGGGGGCGCTCACTTCGGGAAGCGAGCTGATGACACCGGAAGACATGTCGCAAGCGGTGACTTTTGCACGACGCGCGCGTGAGCTCATGCCCGATCAGCCATGGGGCTACGCCGCAAAATGCGACATCGCGCGCCGTCTAGGAGACACCGAAATGCTGAACGACTGTATTCAACACCTGAAGCGCGTTGCGCCAGAACATCGCGAAACGACTCGCGCCCTGGCCCTGGCCTCGCCCTCGGGCGGTTACCGGGTCGTGGCCGGCTGGGCCCTGCTGGCCCTGGCCTGTGTCGGTACGATGGTGCACGCCCTGTTACGCGCGCGCACACGTCGCCTTTCGCGCGCCAGCGCAGTGGCCCTTGGCTGCTGGCTCGCTGGCGTGACGCCGATCCTGCCGACGCCCGCTCACGGCGCAAACACGGCGCCCGCTGCGTCGCCGGCGAACCCCGCGGAGGAACCGACTGATCTAGGGAAACCTCCCGTGCCGGGCAGTTTCAGCCGATGGACGATTGACGAAAACGACCCGCTGAAAAGCATTCCCCCCCCCGAGACGCTCCACAAGGACCCTCTGCAATTCGGCTATTTCATGATGGACCTGAGCGAGCGCGCCGACCAGGCGACGCAGCGCGGTGACCATGCGGCTGCCGTCAAGTTCTGGCAGGCGCTTGCCAAGGTGACGCCCGACCGCAGCCACGCGTTCTCCAAGATGTGCGTCTCTTACGAGGCTCTAGGTATGCTGGACAACGCCGTTTACAGCTGCGGCGCCGCCCTCGAGCGGGCGGGGACCACGCTCAAGGATTACATGCGCTTCGTAGGTCTAACGCTGTCGAAGAAGGGCGACCTGACATCGGGCGAGATCGCCACGCTCGACAAGGTACTCGACCACCTGAAGACGGACGAAGCCGGCAAAGGGATCGTGGACGAGCTCGCGTGCCGAATCGGCGTATGGGTTCGGAGCGCGACACGACTCGAACCCTGCACCGCCGCGCTAGCGGCGCACGCCCCCAACCATCCCGACACGGTGTACTTCCAGTGGGCCCTCGCGGTCGCCCGCGGCCGAGCCAGCGAAGCGCGAGCCTTGATCGGCCGCTCGCACGAAGTCTCGATGAAGCCGGAAGACATTCAGCGAATGGAGATGGAGACCCAAAAGCTCGAAGCAAAATGGAAGAACCATCTCGGCATCGCACTTGGTCTTTTGCTCGCCTTTGGGTCAGGGGTGGGACTCTACGCGTCGCGCCGGCGCGCTTCGCGGGCGTTGAAGGACGCGGCGCCTTCGGGCGCCACGGCCTGAGGCGCCGCCAATGTCGCCTGTGCGAGCTGCCGTCCGACGCCATACGGCGGTGGCCTTGCTTGGCACGGCTTTCGTGGCTTGCAATGCAGTGGTGGGCATCGAAGAGCCCATCGACGTCAGCAGCAACGGCCCTGATTCGGGACGGGGCGCGGATGGTCCGCCAGTGCGCATGGATGCTCCGACTTCGATGCGAGACGCCGCATCGGACAGCGATACATCGACGACCGATGCGACGCCCATCGCCGATACGACATCGATGCGAGACGTCGCCTCGGGAGGAGACGGCGTCACACAAGACCGTGTCGGGGGGACGGTCACCGACGGCGGGAGTGGTGCTTCGCCGCAAGATAGCCGAGAAGGGGGCGGCATCCTGGTAGCGCCCGGCCTCGCCACCGGCAGCTGCACTTTCTCTGCCATCAGCGGTGCCAACGCCGACAGTTCCCCCTATACGTCCACGCAAGGCGTTGCCAAACGCAAGCTGACCGACACCGGCGAGATTATCGATCTCAATATCACCAATTTCGTAAGAGGCGTGCAGCGAGTCATGAACGTCCGCCTGCGTGGCCCAGTGGCCGCGGGAAAGACGATCATGCTCGATGAGACCAACGTCGTCGAATATTACGACGTCAAAACGGGCTATGGTTGGGGCTCTCAGTTCGCCACCGTCCGCGGCGGCGCGTTGAAAATCGAGGACGTCAATGGAGTGAGCTTCTCGTTCACGATGGCCAACGTCAAAATGGCCCCCCACGCGCACTTGGTGGGCTCATTGGGGTCGTTCACGCTGGATGGCTACGGAAGCGCCAACCCACAATGACCGCGTCGCTCCGCCGGCACCTCGGACGCCGTCACGGCGTACACTCGATTTCGATCTCCGCTGAATCCTCGCAGGAACCATCCGAGCCTTTCACGCTCAGCGCCACCTTGCCGGCGGCCGAGCAGGTGTAGCTCGTGTTGCGAACGGTCGGATTGACGAGACGGCCGAGCGTCGCCGTCCAGCGGTAAGAGATATCGTCTCCCTCGTCGTCGCGGGCGGAAGCGCGCAGCTCGATTCGTTCGCCCCGCGCTGCGCGGGAACGATTCACGCTGTACGACGTGATGGTCGGGCACGTGTTGACGCCGCAAGCTCGGCCGTCAGCCGATAGCCTCCTGCACGCCCATACGTGGTCACCGGGCGCGAGGGTCGGATAGGTTTCGCAGTCGCACCACCAATGACTCGTCCTACCCTGCGAGCCATTTGGGCACTGCGCGATCGTCGTGACTTCGCAATCGGGGGCTCCGGCTTGGCAGGCAACGGCTTGATAGCGGGCGGGATCGTAGGCGCACGGCTTCGTCTCATGCTCGGGCGTTACGCTCGGCCACAGCGGGCAGAGCTCCCCGCCATTTTCTCCGATGGCACAGCTCCAAGCACCCTCCACGCACGTGCATGCCCATTGGAGCAACGGGCCCGGCGTCCCGCCGGGGCACCACTGCTGCGTACGTACATTGCAGACCGTGTCGCTCGCCGAACATGAACCGGTGGGGACTTCGATCGCGTAACTCTCCCGCGTGTCGATGGGCTGGTCCGCGGGGCAGCCTGTCAGCGTGATTCGTCCGTCCTCGAGCACCTGCGCTTCTCCGACCGGGCGCTCGAGGACCGGGACGCTATCATCCCCGCAACTGATCGCGAACCCTACCGTCGCGAGAGCCAACGCCAGCGACGCTGCTCGCCAGCCGATCACGTCATGGCGGGTCACTGCGGCACCGTACCTTGCCGAGCGTGACCATTGGGTTCCAAGATCGTCACATCGAGGCGCCGGCACCAGCACCAGCGTGAGGTCGCGACGCGGACGCTACGATCCACGGCGGCGATACGCGAGCCAACGCAGGTCGATCGGAGCTTTGCCCGGGGGCAAGTCGAAGACGTTCCGCCCCTGCGACCAATCGACGAACCAGCCCGTCGGTGGCCACGCCTCGGCGGGCAAATGCCTCTTCTCGTGTTCATAGACCGACTCATCGAAGATGCGGTCGAAGGGGAGCTCTTCGGTGATGAATGCGAGATCGGCACGCGTGAAGATGCATGACCAAGCCGTTTCAGAGACCTGTCGCGCGAGTGCGTCCGGTTTGTAGCCTTCCATCGCCAGAAACGTATTGATGAGCGCGATGCCACCGGGCGCGAGCGCATCCACGAACCTGGTGAATGCAACGCGCACGTCTTGCACGGAGCGAAAGTGCGACACCACCTCGGCCAGAACGATCAGCTTGTAGGCGCGGGGCGCGAGCGAAAGCTCTGGGGAGAGAACGTCGCCTTCGATGACCCGGAGGGGGATCTGCTCCGCCGCGGCGCTGCTGCGCAATTGCTGCGCCAGTGCGGACACCGGTTCGAGCGCGTCCGTCGGGTGCCCCAAACGGGCCAGCGGAATGGCATTACGTCCGGTGCCGGCACCGACATCGAGCACGGGCACGCTCGTCGGATCACCGAGATCGGCGGCTACAGCGATGATCTTGCAGTCCGGATGCGCGCCGAAGAGCGGCGGTTTTCGCTCTGCCGCCCAATGCGCATAGTGCTCTTCCATCGTCGGTTCCTTGAGTCGGATCGCATACCGAACTCCGGCCAAAGGCGGCGGCGGCGCCTCGTAAGTGACGACCATGCGGGCAAACGGCGAAGCCACATATCCGGTGGAGAGTGCTCGCTCGACGTTCTGGCGCAGGCTCTCGAGCTCGACGGGTGCAAACGGCCGGCCAAGGGCGCGCCACATGTCCAAAAGCTGCGTCGTGTATCGCTCTCCCATGGCAGGGACGCAGGGAAAGTCGACCTCGCCGCGGCTCAGCGTGCGCCGGTCCACGACCCGGTGGATGGCTTGTCGCGCGACAGAGGGATTCGTTTCACGCTGAGCCGGCCTCGGCCGCTGCTTGATGATCGAAAGAGGAGGCTTCATCTGCCGTCAGGGCACACGCAAAGTGGGCAGCCGGCCTCGCAGCGGTTGTCGCCATCGGTTGCGTCGGGACTCTGACCGGCATCGGGCGTTGCGTCGGCGTCGGCGAGCTTCGAGTCCTCGGACTCTCCCGCATCGAGCGGCGTGTTCGCGTCGGCCAAGACACTTCCTTCTCGTGGAACGTTGCCGTCGGGAACGTCATTCGCGTCTCTCGCGTCGAAGGAGGCATCGACCAGAGGCGCCGGGCACAGTCCGTTGACGCAAGTTCGGCTCGTGCAATCCGCATTGAGTCTGCACGCCCTGCCCGGCCCGCAAGTTGGGCAGAGTCCGCCGCAATCGACGTCGCTCTCCTGCCCGTCCTTCATGCCATTCGTGCAGGTTGGCAAGGTGCAACGAGTTCCGAAGCAGCGCCCGGATGCGCAATCGCCGTTTTTCAAACAGACGCGACCGAGAGGACAAAGCGACGCGCAACCGAGTCCACAGGTGCCCGCGTCCGGCGTGGGTACGTTGGAGCACGTCGGCCCGGCTTCGGGGCGCGCGTCAGGATTTCCTTGTGGTGCGTCTGCGCGAGGTCCATCGGGGAGGATACCCATTGAGTCTTGCGGCGCGTCCGCCGCGTTGCCGCCGCCGTCGGCGGCTCCATCCCACGGGTAGTAGCGCACATTCGGAGACGTAACTTCTTCGGGCTCGTTGATGCCGAGCACCCAATTGCAGCCGGTGACGGCGACGGCGAACGCGAGCCACGCCATTTTGCATCGAGCAGAACGAAAGAATCCCGACATCGAAGGCTCGCGTCCAGATGCCGACTTGGCTCCAGAGTCCTCGCAACGTCAAGCAAGTGAACATGTCCATTGTGTGACATTTTGAAGACAGGTCCGTGGTTCGAAGCATCGTTCCGCGCGCGGCGAGGCCAGCCACGCTGCGCGTCGGCAAGCACGCCGCGCACTGTCACGAAAGGTACACGTAGGACGAGACGAGTCGCAGGTATGACCTGCGTCCAATCTTCGACGGCGATCGTGTCGCCAGAGCGATCGTGTCACTAGAGTTCCCACCGCGCGAGGCACTACGAAGCTCCGTTTTGGTCGACAGGAGCCACCCGGCTTCGGAAGGAGAAATGCCGAACAGCATGTCAGCGGTACCGCGCTTCTTTCGAGCCGGCATGGTCGCTTTCGGGTTGCTGGTCGGATGCGACGACGAACTGGGCCGCGACCGGTATATTTGGGATTCGAGCGTAGCTGGACGGGCGACCGGTGATGCCGCTCGTGTGGGCGATGGTGCTCTGGATCGCGACCGTGATGGCGCCGACATGAGCGACGCGCCCATGGACGCGAGGGCGCGCGAAACCAGCAATGCCGACAGCCTGCCGTCCAACGCTGGCGCTACCGACGCTAGCCTCGACGGCGATGCGCCGATCGGTTCCGCAGAAGGCGGACCTCTCGACTGGGGCGATGCTGGAGCCGTACGCGCGGTGCTGCTTGCGGAGTCTCCGTCATGCCTCGCCTGCGCTGAGGCCAGTTGTCCGAGCGAAATCGTTGGATGTAGCTCCATTCCGGGCACGCCCGACGGCGGTCCTGAGGCCGGCCTCACCCGATCCCAGCTCTGCGCCGAAACGCTCGAGTGCTTGGTGTCGACCGGCTGCGAGGCACTGGACACGTCGACCTGTTACTGCGGTGATGTCGTCCACTTTCCGGGCGCCTGCCAGATCCCGACCGTTGCCAATGGCGCGTGTAAGAGCACGCTCGAACGATCGCTCGAGACCGCTGATCCCAAGACTATCGTGTCTTCGTTCCTTTCGACCGATCGGGGTGGGGGCTGGGCCATGCTGTTGGCGCGTTGCTTGCGGGACAACCAGTGCCGAACCTGTTTCCCGTCCGTCGATGCCGGCTTGGACGCGAGGTTGCCGTTGCCCAGCAACGAGTCCTTTCGCTGACGTTGCAACAACGAACGAGGTCCGCGCGCAACGGCGTGAGGACGGCGCAACAGCGTGAAGGACAAGTGATCTTGTCACTAAAACGTCACCTCGAGAACACCGCGACCGCGTTAGAGGGGGCGAGACTCCGCACGAGAATCGAAAACC
>Ga0190265_10002603_pt1 | contig 12133 bp, 8 predicted proteins | sample Popmic124T_FD_133135 | JGI IMG/M metagenome (GOLD analysis project Ga0190265, IMG submission 133135) | Populus adjacent soil microbial communities from riparian zone of Indian Creek, Utah, USA - 124 T | ecosystem: Environmental > Terrestrial > Soil > Riparian zone | place: USA: Utah | collected... | reverse complement strand
GGCGAGATCGGCGTGGCCGGCAAGACGGTTCAGCAGCTCCAGGACCATCTCACCAACGTCTATGAGAAGACGGTCAAGGGCGCGGTGGTGACCGTCATCGTCCGGGAGATCAAGAGCCGCCCCATCTTCTTCATCGGCGGGTTCGGCAAGCCCGGGGTCATGCAGCTCACGCGCGAGCTCACGCTGCTGCAGGCCATCTCCGTCGTGGGCGGTGTCTCTCCGAATGCGGACGCCGAGAAGGGCTTCGTCCTCAGAGGAGACAAGCGCATTCCGATCGACTTCAACCGCCTCTTGCAGCGGGGTGATCTCAGCCAGAACCCGAAGCTCGAGCCGGGGGATTCGGTCGTCGTGCCGCTCGCCGACGCGGTCTACGTCAACGGCGAGGTCAAGGTCCCCGGAGCAGTTAAGTATACGAGTGATTTGACGATTTTGAAGGCGTTGACCCAGGTGGGAGGCCTCACTCCCCTGGCGGCCGGAGGCCGGGTGGACATCCTTCGAGGCAACGCAGAAAAGAAGGAACGGATTCGGGTGGATGTTGATAAGATGATGCGGTCGCCGGACGAGAATCCTGATCTCCGGCTACAGCCGAATGACATCGTCTTCGTCCCACAGCGACTGTTCTGACGGTGGCGCGAACCCAGGCGCGCGGTTGCCGCGCACCTGGGTGACGCTGCTCCTCACGCTGGCGCTCTCGGTGGCGTGGAGTGCGCCGGTCACGTGGGCTCAGACGCCGACGACTCCTCCCTCGGATCCGAACCAGCCTCAACCTGAGGGAACTCAGCAGCAACAGCAGCAGGCTCCGCCGACTCAACCGCCACCGACGGACCCGACGGTCGTCCCGCTCCAGCAGTTCCCGATCCAGGCGCCGGGTCGTCCAACGGTCACTCCGGGCATCCCCCCTTCCACCACGATCCCGCCGTGGACCCCGCCGGTTCTACCGGCGCCGTCCCAGACCAACGTGCCGGCGCCGTTTCCGCTGGGAGGCGGTCCCCCGGGCTTCGTGGGAGGCGGTCTGGTGGGCGGGCCGAGCGCGTTTGCGCCGACCGTGACCTCGATCCGCGGCGCCGCGCTTGAATTTCATCCGACGCTCCGGGCGTCCGCCGAGTACTCGGATAATTTCTTCCAGACCACGAGCCGGAGCGAGGACAACCTCCGGTCGATCCTGGGCCCCGGGTTCACGCTGCTCCTGAACGGGGCCCGGACCATCGGGACCCTGTCGACGACCGTGGATCTCGTCCACGACACCGTGGACAACAGCGGTGACACGATCAAGGTCTTCCCGAGCCTGTTCGCCGCCCTGCGTTACTCGCTCACTCCGAGGCTCGCGCTCACCGTGAGCGACGCCTTCGTGCGGAGCGATTCCGCGTCGACGGTCGACCAGAGCGGGACCGGGATCCGGCGGGGTCGCCAGACCTCGAGTACCAACACGTTCGGGCTCACCGCGGACTGGCTGATCGACCGCTTCGCCACCCAGGCCTACTACCGGAACGTCCTCTTCTTCAACGAGAGCGACAACCAGGGTAACGACGCGACCGCCACCTCGGACCGGGGCGACAGCATCAGCAACATCCTCGGGCTGAATGCGAGCACGCGGGTCTTCACCGACTACATCGTGAGGGCCGGGTACGAGTTCTCCCGGACGGACCAGACCGGGGGCGATACCGGGTTCGGTGGCGACAGCACCACCAATTCCGTGTTCGGCTCCGCGGCCCGGCAGTTCGGCCTCTTCACGTCGGCGGGCGTGTCCAGCTCGTACTCCTACCAGACGCTCGACGATACGAGCATCTGGAACGTGTCGCTGTTCGGCTCCCATGGGATTCCGCAGGGCCTGTCGGTCGCCGGCTCGGTCGGCTACAGCATGCTGTCCAACGACAGCGGTGACAACGAGGGTGGGGTCTCGGCGAGCCTGACCGCCAGCTATCGCTTCGCCGCGCGGGCCATCGCCTCGGTGGGTGTCTCGCAGGACTTCCGGCAGACCGGCCAGACGGGGGAGAACTTCGGTACCGTGCAGAGCCGGTCGTACTTCGGTAGCTTCCTGTACCAGTTCACGCCGTTCATCAATACCACGCTCCAGGTCACCTACAGCGAGAACGAGCCGACCGGAACCGGCAACATCGACAACGACGGGACGCAAAAGACGCTCACCTACGGTGGCTCGGTCAACTGGCAGATCCTTCGCTGGCTCTCGAGCAGCCTGCAGTACGTGTACATCAAGCAGATGAACAACAACGTGTTCAACCAGACCGTCGGTGGCGGCAGCGGCGACTACGCCGAGAATCGGGTCACGCTCAGCCTGTTCGCGACGTTCTAGCTTCCGCCGGCGCTTCACCCCCTCCTTCCGCCTCCGCTTTCCCACGCAAACGTTGCACCAGGCCCAAGTAACAGTAAGCCACTGATTCTGCACGTGATTCCAGCCGCCTACTGATTCAGCCCCGCTCGCCGCGCAGATTCCCGAAGAAGTGGAAGGGCTTTTCCCAATCAGAGCAGGAATGTACACCGGCGTGTGAGGACTGTTTGGCAATATAAACAACAAGATACGTAGCACCACGGAGGCAAGTGCTTGGCACTTGCCTTGCTCCTTACCCCCGCTGGTATCGACATGCTACGGATCTTCCGTCACTACGTGTCCGGTCTGGCCTTCGTCCTCTTTCTCGGGGACCTGCTGGTCATCCTGGGCGCCTTCTACCTCGTCGAGCTCTCGACGGCCTGGGCGGGCTACGCGCCGTTCACGGCCCGCTTCGTCGAGGTCAGCATCATCATGGTCTTCGTCATGTACCTGGGGGATCTGTACCAGCTCCGGGGCGTGACGGGTAACCGCGAGCTGGCCGCCCGACTGCTGGTCTGTCAGTCCGCGACCGCTCTGATGGTGGCGTCGATCGGGTTCGCGATTCCCCTGCTCCGGCTGAGCCGCCTGGCCTTCCTGGAGACCTTCCTGCTGACGACCCTCGGGCTCGGGGCCTGGCGGGCGATCCTCCTCGCCGCGTGGTCGCAACAGCAGATCACGGTTCGCGTCCTCGTGGTCGGCACCGGCGAGGTCGGCCGACTGATCGCCGGGCTCGAGCCGACCAGCAGCCGCCCCTTCCGGATCATCGGATTCCTCGACGATGTGCCCGGCGCCGCCGACATGATCCCGGAGGGTCACGTCCTCCTCGGGAAGATCCAGGATCTCGACTCCCTGGTCGAGGAGACGCGTCCGGACGTCGTGGTGATCGCTCAGATAGACCGACGTGGGCACTTCCCGGCTCAGGCCCTCCTGGCGTGTCGCCTGCGCGGCATCCAGGTCGAGGACTGGCCGACCTTCTACGAGAAGGCCACCGGGAAGATCCTGGTCACCGCGGTCCGCCCGAGCTGGCTCATCTTCTCGGACGGCTTCGTCAAGACCCCTCGCACCGAGATCATCAAGCGCCTGTTCGACGTCACGGTGTCCCTGGCCGGGATCGTCCTCTCGCTGCCGATCATGGCGCTGGTGGCGCTGGCGGTCCGGCTGGATTCGGCCGGCCCGATTCTCTACCGCCAGCCCCGGCTCGGCCAGAACGGCTGTGTCTTCATCCTGAACAAGTTCCGGTCCATGCGCCAGGACGCCGAGAAGGACACCGGGCCGGTCTGGAGCGCGCAGCGCGACCCGCGCATCACGCGCGTGGGCGTCTTCCTGCGACGCAGCCGTCTCGACGAGCTCCCCCAGCTCTTCAACGTGCTCCTCGGGCACATGAGCTTCATCGGACCCCGCCCGGAGCGGCCGGAGTTCGTGGCCGGACTGCAGAAGCAAATTCCCTACTACATGGAGCGGCTCGCGGTGAAGCCCGGCATCACCGGCTGGGCTCAGGTCCGGTACGAGTACGGCTCGTCGGTCGAGGATGCGATCGAGAAGCTGCAGTACGACCTCTACTACATCAAGAACCTTTCCCTGTTTCTCGATCTGGTGATCGTGCTGAACACGGTCCAGGTCGTGCTGTTCGCTCGCGGGCGCTGACGCCCGGCACTCCACATCTACGCCAAGGGAGACTTGCAGCCGATGGATACCAGGACGGTAGTCAAACAGGTAGCGATCTCGCTCTTCGCACGTCGAAAGAAGTGGATCGCTCTGACCAGTCTCGCCGCGCTGGTACTGTTGGTCCCGGTCGCGTACGTGCTCTCCAAGGAGCCGCCGCGCTACCGGACGACCGCGACGATTCTCATCGACGCCAAGGTCGACCGGGCCCCGGTGTTCCAGGAGTTCTCGCCCTCGCGGTCTCTCCCCGTCCAGCTCGCCATCCTGCAGAGCCGGCTGCTCGCGGCCTCGGTGGTGGAGGCACTTCCCAAGCCCGCGCTGGATGACCTGCTCCACAACCCGTACGGCCGCGACTATCTCGGGGACGTCATGGAGATGGTGGACCGGCTGCGCGGCCGCCAGGCGGCGCCCGTGGTCGTCGCGACCCCCCACCGGCGCGCGGTCGGCGAGCTCCGCCGCGATCGAGTCCGGTTCCTCAGCAACCGGGGCGGCTCCGGCATCGTCGATATCCAGGCCGAGGCCTCGCAGCCTCAGATCGCGCTGGACATCGCCAACACCTACATCGAGGTCCTGCTGGCGAGGACGCGCTCGTTCAACGTCGACGACGCCAAGAGCACCCGCGAGTACCTGGCCCAGCAGACCACCCAGGTGTCGGAGAGCCTCTCCCGGAGCGAGACCGCCCTCCGGACGTTCACGATGTCGCGCGGCGGCATCCAGATTCCCGCCAAGAGCACCGAGACCGCGCAGCGCCTCTCGCAGCTCGAGACCACCCTGGCCGAGGTACAGGCGAACCGCAACATCAGCCAGACGCGCTTGAACGCCCTGAAGGCGAAGCTCGAGGCGATGCCGGGGAGCCCGCCGGCGGCCAAGACGATCGCCACCGCGCCTCCCGCGCCAACCCTCAATCCGGCGAGCGTGGGCCGGCTGCGGTCGAAGCTGTCGAGCCTCGAGGCGCAGATGGTCGAGGCGCGCACGCGGTACGCGGACGACCATCCGCGGATTCGCTCGCTCGTGGTGCAGATCGGCGAAGTGCAGCGTGAGCTGGGCGACGCGGTCAAGGAATCGACGTCCAGCACCCCCGGGATGAGCGCCGCGATCCCCGCGGATGATCGCAATGCCTTCGCGGACATGGTGGCCGCGCTCGAGACGTCGGCGGTCTCGTTGACCGCGCAGGAGACCGCCCTCAAGGAGCAGATCGGCACCGCCCGGCGCGACCTGTCCGGCCTGTCGAAGGACGAGCTGGAGTACCGGCGCCTGGCCTCGGAGGTCGAGACGAACCGCAAGCTGAGCACGATGCTGTCCGACAAGCTGGGGGCGGCGCGCATCCGGGAGCAGGGTGAGATGAACGTGGTGAAGGTCATCGATCCCCCCGGGTTCCCCACCACCGCGCCCAACCAGCGCCGCATGCAGTTCGTGGGGCTGGCCCTGGCCCTGGCGCTCGTCATCGGCCTCGGGGCGCCGGCCACCGCCGAGTACTTCAACCGGCCGATCATGGGCGAGGAGGATGTCAAGCATCTGACCGGACTGCAGGTCCTGACCGCGGTCCCGGAGGTGCACTCGCAGAAGGTCATGCTCAACGCGGCCGAGCCCCAGGCGCAGGGCGAGGACTACCACCTCTTCGTCGATGCCTTCCGACGGCTGCGCGTGGAGCTTCAGCTGACCGGGGACGAGACGCCGCGGCGCCGAATCCTGGTGGCGAGCTCCCTGCCCTTCGAGGGCAAGTCCACCGTGGTCTTCAATCTCGGTCTCGCGTTCGGCGAGGTCGGCAAGCGGGTGATCATCGCGGACGCCGACTTCCACCGGCCCACGCTTCATCGGATCGCCAACGCGACCCCCCGCAAGGGCTTCACGGATCTGCTGGCCGGGACCAGCACCCTGGACGACACGATCACCCGGATCACGGACAACGTCCAGCTCGCCCCCCGGGGCGGCGCGCTGACCGCGCCCGCGAAGGTGGGGCTCGGAACCGAGCGGCTGGCCCAGATCCTCGACGACATGGCCGGCGAGGCCGACTATGTCCTGCTCGATTCGTCGCCGATCCTCCTCATTCCGGACAACCTGTACATGGCGGCCGCCGCGGATGCCATCGTCCTCGTGGTCGCGGTCGGGCAGACGCGCCCGCGCGATCTGCTTCGGGCCAAGGCGATCCTCGAGCGCTCGGGCACCCCGATCCTCGGGGTCGTGCTCAATCGCACCCCGGTGAAGCACTTGAACTCGTACTACAAGCAGTACAGCGCGTACTACAGCGGCTAACCGCTCATCTCACTTCGCGAAAAGGGGCACAACCGTGGCCTGGACCGATAGTCTCCGAGAGAAGATAGATGCGCGCACCGCCCGGGTCGGCGTGATCGGGCTCGGCTACGTGGGCCTGAGCCTCGCCGTCGAGCTGGCGAAGGCGGGCATGCCGGTTCGAGGCATCGACCTCGATCTGGAGCGGGTGAGTCTGCTGAACCGGGGCGAGTCGTACCTGGTGGACGTCCCCGCGGAGGTGCTGGCCCCGCTCGTGGGCGACGGGCGGCTGTCCGCCTCGACCTCGTTCGAGGCCGCGGCCGACACCGACGTGCTGATCATCTGCGTGCCGACTCCGCTCCGGAAGACCAAGGAGCCGGACATGTCGTACATCCTCTCGGCGCTGGAGAGCCTGCTGCCGCACACCCGCGCCGGGCAGCTGATGGTGCTCGAGAGCACCACGTATCCCGGCACCACCGAGGAAGTGATCCAGCCCCGGCTCGAGGCCCAGGGCCTCGTGATCGGCCGGGACTTCTTCCTCGCCTTCTCGCCCGAGCGCGTGGATCCCGGGAACAAGCGATTCACCACCGCGACCATCCCGAAGGTGGTCGGCGGTGTGACCGAGGCGTGCACCGACCTGGCCGCCGCCCTCTACGGCCAAGTGACGAACAGCGTGTTCCGGGTGTCGAGCCCACGGGTAGCCGAGACCGCCAAGCTGCTCGAGAACACGTTCCGCAGCGTGAACATCGCGCTCGCCAACGAGCTCGCGTTCGCCTGCCGCAAGATCGGGGTGGATCCCTGGGAGGTGATCGACGCGGCGGCCACGAAGCCGTTCGGCTTCATGCCGTTCTACCCGGGACCCGGCATCGGCGGCCACTGCATCCCGGTGGACCCGCTCTACCTCTCGTGGAAGGTCCGCCTCACCGGCTACGAGGCCCAGTTCATCGCCCTCGCCGACCAGGTCAACCGGGCCATGCCCGAGCACGTGGTGACGTTGGTGGCGGAGGCCCTCAACGAGCAGGGCCGCGCCCTGCGCGGCGCCTCGGTGCTGGTGATGGGCGTCACCTACAAGGCCGACGTGAACGACATCCGGGAGTCGCCGTCTCTCGAGATCATGGAGATGCTGGAGAAGAAGGGGGTCCAGGTCTCCTACGCGGATCCGTTCATTCCGCAGCTCACCTCGGGGGGCGTCAAGATCACCGCGGTCGAGCCGACCCCGGAGGCCATCGCCGGCGCCGACTGCGTGCTCATCCTCACCAACCATTCGAGCTTCGATCCGGCCATGATCGCGGACCGGGCGAAGCTCGTGGTGGACACCCGGAACGCGCTCAAGGCCTATCGGCAGCGCCGTTCGTCCATCGTCACCCTCTAAGGAGCGCCATGCGTACCGTATTGGTCACCGGCGGCGCCGGCTTCATCGGCTCTCATCTCGTCGACCAGCTGCTGGACGGCGGGGCCGTCGTCCGGGTCCTCGACAATCTCTCGACCGGATCCCTGGGGAACCTGCAGGCGACCGCCGAGCGGCAGTCGCGGAACGAGGGGGCGTTCTCGGGGGGGCGGCTCGAGGTCATCATCGGCGACATCCGGGACCGCGAGCTGCTGCGCAAGGCGCTGCGGAACGTCAAGTACGTGTTCCACCTGGCTGCGCTGCCCGCGAGCGCAGCCCCGATCACCGACTCGGCCGAGATCCACGCGGTGAACGTCGAGGGCACCCTGAACGTGCTCCACGGAGCGCTCACCGAGGGGGTCTGGCGCGTGGTGGTGGGCTCTTCCGCCTCGGTATACGGAGTGGCGGGTGCGGTGCCGGTCTCGGAGGAGGCCGCGCTGCGGCCGGACACGTTCTTCGGCGCCTCGAAGGTGGCGGCCGAGACCTACTGTCGCGCGTTCCACGCCCGGCATCAGCTCGAGACCGTGATGCTGCGGTACTTCACCGTCTACGGGCCGCGTCAGCAGGCGACTCCGGAGGGTATCGTGGCCAGCCTGATCGGGGCCCTGCAGCAGCGGCGGCCGGTGTTCGAGCTCGACGACCGGAGCGGGGAGGACTTCACGTACGTCGACGACGCGGTGGCCGCGACCTTGGCCGCCGCGCGTGCCCCGCGGGCGGCGGGCCGGGTCATCAACGTGGGCTCGGGCCAGATGCTGGCGCTCGGCGACGTGCGGGCCACCCTGGCGAGCCTGCTGCGCACCCCGGTGCCCGACGGCCTCCCGGGTCCGACCGACACGCCGGTCTCCCGGATCTGCGCCGACACCACGCTCGCACAGGAGCTCCTCGACTTCACGCCGCGGGTGTCGCTCGTGGCGGGCCTGGCGCGCATGGTCCGGTGGCTGGGCGAGACCGAGCAGCTCGAGCGGACCGCGCTCGAGCCGGTGGTTCTCGATGATTAACGCGCTGACCTTCGACGTCGAGGAGTACTTTCACGCCGAGGTGTTCGCCGGGGTGGTGCGCGCGTCCCAGTGGCCGGGGCTCGAGAGTCGGGTGGTGGCCGCGACCGAGCGCCTCCTCGGGCTGCTCGCCGAGACCGGCACCGCGGCCACGTTCTTCGTCCTGGGCTGGGTCGGAGAGCGCCACCCCGCGCTCGTCCGGGCGATCCAGGACCAGGGCCACGAGGTGGCCTGTCACGGCTACGGTCACCAGATGATCACGCGGCTCGACCGGCACGAGTTCGCGGCCGACGTTCGCCGGGCCAAGGCCACGCTCGAGGACACGATCGGCAGCGAGGTGATCGGCTATCGAGCGCCGACCTTCTCCGTCGTCCGGGAGACGCTGTGGAGCCTGGAAGTGCTCGCGGAGCTCGGCTTCCGGTACGATTCGAGCATCTTCCCGATCGTGCACGATCGCTACGGCATCGCGGATGCTCCACGCTTTCCGCATCGCCGGCCGGCCGGTCCGGGCGCGGCGATCGCGGAGTTTCCGCTCTCGACGGTGGCCGGCGGGAAGTGGCGCCTGCCGGTGGCGGGCGGAGGCTACTTCCGGCTCCTCCCGTACGCGCTGACCGCGTGGGCCCTCCGCCGGCTCAACCGGAAGGAGCAGCAGCCCGCGATGGTCTACCTGCACCCGTGGGAGATCGATGGCGGTCAGCCCCGGCTTCCGGTGGGCCGCGCCGCCCAGTTCCGTCACTCGGTCAACACGCACAGCACGCTGGCGAAGCTCTCCCGCCTGGTGCGGGAGTTCCGGTTCGCTCCGGCCCGGGAGGTGCTCGGCGGCGCCGGCGTGCTCGTAGCGGGAGGGGTCGCATGAAGCTGCTGGCCGTGGTGGGAGCCCGCCCGAACTTCGTCAAGATCGCGCCGATCATGGCCGAGCTCGCCGAGTACCCGTTCATCCGCTCGACGCTCGTGCATACCGGCCAGCACTACGACGCCCAGATGTCGGATTCGTTCTTCGCGAATCTCGAGATTCCGCGGCCGGACGTGAACCTCAAGGTCCAGTCCCCGAGCGCGGTGGTCCAGATCGCCGAGATCATGACCCGCATCGAGCCGGTACTGGAGAGCGTGAACCCCGACGTGGTGGTGGTGGTGGGCGACGTCAACTCCACGGTGGCGGCGACCCTCGCCGCGGTCAAGGCCGGCCACCGGGTGGCCCACGTGGAGGCGGGGCTCCGCAGCTTCGACCGGAGCATGCCGGAGGAGATCAACCGGATCCTGACCGACTCGGTGGCGGACGTGCTGTTCACCACCGAGGCCTCCGCGGACGAGAACCTCGCCCGCGAGGGCATTCCCGCCGAGCGCATCCGCTTCGTGGGCAACGTGATGATCGACACGCTCTTCCGCTACCGGGAGCAGGCCCGCCAGTCCACCGTGCTCGAGCGCCTCGGCCTCGAGCGGGGCGGCTACGCGGTCCTGACCCTGCACCGGCCGAGCAACGTCGACGACGAGGGGACGCTTGGCATGCTGTTGAGCGGGATCGCCCGCATCCAGGCCGAGGTCCCGGTGGTATTCCCCGTCCACCCGCGGACGCGGCGCCGCCTGGAAGCCCTGGCCGGGGTGGCGGGCCCGATGCCCGGCCTCCGGTTGGCGGACCCGATGCCGTACCTCGACTTCGTGCAGCTGATGGGCGAGTCCCGCTGTGTCCTGACCGATTCGGGGGGCATCCAGGAGGAGACGACCGCGCTCCGGATCCCGTGCCTCACGCTTCGCCACAACACGGAGCGGCCGGTGACGGTCAGCCGGGGCACCAACCGCATCGTGGGGACCGACCCGGATGTCATCTACGCGAGCTGGCAGGTGGTGGCCGCGGGCGCTTGGACCCACGGGGAGCTGCCGGAGCTCTGGGACGGCAAGGCGGCCCACCGGATCGTGCGCAGCCTGCTGGAGACCGCCCGGTAAGGGCCGACTCACGCATGGACGTACGACCCCTGACGACCGAGACCGTGGACTGGGACGCGTTCGTGCGGAGCACGCCCGGCGGCAGCCCGTTTCACCTCATCGCCTGGATGCGGGCCGTGGAGCGCTCGTTCCGGCACCGGCCGCGCTACCTCATGGCGACCCGGGGCGGGGCTCTCGAGGGCGTCCTGCCGCTCTTCGAGGTCCGCGGGCTCCTCGGGGGCCGGGGCCTCGTGTCGGTGCCGTACGGCGTGTACGGCGGCATCTGCGCCAGCAGCGCCCCCGCCCGGCGGGCGCTGGTCGAGGCGGCGCGCGACCTGGGCCGTCGCCTGGGCGCCGGATACGTGGAGCTGCGGCACCGATCCGGGCAGGAAGTCGATCTGCCCACCAAGAGCCTCTACGTGACGTTCGCCCGCCCGATCACCTGCAGCGATGAGGAGAATCTCAACGCGATCCCGCGCAAGCAGCGCCGGATGACCCGGCAGGGCCTGAAGCACGGCCTCCGCGTCGAGCTCGGGCTCGGCCACCTCGACCGCTTCTGGCACGTCTACGCGCACAGCGTCCACAATCTCGGCTCGCCGGTGTTCCCGCGGCGGCTCTTCCACGCGATCGCGCAGGAGTTCGGCAAGGACTGCGAGCTGCTGACGATCTGGAAGGACGATCGGATGGTCGCGGGGGTCCTGGCGCTGTACTACGAGGATCAGGTGCTCCCGTACTACGGGGGGGCGCTCGCCGACGCGCTCCCCTACGCGGTGAACGACTTCATGTACTGGGAGCTGCTGCGTCACGCCGCGAGCGCCGGCTGCCGCACGTTCGACTTCGGCCGCAGCCGCGAGGGCACCGGTGCCTACAACTTCAAGCGGCACTGGGGCTTCGAGCCGGTGCCCCTTCCCTATCAGTACATCCTCGAGGACGGCCACCCGATGCCGGATCTGAGCCCCTCCAATCCCCGGATGCGCCTGGCCATTCGGGCCTGGAAGACGCTGCCGATCACGTTGACCAAGGTGATCGGGCCGCGACTGACCGCGTACCTGCCATGAACATCCTGATGCTCGGACGGTGGCTGCCGCCCTCGCGGCGGCCGGTGAGGGCCACGCGCGAGTACCAGTTCGCCCGGCAGCTCGCCCGGAGCCATCAGCTCACGCTGGCGTTCATCAACGACCAGCCCGACGCGGCGGGCTCGATCTCGGCCTTGCGGAGCGAGTTCAGCGATCTCGAGTTCGCCTCGGTACCCCGCCGCTGGAAGTCTCTGGCCGGCGCGCTCAGCCTCGCGGTCGGGGAATCCTGCACGCTGTCCTACTTCCGCTCCGAAGCCCTGCGGACGCGCCTCGTCGACCGGCTCCAGCGCGCGCGGTACGGGCTGATCTTCGTGACCTCCTCGAGCATGCTCCAGTACGCGCGCGACATCGACCCCGCGATTCCCCTGCTGGTGGATTTCGGGTTCGTGGACTCCGCGTGGTGGGCGGCCCAGGGCGCCCGGGCCGGCATGCCGTCCGGGCGCTTCTTCCGGACCGAGGCCGCCCGGCTCCGAGCGGCCGAGTCCGTTGCCGCGCGGCGCGCGGTCCGGTGCATCGTGGCCACCCCGGAGGCGGCGCG
>Ga0190265_10002602_pt1 | contig 12135 bp, 13 predicted proteins | sample Popmic124T_FD_133135 | JGI IMG/M metagenome (GOLD analysis project Ga0190265, IMG submission 133135) | Populus adjacent soil microbial communities from riparian zone of Indian Creek, Utah, USA - 124 T | ecosystem: Environmental > Terrestrial > Soil > Riparian zone | place: USA: Utah | collected... | reverse complement strand
TGATCACGACGACGATTGCCACTCAACAGCCGGTCGCGCGCGACCTGCGCTTCATGCTCGCCCTCGATCACGTGACCTATGAGCTCGAGCGCATGGGCGACCATGCGGCATCGGTGGCCAAGCAGGCCCGCAAGCTGGCGCCAGAGCCGCCGCTCAGGCGCTACATGGAGCTGCCCACGATGGGCGCTCTCGCGGCGGAGCAGGTGCGCGGCGTGCTGCGCGCCCTGGTTGACCTTGACGTCAACGAGGCGCGCGAGGTCGCGCGTCGCGACGACGATGTCGATGCGCTGTACCACTCCATCTTCGACGAGACGCTCGAGCTGATGCGCGCCGATCCGAGCAATGTCGACCGAGGTACGCGCGTGATCTTCGCCGCGCACTACCTCGAGCGCATCGGCGACCGAGTTACCAACATCGCCGAGGACGTCGTGTTCCTGGCTACCGGCGACGTGGAGGACCTGAACCCGTGAATACCGATAGTCAAACCAGGGCGCCGATTCGGGTCCTGTTCGTATGCACCGGCAACTCCGCGCGGTCGATCATGTCCGAAGCCATGCTGCGCAAGCATGGCGGCAGCGATTTCAAGGTCTTCAGCGCCGGAGTGGATCCGCGCGGCATCAACCCGCTGACCATTCGCGTGCTCGAGGAGGCGGGCCTGCCCACCCGGGACCTGAGGTCGAAGTCGGTCAGCGAGTTCCTGGGCCAGCAATTCGACTACGTCATCACCGTGTGCGACAACGCCCGCCAGTCTTGCCCTGTCTTCCCGGGCAGCTATCAGGGCTATCACTGGGGTTACGAGGATCCGGCTGAAGCCCTGGGGACGGACGAGGAGCGGATGACGGTATTTCGCTCAGTTTTCACACAGCTCGGCCAGCGGATCGGGCAGTTCGTGGTGATCGCCCGACGGGCGAGGGATGGAGAGCCGGTTACCATCAGCTGACCTGATGGATGATGGTTCAGCGAGTGCCGATGTCGAGCTTTACCTGCTGCGCCACGCGCACGCCGGCAACCCATCGGAATGGACGGGCGACGATGCCAGGCGGCCGCTGAGCCCGAAGGGTCGGCGCCAGTCGGAGCGACTCGGCCAGTTCATGGCCCAGCGCGGCCTCTCCCCGGATTCGATCGTGACCAGCCCCAAGCTGCGTGCCCGCCAGACGGCGGAGATCTTCGCCGACGCCCTGGGCATGGCCGTCACCGTCGACGATCGCCTGGCCGGCGCACTCGATATCGATACGGTCGATGCCATCGCCGAACGGGCCGGCGGGACGTCGATTGTTCTCGTAGGCCACGACCCGGACTTCAGTGAGGTGGCGGCCGAGCTCGTCGGCGCCGCCTACCTGCCGCTCAAGAAGGGCGCTTTTGCGCGCATTGACGCTGCCCTGCCACTCCAGCAGGGCAGCGGGATACTGCGCTGGCTGTTAACGCCCGAGCTGCTGATCGACCAGTCCTGAGTCACAGTTCGTGCTCGAGGCTGCTCTCGCCGGGGCCGTAGCCGGCTATGCCATCGCCATACCGGTCGGCGCGATCGCGGTGTTGATAATCCAGATCGGATTGACGCGCGGATTGCGCAGCGGCCTGGCGGCTGCGGCCGGCGCCGCCACCGCGGACGGCATCTACGCCACGATGGCGGCAATTGCCGGGCTGGGCCTGGTGGCCGTGATCGGTCCGTTGATCGGGCCGCTGCGGCTGATAGGCGGGGTTGTCCTGGTTGCAATCGGCGTTCGCGGACTGCTGACGCTCCGTTCGGCGCACGATCCGGTCGCGGCATCCGGCCACGAGCGGCTCCACTATCCGCATCGGCGCACGTACGCCGAACTGCTGGGCCTGACGCTGCTCAATCCCGCAACCGTCATCTACTTCGGGGCGCTGACCATAGGCCTGCCGTTTCTGGGCGGCGCGGCGGAAAGGCTGGTTTTCGCCGCTGCGGCTTTCCTGGCATCACTCTCGTGGCAGGCGCTGCTGGCTGCGTTCGGATCGGCGCTCGGCCGCGGCGCCGGCCATCGGCTGCACCGACCGACCATGGTCATCGGCAATGTCGTGATCATCGGCCTCGGCGTCCTGATCCTCGTTTCGGGAACCCAGCCGGCGTGAGCGCCGTCAAATTGGCGATGCGCGCCGGCCCGCTCTTGGCGGTCCTCCTCCTCGCCGCCTGCGGCGGCGCGTCTCCTTCCATTTCGCCACCGGCCGAGCCGGTGCGCGTGCTCGCCGACGAACTCTCGATCGCCTTCGCCGAGCCCTTCAGCGTGTCCGCCGCGACTGATGCGACGGAGTACACGCGGCTGTGGCAACGCGTCGATCGCGGTCCGGATGCGCCAACCGTGGACCTCCAGACCGAGATGGTCATCTACCTTGGCATGGCCGGCAGCTCGAGTTGCCCGGAGGCCTTCGCCCGGCTGGTCGTCGACGTGGACGCTGCCCTCGTGTTCGGGGAGTGGCTGGGCCCACCGGGCAACGTGCCGTGCACCGACGACCTCCAATCGCAGGGCGTGATGCTGGCCGTCAGTCGTGCCGAGCTACCTCAATCTGAGTTCGTCCTTCAGCTGCGCGAGCAGCTCATCTGCCCCGATTGCCCGGAGCACCCCGATCAGGTGATCGTCGCGCCTTAGGCCAGTGGCACGGTGAAGGTGAAGGTGGAGCCCTTGCCGTCCTCGCTGTGAGCCCAGATCCGCCCGCCGTGGCCCTCCACGATGTGGCGCGCGATGGACAGCCCGAGGCCGGTTCCGCCACGTCCCGGCGTGTGCGACTTGTCGACCTTGTAGAAGCGCTCGAAGACGCGGTCAACGTCGGCGCGCGGGATGCCAACACCGTGATCTCGAACCTCGATCGTTACGTGGTCGCCAGACTCGCGCGCCGCCACCTCGACCGTAGTTCCGGCAGGCGAGAACTTGGCCGCGTTGTGCAGCAGGTTGACCAACACCTGCTGGAGTCGTTCCTCGTCGCCTTTGACGCGCGGCAGCTCCGACGGCTCCGGCAGGTTCGCGGCCAGGGTGACGCCCTGACGCTCGGCGAAGGTTCTCAGCCGATCGAGCGCGGCCAGGACGACGCCACGCATGTCGACGCTCTCCAGGTGCAGCTCCGCCGCGCCACTCTCGATGCGTGACAGGTCGAGCAGCTCGTTGACCATCTGGACCAGGTGTCCGGTTTCGACATCGATCTTGTTGACGCGTTCGCGGATCCGGGGCGGCACATCGGCGTGCTCCAGATCCTGAAGCAGGGTCTCGGTCAGCAGCCTGATCGTCGTCAGTGGTGTGCGCAGCTCGTGCGACAGGTTGTCGATGAACTCGGAGCGAATGCGCTGCAACCGGCGCAGCTCGGTCACATCGTCGAGCGTCAGCCACAGGCCGCCCTCGTCGGCACTTCGGATACGGACAACCAGCCGACGTTCCTCGCCGTCGGCCGTGACCATCTCGGCCGTTGACGAACCCACCTCCAGAGCCTTTCGGGCTGCATCCTCAACACGGTGGTCGAGCACGATCTCCATCAGCGACCTACGTGCGACAGGGCGATCGTCGAGATGAAGCATGCGATCCGCTGCACGATTAGTCCGCACCACGTCGAGCCGTGCGTCCAGGCGGACAACGCCGATATCCAGGCTGTCGATCAGCCCCTGCCGGTCGGCCGGCCATCCGCTGACGTCGGTCGGTCGAGCTGGGGCACTGGCCTGGGCACTCACCGAAGTCCGACGCTGCGCAGTGAAGTACAGGCCGGCCAACATCGCGCCGAGAATCGCGCTCGCCACCAACGCCAGGATGGTGAGAGTCTCGGTCGGCACATCCTCAGTCTAGAAGTGCCGGCTGGGCCGAAACGCCAGTCAGTGATCGCCGATCAACGACGCCCAGCTGGCGCGGCTCGCCACCGATACCTCAGCTCCCATAACGGCGACGACCGTCTGCGCGCCCATGCTGCGCAGCGTGGAGGCCCTTTGTAAACGGAATGTTTTCGAGGAGTTACCTATCGCGCCGACCTGAAGCTACTCGGCTGGCCAGCGAAAGACGTAGCCCACGCCGCGCACGGTCTGGATGAACCGGGGAGTGGCGGCGTCGTCTTCGATCTGCTTGCGCAGCCAGTGAACGTGGACGTCAACTGTGCGAGTTTCGCCGGCGTATTCGTAGCCCCACACCCGCTCGAGCAGCTGCTCCCGGCTGAAGACCTGGCCTGCGTTGCGCAACAGGAATGCGAGCAGCTCAAACGCCTTCGGCTTGACCGCCAGTGGCTTGCCGTCGCGCAGGATCTGGTGGCCGCCGAGATCGACCTGGACCTGCCCCAGATCCACAGTTCGCGGCTCGTCCGCTGCGCCCGTAGCCGGCACCTCGGAACGGCGCAGCAGAGCGCGGATGCGTGCCTGCAGCTCACGCAGGCTGAATGGCTTGGTCACGTAGTCGTCCGCTCCGAGCTCCAGGCCGAGCACCTTGTCCAGCTCGCTGTCGCGCGCCGTAAGCATCAAGATCGGCACGGACGACTCGGCGCGCAGGATCCTGCATACCTCGATGCCGGACATGCCGGGCAACATCAGGTCGAGCAGCACCAGGTCTGGTTTGTCGGCCCGGAATCGTTCCAGCGCCTGTGGACCATCAGCGGCCGTGGTCACCCGCAAGCCATCCTCGACGAGCGACTCGGCGAGGGTCTCGCGCACCGTCGGCTCGTCCTCGACGATCAGGACGGTGCGCATCATTGGCTCAGTCCTCGCCTGCGATGGCCTTGCGCTTGATCTCGTCGATCGCCTGCTTTCGGAACTCGCGGCCCTGGATCCAGTACTCGATGAACTCGGTGCACTCCCCCGCCTCGTTGAAGCGGCAGATGTAGATGTTGGTGTAGTCGTCGCTCTTCGTCCCGTCCGGATTGAAGTAGTGGCTCCAGCCCTGCGCGACGTGCACGTCGCCATCAATTGCCAGGACCTCGTACTTCGCGTCGTATGTGCCCTTCTCGTCCTGATCGTCAAGCCACGTCGCGACTATCGCAGCGCGACCCCTCTCAGGCTCGTCCTGCGGGTGGTACTGGTAGGTGGCGTCCTCGCTGAACAGCGCACCTATCTCGTTCGGGTCGTAGCTCTTCCAGGCCGCCACGTAGCGATCCAGCCAATCCTGAAATCCCTGTCGGTCCATCGTTGCGTCCTCCGCTGCAGTGGACGCCAATAGTAACCGATCGGCATCGGTTTGGCGGTTACTGATTCGCATCAAACTGGCCGGATGCTGCAGCGGGGCGGGTTAACTATCGACTTGCCACCCTGGTTCCGCACGCGAGAGCCTCAGGATCGCTGCTGACTAGCGTGATTGGTTCATCGCTGCTCGGCGAGTGCCTCTCGGGCGGCATCGATGCGCTGCAGGGTGCGCTCGTGGCCGAGCGCGACCATCGTGTCGAACAGTGGCGGCGTGGCGGTCTTGCCGGTGATCGCGACACGGATGGCCATGAACAGGTCGCCTGCCTTCCAGCCGCGCTCCTCGGCGAGCGCGCGGAGAGGTGGCTCGAGCTCGTCCGCCTCGAAGCTGACCTGGCCGGCCTCGGCAATGATTCCGCGCGCCGCCGTGAGCGCCTCGGCCGTTGTCGACGCGTCCCAGCGCTTGGGCACGAGCAGGTCCGGCTGCACGCGCAGCTCGTCGACGAACAGGAAGTCGAGCAGCGGGCCAACGGCTGCCAGGGTTGACATCCGCTCGCGGATCATCGGCATCAGCGGCCGCAGATCCTCGGCGGTCGGTGTCCTCGCGGCGCCCGTTGCCCCGGCGGCCTCCTGGACAGCGGTCAACAGGAAGGGCAGGCATCGCTCCACGAGCTCGTCGTCCGACAGCTTGCGGATCCACTGCCCGTTGAGCCACTCGAGACGCTCGCGATCAAACACGGCGCCACCTGAATGGACGCGCTCGAACGAGAACCGCTCTGCGAGCTCAGCCAGCGTGAGGATCTCCTCCTCGGTACCGGTCGACCAGCCGAGCAGCGACAGGAAGTTGACGAACGCCTCCGGGATGTAGCCCTGGGCGCGGTAGTCGGCGACGGCCGTCTGCGACTTGCGCTTGCTCATCTTGGTCCGGTCCGGATTGAGGATGAGCGGCAGGTGGGCGAACTGCGGCACATCGGCCCCAAGGGCCTGAAAGAGCAGGATGTGCTTGGGCGTGTTCGAGAGGTGATCTTCGCCACGGATGACGTGGCTGATCTCCATGTCCGTGTCGTCGATCACGACCGTGAAGTGATAGAGCGGCGTGCCGTCCGAGCGGACTATGATCAGGTCGCCACCCAGCGCAGTCTTGTCGATCTCGACGAGACCTCGGACGATGTCGTCGAATGCGACGACGCCCTCCCCGACTCGGAAGCGAACGACCGGCTTTCGGCCTTCGGCCTCGCGCGCGGCACGCTGCTCAGGCGTCAGGCGCGCGCAGCGGCCAACGTAGTGCGGCGGCTGGTGGGCGGCCTCCTGAGCGGCCTTGTCAGCCGCCAGCTCTTCCTGCGAGCAATAGCAGTGGTATGCCTTGTCCTCCTCGAGGAGACGCTCGGCGGCCGCGGCGTAACGATCGAGGCGCTGCATCTGGCGGTATGGGCCAAACGGTCCGCGGGCGGGCAGGCCGGCCACCTCGGGGCCCTCGTCCCATTCGAGCCCCAGCCAATGCATCTGGTCCAGGATGTCCTTCTCGAAAGCGAGCGTCGAACGGGCGACGTCTGTGTCCTCAAGGCGGAGGATGAACGTGCCACCCATTCGTTTCGCGAAGAGATAGTTGAACAGCGCCGTTCGCGCGGTGCCGATATGCAGCGGGCCGGTGGGACTGGGCGCGATCCGAACGCGAACAGTCATCGCAGGCCGGCCTGCCACGGCCCGCCACGCACAAGGGCGATGGCAATGGAGGCGAGGTATGCGAGGAGCATCACCACGCCGACGATGATGACGAGCTCCAGCGTCAGTGGCCGCGGGACGTCAACGAAGGCGATGACGGTGACCGACGCCGCGGCAGCGACGAGCATGCCCAGCGTCCCAATGGCTCCCAAGTAGGCGAGCTTGGGCAGCAGTACCAAGGAGAGCAGGATCAGGCCGATCAGTCCGGCCTGGACAAGCTCGATCTCGGGTGCGCAGCCGAGCGCTCCCCGGTCGCAGCCGGCGCCGACCGTTCCGCCATATGCGATCAGCACGGCAATCGGCAGCCACGCAACCAGCGCATACAGCAGGCGCTCCTTGAGGCTCGGCCAGTTCTGCGCACGGAGTCGCTTCAGGAACTGCTCGCGCGCGCGGCCGACGCTGTGAACGTCGCGCGCGATGCCGGCATTGGCGTATGCGTATGCGGGCTGGGTGGGTGGGGCGCTCGTGCTCTGGCGGGCCGGCGCGGCCGGCTGCTCGCGCGTGGCGCGCGCGGCCTGCTGACGTGCTTCTGCCTCTGCCGCCGCCCGCGCGCGCGCCGCCGTCAGCACCTGCGTGCCCTGGTACTGGAAGGAGCCGCGGCTGGGCAGGTCCTGGTCGCCGCGCCGGAAGTAGGCCCGTGCCGCCATGGACCAGGCCGCCCCGCTCGATCGGTTGTAGACATCGAAGTCGTGCGGCGCTTCGGGGCGCGCCGCGTCAGCGTCAGCCGCAGGAGGCGCCTTACTGTCGGCGCCCGTGCCGGCCGATGAGGCCGCCGCTCTCCGGCGTCGAGCCTGGGTTCGCTTCTTCTCGCGTGCCGCGCCCTCCTCCCACCACGGGACCTCGCTGGCCGACCACGTATAGGCACGGGAGCTGCGCGGTCGGGCGGAAGCCGGCTGAGTCGGGTCGGCGTCAGGCCCTGACTCGCGGGCTCGGCGCGCATTTTGGCGCGCCTCACCCTCGCGCCCCTCGCTCTCACGCGCCTGGCTCTGCTCGGGAGGTGCCGCCGTCCTGGCGCGTGTCGAGGCGGCAGGACGGCGCGTCGTTCGAGCCGGGCGCTGCTTGGCCGGCGCCGGCTGGGTGGCACGCATCGGCCCGGCGTGCCTGGCATCCCAGTCGCGGCGCAGCAGCGGATCGGATAGAACCCGATAGGCCTCCTGGACCGACAGGAACCGCTTCGTGTCACCGCCGCTGCCGTCAGGGTGGTAACGCTTGGCAAGCTTGCGATGGGCGGCCTTGATCTCGGCGTCGGTCGCCCCGCGCGCCACGCCCAGCGCGCGGTATGGATCAGTGACTGGCTGCACCGGTTCCCGCGGGCCTCAGGCGAGCTCTGAAAGTGGCGCCAGACGGAAGACGGGCGCAGACGCAGCGATCTCGATGCCGCGCGGGTCGCGCGACGGTGGCCGGTGCAACTCGGTCAGTCGTTCCAGCGCCTGTGTGTCCAATGCGCCGAGCTGGGCAAGCGCTTCGACGCTGACCGCCCGGTTGGCGCGCCCGAAACCGTCGCCGTCCTCGATCTTGATGGCCACGCCAGCCGACGGCGATCGCTCACCGCGCGCACCGGGCAGCAGACCGATTCCGCGCAGACCCTCGGCGCCGCCCTTGCAGACCAGTGCCGCTGGACGCGCGCGCATCAGCGTGGTGTCGGATGCTTCGCGGGTGCCGCCGACCATTTCCGGCGCGGCCATCATCGCGTCGCGGATGCGTGTCAGCGTCGGGACGAGCGGCGCTCGCGCGACATCCACCGTGCCGGCCGGATCGGCCAGGAGCTGGAACGCGCGCGCGATCGCGGTCAGCGAGAAGGCATACGTAGGCACGCCGCAATTGTCGATGCCCATGATCAGCGCCGCCGGCTTGACGCCGAAAATTCGAGCGACCACGTGGCCGGCCGCAACCTGGGAAGGGTGGTCGTGGCGCCAGTAGTCGGCCAGAGACCAGCCGCTGAGCCGGGCGAGCAGCAGGCTGGCGGTGTGGAAGCCCGAGCACATGTGGCGGATCGGCCCGGGCGCCTCGCCCTCACGCGCCAGGCGTGCACGCGTGAGCGGGTCGGCGGGAGCATCCTCGATGCCGCACTGCAGCAGCGCCTGGCTGAGGCCGGATCTGCGAAGCACGGCCTGAACGGTTCGAACGTGCGCGTCCTCGCCGGTGTGCGAGGACGCCATAACGGCAAGCTCCGCGTCGGTCAGGTGGAACGTCTCGACGCCGCCTGCTTCGACCAAGGCGGCCAGCGCGAACGGCTTGACGGCCGAGCGCAGCGAGGTGACGACGTCCGGGTCACCGACGCCCTGCTCGACTTCGCCTCCAGGACCGACTTGCACGACGTGGCCGCGATGACGGCTCTCCACGAACGGCCCGCGGCGAACTTCCACGAGCACTGGAGCGGCTGCGCCGCGCGGATAGCGGGCCCGCGGCAGCGCCGGTCTGGTGTTGCTTCGGACGGTCAGCCGGGCGCCCTCAGGCGCGTCGGTCGCCGCCCTCGTCTGGGTCTTCGCCATGCCCGCCGATGGTAGCGCTTCAGTCGTCGAAACCCGGTCGAGAGCGGCCCTACAATCCGGCCGATGGAGGACTTCCCCAGCCTGCACGTCTCTTCGCACCCGGCCGTTCTGCACAAGCTCGCCCTGCTACGAGACGAGACTTCCCAGCCACCGCTGTTCAGGGCGCTGGTGCGCGAGATCTCGTGGCTGCTCGGCTACGAGGCATTGTTGAACGCGCGGGTGGCGCCGCGGCCGATCTCGACGCCGCTCGAGGACATGGAGGGCGCGCGCCTGGCGGACAGGATCGGGCTGGTTCCCATCCTGCGCGCCGGCCTCGGCATGGTCGACGCGATGCTCGAGCTGATGCCCACCGCACAGGTCTGGCACCTTGGTCTGTTCCGCGATGAGCGGACGCTGCGCCCGGTCGAGTACTACAACAAGCTGCCCGACTCGGCCACGGTCGACCTGTGCCTGATACTCGACCCGATGCTGGCCACGGGCGGTTCAGCCACGGCCGCGATCGAGGTGCTGAAGAACTGGGGCGCGACGCGCATCAAGCTGATCAACCTGATTGCCGCGCCCGAAGGTGTGCGCGCCGTTCAGGCAGCGCATCCGGACGTGCCCATCCATGTCGCTGCCCTGGATCGGCAGCTGAACGAGAAGGGCTACATCATGCCCGGCCTGGGCGACGCCGGCGACCGCCAGTTCGGGACCGGTCGCAGCGACTGAAGCGCTACCTCCAGGGCGACGGCAGGTGCGTCAGCGGCTCGTGGTCCGGTAGCACGTCCACCTGCAGCGCCGCGTCGGCAGCCGGTATGTAGCGCTCTTCGAGTCCGAGCTCCCTGAGGACGATGTTGCGCGCCTGCGCGATCGCGGTCGTCTTGTAGAACGCCACGGTCCGGTTGAAGCCCTGGCGGCCGAAGCCACAGTCGGTCGAGAGGATCAGCTTGTCGGCCGGGATGACGTCCAGCGCTCGACGCGCCCTGTCGGCGACGACGGGCGCCATGTCGGCCTGCAGCGTGCGGTGGTTGACCACGCCCACGGCGACCTTCTTTTTCAGGTTGGCGGCGAATGGCTTGAACAGATCGATCTCGGCCAGGTTGTTCTCCGTCGCCTCGACGGTCCATACATCGCCCTTGAGGCGCTCGAGGTAGATCTCGATCGAGTTGGCGTACGACTCGCCGCTGTAGACCTTCTGCATGTTCGGATTGCCCCAGCAGGTGTGGATCCACAGCTCGACATCGTCCAGCCCTTCCACCTCGTGGTTGAAGGCGTCGACGAGGAAGTCAAGCATCTCCTTCTGGTCCGGGTAGAAAGCGGCGACGAAATGGATCGTCGGCTCCTCGATCTGGATGACCCTGGCGCCGGCCGCCGCGAGCTGGCGCAGCTCGAGATTCATCGCGCCCGCCATGTCCCAGATCAGCTGCTTCTTGTCGTCCAGCTTGTACTCGGGCGTATGGCTGTCGAGGAAGATGGACAGCACCTGCGACGAGCAGGTCCCGAATTTGACCGGCTTGCCCGAGCGCGCCTGGGCGATCCGCCACAGCTTGGCGTATTCGAGCGGGTTGCGCGGGTCGTGCTCGACCTTGCCGACCACGCGCGGCCAGCGCCAGGTGGTCTCGATCTCGTTCATCAGCGTCCCCGCCGGGAACTCCAGCAGCCGATCGCGAGAGCCTTCGTACTGCAGCTCCTCGTGCTCGAGCCCCTTCCAGCGCTGGAGCGGGTAGTGGTGCCACGAGCGGCCGGCGAAGTCCTCGTCGAGGTGGTAGTCGCCGTTGGTCACGATGTCCAGCCCGGCGCGCTGCTGGTCGGCGATGACCGTGGCATGGGCGTCGAGGAATTGCTCGCGGAAGCGGACGTCGAGCAGCGCTGTGTCCAGCGGACGACCCCACAGGCCGCCGTCATACCAGCGCGGCCGCGGCCAGGAGCCAGTCACGGTCGCCGGGAGCATGAGGTCCTTGGTCGCGGTGAACATCTGTGGAGCGCCTCCTCGTCAGGATCTGCTGGGACGTCGATGCTATTCGTCGGCCGCGTTTATGGTGGCCGTGATGGAAATCATCGAATCACCTGTGACGACCGAGCTGTGCGCCCACGCCCCGGCGACCGTGGTGGCGCCGCGGTCGAGCACATGCGAGGAGTGCGGCAGCACCTTCAACTTGCGCTCATGTCTGAGGTGTGGGCACGTGGGATGTTGCGAATCGCAGGCGGGACACGCTCGTGACCACGCGCTCAGTGAGCACCATCCGGTGATGGAACAGGTCACTGGCAGTGGCAGCGGTTTTGCCTGGTGCTATGAGGAAAGCCGCTACGTTCGCTGATGTTATGTAGACATCTTGGCCCAGACTGGCCTAGATTGCTCACATGTCAGGTACTGGCGATCCTGAAAGCGGGCTGCGCATAGGGGAAGTGGCGGAGATGCTTGGCGTGTCCGTCGAAACCGTGCGGCGCTGGGAGCGCAACGGCCGGCTGACGACGGTCCGGACCGCGGGCGGCCAACGAATGGTCCGGATGTCTGAGGTGCGGCGCCTGCTCGACGAGCGCCGAGCTGCCGCTGTCGATCGGCCCATCGTGGCCCAGTCAGCGCGCAATCGGTTTGCCGGTGTGGTCACCCGGATCGAGAAGGATCGAGTCGCGGCGGTCGTCGAGGTTCATGCCGGCCCACATCGCCTGGTCAGCCTGATGACGGCCGAGGCAGTTGACGATCTGGGGCTCATGGTTGGCGACGAGGCCGTATGCGTGGTCAAGGCAACCAATGTGATGGTGGAGATTCCTCAGCGACGGGAGAAGCGGCAATAGGGCTGCGCCTGCTCGTCGGCTTGTTGCTGGGGCTCGTCGCCGCCGGCTGCT
>Ga0190265_10002601_pt1 | contig 12135 bp, 14 predicted proteins | sample Popmic124T_FD_133135 | JGI IMG/M metagenome (GOLD analysis project Ga0190265, IMG submission 133135) | Populus adjacent soil microbial communities from riparian zone of Indian Creek, Utah, USA - 124 T | ecosystem: Environmental > Terrestrial > Soil > Riparian zone | place: USA: Utah | collected... | reverse complement strand
CGGCAGAGACGACCGCGCAGACCGGGGTCGAGATGGAGGCTCTGACGGCGGCCTCGGTCGCCGCGCTGACCGTCTACGACATGGCGAAGGCGATCGACAAGGAGATGGTGATCGCCGAGGTGACGCTCGTCGAGAAGACGAAGGCGGTCGTGTGAGGGCCGCCGTGCTGACTGTCTCGGACGGCGTCGTCGCCGGGACGCGCGAGGACAAGAGCGGCGACATCCTCGCCGAGCTGCTCGCGGGTGACGGGTACGACGTCGAGCGCCGGGTCGTGCCGGACGAAGCGGGCGAGATCGCCGCCGCGATCACCGAGCTGGCGGAGGCCGCCGCGGTCGTGCTCACGACCGGCGGCACAGGCGTCGCTCCCCGCGACGTCACCCCCGAGGCGACGCGCTCCGTGATCGACCGCGAAGCCCCGGGGATCGCAGAGGCGATCCGCGCCGACTCGCTCGCGAAGACACCGCACGCGCTGCTCTCGCGCGGGGTTGCCGGGGTCCACGCTCGGACACTCGTCGTCAACCTCCCGGGCTCGCCGGGCGGCTGCCGCGACGGCTACGCGGTGCTGCAGCCCGCACTTGCACATGCACTCGGACTGCTCGCCGAGGCCGAGACGGTGCACAAGCAGACATGAGCACGACCGCCGTCTCGCTGCCGCGGCGCTTCGCATCGCTCGTGAAGCTCGAGCACACCGTCTTCGCGCTTCCGTTCGCGTACGTCGGGATGCTGCTCGCGCTCGGCGAGTCGCCCTCCGCGGCCGACTGGCTCTGGGTGACGCTGGCGATGGTCGGCGCCCGGACGCTCGCGATGGGGCTGAATCGCCTGATCGACGCCGAGGTCGACGCCCGCAATCCGCGCACTGCGAGCCGCGAGCTTCCGGCCGGGACGCTCTCGCGCGCGCAGGTGCTCGGCCTCTGCGGCGCCGCGCTCGCACTCTTCCTCGTCGCCGTCTTCCAGCTCGACCCGCTCGTACATTGGCTCTGGCCGATCCCGGTCGTCCTCTTCGTCGTCTACCCCTACTTGAAACAGGTCACCTGGCTCTGCCATCTCTGGCTGGGCGCCTCGCTCGGCCTGGCGCCGGTCGGGGCGTGGGCTGCCGTCACCGGCGAGCTGCCGTGGCAGGCGTGGACGCTCGGAGGAGCGGTGGCGCTCTGGGTCGCGGGCTTCGACCTCTTCTACTCGCTCTTCGATCTCACGCACGACCGCGAGCAGGGGCTGCACTCATGGGCGACCCGCTTCGGCGAGCCCGGCGTCTTCGCCGGCGCCCGCCTCTTTCACGTCGGGACGGTCGCATTGCTGGCTCTCGCCGGGCTTGGGCTCGACGTCGGCCTGCTCTACTGGCTCGGCGTCGCAGCGGTGGCACTGCTGCTCGCGTACGAGCATTCACTCGTGCGCCCCGGCGACCTGCGGCGACTCGATGCGGCCTTCTTCACCGTCAACGGTGTCATCAGCATCGTCTTCCTCTGCTTCGTCCTCGCCGACGTGCTCTTGTGATCCACGCGCGCGCGGTCGAGAAGCGCTACGGCCGGCGACGCGCGCTGCGGCCGCTCGACCTCCGGCTCGAGCGCGGCGGCTTTCTCGTCGTCACGGGCGCGAACGGCTCCGGCAAGACGACGCTGCTCCGTCTCGTAGCCGGTCTTGCCGCCCCCACCGGCGGCGAGCTGGACGTCGACGCCGGCCGCGGCGCGCTCGGCTACCTCGGCCACGAGCCGCTCCTCTACCGCGACCTGACCGCGCTCGAGAACCTCGACCTCTACGGCCGGCTCTACCGCGTGCCGGAGCGGCGCGAGCGGATCGGGATGATGCTCGAGCGCTACGGGCTCTGGGAGGTTCGCGCGGAGCGGGTGGCGTCGTACTCGCGCGGGATGACGCAGCGGCTCGCGCTCTGCCGCGCGCTTCTGCACGAGCCGGAGTTGCTCGTGCTCGACGAGCCCTTCACCGCGCTCGACGCCGAGGGCGCCGAGCTGCTCGACCGTCAGCTCGCCGAGCTCGCGGGGACGGCCACCGTCCTACTGACGACGCACGAGCCTGCACGCGTTGAGCCGCTCGCCACCTCGCGCCTGGCGCTCGCATGAATTACTTCGCCGACGTCGCCGCGCTTGCGCGCAAGGATCTCCGGCTCGAGCTGCGGGCGCGGGACACCCTCCCGGCGATGCTGCTCTTCGTTCTCTCGACGCTCGTCGTCTTCCATTTCGCCCTGCCCACCGGCGCGGACGAGGTGGCGGCCCAGGGCCTCCTCTGGGTCGCGCTCGTCTTCACGGCGCTGCTCGGGCTTGCCCGCGCCTGGGCGCCCGAGCGCGAGGGCGGCGCGCTCGAGGGGCTCGTGCTCGCCCCCTCCGACCGGAGCGCGATCTGGCTCGGGAAGTCCGCCGCCGTCTTCGTCTTCCTGGCGCTGATCGAGCTCGTCGCCCTGCCCGCGTTCGCGCTCTTCTTCTCGCCGCTGCAGGCCGAGGCCGTGCTCGGTGTGCTGCTCGCGAACATCGGCATCTGCGCGGTCGGGACGCTCCTCGCCGCGATGGCCGCGGCGAGCCGCACGCGGGAGCTGATCCTGCCTCTGCTCTTCCTGCCGCTCGCGATCCCGCTCGTCGTCGGCGGTGTCGGAGCGAGCGTGTCGACGGACCCCGGCCGCTACCTCATGTTTCTCGGTCTGTACGACGCGGTCTTCGCGATACTGTGCTGGGCGTCCTTTGAGTACGTCGTCTCCGAATAGCAGGGTCTCTCTCGTCTCGGTTCCGGCGCTCGCGGCGTTCTCCGCAGCGCTCGTCGGGCTGGCGATCGTGCTCGCGTTCTGGGTCGCCCCCGAGGACGCCGACCAGGGGATCTCGCAGAAGATCTTCTACTTCCACGTCCCGATCGCGCTGACCGCGTACGCCTGCTTCGGCTTCGGCGCGTGGAAGGCGCTGCGGCTGCTCTGGAAGGGCGGCGAGCGCTACGACCTCGAGAGCTACGTGGCCATTCACATGGGCACGATCTTCGGGGCGCTGACGCTCGCGACCGGCTCGATCTGGGCGAAGGCGTCGTGGGGGCACTGGTGGGTCTGGGACTCGAACCAGCTCGTGCTTTTTCTCGTCCTCTTCCTCTTCTACTCGGCGTACTTCATGCTCCGCTTCTCGATCGAGGAGGGGCCGCGGCGCGCCAACGTGTCGGCGGTCTACGCGCTCTTCGGCGTTGCGCTGATTCCGGTCAGCTTCTTCGCGATCCGGCTCGCCGAGGACTTCATCCACCCGACCACGTTCACGCGCGACGGGCCGCAGATGACGGGGACGATGTTCTTCGCCTTCTGCGTCTGCTGGCTCGCGATCACGCTCGTCGCCTACACGCTCTACCGGGTCGAGCTGCTCGGCAAGCGACTCGACGCGAACCTGCGCGAGCTCAGAGAGATACTGACCACATGAGCCAGAGCGATTACGTCGTGGCGGCCTACGGGATCGTCTTCGTGACCCTGCTCGTCTACGTCGCGATCATCGCCGCCAAGCTCTCGCGGCTCGAGCGCGACACCGCCGAGCTCGCGGAGCTGGCGCGGCAGCGTCGAGCAGATGGCTGAGTTCCTCGTCGTCCCGGCGCTGCTCGCCTACGGCGAGGCTGCGTTCGCCTACGCGGGCGAGCTGCGTGGCCCGGGGCTGGCCGGACGCCTCGCCACCTGGGGAGTCCGCCTCGGGTGGCTCGCCCAGACCGCGCTCCTCATCGGCCAGGGCGTCTCGGCCGAGGGCTTTCCCTGGGGGACGTGGGCCGGCGCGCTGAACCTGTTCGTCTGGCTCGTCGTCGGCGCGTACCTGATCTGGGGCTGCACTCCGCGCTACCGGCTGCTCGGGCTGACCGTGATGCCCGTTGCGGCCGCGCTCCTCGCGCTCGCCTGGGCGGGCGGGGGAACCGCGCTCGATGAGGGCGATCGCTCCGGCGTCGTCCTCGCCGCGCACGCGGTTCTGATGCTCGCCGGCTTCGCCGGGCTGATGCTCGCGGCGGGCATGGCCTTGCTCTACCTCTGGCAGGAGCGCCGGCTGAAGCGGCACGAGCGCAGCGTCCTCCGCGTTCGGATGCCGCCGCTGGACGCGCTCGACCGGCTCGCCGCCCGCACGGTGCTCGGCGCGCTCGTCGTGCTGACCTTGGGGATCGGCGTCGGCGCCGCCAGCTTCGAGCGCGGCGACTTCGACGCGGCGATGGTCGTCACGCTCCTGATCCTCGCCACCTACGCGACGCTGCTCGTGCTGCGCCACGAGGGCTGGCGCGGGCGCCGGGCTGCCCTCCTGAACCTGACCGGCTTTGCGCTCGTGGCGATCGTCCTCCCCCTGACCCATTTCGCAGGGTGAGGTAGGCAGAGTGAAGCTGACGCTGGCAGGTGTGTCGCACCACAAGGCGCCGATCGAGCTGCGCGAGCGTGTTGCGCTCGACCTCGAGACGTGCGGGGCCCTCGCCGAGCGGCTCGAGGGCGAGGCGGTCTTGCTCTCCACCTGCAACCGCACCGAGCTCTACCTCGTCCAGGAGGAGCATGCCGAGGAGCTCGCGGTCGCGACGCTCGCGGAGCTCGCCGGCGACCGGGGCGACGATCTGTCCGCCGCGCTCTACCGTCTCCGCGACGAGGCGGCCGCCCTGCATCTCTTCCGCGTAGCCGCCGGGCTCGATTCGCTCGTTCCGGGCGAGGGCGAGATCCTCGGGCAGGTGCGGACGGCGTTCGAGGCGGGATCGGTGGGTCCGTTCCTCGACCGGCTCTTCCGGCAGGCTCTGCACGCCGGCCGCCGCGTCCGGCTCGAGACCGCGATCAACGAGAGCCCCGCGTCGGTGCCGTCGGCGGCGGCCGCACTGGCGCAGCAGGTCTTCGACGACCTCTCCGGCCGACGGGTGCTGGTGCTCGGCGCGGGGAAGATGAGCGAGGCGACGGCCCGGAACCTCGTCTCGCGCGGGGCAGACGTCGCCGTCGTCGCGAACCGGACGCTGGCGCACGGAGAGGATCTCGCCCGGCGGCTGGGGGCGCAGGCGATCGAGCTCGCCGCGATCGGCTCCGAGCTCGAGCGTGCCGACGTGGTCGTCTCGGCAACGAGCGCCTCCGATCATGTGGTGACGCGCGACGGTGTCGCCACGGCGCTCCGCGCCCGCAAGGGACGCCCCCTGCTGCTGGTCGACCTTGCGGTGCCGCGCGACCTCGATCCGGCGATCAACGAGCTCGACGGCTGCTTCCTCTACGACGTCGACGACCTCGAGGCCGTCGTCGCCGAGACGCTTTCCGGCCGTCGGACCGAGGCGGCGCGGGCCGAGCGGCTCGTGGCCGACGAGGCCGATCGCTTCCGCGAGTGGCAGGCCTCGCTCGACGTCGTGCCGACGATCGCGTCGCTGCGCGCGCTGGCCGAGGAGATCCGGGACAGCGAGCTCGCGCGCGCGGGCGGGCGGCTCTCCGAGAGCGAGCGAAAGCACGTCGAGTCGGTGACCTCGCAGATCCTCGCAAAGCTCCTGCACCTGCCCACGATCCGCATGAAAGAGGCAGCCGCGGCAGCCGATGGGGTGGTCTATGCTGACGTCGTGAGGCATCTGTTCGGGCTCGAAGAGGAGGAGCGGCGCCGTTGAACACCCGATTTCTGACCGGCCGACCGCTACCGCTGCAGGTGCCGACCGCCTTCGTGCGGATCCGGCCGACCAGTGCGACCGGTAAACGCGGCTGCGGCGAGTCGAGGACGTTCTCATCGGCATTCGGGTCGCGTCGAAGCTGTGCTCATCCGCGTCGGCTCCCGCGGCAGTAGGCTCGCGCTCACCCAGGCGGAGCAGGCGGCCGAGAGGCTCCGTGCGCCCGGGATAGAGATCGCGCTGGTGCCGATCACAACCGCGGGCGACCGCGACCGGACGAAGCCGTTCGGTGAGATCGGCTCGCGCGGCGTCTTCGTCAAGGAGCTCGAAGAGGCGCTGCTCGAGGGCAGGATCGACGTCGCCGTCCACTCGGCCAAGGACATGACCGCGAGCGATCCGGACGGGCTTGCCGTCGGGGCGTATCCGCCGCGCGAGGACCCGCGCGACGCGCTCTGCGGGGCGAGCGAGCTGCGGGCGGGAATGCGAATCGGCACGGCGTCGGTACGCCGGCGCGCGCAGTTGCTGGCGCTCGAGCCGACGCTCTCGATCGAGCCTCTGCGCGGGAACATCGACACGCGGCTGCGCAAGCGCGGCGAGCGGGGTCTCGACGCGGTCGTCCTGGCCGCGTGCGGGCTCGACCGCCTCGGCCTTGCCGCCGAGATCGGCCACCGCTTCGAGCCGGCGGAGATGCTGCCGGAGGCGGGCCAGGGGTCATTGGCGCTGCAGGTGCGCGCGGGGGAGGAGGCGCTGGTCGCGGCGGCCGACGATCCCGAGACGAGACGCCGCGTGGAGGCAGAGCGACGCTGCGTCGCCCTCGTCGGCGGCGGCTGCCTCGCGCCGGTCGCGGCCTTCCACGACGGTGTATCGCTGACCGCCCTCGTCGCCGATGAGGACGGCGCCTGGATCGAGCGGCGCACCGGCGTCGATCCGGAGGCCCTCGCGCGCGAGCTGCTCGCCTTCGTCTCGTGAAGATCGTCGTCACTCGCCCGGAAGGGCAGGAGGAGGAGCTCGTCCGCGGCCTCGTTGCGCTTCGGCACGAGGTCGTCCGTTGCCCGCTGCTCGCGATCGAGCCGCTCGGGGACAGTCCCGTGGACGTGTCCGGTTACGGCTGGGTGATCGTCACGAGCGTCAACGGCGCGCGCGAGTTGAGGCGACGGATGACCGGGACTCCTGCGCGCGTGGCGGCGATCGGCCGGGCGACGGCCGAGGCGTTCGGCGGCGCCGACCTCGTGCCCGCGGTCTCGACGCAGGAGGGACTGCTCGCCGAACTGCCGCGGCCGGCCGGCCGCGTCCTCTTCGCCGGCGCGGAGGGAGCGCGCAGGCTTCTCGCCGACGAGCTCGAGGCCGACTTCGTGCCGCTCTACCGGACGCGCGAGCTGACGCCGGAGCGGACGCCCGAGGGCGACCTGGTCGTGCTCGCTTCCGCGTCCGCCGCGCGCGCGTTCGGCCGGCTCGGCGCCGACATCCCCGCGATCAGCATCGGGCCGCTGACGACAGAGGCGGCGCGTGAGGCAGGCGTCGAGGTGGTGCGCGAGGCCGAGACGCACGACGTCGCCGGCCTGCTCGCAGCGTTAGATGGCTGGTCGGCGATGCGCGCACTTCCGGACGGCGCCCCAGACGCGGCGCCGTGAACCACCCTCGCGCTTGTCAAGGCAGCCTGCCTTGACCGCGCGCGAGTGCGCCCACGGCTTGGTCTGGAACGCCGCCGAAAGCACGCGCACCACCGACCAACCATCTAGGCTCCGCCGCGTGTTCGTCACCTTCCTGAGCGACTTCGGCCTTCAGGACGACTTCGTCGGCACCTGCCACGGCGTGATCAAGCGGATCGCACCCGAGGCCCAGATCATCGACATCACGCACGGGATCCCGCCCCAGGAGATCCTCCAGGGCGCCCTCGTGCTGGCGAACACGATCCCGTACATGCCGGTGGGTAGCCATCTCGCCGTCGTCGATCCGGGTGTCGGCGGCGCGCGCCGGGCGCTGGCGCTGCGCGATCGCGACGGACGCTGCTATGTCGGTCCTGACAACGGCCTCCTGATTCCAGCTGCCGAGCGCGCGGGAATCGAGGCCGCGCACGAGCTCGCGAATCCGGACTACGCGCTCGAATCGATTTCGCGCACATTTCACGGCCGCGACCTGTTCGCGCCGGCGGCCGCTCACCTTGCCGCGGGGGTGGCGATCGGCGAGCTCGGCCCGCCCGTCGACCCCGACGCGCTCGTGCGCCTGGACCTGCCACAGCCGGAGCTGCGCGCAGACCGCATCAGCGCGACGATCCTCTACGTGGACGCGTTCGGGAACATCGCGCTCAACGTCACGCGCGAGCACGTCAACGAGGCAGGCATCGTCCCGGGCACGCAAGTGGAGCTCGACCTCAGCGGCGAGCGCGTCTATGCGGTCGCGGCGCGCACCTTCGCGGACGCGCGGCCGGGCGACATCATGCTCTACGAGGACAGCTATCGGAACATGTCCGTCGCGATCAGCGGCGGCAACGCGGCCGAGATGCTGCACGCGCGCGCCGGCCAGCCGATCCGGATCAACGTCGGCCGGTTGTAAGAGCCTCACCGCGTTGTAGGCTCTAAGTTGCACCGGCGCGCGCGGTCTGTAAGTCTCCGGCCCACAAGGACGTTCGCGGAGCGGTCACTCCGTCCCGGACGTCCTTTTTTTTGCGCTCACGAGTGTGGAGGCCGGCGATCCGCCCACGGGCGCGCCGCCTCGAGCTGCGAGGAGATCCGGAAGAGGAGCGCCTCGCCGAGTGGCGGTCCGACGAGCTGGACGCCGATCGGAAGGCCTTCGTCGGTCCAGTGCAACGGCAGCGACACGGCCGGCTGGCCGGTGACGTTGAACGCGGCTGTGAAGGGGTGAAGGCGGCGGCGCGGTCGAATTGCTCGCGCGGATCGTCTGGCTCCGTCTCCCAGCCGACCGCGACGGGCGCCAGCGCCAGCGTGGGCGTCAGCAGCAGGTCGTAGTCGGCCCAGAGGGACGCGATCCGGCGCGCCCGCAGCTGTAGCCGCCCGATCGCGCCCGCGTATGCGGGACTCGTGGTCGCGACCGCGCCTTCGAGATACCACTGGTTCAGCGGCGAGAGCTCGGACGGATCCGCGATCGGATAGAGCGCCGGGATCGCCTGCCAGACCGGGAGGAAGTCCTCCATCAGCCCCTCGCCACCCCAGTCGGGCACCGCCTCTTCGACCTCGTGGCCGAGCGAGGCGAGCAGCTCCGCCGCCTCGCGGGCCGCGGCGATGCAGGCAGGGTCGACCGCGCTCTCGATCGGCGCCTCCGTCGTCAGCGCGATCCGCAGGCGCCCCGGATCGACGCCGATCTCGTCGGCGTAAGGCCGCTCGGGCGGCGCTGCCGGAAACGGGTCGCCCCACTCATAGCCGGTGACGACGTCGAGATATGCGGCGGCGTCGAGCGTCGTTCGCGCCAGCGGCCCTGTGGTGCCGAGCCCGATGCCGGGCACGAACGGCGCATTCGAGACGCGGCCGCGGGAGGCCTTGATCCCGAAGAGGCCGCAGCACGAGGCGGGAATCCGGATCGAGCCGCCGCCGTCGGAGCCCTGTGCGATCCCGACGAGGCCGGCCGCCACGGCCGCGGCAGCTCCGCCGCTCGAGCCACCCGCATTCCTGGCGAGATCCCACGGCGTCCGGCAGGGGCCGTTCAGCGGCGAGTCGGTGAAGGCGGTCGTCCCGAACTCGGGCGTGTTCGTCTTGCCGAGGACGACGAAGCCGGCCGCCCGCGTTCTCGCGACGTGAGCGAGGTCGAAATCGGGCACGTTCTGCTCGAACGCCTTGCAGGAGAAGGTCGTGCGGATCCCGGCCGTCGTGTCGAGGTCCTTGAGTGCGATCGGGACGCCGTGGAACGGCGTCTCGGCGGGAGCGCCTGCCTTCTCCCGCGCGTCCGCGAGCGCGGCCTCGGCGCAGACTGTGACGAAGGCGCCGAGCTCCGGGTCGAGCCGCTCGATCCGTTCCAGGTAGAGCTCGGCGAGCTCGATCGGCGAGACCTCGCGCTCCCGGACGAGGCGAGCCTGCTCAGTCGCCGGGAGGAAGGCGAGCTCTTCCACGAGCCCAGCCTACGTGGCGGGACTTGCCGGGCCGTCCTTCGTCGGCGCGCGCGCACCGACCGCGATTCCGCCGAAGAGCGCAAACCCGTCGAGCGCCAGTGTGGGAGTGTCCGGGCTCTCGGCCGTCCCCGCGCGGACGTCGACACCTCCCGCGGCCGCGTGCACGTTGGACTCCAGGCGCCAGCCTGCAGGTACGCGGATGGCGACTCCGCCGAACAGGGCGTGCACCGAGAGGTGAGCGCCGGGGGCCAACGTCGCCTCGCGCAGGTCGACGGCGATGCCGCCGAAACATGCGAGCATCGACCCTCCCCTGAAGGCGGCCGCCCGGCTCTTCAGGTCGATACCGTCGAAGATCGCGACCAGCGCCACCTCGTCGCTCGACTCGTCGCCGCGGCTCGGGAGGGCGCGCTTGAGGACCGCTGCCGCCGCGGCGAACCCGGCGACGGCGCCGACGCTCACGAGTGCGGCTGAACGGATCGGGCGCACCGGCACCCAGCCTAGTGGACGCCCAGGGACGACGAGGGACGGGATCGAGAACCCGTCCCTCGTCGTCATGGGATCAGATCCAGTCGAACGTGTCCTGCAGGAAGGGCACGAGGAAGTAGAGGACGAACATCGCCGACGCGAGCCACATGAACGGGTGCACGTCTCGTGCGCGACCCTGGGCGGCGCGGGCGACCGTGAAGGCGAGAAAGCCCATCCCGATCCCGTCTGTGATCGAGAACGAGAACGGCATGATCATGATCGTCAGCGCTGCGCCGAGCCCGATCGCGAGATCGGTGAAGTCGATCCCGGCGAGCTTGCGGCCGTCCTGGAGCCCCTCGGCGTCCTCCTCCGCCTCGGTCAGCGCGGTCATCATCAGGAAGCCGACGAGGATCAGAGCCGGCGCCGTCGCCTGCGGCGGCACCATCCCGATGATCGGCGCGATGAACATGAACGGGAAGAAGAGCGCCCCTGCGACGACGGCCACCCACCCGGTCCTGCCGCCGACACTGACGCCGGACGCCGATTCGATGTAGGTCGTCGCCGACGAGGTCGAGGCCGCTCCGCCCGCCACCGCTGCGAGCGAGTCGACGAGCAGCGGCTTGCGGATGTCCTCCATCCGTCCGTTCTCGTCGAGGTAGCCCGCCGGCTTGCCGACCCCGACGAGCGTGCCCATCGTGTCGAAGAAGTCGGCGAGGAAGAGCGAGAAAGCCCAGACGATCGCCGAGATCAGCGCCAGCTCCGTGAACGCGTCGAAGTTGAAGTCGCCGAGCAGCGAGAGGTCGGGCGTCTCGTAGACATCGCCCGGCCACGATGCGCCGGCGGTGAAGCCGGCGTCGTTCTCGCTCGCCTCGTTGATGATCGTGGCGAGGATCGTCGTCAGGATGATCCCGATCAGCAGGTCGCCGCGGACGCCGCGGGCGCGGAGCACGATCGTGACGAACAAGCCGAAGAACGTCACCGCGATCGGCCACGTCGTCAGTCGGGCGAGGTCGACGACCGTGCCCTCGCCGCGGACGACGACGCCTGCACTCGTCAGGCCGATGAAGGCGATGAAGAGGCCGATTCCGATCGCGATCGCCTTCTTCAGGTCGAGCGGGATCGCGTCCATGATCCGCTCGCGCATCCCCGTCAGCACGAGGATCGTGACCGCGATTCCCTCGACCACGATCAGCCCCATCGCCGCCGGGAACGAGAGATCCTCTCCGGCGACGAGGCCGAAGGCGACGACCGCGTTGAGCCCGAGGCCCGGGGCGATCGCGTAGGCCTTGTTCGTATAGAGGCCCATCAGGATCGTCATCACGCCTGCGACGAGACACGTCGCGGCGAGCACCTGGTTGAACGGCAGCCCGATTTCGGACAGGCCTTCGATCCCTGCGAAGCTGAGGATCTGCGGGTTGACGAAGATGATGTACGACATGACGACGAACGTCGTCACCCCGGCCATCGTGTCCCGCCCGAGCGTCGTCCCGTTCTGGCCGAAGCGGAAGTACCGCTCGAGAAAGCCGGCGCCGCCGTCGAGGCGAGCCGCAGTGTCTGACATGACCGTCTCCTTGCCTCGCGTTTTGATCCTGCGAGGGTGACTTTGAGAGACCCGGCGGACGGATCCGCCTGTGCGTCAGGACAAAACTTAGACGGCTCTGAAGCGTAGCCGCCGCTCGAGCGGTAGCTCGCGGAACAGCCTGCGCGTCTTCTCGCTCAGGTCGCTCGAGTACGCCCAGCCGACGTACTGGCAGCGCGGGCAGCTGCCCGCTTCCTCATGACGCCGCGGCCCCGGAGTGAACGCTCTGGAGTGGCCGCAGCGAAGGCACTCGACGGTGAGCGACTCCACGTCTCTGTTGTCGGCTCAGCGGGGCGCCGACGCCGTCCCTCGTGCGAGGGACGCCAAGTAACAGACTGTTACTTGGCTCGGGACGCGGCGAGGAGCGCGTCCCAGCTCGAGAGCTTGATCCGCGGCCGTCCGTGCGGCTCGCCGGCGCTCCGCTCGGCCTCGTCGATCGCCTGCCAACCGGCATAGAGGACCGCGTCGGCGCCGCGTTCTG
>Ga0190265_10002600_pt1 | contig 12136 bp, 12 predicted proteins | sample Popmic124T_FD_133135 | JGI IMG/M metagenome (GOLD analysis project Ga0190265, IMG submission 133135) | Populus adjacent soil microbial communities from riparian zone of Indian Creek, Utah, USA - 124 T | ecosystem: Environmental > Terrestrial > Soil > Riparian zone | place: USA: Utah | collected... | reverse complement strand
GCCTACATGCGCTTCGAGCCGGAGGGGATCACCACCAACCCGGAGATCCCGTTCGCGAAGTCGATGCCCGACTACATCATGCGCTGGCTCGCCTCGCGGTTCCTCGACGCCGACGTGCACGAGGACCTCGGCATCCTCACCCCGGAGGTCCGCGCGCGGAAGGCGGGCGAGGACGTCACGAGCGGGCTCGCGGGCGGCACGAACGGCGCCGCGACGCCGGCGCCGGCGCCCCCGGCGCCGCCCGTGCAGGCCGACCAGCCGACGGCGGGCGCGCAGGGCGCCCCGCCGGCGCCCCCGGTCCAGCCAGGCGACGTCCAGCCCGCCACGGCGGCGCTGACCGACACCCCGCCGGTCCACCCGGCGCGCATGGTCGGGCTCGACCTCGGCCCGGCGTGCACGCAGTGCGGCGGCATGATGCAGCGGACGGGCTCGTGCTACACGTGCTCGAGCTGCGGCAACAACACCGGCTGCGGCTGATCCCTCGGCGCGATGGTCGTGCGCAACCTCACCATCGGCGTGCTGCTGGCAGTCGCCGCGCTCGGCGCGGCGGCCGCGGGCGCGGTCGCGAGCCCCGGCTTCAAGGTCCCGTCGGGCAACACCACGTGCGCGGTGCTGCCGGCGGACCGGGTCGGCGGCGAGGGCCCCGGCCTGTTCTGCACGTCGACCTACATCAAGAAGGGCGCGTACGACGGGCAGGGCGCGGTCGAGCTGCGCCGGACCGGGAAGGGCAAGCGCATCGGGTCCGGCAATGACCTGTCGCTCTACGTCGGCGGGTACAACCCGGACGGCTCCTCGTCGCGCCGTCCGGTGCTCGGCTACGGCGACACCTGGCAGCGCAAGGGCTTCAGCTGCACGAGCCGCCGCAGCGGCCTCACCTGCGAGCGCGGCGAGCACGGGTTCGAGCTCGCGCGCGCGCAGCGGCGCTACTTCTGATCGCGGGCTAGCTGGACGTCCCGCGCGGGACGTTCAGGCGGGTGCGTGGCGCGGGCGGTGCGGGTGCGCGGGCGTCGGAGAACGGCGGGCATTGAGGGAAGCGGGATCGAGGCCGCGGCGCTGACGTGGGGCGCTTTAGGGGTCTATCTCGCGCTTAAAGCGCCCCGCGTCCCACCGCGGTGCACGTTAGGGGCGAAGAGCGCGCCCGAGCCCGCCGCGGCCTCGATCCCGCTTCCCTCAATGCCCGCCGTCCGCGCACGCACGCGGCACCGCGGCGTTCGCGCCGTCCTCGCCCGCCCACAGGCGCCTGCCGGGAGCACCCAGCCGTCGCGCAGCTCGGAGGGCGTCTCCAGGGGTCCGGACCCGTCTCGCCGAGCGCGCTCGGCGTCAAAGAACGTGGACTCAGGCGTCCTTGCGGCCTTCGTCGTGCTCGCCGAAGCTGCCGATGTGCTCCTTGTCGGGTGAGTCGGGCAGCTGCTCCTCGCCCTCGCTGAAACGGCCGACGTGCTCCTTGTCGGGTGAGTCGGGCAGCTGCTCCTCGCCGTCGCTGTAGCGGCCGACGCGCTCCTTCTCCGCCGAGTCGGGCAGCTGCTCCTCGCCCTCGCTGAATCGTCCGTGGTGCTCCTCGCCCATGCTGTGACTCCCTTGTCGCGGTCCAGGGCGAGGCTACGCCCGTCGGGGCGCGTACGCAATGCGGCGGCGCGGGGCGGCGCGATGGACCGCGGGCGAATGCGCCGCCGGGCGCTCAGGCCGGGCCGAGGAGCCCGTCGTCGCCCTGGACCAGCCGACCGTCCTGCACCACGGTGTCGAGGATCCGATGCAGGTCACGCGTGCTGACGCCCTCGCAGGCGCCCCACCACGGGCTGCGGTGCAGCGCCTGGCCGGCCCAGGCCGCGCCCGTCCCGGCAAGCACCTCGCTGCAGGTCACCCGCGAGAGCTGGCCCGGGAAGGCCCGCACCAGCGCCACGGCCGAGCGCGCGATGGCGGGAGAGGTCAGCGGCCGGCTCCCGTTCTCGCGCGGCATCGTCGCGATGCGTCGGCGATACGCGAGCAGGTCACGCTCGCGCGGGGTGGCCGGAGCTGGGAAGTACTGCGTCATCGCACCTGACCAACGGACGACACGGCGCGAGGTTTTCGCAGCGCGGACGTTTAGCCGATCGGGTGGTGCCGGTCGCGGCGGTGCTGGGCGAGCGCATCGACGTCGCGGAACGACCGCCGGCAGTCCGGACACGCCAAGCCTGGCTCGACGAGCTCCTTGAGCGTCATCTGGTGGCGCCGGTCGAGATGGCGCACCAGCGCGGCGAGGTTGCGATGCGCGGTGCCGCAGACCGGGCACCCGGCGCCGCCCTCGACCGGGCGCAGGGCGAGCGAGAGCTGCGCCGCCGCGGCCGCGGCGGGGGCGAACGGCGCCATCGCGAGCGCGACGCCCGCCGGCCAGGCGAGCGGCTCGGCGATGTGCCCGCCGTGGTCGGCGATCGGCTCGCGTGCGAGCAGCTCGAGCGCGAGCGGCCAGAGCCAGACCGCCGCGAGCGCGGCCGTCCCGGCCAGGAACAGGGCGGCGAACGCCCGGACGAGCAGATCCGTGACGGTGAGCGACGCCGGGCGCATCGCTCGATGGTACGCCCGCCCGGCGCGCCCGGACCATCCCGAGCTGGCGCGGGCCCGTCGGCGGAGCGCGGTACCGTGCACGCCCGCTCGTGCGCTCTCCGCTCCGCCGCCCCGCTCGCGCCGTCGCACTCGCGCTGCTCGCCCTCGTCGCCACGACGGGCGCGGCCGCCGCGCAGTCGCCCCCTGCGCCGCCGCCCCCGCCCCCGCCGGTCGCGGGCACGCTGAACGGCGAAGTGCAGACGCTGCTCGACTCCACCGCCGCCCAGTGGGCCGGCATGGTGACCGCGCGCGGCGTGTTCCAGAACCCGTTCGCGGCCGACGTGGCGGTCGGGCACCACTCGTTCGTGCCGCCGTTGCTGGCCTACTCGCTGCACCGCGCCGGGCAGCGGCTCGGCAACGCGGCGATGAACACCGCCGCCGCGGCGACCTGGCCGCACGTGGTCGTCCCGGCCCGCGCCAGCTCGTTCGACATGCTCGGGGCGGCCTACGCGGTGCAGACGCTCGCGCTGACCGACGAGCGACGCGCCCAGCTCACCGCCTACATGGCCGACTACGGCATCCCGCTCACCGGCCGCCGGTGCCTGCTGCGGCCGCGCTGCTGGGGCAACCTGAAGCTCGTCGACGCGCTGGCCGTCCTCGCGATCACCGGCACCGGGGTCAGCTCGCCGAACCCCGCCGCGCGGATGGGCAACCCCGTCGCGGCGCGCGCGGCGGCGACCGAGATCGTCAACGTCCGCCTCGCCCAGGTCGCCGACCGCGGGCTGCGCGCCCGGATCGGCGGCGCGCGGGTGCGCGCCACCGTGCTGTCGGACCCGCCGGCCGACCCGCTCGCCTACCACGCGCTCACGGCGTTCATGGCGAACGAGGCGATCGCCCAGCTCGGCCCGGCGGCGGCGCCCGCGGCACGGCGCGTCCAGCGGCAGCTGCTCGACGCGCTCGCGGTGCTGATGAGCCCCGACGGCGACGTGACGTACCTCGGCCGCGGCCAGGGCCAGACGTGGGTGCCCGCGCTCGCCGCGGCCGCGCTCGCCGCCGGCGCGCGCGATGCGGTCGGGCAGCCCGGCCGCGCGGCGCGCTACCTGGCCGGCGCGCAGCGCGCCGTCCGGCGGCTCGCCGCGCTGCATGCCGGTCCGTACGGCTTCCAGGTCGTCCCCGGCGCGCTCACCCGCACGACGACCGCCGGCATCGACGGCTACGCGCACACGGTCGCCTACAACGGGCTCGCGCTGTTCGGCCTGACCCGCGCGCTCGACGCGCTGGCGGCGATCCCGCCCGCCACGCCGATCGGCGCGCTCCCGGCCGACCAGCGGCTCCAGGTGCGCGACGAGCACGCCAGCGGCCTCGGGATCGTCGCGAGCAAGCGGATCTGGCTCGCCGTCCACAAGACGCCGACCGACGCCAACGACCTGCGCCACGACTTCGGCGCCCTTGCGCTCAAGCGCCGCACGGCGGCCGGCTGGGTCGACCTGCTGGCGCCGCGCCCGCTCACGCTCACGACGACCGACAGCGGCGGCCCGGCGCTGATGCGCCGCGGGAGGGCGGTCACGCCGACCGGCTTCGGCATCCACCTCGGCCGCTCGACCGTGACCGTGAACGGCGCCTATCGCGTGCGCAAGCGCGTGAAGACGAAGCGCGGCCACCGGCTCGCCAAGCGGATCATCCGGCGCGTGCGCTTCGACTGGCACCTCACGCGCCGCGGGGCGCGGCTCACCGTCCGCGGCGCCGAGGGCGGCGACCGCTTCCGCATGCTCGCCTGGACGCCCACCGGGACCGGCAGCGCCGGGAAGCGCTCGCTGGTCGCCGCCGGCGCGCGCTGGCGCTTCGACCGGCGGATCAAGGTGCGCCGCCTACCCGGCTACCATTCCGGTCCGATCGAGGCGCTCGACGCCCTCGAGGTGCGGTTCTCCGCGCCGGGGTCCGGTCGCTTCACGGTGACGATCGGAAGCTGAGTCGGCTTCCGGACGTCCTGGGCAGCAGGAACTCCCACCGCCCAGCCGTGTTGCCGATCCCAGAACCGTGACCTTACTCCGCCGCCTCGTCCCGCTCCTCCTGCTGCTCGCCTGCCTCGCCGCGCCGGCCGGGGCGCACGCGTTCTCGGTCGGGATCAGCGACCAGAAGACCGGGATGTGGCAGGACCCGCGGTTCCAGCAGCTCGGGATCCGCCAGGTCCGGCTGCTCGTCTACTACGACCTCGTCCTCAAGCGCGACTTCAGCCGCTACGACCAGTGGATGAACACCGCACGGTCGCGCGGCGCCGACGTGCTGCTGACGATCAACCAGCACTCGTCGGGCTCGCAGACCCGCCTCCCGACGGTCGCGCAGTACCGGCGCGTGGTACGGATCCTGCGCAAGCGCTACCCGTGGGTCCGGACGATGGCCGCCTGGAACGAGGCGAACCACAAGACGCAGCCGCTGTTCCGGCGCCCGCGCAAGGCGGCGCAGTTCTACAACGTGATGCGCGCCGAGTGCCGCGGCTGCCAGATCGTCGCCGCCGACGTGCTCGACGCGAGCAACATGCTGCCGTGGATCGCGACGTTCAAGCGCCACGCGCGCCGCCCGCGCCTGTGGGGCCTGCACAGCTACGGCGACGCGAACCGCCCCAAGCCGCTCGCCGCGACGGCGACCCGGGCGCTGCTGCGGGCCGTCAAGGGCGACCTGTGGCTGACCGAGACCGGCGGCATCGTCCGCTTCTCCACCCGCTACCGCGGCGGCAAGGCGGGCGAGGCGCGCGCCGCGCGCGCCGTCAGGCGGACGTTCTCCGTCGCCCGCATGAGCAGCCGCGTCAAGCGCGTCTACCTGTACCACTGGGACGCCGACCGCCGCTTCGTCACCTGGGACTCGGCGTTCGTCGCCGCCAGCGGCCGCGCGCGCCCCGCGCTCGACGTGCTGCGCCGCGAGCTCAACCGCCAGCGCCGCCGCGCGGCGAAGCCGCGGGTGCCGACGCTGACGAAGTTCCCGCGGTCCAGGCTCCCGCTCGCCTAGGAGTCTGTCGAAGAGCAGGCGCCGCGACGTCTTCGACAGGCTCCTTGAGACGCGAACGGCCCGCGCGGGGGCGGGCCGTCCAGGTCCTGCGAGTCGTTCCGGTCGGGCTAGATCGCCTGCACGTTCGCCGCGCTCGGGCCCTTGGGGCCCTCCTCGGCGTCGTAGGAGACCTTGGCGCCCTCGGCGAGCGTCTTGAAGCCGCTGCCGGCGATGTTCGTGTGGTGGACGAAGAGGTCCTTGCCCTGGTCGTCAGGGGTGATGAAGCCGAAGCCCTTCTCGTCGCTGAACCACTTCACGGTTCCGGTTGCCATCGGTGATGCTCCTCCATGGGTTCTGCGTGCTGCGAATCGCTGGAGGTGCTGGGCAACAACTGCGGACGCTGGCACTGCTTGAGCCGGGACCTTCGCCCGGCGTGGACACGCAGATGATATCGCGTGCGCGCTCAGCCGTCGTCGTCGCGATGCACCGTTTGCGGGGCGAACGCGGGCAGGCAGATCGCGACGTAGGAGGCGCCGCCGTCCTCGGGCGAGGAGTAGCGGACCCACTCGCCGCCGCGGACCAGGATCGCCTGGCCGCCGCGCACGTCGAGCGCTCCGCCCTCGTGCTCGACGTGCAGGCAGCCCTCGAGCACGAGCGTCCACTCGTCGAACTCGGGCCGCTGCCCCGGCTCCACCCAGCCGGCCGGGGACGTCATCCGCGCGAGGCTGAGCCGCGACTCGCCGGTGTTGACCCGGCCGACGAACTCCTCGATCAGCTTGGGCTTGGTCCCCGCCGCCTCGATGGTCGACGGGCGTTCGATCAGCTCTGGCATCAGGCGGGCGAGTCTACGCGCCGGCGCCGCGCGAGCACGACGCCGACGGCGAGCCCGTAGGCGACGTGGTCGGCCCACTGACGCCCCTGCGGCAGCGCGCGGACCGCCGGCAGCCGCCGGCCGATCAGCCCGAGGTCGAGCGCGGCGATCGCCAGGCCGCCCAGCACGCCGCCGACCACCTCACGCCCGCGCGGCAGCGCGCGCTCGAGCACGACCGCCCAGCCGAGCGAAAGCGCGAGGTGGACCGGCACCGCGGCCGCGAGCAGCGGCAGCGTGCGCCGCTCGCGCGGCAGCAGCAGGGCGCCGGCGCCGCGCGCGCCCATCAGCACGTCCTCGCCCCGCGCGAGCGTGATCAGCGTCGAGGGCGCACCGCTCACGGCCGCCGCGACGAGCCCGGCCTCGATGGCATGCCGCACGCCGCTCAGGGTACGCGCTAGAACGGGACCCATGCCCGACGACCAGCCCGACCTCGAACACGTCCGCGACGCGCTCCGCGAGCACGACGCCCAGCCCGAGCCGCGCATGAGCCACGGGCCGACCGACCTGGAGGACGGCGTCACCGTGATCGCGCTCGACCGCGACGGCGAGGAGCGCTTCCAGCCGCTGCGCCGCAGCCTCGGCGTGAGCTCGTTCGGCATGAACCTGGTCCGCCTGCGCCCCCGCCAGCGCGGCCGGATCCATCGCCACGAGCGCCAGGAGGAGGTCTACCTCGTGCTCGAGGGCACGCTCACGCTCGAGCTCGAGGGCGAGGCGAGCGAGCTCGTCGCCGGCCAGCTCGCGCGCGTCGCGCCCGGCATCCGCCGGCGGCTCGCCAACCGCGGCGACGCGCTGCTCCTCGTGCTCGCGCTCGGCGGCGCCGGCGCGCACGAGGGCCGCGACGGCCGCGCGTTCACCGACTGGGACGACCACGAGGGCGGCGCGCCGCAGGAGATCCCGCTCCCGCCCGACCTGCCCGAGCCATGATCTCCGTCCGCTACCTGCTCCCGCTCGGGATCTTCCTTCTCGGCTGCGCCCTTCTGATCATCGACGGCGGCGGCAAGACCGGCTGGGAGGGGTTCTTCATGGGCACCGGCGCGGCGCTCGCCGTGCTGCTGCTCAACGGGCTGTTCCGGCTCGGCGCGCACGGCGACCGCGAGCGCGACGCCGAGGAGGCCGCGCGCGACCACTTCTCGCGCACCGGCCGCTGGCCGGACGAGGACGGCTAGGTCCCCGACCGCACGAGCGGCGATTCGGTGTCGCCGAGCGGTGCCGCGGCGACCACGTCCGGCGCCACCGCATCGGCACGGCCCGTCGCGACCCACGCCCACAGGAGCGCGATCCACGTGACGACCGCGAGCACGACGTGGATCCAGACCATCCCGGCAGGCAGCTCCATCGCGTACTGCGCGGCGCCCACGACGCCCTGGCACGCGAGCAGCACGCAGACCGCCGTCATGGCGTTCTGGGCCGTCGCGTTCGCCTTGCGCGCGCGCAGCAGGAACCAGCAGCCGACCGACCCGAGCCCGAGGACCGTGGCGAGGATCCCGTGCTGGTGGATCGCCCAGTCGAGCGTCTCGGAGCCCTTCCAGTCCAGGCGCGGGACGATGTCGCCGGTGCCCTCGCCGCCCGCGTGCGGCCCCGCCGCCGTGGCGACCGTGCCCGCCCCGAGCGTCACCGCCCCGAGCAGGACGAGCACCCGCACGGCCCACAGGCTGATGCGGTCGCGCGTCCGCTCGACCGTGGCGCGCTCGTGCGCCGCGCGCCAGACGAGCACGACGCAGGCCACCAGCAGGAGCATCGACAGCAGGAAGTGGCCGATCACCCAGCCCGGCTTGAGCCCGTACCAGACGGTCATGCCGCCGAGCACGGCCTGCGCGAGCACACCGAGCGGGAGCAGCAGCGAGATCAGCGCGAGATCGCGCCGGAACGGGCGCCGGCGCCACGCGAGCAGTGCCGCGGCGATGCACGGCAGGCCGACCACGCCGGTCAGGAGCCGGTTGCCGAACTCGATCGCCGAGTGGGTCGAGAGCTCGGGCGTGAAGCTCGTGCCCTGGCAGCGCGGCCAGTCGGGGCACCCGAGCCCGGACCCGGTGAGCCGCACGGCCGCGCCGGTGAAGACGATCAGCGTGCAGACGACCAGCGCGGAGAGCGCGACCCAGAGGTACGCGCGCGGCGTGACCGTGAAGCCGGTGATGCGGCGCATGCGGCGTCCATTGTGGCGAACACGCCGAACAGCACGTCTCTAGTCTCTGGGCCTCCGTGGACGTCTGCACCGTGATCACCCGCAACCGCCTCGCCGACGCGCGCGTGCTGACCGCGTCGTTCCTCGAGCACCATGCGGGCGCACATGCCTTCGTGCTGTGCATCGACGACGCCGGCCTCGACGCGGCGGACGAGCCGTTCACGCTGGTGCGCCTCGCCGATCTCGACCTCCCGGAGCGCGACGAACTGCTGTTGCGCTACGAGCCGTTCGAGCTCGCGAACGCGCTCAAGCCGGCGATCGTCTCCCATGTCCTCGCGACCCGCGGTCCGGTCGTCTACCTGGACACCGACGCCGCCGTGTACGCCCCGCTGGATCCGGTCGCGGCGGCGCTGCGCGACCACGAGGTCGTCCTCGTGCCGCACATCACGGCGCCGCTGCCCGCCGACGGGCGGGAGCCGACGGAGCGCGCGTTCCTCGTCGGCGGCGCCTACAACGGGGGCTGCATCGGGTTCGCGCCCGGTCCCGTCGCGGACCGCATGCTGGCCTGGTGGCGTGACCACCTGCGGACCGAATCCCGCGTCGTGCCCGCCGACGGGCTGATGGTCGATCAGGCGTGGCTGACCCTCGTCCCCCCGCTCTTCCCCGCCGCGGGCATCGTCGACGACGCCGGCGTCGACGTCGCGTACTGGAACCTGCCCGCGCGACCGCTCACCCACGACGACGACGGCTGGTCAGCCGGCGGGCAGCCGCTGCGCTTGTTCCACTTCAGCGGCTTCGACCCGCGCACGCCGCGCCGCCTCAGCGCATACGACGCCCGCTACGACCGGCTCGCCGACACCGATCCGCTCGCCGAGCTGTGCGAGGGGTACGCACGCGACCTCGATGCGGCGGGCTTTGCCGCGTCGCGCGCGACGGCGTACGGGTACGCGCGCACCCCGAGCGGGCTGAAGCTCACGCCCGCGCTCCGCGCCCTGTTGGACGACGAGGGCGCGCCCCGCGACTGGTTCAGCGCTGCCGGCGAAGCCGAGGCGCTCGCGTGGTGGAACGGGCCGGCCGAACGCGGCGGCGAGTTCGGCGTCAGCCGCTTCCTCGCCAGGCTCCACGCAAGCCGGAGCGACCTCCAGAAGGCGTTCCCGGACCTCGACACGCACGACGGCTGGCGCCTGCGGGAGTGGGCCCTCACGCGAGGTCGCGCCCAGGTGCCGGACCTGCTGTTCCCGATCAGCGGCGACGCGATCGCGCCCCCGGCCGAGCGGGCGCCCGGACTGCACGAGCATGCCCCGGGCACCGGCCTGCCGGTGACGCGTCGCGAGGTCGTCGTCTGCATCCCGGTCTACGGTGCCGCAGATCTCTTCGCCCGCTGCATCCGCAGCGTGCTCGCGCATACGCCGCGCGAGGTCGTGGTGCTCGTGGCCGATGACGCGAGTCCGGACCCCGGCATCCGCGCGCTGCTCGAGGAGCTCGACGGGGACGGTCTGCTCGAGCATCACGTCCGGTACCTCCGCCAACCGGAGAACCTGGGCTTCGTCGCCAACGTGAACGCCGCGTTCGCCGCCGCTGCGCCGGCGGACGTGGCCGTGCTCAACAGCGACTGCGTGGTGGCGGCGGACTGGCTGACCGAACTCCGCGCCGCCGCGTACACGGACACGAACGTGGCGACGGCGACCGCGCTGGCCAACCACGCCACGATCCTGTCGGTCCCGTACCGGAACCAGCCGATCTCCGACCTCCCGCAGCACCTCGACTTCGACCGCGCGGCCGCCGCCGTGCGAATGCAGTCGCACCGCGCCTATCCGCGGATCCCGACCGCCGTCGGGCATTGCGTGTGGGTCCGGCGCGACGCGCTGGACCTCGTCGGCGAGTTCGACCTCGCGTTCTCGCCCGGGTACGGCGAGGAGGTCGACTTCTCGCAGCGCTGCCTGCTCCAGGGTCTCGTGCATGTCGCGGCCGACGCCACGCTCGTGCTCCACCGGCAGGGCGGGACGTTCGGGAGCGACGGCGCGCCCAACCCCGTGCAGGCCGAGCACGAGCGGATCCTGCAGCAGCGCTACCCGTACTACGACCGCTTCCAGCGGCTCGCCGGGACCGACGAGACGGGACCGCTGTCGCGTGCCCTGACCGCCGCGCGGCAGGCGATCACCGCCAGGACCGTGACGATCGACGCCCGCATCCTCGGACCGGTGATCACCGGCACGCAGGTGCACGCGCTCGAGCTGATCGGTGCACTCTCGCGCACCGGGGCGCTCCAGATCCGCGCGATCGTCCCGCCCGACCTCGGCGCGTACGCCCGCACCGCGCTCGAGGCGCTCGACGGCGTCGCGCTCTTCCCGGCCGACCAGGTGGGACCCGGCATGGAGCGGACGGGCATCGCCCACCGTCCCTTCCAGGTCTCCAGCGCGCCCGACCTGGAGCTGCTGCGGATGGCCGGGGAGCGCATCGTGCTCACGCACCAGGATCTGATCGCGTACCGCAACCCCGGGTACCACGCCGGCTACCCGGCGTTCGAGCGCCATCGCCGGATCACGCGCCTGGCGCTCGCCGTCGCCGACCGCGTCGTGTTCTTCTCCGAGCACGGCGCCCGCGATGCGCTCGCCGACCAGCTCGTCGATCGCGCGCGGACCGCCGTCGTCCACATCGGCGTGGACCACCAGCTGCTCGGCGGGAGCACGGCTCCGGCCCGGCCGCCCGGCTCGGGGTCGCTCGACGGCGAGCCGTTCCTGCTCTGCCTCGGCACGGATTTCCGCCACAAGAACCGGCTGTTCGCCCTCCGGGTGCTCGAGTCGCTGCGCAAGCGCCACGGATGGCCGGGGCGGCTCGTGCTCGCGGGACCGCGCATCGCGGACGGCTCGTCCGCCGGCGACGAGGCCGCCTACCTGGCCAAGCGGCCGGAGCTCGCGGACGCGGTCGTGTCGCTGCCGGCGATCAGCGAAGCGGAGAAGGCCTGGCTGTTCGCGAACGCCGCCGGCGTGCTCTACCCGACCCTGTACGAAGGGTTCGGGCTGCTCCCGTTCGAGGCGGCCGACGCGGGGCTGCCGTGCTTCTTCGCGCCGGTGGCCTCGCTCGCCGAGGTGCTGCCCCGGACGGCGGCGACGCTCGTCCCGTGGGACGCGAACGCATCCGCCGAGCGCATCGCCGCGGTGCTCGCCTCCGCCGACGAGCGCGGGAAGCTCGTCGGGGCGATCGCCGACCGCGCGCGGCTCTTCACGTGGGACCGCACCGCCGCGGAGCTGCTCGACGTCTATCGCGCGGCGGTCGACGCGCCGTACCGCGAAGGCGCCGCGCTCGTCGCCGACACCCTCCTCGTCGAGGCGGAGCGTGCCGAGCTCGAACGCAAGTACAACGAGCTCTGGAGCGCGCTGAGCGATGACGCGCATGCGCTGCTCGGTCCGGACGGCGAGCTGAGCCGCGACGATCAGCACGCGCTGCGCGGGCTGCTCCGGCGCCCGTACCTCCGCGCACCGTTCATCGCCGCGCTGCGTGCGGGGACGGCGCGGCGCCGCAGGCCGTCCGAGGAGGAGCCCGGCGACGCGGCCGAGCAGTTCGCGCTCCACTTCGGCCACGCGAACCGCGAGCACATGGCGGAACAGCTCCGCGGCTCGGTCAGCGACGACGAGCGCCCG
>Ga0190265_10002599_pt1 | contig 12136 bp, 9 predicted proteins | sample Popmic124T_FD_133135 | JGI IMG/M metagenome (GOLD analysis project Ga0190265, IMG submission 133135) | Populus adjacent soil microbial communities from riparian zone of Indian Creek, Utah, USA - 124 T | ecosystem: Environmental > Terrestrial > Soil > Riparian zone | place: USA: Utah | collected... | reverse complement strand
TTCGGCATCGTGAAGGTTCGCAGCGCGCTCAGCCAGATCCAGACCGGCGCGGTCAAGGGAACCTACTCGTACATGGCGCCGGAGCAGCTGCAGGGCGAGGCGGTCGACTGCACGGCCGACATCTTCTCGCTCGGCACGATCACGTGGGAGGCGGTGGTGGGGCGGCGGCTGTTCAAGCGCAGCAGCGATCTGCTGACGTGGCGCGCCATCGTCGAGGAGCCGATCCCGCGGCCCACCAAGTTTCGCCCCGACCTGCCGCCCGAGCTGGACGAGGTCATCACGCGCGCGCTGCGGCGGCCGGCGTCCGAGCGCTTCCAGACCGCGCGCGAGTTCTCCGCCGCGCTGGAGCAGTCGATCCGGCCGCTCGGCGCGCCGCTGACGACGCTCGCGATCGCCGAGGAGATGGAGAAGGCGTTCCCCACCGAGCTCGGCCGGCAGCGCGAGCGGGTGTTCGCCGCGCACCGGCGGCAAGAGGCGGGCGAGGAGCCGGTACCGAGCGCCGAGCAGCCGGCGGAAGCGGCCAGCGGGCCGATCGACGACTGGTTCGGGCGCGGGAACGACACGCGCGTGGCCGAGCCGGGCTACGCCGAGCTGGTCGCCAAGATGGTGCAGTCGCGCTCGCAGCAGATCGGGGTGCCGGTCGAGCCGCTGGCCGACGTCTCGAGCGAGGAGCTGGAGCTCAGCGAGGACGCGCTGGCCGCGGAACCCACCCTCCGGGCGCTGGTGCGGCCGACGGCGCCCGGACAGGTGTCGCTGCCCAGGCCGTCGCAGCTCCCCGCGCTGCCGCCGCCTCCATCTTATGTGGAGGACGGATACGCGGCGCAGGCCCCGGCCGCGCGCCCGATCGACCACGACGACAGCCTGCACGGCGAGACGATCGACGAGGACGAGCCGGTGATCCGGCCGCGCCGGCGCTGGCCGGTGGCGGTGGCGCTCCTGTTCTCGGCCGCGGTCGGCGCCGGGCTGGTGTTCATTCTCAAGCCGGGTCCGGCCCGGCAGGATCCGGTGGTCGATCCGGTGGTCGCGTCACCGCCGGAATCGGCAGCCTCGGTGGTCGCGGCGCCGCGCGCGGCGGTGACCCCGCCGGCCGCGGCGGTGACTCCTCCTGCGGATCCGGCCCCGAGCGCGCCGGCCCCGAGCGCCGCGCCGAGCGCGCCGGCGGAGCCGCCCGGTTCGAGCAAGGAGCCAGCGGCCAGCGGAGCCGCGGCGCCGGCCCCCGAACCGGATCGCGAGAAGGAGCTCGCGCGCGAGGCGGAGCGAGAGCGCAAGGAGCGAGCGCGCGAGGCCAAGCGAGAGCGCAAGGCGGAGAAGGCGGCGGAGAAGGCAGCCGAGCGCGAGCGGGCCCAGAAGCGCGACAAGCAGCGCGACGCGAGCAAGCGCGAGCGCCTGGCGCTGGCGGCGTCCAGCTCCAAGCAGGGTGGCTTCCTGACCATCAACGCGGAGCCGTACGCGACGCTGTACGTGGACGGCAAGAAGCACGGCTACACGCCGGTGGTTCGGCTGGGGCTCCCGCCCGGCGCGCACAAGCTCCGGCTGGTCTCCTCGAGCGGACAGCCGGACAAGAAGATGCGCGTGAAGATCGTGGCCGGGCAGGAGCTTCGCAAGTTCGTCAAATGGTGATGCGGCGGAGACCGACGCCATCCCGGGCGGCCGCGTGCGCCTTGGTGGTGATGCTCGCGTGGGGCGGTCGCGCCGCCGCGCAGGGCGAGGATCCCGGCGGGCTCGAGAAGGCCAGGACCGAGCTGGGCGAGCTGCGCTACGAGGACGCGCTGTCTACACTGAACAAGGCGCTCCAGGCCGGGACCAGCGGACCGGCCGCGACCGCGCAGATCTACCTTCTCATGGGCGAGGTGCGCGCCAGCCTGGGCCAGCGCGACGAGGCGGAGAAGGCGTTCCAGCGCGCGCTCGCGATCGATCCGGAGATCGACCTGCGCAAGGGCGTGTCCCCCAAGATCAGCCGGCCGTTCCGCAAGGCGCGCAGGACGCGGCGCGACGCGCGGCCGCTCGGCATCGCGCACCGGGTGATCAAGCAGGATCCGCCGAGCATCGCGGTGCTGGTGCAGTCGGATTCGCTCGGCATGGTGACCGGCGCGCGCATCGTCTACTGGACCGAGGGAGACACGTCGCGCTCGGTGGCCGGCGCCGGCAAGGATCGCATCGACCTGGTGCTGCCGCGCGGCGCCTCGCGCTTCACCGCGGCCGGCATCGACGAGCACGGCAACCGGCTGGTCGAGCTGGGCTCCGAGAGCAAGCCGCTGTCGCTCGACATCGACTCGGGCGGTCTGCGGCCGGCGGCAGGCGCTGCCTCCGCCGAGGTCGCGGCCTCGCCCGCGACGCCGTCAGCGCCGCTCATCGAGGACGAGACGATCGAGGCCGAGAGCGGGACGCCGATCTACGCCAGCTGGATCCTGTGGGGCGGCGTCGCGCTCGGCATCGGCGCGGCCGGCACCTGGGCCGGGCTGAGCGCCCGCTCCGCTCTCGACGATCTCGACGAGATCAAGGAGAGCGAGTACGAGTACGAGTACAGCCAGGCGATCAAGGTGGCCGACAGGGCCGAGCAGCGCTCCCTCATCGCCAACATCTGCTTCGGCGCCGCCGGCGCCGCCGCCATCGCCTCCACCGTCCTCTTCATCCGCAGCCGCGGCGACAGCACCGAGGAGCGCGCCGCCGTGGCCCCGCTCCTGGGCCACGACCAGCTAGGCGTGGCCGCCTGGCTCCGCTTCTGACGCCCCGGACGCCGTCGACGCGTCTCGGGGGCTCCTGACGCGCGGCGCGATCAGCTCGCGGCGACAGCGAGGCCGAGGTCGCGGCGCAGGGCCAGGTGCTCCTCGGATACCGAGTGGACCAGGAGGTCGGCCACGCGCTCCTCGCGCGGGCGGCGGCGCGAGAAGACCGGCTCGCGGTGCAGGTCGGCCGCCGCCACGTCGAGCGCGCCGCTCAGCAGGAGCGCGGCCCGGCGCGCTGTCGAGTCGAGACCGCGGCAGAAGCGGCCCACGTCCACCTGCCCGCCCCGCTCGCGCAGGCGCCGCACCGCGCCGCGAAGCTCGGCCAGCCAGGTGCCGCCGGCGTTGCGCTGGATGGCCGCGGTCAGGCGCGCCACCTCCTCGACCGCCGCACCGTCGCTGGGACCGCCGCCGACCGCGCAGGCGGCCGCGAACGCCGCCGCCACCAGGTTGGACGGGCCCAGCAGCAGGCGCAGGTACGCCTGCGGCCGCAGGTAGCTCAGCACCCGCACCATCGTGTGCACCATCTGCGGGCTCGTGCGCCGCTGGTACATGCGGCAGCCGATGACGAGCGCCGGGGCCAGGCTGGAGCCGTGGCGCAGGTTGGCCAGCACCGCGTCCGCCTCGACGCCGGGGGCCACGAACAGCTCCGGCTCGTCCAGCCCGAGCGCGGCGCACGACCCGCGGTACAGGTGGCGGACGTGGTCGAGCGCGGCCGACGAATCGTCGCGCAGCCGCAGCCGCCGCGCCGTGGTCGCCTGCGAGAGCCCCACCCGCTCGGCCGACATGGCCAGCACCGCCGCGATCAGCGGATCCTCGTCCGGGTGGCGCAGCCGGCGCCAGTCGGCCGCGCTCATCCCGCGCGCCGGCCAGGTCACCCCGTCCTGCCGGTGCCGGCGGTAGAACTCGTCCTCCTGCCGGTCGGCCCGGTCGAGAAACACCAGCGCGCGGCAGGCGACGAAGGTGCCGTCCCGGTTCTTGCACTTGACGAACAGGCTGCGCAGCGCCGAGTAGTGCTCCGGGCTCAACGGCTCGGCCGCCAGGAGCCGCCGCCGCCGCTCGATCAGCTTGTCGAGCTCGTCCGGGCCTGCCCCCTGATAGAGATCGATCAGGATCCGGTGGTGGGTGAGGCGATCCTTCTGCAGCGCCGACGCCACCTCGAACGACTTGATGGCCGACGCGCGCTCGCCCAGGTGCTCGCGGTAGATGCGGCCCAGCTCCGACCACAGCTGCGGCAGCTCGGGCGCGTCCTGGCCCAGCCGCTTGATCATCGCGCGGTAGGCCCGCTCGAGCGCCTTCCACTCGCCGCGCGCCGACAGCAGCGCCTCGATGTCCGCGAACGCGCGCAGGCAGCCGGCGCGCGCCGCCGGCGGCGGCTGCACCACCGGGCCGAAGTAGCAGTCGAGCGCGCGCTCGAGGTACTGGACCGCCTGCTCGACCGACAGCTTCTCGGCCAGCCCGCCGGCCAGGTGGTAGTAGCGACCGCGCCGCAGCGCGCTCCCCTCCTGCTCGGCCAGCTGGGTCAGCGCCTCGAGCGCGTCGCGCCAGTGCCCGGCCGCCTGGCAGTGCTCGACCAGCGGCAGGAGCAGGCGCCGCTGGCCCGGCGCCAGCGCCAGCGCCTCGCGGGTCAGCGCCACCGCCGCCGCCGGATCGCCGAAGAAGCGCGACGCCAGCCCGGCCAGCTCGACCAGCACATCCACCCGCCGCCGCCGGCTCGCATGCGGCAGCGCCGCGCGCAGCAGCCGCTCGACGGCGCGCATGTCGCCGCCGGCGCGGTGGCCGCGGCAGGCCGCCTCGAGCGCGCGCCGGTGGCCGGGGTGCACGTCGAGCGCGCTCTCGTACAGGGTCAGCGCCGCCTCCGGCTGGCCGCCCTCCTCGCGCGTCTCGCCCATGCGATAGAGCGTCTCGGCCAGCTCGGGCGGCGCGCGGTCCAGGCTGCGCTGCACCAGCAGCGCCGCGCTGTAGAGCTCGTGCGCCTCGTCCCAGCGCTCGAGCTCGGCGGCGGCCATCGCCTGCTCCGACAGCGCCGGCAGGTGCACCTGGTCGATCGCGAGCGCCTCGCCGTAGAGGCGGCGCGCCTTCTCGAACTTGCCCAGCTCCAGGGTGGCGCGGCCGGCGCGATAGAAGAGCTCGACCGGCGGCAGGTATGCGCTCGCCGACGGGCCGGCCCTGAGCAGGCGGTCGAGCAGCGGCTCGAGCTCGTGCCAGCGCCGGTCGCGCCAGCAGCGATCAGCCAGCGCCGCGGTGGCGCGGTCCTGCTCGGCCAGCTCCACCGGCTGCCCGGCCGCGAAGCCGAGGTGGTCGCTGCCCAGCGACGGAGACAGGCGCAGCGCCTCGCGCAGGTGCCAGGCCGCGCCCTCCTCGTCACCCTCGGCTCCGAGCAGCCCGGCGATGGCGCGATGCCGGCCGGCGCGGTCGAACATGTCGACGGCGCGCTCGAGAGAGCGCAGCAGCACCCGCTTCTCGCGCCCGACATCGCCGGTGCGGCGAGCCAGGAACCCGATCGCGTCGAGCACCTCGATGGCGCCGGCCTCGCGCTCGATGCGCTCGAGCAGCGCGCTCGCCCGCTCGCCGACCTCGCTCACCTGGTGAATCGCCTCGACCGCGCCGGCCGGATCGCGCCGCACCGACGCGTCGAGCAGCGCTGCGCGCAGCCACAGCTCGGCGGCCACGTGAGGCGCCCCGAGCTGGCACTCGAGCGCAGTGCCGGCGTAGAGCGAGCGCACCTCGGCCGCCGCCTCGGCCGACGAAGTCGCGGTCGCGTCCAGCTCGTCGGCCACCTCGCCGCTGTCCGGGCACATGCCGAAGGCGCGGCGCAGGAGCGCGCGCGCCGCGTCCGCGTCGCCCAGCCGCGTCCGCCACACCACCGCCGCGCGGCACAGGGTCTGCGCGCGCTCGGCCGGGTCGACCATCGCCTCGGCGCGGGACGTGTAGAGCCGCACCACCTGCACCCAGTCGCCGCGCGCGGAGTGGATCTCCTCGAGCCGGGCCGAGGCCAGCTCGGCGCGGGCATCGAAGCCGACGTGCGCCTGCTCGTCGGATGTGACCGGCGCCGCACTGGCGGAGCTCGGCTTCTGGCCGTGGCCGACCGCGTTGACCGCTGGATTGGTGGTCATGGGTAATCCCGAATCCCACCTCTCCTACAATGCGCGTACCAGCGCAGGCAGGGTCCTTCAGCCTGGGAAAACAGTTACTTGGCTGCTGACAAGCCGGGCCTGTTGTCCCCGCGCCTGGCGCCCCAACTGGCCAGTCGTGCGCTCCAGCACCTCAATCTTCACACCCTAAACTGGCGTAACCCGTCTTGAATGTGTCGTACCGCCGTGCGATGACCGCTCGACTTATGGAGCGTCGCCACGCCTTCGCGCGCGCGCTCGGCGCCCTCACCCTGGCTGGAGCGGCAGCGCTCGCCGGCTGTGGTGAGGATGACCGACCCGCATCCTGGTCCTATATCCACGCCGCCATCATCGCGCCCAGCTGCGCCACATCCAGCTGCCACACGCAGGAGAACGAGCTGGCCGGGGTCCAGCTCCACTCCGCTGATGACGCGTACAGCATCCTGGTCGGTCGGGTCTGCGACCCGAACAGCCCGCCCGGCCAGGAGGTCCGCAACTTCGTCGCGCCCGGCCAGCCGGAGCGATCGCACCTCATGTACCTGCTCATCGGAGAGGAGGCGAAGCGGCAGATGCCGCCCGACCGGCCGCTGCCGGAGGGTGACATCGCTCTCATCGAGCGCTGGATCCTGGAAGGTGCCCAGTGCAACTGACATCACGACTCCTCGGCGCGGCCGCCGCGCTGGTCCTGGCGCTCCTCCTCGCCCCCGGCGCGGCCGACGCCTATCCGCAGTTCCAGCTCGCCACGGGCAACGCCCGCTGCAGCCTGTGCCACATCTCTCCCGCCGGCGGCGGCCTGCTCAACGAGTACGGCCGCAGCGAGTCGGGCGACACCATCAGCCAGTTCGGCGGCAACGGCGCCTTCCTGTACGGCGTCTACGAGGAGCCGTCCTGGCTCAAGCTCGGCGTCGATCTGCGCGTGGCGGGCCTGGCCAAGCAGCAGACCGACGACCCGGAGTACTACGCCTTCCCGATGCAGGGGGACACCTACCTCTACCTGCGCGGCGGCGACTTCTCGCTCTACGCCGTGGGCGGGCCGCGCGCGCAGGTGCGCGTGCCGCGCGACTCGATCGTGGATCGATTCGGCTCGGACGAGTACTGGCTGATGTGGCGGCCCAAGACGACCGGCTCGTACGTGCGGGCCGGGCGCTTCTTCGCCCCGTTCGGGCTGCGCTCGCAGGACCACACCACGTTCGTGCGGCGCTACCTCGGCTTCCACTCCTGGGAGGAGAGCTACAACCTCTCCGGCGGCCACGTGGGCGACGACTGGGAGATGCACGTCACCGCGTTCACCCCGGTGCCGTACGAGATCATGGGCAGCGGCCCGCGCGCCAGCGGCGGCACCGTCTACTACGAGAAGCAGCTGGCCGACGAGAAGGCGATCATCGGCGCGCAGGCGCGCGCTGCGATCGCGGAGACCGACAGGACCTACCTGGTCGGCGGCGTCGGCAAGTACTACGTCGAGTCGGCCCGGTTGCTTTTCATGGGCGAGCTCGATTTCCAGCTGCAGGACTTCGACGCGACCGGGCCGACCCGGCCGCAGCTGGCCACGCACCTGGAGGTCAGCTACTGGCCGGTGACCGGCTTCATGCTGGGCGCCGCGGTCGAGCGGTTCGACCAGGACATGAGCGTCAAGGACCTGGCGCGCGACGCCGCGTCGCTGTCGCTGCAGTACTTCCCGCTGGCTCACTGGGAGCTGATGCTGCTCGGCAAGCTGGAGTACCAGGGCGGCGAGTACAGCGACCCGACTCCGCTGGCGATGTTCCAGCTCCACTACTATCTATAGGCCAGGCGGACAGGAGACGAGCATGAAGCACATCGTCACGCTCATCGCGATGCTGGCGGCTGCGTTCACCACGGCCTGCTCGCCGGAGGTTCCGGACCAGCCGACCTGGACCGAGGACGTCCGGCCGATCGTGGCCGCCAACTGCATTCGCTGCCACTCCCCGCCGCAGCTGGAGGACGCCCCGCGGTCGATCAGGCTCGACAAGTTCGAGGGCGAGGACCGCGACTTTCAGCCGCCCCCGGATCAGCCGGACGTCGGTGACGACGGGGTCGACGACTTCTGCAATGCGCGCTCGCCGGACGTCTGCGGCGCGGGCACCCAGCTCCACGACGACACCTCGCTGGCCGGGATCATGGCCGACCACGTGAGCCGGGACGAGGACGATCCGCTCCACATGCCGCCCGACTTCACGCTCTGGGATCGGCAGATCGACACCATCGCGGCCTGGGCCGCGGCCGGCGCGCCCAAGGGGCCGCCGCTGCCGGGCAACCGCGAGCCGACCATGGAGCTTACCGGCGACTTCGAGTCGGACGGCGACCTCCTGGTCGCGAGCTACCGGATCGACGATCTGGACTTCGACCTGGTGACCGGCCGGCTCATCGCCGAGCCGGACGACGGTGGAGACCCGATCGTCGCGACCTGGGATCTGTTCAGCGGCGACGGTCAGATCCGGTGGGACGTCACGGATGTTCCGTCCGGCTCCTACGATCTCAGCGCCGTGATCGACGACGCCAGCTCTGAAGTGAGCACCGACCTCGGGTCGGTCGACGTTCCATGACGCCGGCCGGCCCGGCCGTTAGGGCACAGGACACCGCCCGGCGGGAGGATGCTGCACCCGACCTGCCGGGCTGGCTGTCGGCCATGTTCCCTGCCGGGCTGACGCGTCGCATGGTCGACGTCGGCGGCGCGCGCATGTGCGTGAGCGAGCTGGGCACGGGACGCCCGGTGCTGCTCGTGCACGGCAACCCGTCCTGGAGCTTCCTCTACCGCAAGGTGATGGCGGAGCTGGCCGGCGAGCCGCTCCGGCTGATCGTGCCCGACCTCGTCGGGCTGGGTCTGTCGGACAAGCCGCGCGATCCGGGCGCGCACACGATCGAGCAGCACGCGCGCTGGCTGGGCGCCCTGATCGACCAGCTGCGGCCCGGCCCGATGGTCCTGGTGGTCCAGGACTGGGGCGGGCCGATCGGCATGCGCGCCATGGTGGAGCGGCGCGACGAGCTGGCCGGCCTGGTCGTGCTCAACACGGTGCTGAGCCCGCCGCCCAAGGACTTTCGCCCCACGGCGTTTCACCGCTTCGCCCGGATGCCGGTCGTCAGCGATCTCGCCTTCCGCGTGCTCGGCTTTCCGCTCAACGTGATGGGGTCGGCGCAGGGGGATCGCTCGAGCATCCGCGGCGAGGTGAAGCGCGGCTATCGCTACCCGCTCCGCCGCATGCGCGATCGAGTGGCACCGCTGGCGATGGCGCGCATGGTGCCCGACTCGTTCGACCACCCGTCGATCGAGCCGCTGCGCCGGGTGCAGGAGCTGACCGAGAGCTTCCGCGGGCCGGCCGCCATCGTGTGGGGTGACCGCGATCCGATCCTGGGCCGGGTGCGCAACTGGATCGCCGGGCTCCTGCCCCAGGCCGAGGTCACCCGCACCCAGGCCGGCCACTTCCTGCAGGAAGAAGTGCCGGAGCTGATCGCTCAGGCGATCCGCAGCGTCGCGCGCGGCTGAGCGGTCACTCGTCGCCCGGCCGCCGGGTGCGCGCCCGCTTGATCGCGCCCTTGCGCTTCTTGCCGGTCAGCCTGCGTTCGACCGCCCCGCGCGAGGGCCGGGTGGCGATGCGGCGTCGCGGCCGGCGCAGCGCGGCGCGCAGGAGATCGGCCATCCGCGCGCGCGCGTCGGCCCGGTTGCGCGCCTGGTCGCGCGTGAGCGACGACTTGACCACCAGATCGCCGCTCGCGGTCAGGCTGGCGCTCAGCCGTCCCAGCAACCAGGTCCGATCCCGCTCGCTCAGCGCCGCGCTGCCGGTCAGGTTCCAGCGCAGCTCCACCTTGCTGGCCACCTTGTTGACGTTCTGCCCGCCCGGTCCGGACGCGCGCGAGAACGTCTCCGACAGCTCCGCCGCCGGGATCACGAGCGCTTGGCTGATGCGGAGATCGTCCACCCGGGGAGCATAGCCTTCGCCATGAGAGGTAGGATGGTCGGCTGCGATGGGCCTCTCGTCCCTCTACCTGGATGCGTTCTTCGCCGCCGCCCGCTCGCTCAACTTCTCGCTGGCGGCGCGCGAGCTGCACATCACGCAGTCGGCGCTGAGCCAGCGCATCAAGGGACTGGAGGAGGAGCTCGATCTGACCCTGTTCGTCCGCCTGCCGCGCGGCGTGCAGCTGACCGAGGCCGGCACCCGGCTCCTGCGCTACTGCCAGGCCCGCTTCTCGATGGAGCAGGAGCTGCTCGAGCACCTGACCGGCAAGTCCTCCAGCAAGGGGCTGGGCGGCGTGGTCCGCATCGGCGGCTACTCGTCGGTGGTGCGCTCCATCCTGATGCCGGCGCTGGCGCCGATCCTGCGCGCCAACCCGAACGTGCAGGTCCACTTCCAGAACGGCGAGCTGCGCGAGCTGCCCGACCTGCTCCTGACCGGCAACGTCGACTTCATCGTCACCGACAGCCAGCTCCACCGGGCCGACGTCGAGACGGTGCAGCTCGGCCAGGAGGAGTGCGTGATGGCGGAGAGCGCCGAGCACGCGCCGCCGGACGGCGTCTACCTGGACCACGATCCGGACGACCCGACCACGGCCAAGTTCTTCAACATGCAGGCCGGCACCCAGCCGGAGTACCGGCGCAACTTCATGGACGAGACCTACGCCATCATCGACGGCGTGGCTCACGGCATGGGCCGCGCGCTGGTCTCGCGCCACCTCATCGCGCGCGATCCGCGCATCCAGGTGGTGGCCGGCTACCGCAGCATGTTCGTCCCGGTGCTCCTGCACTACCACAAGCAGCCGTTCTACACCGCGCTCCAGCGCGCCGCGATCGACGAGCTCAAGGAGCGCTGCCCCGCCCTGCTGCGCGCCGACCAGGATCCTGCCTGACCCGGCGCTGACGCGCGAGCCGGCTGTGCTATGAGTCGGAGGTGGCGCAGGGGCTGCTCCTCCTCAACCTGGGTACGCCGGACCAGCCGACCTCGCCGGCCGTGCGGCGATACCTGCGCGAGTTCCTGTCCGACCCGCGCGTGCTCGACATCAACCCGGTCGGTCGCGCCGCGCTGCTCAACTTCGTCATCCTTCCGCGCCGGCCGTCGCAGAGCGCGGAGGCCTACCGCAAGATCTGGGACCCGGAGCGCGGCTCGCCGCTCCTGTTTCACAGCCAGGACCTGGCCCGCCGCGTGGCCGAGCGCCTGGGCAGCGCGTGGCGGGTGGAGCTGGCCATGCGCTACGGCCGGCCGTCGATCCCGGAGGGGCTCGACCGGCTGCGCCAGGCCGGCGTCGATCAGCTGGTCGTCTTCCCGCTGTTCCCGCAGTACGCGTCGTCGTCGACCGGCAGCGCGCTCGAGGCGGTCTACCGCCAGGTCGCGGCGCGCTGGAACGTCCCGTCGGTCAGCGTGGTGCCGGCCTTCTACGACGAGCCCGGCTTCATCGAGGCGTTCGCCGCGGTCGGCGCGCCGGTCCTGGCCGCGCGGCGCCCGGAGCACGTGCTGTTCTCGTTTCACGGCCTGCCGGAGCGCCACATGCGCAAGAGCGACGACAGCGGCAGGCACTGCCTGGCCAGCGAGCACTGCTGCGACCGGGTCGACGGGGTCAACCGCAACTGCTACAGGGCCCAGTGCCACGCCACCGCGCGCGCGCTGGCCGCGGCGCTGGGCCTGGGGCCGGATCAGTGGACGGTCACGTTCCAGTCGCGCCTGGGCCGCACCCCGTGGATCAAGCCGTATACCGATCTGGTCATCCCGGAGCTGGCCGCCGCCGGCGTCCGCCGCCTGGTCGTGTTCTCGCCCGCCTTCGTCGCCGACTGCCTGGAGACGCTCGAGGAGATCGGCATCCGCGCGCGCGAGCAGTTCACCGCGGCCGGCGGCGAGGAGCTGACCCTGGTCCCCTCGCTCAACAGCACGCCGGCCTGGGTCGACGCCGTCGTCGGCCTCACCCTTCGCAGCGCACCCGCCGAACGAGAGGAAGCATGAAGAACCCGCTGTCCAGCGTCTACGGCGCCCTGCTGGTGGTCCGGCCGCCGGTGCCGGCCACCGTCAACAAGGCGGGCGCCAACTACAAGAGCGAGGTCACCCACCTCGAGTACTCCCCGCGCCGCGCTTACGACGAGTGGCTCTCGATCTGCGAGGCGATCCTCGCCTGCGGCGGCGACGCGCTGTTCGACTTCGAGGAGGTGGACGACCCGCTGCTCGACCGCGGCGACCTGCGCGTCGAGGCGGATGGATCGATCCACCCGGTCGGCGCGCGCGAGGTCATCGGGCAGATGGACGCGATCCAGACCGGCCGCGTCTTCACCGCCAACGGGCCGTGGGTGGTGGTGGACGGGCGCGC
>Ga0190265_10002598_pt1 | contig 12144 bp, 11 predicted proteins | sample Popmic124T_FD_133135 | JGI IMG/M metagenome (GOLD analysis project Ga0190265, IMG submission 133135) | Populus adjacent soil microbial communities from riparian zone of Indian Creek, Utah, USA - 124 T | ecosystem: Environmental > Terrestrial > Soil > Riparian zone | place: USA: Utah | collected... | reverse complement strand
GTAACCGGTGACCATGGAACGGACGAGGTTCTCACGGTAGACGACGCTTGCGTAGATCACCGCCAGGATATGCACCGCCACAAAACCGAGCGTCACGTTGGCGAGAAGCTCGTGCACGTCCTCCAGGTTTTCGGCCGTCGCTCCGCTCACGATGCCCGCGAGAGGGCCCGCCTGCTCCTCACCGCCGTAGACGATGAGCCCGGTCACGACCGTCGCGGAAACAAGGAGCAGAAGGAGGACGACCATTGCGCCGCCGCCCGGGCTATGGCCGAGATGACGCTCGCCTCGGAACAGCAGCATGTCGCGGATGTAGCGAAGGGAAGTGCCCGGGCTCGACACGAAATCGGAGAAGCGCGCATGACGCGGGCCGGTAAAGCCCCAGACGAGCCGCGCCAGGATCAGTCCGCCGACGATGTAGCCGGCCCAGACGTGAACATCGAGGAGGTCATCCTCGGTCAGATACGCGACAGCGAAGGCCGCCACCAAGCCCCAGTGGAAGATCCGCACGAACGGGTCCCAGACATAAGCTTGCGGAATAGGGGTCATGATCGGAAGGATAACACGCGAAAGGCGTCTGCCCTTTGAGTCAGATCAAAGCGACGCCTAGGCGACGAGAGGGCGATCGATGGGGCGCGGGGCCTCTTCCTCATGCACCTCGGTCGCAGGCTTGCCGTAGTAGAAGCCTTGCACCTGATCGCAACCCCACTCGCGCAGCATTGCCGCCTGGCCCTCGTTCTCGACGCCCTCGGCGGTGATGGTCACTTTCAGCGACTGGCCGAGGCCGACGATGGAGGAGACGATGGCGCTGGTCTGCGGGCTCGTGCCAAGTGTGTCGATGAAGGAACGATCGATCTTGATCTTGCTGACGGGAAAGCGCGTCAGGTAGCTGAGGCTGGAATAGCCGGTGCCGAAATCGTCCATGGCGATGGAGACGCCCATCTGATCGATGCGGGTCAAGACGTCGACCACGGCTTCGGTGTTCTGGAGGAGGACGCCCTCGGTGATCTCAAGCTCGAGGCGATGCGGATCAAGTCCCGTCTCGTCGAGAACCTTCCGCACGAGGCCGACCACATCCTGGGTCTTGAATTGCGCGGGGGAGAGATTGACGGCAAGGGTCGTGTCCGCCGGCCAAGTCGTCGCGTAGGAACATGCCGTGCGCAAGATCCACTCGCCGAGAGAGGCGATGAGGCCCGTCTCTTCGGCAATCGCCAGGAAGACGGAAGGGGAAATCTCGCCGTCGCTTGGATGCCACCAACGCACGAGCGCTTCGTAACCGGTGAGCCGGCCCGACTCCAGATCGAACTGCGGCTGATAGTCGATATAGAGCTGGTTCTTGCGGAGCGCGGCGCGAAGGTCCGCTTCCAGGCGGCGGCGCTTCTGCAAGGCGGCGTCCATGGCTGGCTCGAAAAAGCGGAATGTGTTGCGACCGTCCTCCTTGGCCCGATAGAGCGCGAGGTCGGCGTTCTTCATCAGGGTCTCGACGGGCTCGCCATCGATGGGGCCGAGCGCGATGCCGATGCTCGCCGAGGTCGTAACTTCATGACCGTTGCAGCGGTAGCTTTCAGCGAGAGCGGTGCAGACGCGGCGCGCTAGCCGCATGGCATCCTCCGGCGCATCGATATCCTCGGCGACGATGGCGAATTCATCACCGCCGAGCCGGCCGACGACATCGGTCTCGCGCACGTTTTCCTTCAGCCGCGCGGAGACCTCCTCGAGCAGCGCATCGCCCGCGGCGTGACCGAGCGTATCGTTGATGTGCTTGAAGCGGTCGAGGTCGAGACCGAACACCGCCATGAGGCGGCCGTGCCGCTTGGCGCGCGCGACGGCGCGATCGAGATGCTGGCGGAACTGCACGCGGTTCGGCAGGCCGGTCAGCGCGTCGTGCAGGGCGAGATAGCGGATCTGATCTTCTGCCAGCCAGCGCTCGCGGATGCGCCGCGACGCGATCGCCGCCGGCACGGAGAAACCCATGACGATAAGGAGGCTGGTGGTGAACGTGACGACGGTCAACGCGACATTGGTGAGGGCCGCGGCCCCGGCCTGATCGACCGTGAATGCATAGACGCGATCGACCGCATTGCCCGCCATCACGGGCACGAAAGCCACGCTCGTGGCCGTCTCTCCCGGGAGGGAAACGATCTCTACGGATTTTTGCGTGACGGCATTCGCGAATGCGTCGGAAATCTCCGTCTGCGCGAACAGCGCCGGGAGCTTGTTGGCCGGAAGGTCGCCAGCGACCGCGAGGGGCTCACGCTGCGGGTTCAGGACCGCGAAGCCTTCTAGCTGACTCACGAATTCGGTGCGTTGCTCGGCGCCATGACCCAGGAACCAATCGATGCCAATGCCGCCGATCAAACCAGGCGCATTGCTGCCGATACTTGCGCCGGCGGGAAGCGTCAGAGGGGACGCAGCGCGGAAGCTGTCAGGCTGAAGCACTTGCACCTTCCGATCAATAACGGTCGGGTCGACCGAGGTGGGGGAGGCGAGGTCCTTCTCGATCTGCGCGCTCCAACTCATCGCGGCGTCGCGGGCATCCTTGCCGAGAGCGAAGTCGATCGCGGAGCGCCCAGAGACGACGCCCGCGACTACGGTGAGGAGACCGAGAATGACCAGGCCGGCCATCACCAGCCGATCACGCGCACCCAGATCGTTCATGCAAGCAGCTCCCGTACCCTGGTCAGGAGCCGATTCATAGGCACGGGGCGTTAAGGTGTAACCAACGTAAGCGGTAAATGGCGCGTTAAGGTTTTAGGACCAAGCAAACGCAACCTTGCGAAGGGTGACCTTGCCGAAGGCCTCGCTCCCTTCGGCGACAGGCTTGCCGCCCAAGCGCGCATAGAAATTGCAGGCGGCATCGTTGTCGGCGAGCGCCCAAATCAGAAGACCGTTGAGGCGCAGTTCGGTCAGCCGCCGGCGAGCGGCCTTGAACAACATGCCGCCAAGGCCGAGACCCTGATAGACGGGATGCAGATAGAGCTCGAAGATCTCGCCCTGAAACGGCGAGCGACCGTACCGGCTGCGGCCAAATGTGACGTAGCCCGCAACCTCACCGTCGAAGTCCAGCACGAGCAGGGGGCTGCGGCCACGGATCGTGTCCTTCCACCAGGAAAGACCGCGGCGCGAGAGCATGCGTTGCAAGGAGAGATGGGGGATGATGCCCTGATACGAGCCTTGCCAGGCATCGGCGTAGACAGCGCAGAGCGCTTCGGCGTCCTTGGTGCGAGGCGGCCTGATATGGGCGACATCGACGGTCATGGAGCAAGCCTAGCGCAGACACTGTGTGCAGGGCAAAGCCATCTCGCGGTTATCCAGACGCGCGGCGCGAAATCTTAGTGAGGTGTGGCGGTCAGGCGACTTCGGCGTCGGCGCGCTGACGTTCCGCCTTCTTGCGCTCGTTCGGGTCGAGGTGGCGCTTGCGAAGCCGGATCGACTTCGGCGTGATCTCCACAAGCTCGTCGTCTTGGATGTAGGCGAGCGCGCGTTCGAGCACCATGCGCAGGGGGGGCGTGAGGCGGACCGCCTCGTCCTTGGAAGTTGTGCGGATGTTGGTGAGCTTCTTGCCCTTGAGGACATTGACCTCGAGGTCGTTGTCACGCGTATGCTCGCCGACAATCATGCCGCGATAAACCCGCGTGCCGGGGTCGATCATCATCGGTCCACGATCTTCGAGATTCCAGAGCGCGTAGGCGACGGCCTCGCCAGCATCGGTGGAGATGAGAACGCCGTTGCGGCGGCCCTGAATGTTGCCCTTGTGCGGCGCATAGTCATGAAAGAGGCGGTTCATGATGGCGGTGCCGCGGGTATCGGTGAGAAGCTCCCCCTGATAGCCGATCAGGCCGCGGGTCGGCGCGTAGAACACGAGGCGCTGACGCCCGCCGCCGGAAGGGCGCATCTCGACGAGCTCGCCTTTCCGCTCGGAGAGCTTTTGCACGACGATGCCGGAATGCTCCTCGTCGAGATCGATGACGACCTCCTCGATCGGCTCCATGAGGACACCGTTCTCGCGCTTCAACAGCACGCGGGGACGCGAGACGGAGAGCTCGAAGCCTTCGCGGCGCATGGTCTCGATGAGAATGCCGAGCTGCAGCTCGCCGCGGCCGGCGACCTCCATGGAATCCTTTTCCTCCGATTCCGTGACGCGAAGCGCGACATTGCCCTCGCCCTCGCGGAGGAGACGGTCACGGATCATGCGGCTCGTGACCTTATCGCCCTCGGTGCCCGCAAGCGGCGAGTCGTTGACGCGGAATGTCATGGACAACGTCGGCGGATCGATCGGCTGCGCCGGCAAAGGCTCATTGACCTCAGGCGCGCAGATCGTGTGCGCGACGGTGGCGTTGGGCAGGCCGGCGAGGGAGACAATGTCGCCGGCGGAGGCCTCGTCGAGGGCGACGCGCTCCAGACCGCGGAAGGCGAGAACCTTGGAGACGCGGCCCTGCTCCACGAGCTTGCCGTCGTGGCTCAGCACTTTCACGTTCTGATTGGGCGCGATGGTGCCGGACGTGATGCGGCCGGTCACGATGCGGCCGAGATAGGGATTGGCTTCGAGGATGGTGCCGAGGAGGCGGAACGGCCCCTCTTCTATCGTCGGCGCAGGAACGTGTTCGACGATGAGGTCGAAGAGCGGGCGCATGCCGGCGTCCTTCGGACCTTCGGCGCTCTCCGCCATCCAGCCTTCCTTGGCCGAGCCGTAGAGGATGGGAAAGTCGAGCTGCTCATCGGTCGCGTCGAGGGCGGCGAAGAGATCGAAGACCTCGTTCACGACCTCGGCGGCGCGCGCATCCGGCCGGTCGACCTTGTTGATGACGACGATGGGCTTGAGGCCCATCTTCAGGGCCTTGGAGACGACGAATTTCGTCTGCGGCAGCGGGCCCTCGGCGGCGTCGACGAGAACAAGCGCACCGTCAACCATATGCAGGATGCGCTCGACCTCGCCGCCGAAATCGGCGTGGCCCGGCGTGTCGACGATATTGATGCGCGTGTCGTCCCAGACGATCGAGGTCGCCTTGGCAAGAATGGTGATGCCGCGCTCCCGCTCAAGGTCGTTTGAGTCCATGGCGCGCTCGGCGACGCGCTGGTTCTCGCGGAAGGAGCCTGACTGCTGCAAGAGGCGGTCAACGAGCGTGGTTTTCCCATGATCGACATGGGCGATGATGGCGATGTTACGGAGATTCATAAGAGACTTCGGTTCGGCGCCGTAGGGCGGCTTGTTATGGTGCGGCGCAATATAGCCATTTCCGCCGCGATCACAATGGTCGCGGCCGGCACCGAACGGCGGCCGCTCCTCTGCGTTAATGCCCTATGAGCGACATGCAGGAAGCGCGGGTCTGGGACATCGTCGAGAAGGCGTTTATCTGCATGATGGTGACGCGCTTTGAGGGCGGCATGCGCGCGCGGCCGTTGGAAGCGCGGCCGGACCGCGATGAAGGCGTGATCTGGTTCCTGACCGATATTCGCGGGCTGAAAGACGACGAGGTCGAGGAAGACCCGCATGTCTGCCTCACCTTCGTCTATCAGAAGGAGAAGGTGTATCTCTCCATCACGGGAGAGGCGTCCGTGCATCGCGACACGGACCGCGCCCGCGCACTTTGGAACGAAGAGCAGAACGTCTGGTGGCCGGGCGGTCCGGACGATCCGAATGTGCGGGTGATCCGGTTCGAGCCGCATCGCGCCGACATGTGGGACGGGCCGGCAAGCTCCGCCGTCGCGAGCTTCGAGTTCGCGAAGGCGCGCCTCACCGGCAAGAAGCCCAATCTCGGTGAGAACCGCAAAGTCACCGTGGACATGGACTAGAGCGCTCCAGCACCTCCTTCCCTTCTTTTGGTGTGTGCGGCGCGGAGGTAGTCATTGCCGCCCCCGTAAGAATGCGGAAACCTCTCACGGCATAGATGGAGGCGAGCCATGACGGGACTATCGCGCCGTGAACTGATCGGAGGCGTGGCTGTGAGTGGATTTGTCGTAAGTGCCGCAAGTGCTGCCGAAACTGAGCAGCCGCCCTTTGGGCCCGCGCCGCCGCCGCTGGCGGGCTCCGATCTCCCATCTTTCCGCTTTCCGCTCGGCGCGCAGCCGACCCACCAGTTCGACGGCGGCACAGCAAAGGAAGCGACGGTCGAGCAGTTCCCGGTCTCGGAGAAGCTTGCCGGCGTCTACATGACGCTGGAGCCGGGCGCCTTACGCGAATTGCATTGGCACGCCAACGCCGCGGAATGGGCCTATGTGCTCGATGGGCGCTGCCGCGTCACGACGATCGATCCCAACAACCAATGCGAAATCGTGGATTTCGGGCCTGGCGACGTGTGGTACTTCCCGCGTGGCCACGGGCATTCGATCCAAGGTATCGGGCCGGGCACTTGCACCTTCATCCTCGTCTTCGACAACGGCTATTTCTCCGAATTCGGCACGTTCTCGATCAGCGACTGGGTGGGACATACCCCGCCTGAGGTTCTCGCGCGCAATTTCGGCGTGCCAGCCGCGACGTTCGCGAATTTTCCGAAGAAGGAAGTCTACATCGCGACCGGGCCGGTACCCCCGCCCCTGCCGGCCGACCCCGCACCGGGCACGCGCAACGCGCCCGCACTTACGCACCGCTACCAATTGCATGCCGCCAAGCCCGACATGTTCGCAGGCGGCACGATGCGCACCGTGTCGGAGCGGGAGTTCCCCATCTCCACGACGATGACCGGCGCAATGCTCACGATCAAACCCGGGGGATTGCGCGAGCTGCACTGGCATCCGAACGCGGCCGAGTGGCAGTTCTACGTGAAGGGCAGCGCACGCATGACGGTGTTCGGGAGCCACGGGCGCGCGCGGACGGACGAATTTGCGGTCGGCGATGTCGGCTATGTGCCGCAAGGCTATGGCCATTACATCGAGAACACCGGCAGCGAGGACATGGAGGTCGTGCTCGTGCTCAACAACGGCACCTATGAGGCGGTCTCGATCACCGGCTGGATGGCGGCGAACCCCGATCTCCTGCTCGCCACGAACTTCAAGGTGCCGGAAAGCGTCTTCGCCAAATTCCCGCAAGATGCCGCGGTGATGCCTGAGTAAATCCTATTCGCTTAGGAACGCGAGCGCGTCTTGCGCGAGCTCACGCGTCAGGTCGCCCGCCCCGATGCCGCGGGGCAGCTTGGCGGCCTGCCCGGACCAAAGCGGCGAAAAATCCGTAGAGCCCGCGGCCTCAGCCTTGGCACGCAATGGCGCGATCGCGGGCCTTCCAAGCGGGAAGGCAGGGGCGGCAGCATCGAGCGGTCCTTGCTCGCGCATGAAGCGGTTGACGACACCGCGCGCAGGGCGTCCCGTCAGCACATTCGTGATGGCGGTCTCGCGGCCCTCGTCGGCGAGAGCCTCTTTGTGCAAGACGGACGCCATCGATTCCGGGCAAAGCAGATAGGCCGTCCCGATCTGCACCGCCGATGCGCCAAGGGTAAGCGCGGCGGCGATGGCGCGGCCATCGGCGATACCGCCCGCGGCGATGACGGGGATCGCGACCGCAGCGGCGATGTTGCGCAGAAGCGCGAAGGTTCCGGTCTGGGTTGCGACATCCGTCTCGAGATACATGCCGCGATGCCCGCCGGCCTCGGCGCCTTGCGCGATGATGGCATCGACATCGCTTGCGGCAAGGTCGCGCGCCTCGCGGACGGACGTGGCGGTGCTCAAGATCTTGCAACCCGTCGCCTTGACGCGCGCAAGGAGCGGCGCCGGCGGCAAGCCGAAATGAAAGCTGACCACTTCAGGTCGGAGTGCCTCGACAGCAGCGCAATCCGCTTCACCGAAGGGCGGATGGCCTTGCGGCAGCGGGAGGCTCGTCGGATCGACGCCAAGCTCGGCGAAATAGGGCGCAGTGCGCTCAAGCCAGGCGCGATCCTTGGCGACGTCCTGCGGCGCCTCGACATGACAGAAGAAGTTGCAGTTGAGGGGCTGCCGCGACTGCGCCCTGAATGCCGTCACGCCGTCACGCATTTGCGTGGGGTCGAGCGCGGCGCAAGGCAGGGCGCCGAGCCCCCCGGCTTCGGCGACGGCGATAGCCATCTCGACGCCGGCGAAGTTCGCCATCGGCGCCTGCACGATCGGAACCTCGATGCCGAAGAGATCGAGGAGCCGCGTGTCAGTCCAGGTCATTTGCCGTCGCGGCGCCTGCCGAGGAGGCGGAGGCGCAGGGCGTTGAGCTTGATGAAGCCTTCGGCGTCTTTCTGGTCGTAAGCACCGGCGTCGTCCTCGAAGGTCACGATCTTGTCGGAATAGAGCGACTTCGGCGAAGAGCGGCCGATGACGATGACATTGCCCTTGTAGAGCTTGAGGGTCACTTCGCCTTCGACATTCTCCTGGCTCTTGTCGATGAGGGCTTGCAGCATCTCGCGCTCGGGCGCGAACCAGAAGCCGTAATAGACAAGCTCGGCGTAGCGCGGCATCAGTGAATCCTTCAGATGCGTCGCTTCGCGGTCGAGGGTAAGGGACTCCATCGCGCGATGCGCGGCATGGAGGATCGTGCCGCCGGGCGTCTCATAGACGCCGCGGGACTTCATGCCGACATAGCGGTTCTCGACGAGATCGACGCGGCCGATGCCGTTCGCGCCGCCGAGCTCATTGAGCCGCGTGAGAAGCGCGGCCGGCGACAGAGCCTTGCCGTCGATGGAGACGGGATCGCCGTTCTTGAAGCCGATCGTGACGATCGTCGCCTTGTCGGGCGCGTCCTCCGGCGAAACGGAGCGCTGGTACACGTAAGCGGGCGGCTCGACTGCAGGGTCTTCCAGCACCTTGCCTTCGGAAGAGGAGTGCAGGAGGTTTGCGTCCACCGAGAAGGGCGCCTCGCCGCGCTTGTCCTTGGCGACGGGAATCTGGTGCTTCTCAGCGAAGTCGATCAGGTCGCTGCGGGAAGTGAAGTCCCACTCCCGCCAAGGCGCAATCACCTTGATGTCCGGATTGAGCGCGTAATAGGTGAGCTCGAAGCGGACCTGGTCATTACCCTTGCCGGTGGCGCCATGGCAGACGGCGTCGGCGCCGGTCTCACGCGCGATCTCGATCTGCTGCTTGGCGATCAGGGGGCGGGCGATGGAGGTGCCGAGGAGATAGACGCCTTCGTAGAGCGCGTTGGCGCGGAACATCGGGAAGACGAAGTCGCGCACGAATTCCTCGCGCAAATCCTCGACGAAGATCTCCTTGATGCCGAGCTGCTCCGCCTTCTGCCTAGCGGGCGCGAGCTCCTCGCCCTGGCCGAGGTCAGCCGTGAAGGTCACGACCTCGCAGCCGTAGGTCTCCTGGAGCCATTTCAGGATGATGGAGGTGTCGAGCCCGCCCGAATAGGCGAGCACCACCTTTTTCACGTCTTTTACCATGGGAGAGCCTTGCCGGCGGGTCCGATGCGGTTCGCGGCGACTATAGGCAGGCCATCGGCTTGTGCAAGTGCGAGAGGGGCCGGCGCCGAGGGCGACATGGGACTGACATGCGCGAAGGATAGCCTCGGCCAGGTGCAAAATTTGATGCAAGTCAGAGACGTCATGCGTGGCCGGAGCAGAGTTCGATGGGCCGTGATCGGAGGGGAACCAGCACGCGGCTTCGCGAGTTCAGTGCTCAGATCGGAAACGCGCAAAGACGCAAGCCGAGGGTTGGAAAATGAACAGGGTGCAGGCAAACAAGCGCAACAGGCTGGCGGAGCTCAGCCGAGGCTTTGCCAAGAAGCGCGAGCAAGGTTTTTCCTGGCGGGAAACGGTCACGCATTATTTGCCAGAACCGTGGCCCGCCGCGCGCAGGGCGATGCGCCTCAGCCGGATGGTCCCGCTCCGTCTTGACGACACCGGACGACTGGTGCGAGCCGGCTAGGCCAACGCTCGCCCTGCAGTCCTACGCGCGCGCGCCGGCGAGCAGCCAATAGGCGAGCCCGCCGGTGAAACCTGCCACAGCAAAAAATCCAAGCCACTGACCTGCCGGCATTGCCGGCAGTTCTTCTATGGGCGTCGCGAGCAGCGGAATGGCGAGGAGCGCGGCCCCCCCGCCGAGCACGTAGTAGATCCAGGAGCGCAGGCGGAGGACCTCCCCGGCCACGACCAGAAGCAGGGCGGGCAGGACGGTGAGGGCCGGCGCCACCGCGGCGGTGAAGTAGAACGCCCCGAAGAGTGGGGCGCCCTCGCGCATTAAGGGATCGTTCGGCGCCGCGGTCCTGAGCTCGTCCCCGACCCAGAACGCGCCGAGGACGAAGAGAACCGCAAGAGCGATGCCGGCCGCGATGCAGAAAGCCAGCGCAACCCAAAGCAGCCGGAAAATCGTCCGCACAATCATGTTCTAAGCCGGAGTCGGCAACCTTTCGCTCGCGCGCTGCTTGACGCTCGCGCTTTTGAGCTGGCCGCAGGCGGCCATGATGTCCCGGCCGCGGGGCGATCGCACCGGGCTGGCATAGCCGGCGCTGTTCACGACCTCGGCGAATTTCTCGATCTGCTCCCAGTCGGAGCATTCGTAGGGCGCGCCGGGCCACGGATTGAACGGGATGAGATTGATCTTGGCCGGGATTTTGGCGAGGAGCTTCACAAGCGCCTTCGCGTCCGCGACGGAATCGTTCACGCCCTTCAGCATCACATATTCGAAGGTGATGCGCCTCGCGTTCGACAGGCCCGGATAGGCGCGGCAGGCGTTGAGCAGGTCCTGGATCGGCCATCTCTTGTTAATGGGCACAAGCTCGTCGCGCAGCTCGTCGCGCACGGCATGCAGCGAAATCGCGAGCATGGTGCCGGCCTCCGCGCCCCAGCGCGGGATTTCGGGCACGACACCGGACGTGGAGAGGGTAATGCGGCGCTTGGAAATCGACAGGCCCTCGCCGTCGGCGATGATCGCGCAGGCGTCGCGGACATTGTCGAAATTAAAGAGCGGCTCGCCCATGCCCATCAGCACGACATTCGTGATCTTGCGGTCCGTGGCGGGGAGGCCGCGCGGATCGTCCGGCACGGCTTCCGGCCAGTCGGCAATGCGGTCGCGGGCAAGCATGACCTGGCCCACGATCTCGCCCGCGGTGAGGTTGCGGACGAGCTTTTGCGTGCCGGTATGGCAGAAGGAGCAGGTGAGGGTGCAGCCGACCTGGCTCGAGATGCAAAGCGTGCCGCGATCCTCTTCCGGGATGTAGACCGTCTCGACTTCGCGTCCGTCGGCAAGGCGGAGCAGCCATTTGCGGGTGCCGTCTTCGGACACCTGCTCGGTGACGATCTCAGGGCGCGACAGTGAGAAGGCACGGCCAAGCTCGCCGCGCAATTCCTTGCCGATGTCGGTCATGGCGGCGAAATCGGTATGGCCGCGCACGTAGAGCCAGCTCCAAAGCTGACGGCCGCGCATGCGGAGCTGGCGCTCCGGCACGCCGAGCGGGCGCAAGGCCTCCGCCAGCTGATCGCGATCGAGGCCAATCAGCGACGCGCGCGCCAAGGCCTCGCCCGGAGGGAGCGGCGGTGCGGGGGCGATGGCGAGATCGGTCATGGGGTCTCCGAACGGGCAAGCAGCCCTTTCCGGGTCATATCATGACGCCGGTCCGCAATGCCAAGGCCGCAGACGGGTGACCCCGTCCTCGAGCGCTAATCCATTGCGTCTTCAGAGCCGTCGAGGACGGATTTGTCGGGATTTTCCTGGCAGTAGAGGAGGAGCTTGGCCATATGGCCGGCCATCTCATTGAAGTCGATGACGGCGGGCTCGTCTTCCTCGGTGTAATAGCCTTCGAGCCACATCATGATGGTGCCCTTGTTCTCGTCGTCATAGCCAGTGAACGTCGCGCATGTCAGCTCGTTCATATCGATGCTGTCGAGCGCTTGCGCCGGGCCTGCGGCAAGGAGCAGTGCAGCCAGCATGGATGCCTTCAGAATTTGCATGAGTTCCCCTTACGGAAATGCGCCGATGGTCCCACCCGACCAAGTGGTGAGGGCGCTTGTTCGGGGATCGATCTAACTGTTGCACTCCTGCGCAACGCGCTCAAGCGCCGGCGCGAAGCCCTGCAGCGAATAATTATCGGTAGTCTTAGTGCCGCGTGCAGATGTTCCTTCGACTTTGAGCTGACTGCCCTTCTTCATCGCCTCGATGAGCTCGGTCTCGGTTGCCGGCTTCTCGAGGAACGCACCTTCGTCCTTGGTGAAGAGCTCGAACTTATCGGAACCGACCGATGCCGACACCTTCGCGCCC
>Ga0190265_10002597_pt1 | contig 12147 bp, 12 predicted proteins | sample Popmic124T_FD_133135 | JGI IMG/M metagenome (GOLD analysis project Ga0190265, IMG submission 133135) | Populus adjacent soil microbial communities from riparian zone of Indian Creek, Utah, USA - 124 T | ecosystem: Environmental > Terrestrial > Soil > Riparian zone | place: USA: Utah | collected... | reverse complement strand
ACGCCGCCGCGGACCTGGAGCACGACGGCGAGCACGGTCTGCGTGGGGGGTGTGGTAGACTCGGCCAGAAGTTTCCGCCTCTCAGTCGAAAACCTATCGAAAGGGCTCCGATGCTGCGTCCGACCTCGCTGGCGATCCTCTTGAGCGCCCTCCTTCTCGGCCTCGCCGGCTGCGGCGACGACGACGACGGCGACGAGGCGGCGCCGGCGACCACCGCCGCGCAGGAGGAGGAGACGCTGCAGGTGGGCCTCATCACCGACCTCGGGCAGCTCGACGACAACGGCTTCAACGAGCTCGCGTATCGCGGCCTCCAGCGTGCCGAGGGCGAGCTCGGCATCAGGGGTCGCGTGGTCGAGTCGGCCTCGGCGGCGGACTACATCCCGAACATGACCTCGCTCGCCCGCCAGGGGTACGACCTGATCGTCGGCGTCGGCTTCGCGCAGGGCGACGCGCTCGGCAAGGTGGCGCAGCGCTTCCCGGACACGAAGTTCGCCATCATCGACGTCGACCACGAGTTCGTACCGGGCAAGCCGGCGAACGTCCAGGGGCTGCTGTTCCGCGAGGAGGAGGTCGGCTATCTCGCCGGCTACCTCGCGGCACTGCAGGAGAAGCGCCGCGAGGGGCCGGACGTGATCAGCGCCGTGGGCGGGTTCAAGGAGCCGCCCGTCGACCGCTTCATCGCCGGTTACAAGGCCGGAGCCGAAGAGGCTGCGCCGGGCATCGAGGTGTTCTGGGACTACTCGAACGATTGGGACGACCAGGCGAAGTGCAAGGAGCTCGCGCTGAACCAGGTCCAGCGCGGCTCGGGCGTGATCTTCCAGGTCGCGGGCGAGTGCGGGCTCGGCGCGTTGAACGCCGCAGGCGAGCAGGAGCGGTGGGGCATCGGCGTCGACGCCGACCAGTCGCACCTGGGCCAGCACATCCTCACGAGCGCCCAGAAGGGCGTCGACGCAGCCGTCTTCCTCACGGTCAAGTCGATCCAGGACGGAACGTGGAAGGGCGGCGGTAACTCGACGTTCGGCCTCAAGGAGGAGGGCGTCGGGCTCGGCGCGGTGAGCAACGAGGTGCCGGCCGACGACGTCGATCTGGTCGACGAGGTCCGGAACCTCATCGCGACCGGCGAGATCTCCGACATCCCGACGACCGTCAGCAGGCGGAGCTAGGCGTCACCCGCCGGCGACGGCGGCGACGATCCGGACGCGGGACGACTCGCCGACCGGCGCGTCGAGATCTTCGGTGCGGTCGCCGTCGACGTAGACATGCACGAGCGGCCGCACCTCGCCGCGCTCGTCCAGGACGAGGTCCGCCACGGGCAGCGCGCGCAGCGCGTCGCCGACCGTGGCCACGTCGAGCTCGAACTCCTTCCGCCCGCCCGACTCCGTGGCGAGCAGGCCGGGGAGGAGGACTACTGCCAAGCCGCGGCTTCGACGGAGAGGATCGGCGGCAGGTGGCGCGCCGCCTCGACGACCTCGTCGTGCCGGAGCGCGTAGACGTAGCCGCTCTGCGTGCCGGCGTATACGGCCTCGTCGTCGGAGCTCATGCCCTCGCGCAGCACGGCGGCAAAGGCCGGCTCCTGCGCAACGAGGAGCTGCCAGCTCGCGCCGCCGTCCGCCGTCGTGTAGATGCCGAGCCGGCCGTCGCAGGTGAGGCGGTTCTCGGCCCCTTCCTCCGGGATGACGAAGGCGCGGTCGGGGTCGGCCGGGTCGAGGGCGAGGCCGAAGCCGAAGCCCGACGGCAGGCCGTTGCCGTCCAACCGCTCCCAGGTGGCGCCGTAGTCGTCCGAGCGGTAGACGCCGCAGTGATTCTGCTGCCAGAGCCGCCCGGGCCGGCCGGGATGCGCGAGCACTTTGTGCACGCACTGTCCGACCTCGGGGTAGCGGTCCTCCGGGAAGAAGCAGGCCTCCGTGCCTGTGTTCGCGGGCGACCACGACTCGCCCGCGTCGTCGCTGCGGAAGACGCCGGCCGCCGAGATGCCGATCCAGAGGCGCGTCGGGTCGTCGGCGTCCAAAGTGATCGAGTGCGTGATGAGGCCGCCGGCGCCGGGATTCCACTGGTCGCGCGTCTCGTGGCCGAGCACGCTGTCGTTCACCTGCCAGGTGGTGCCGGAGTCGTCCGAGCGGAAGAGGACGGCCGGCTCGCCGCCCAGCCAGAGCGTCTCCGGCTCCGACGGGTGGCCGGGCTCGAGGTGCCAGGTCGAGGCGAGCTTGAGATCGCTTTCATCCGGCAGCCCGAGGCCTTCCGAGCGCTGCCACGTGCGGCCGAGGTCGTCCGAGCGCTGCACGGTGCCGCCGTAGACCCAGTTGTTGGCGCAGGCGTAGAGCGTGCCGTCACGCGGGTCGACGACGGCGTGGTTGATCGACCACCCCTTGAGCAGCGGCCCCTCGACCTCGAACGAGCGGCGGTCGTCGTCGCCGCGGACGAGGAAGAGGCCCTTCCGCGTGCCGACGACGAGGAGCACACCCACGAGCCGAGCGTAGCGAAGGGGCCTCGCGTGCCGAAACGCGGGCGGTAGGCTCGCCCAATGACGGCCGGCGCGAGCCTCGACCTCCAGCGGGCAGCCCGCGACCACCTCTGGCTCCACTTCACGCGGATGGGCGGCTACCGGGACGGCGAGGTGCCGATCATCGTCCGCGGCGAGGGCTGCTACCTCGAGGACGCGAACGGCAAGCGGTACCTCGATGCGCTCGCCGGACTCTTCGCAGTGCAGCTCGGCTACTCGTACGGCGACGAGATCGGACGCGCGGCGCACGAGCAGATGCGCGAGCTGCCCTTCTACACCAACTGGTCGTACGCGCACCCGCGTGCGATCGAACTCGCGGCCGAGGTCGCGTCGCTCGCGCCCGGCGACCTGAACCGCGTCTTCTTCGTCTCCGGCGGGTCGGAGGCAGTCGAGACGGCATGGAAGCTCGCGCGCCAGTTCCACGCCGCCCGCGGCGAGCGCCGCTGGAAGGCGATCGCCCGCCGCACCGCCTACCACGGCACGACGATGGGAGCGCTGTCGATCAACGGCATCGCGGCGCTACGGGCGCCGTTCGAGCCGCTCGTGCCGGACGTCGTGCACGTGCGCAACACGAACCGCTACCACCGGCCGCCCGAGGAGAGCGAGAACGAGTTCACGGCGTTCCTGCTCGACGATCTCGAGCAGGCGATCGTTGCCGCCGGCCCGGGGACGGTGGCGATGGTGATCGTCGAGCCGGTGCAGAACTCGGGCGGCTGCTTCACGCCGCCGCGCGGCTACTTCGCAGGGGTGCGGGAGCTCTGCGACCGCCACGGCATCCTGCTCTGCGCGGACGAGGTGATCACGGGCTTCGGACGGACGGGGCGGTGGTTCGGCTCGGAGACCTACGACATCCGGCCCGACCTGATCACGTGTGCGAAGGGGCTCTCGTCCGCGTACGCCGCGATCGGCGCCGTCGTCGCGGCCGATCGCGTCATGGAGCCGTTCCTCGAGGGTCGCTCGACGTTCATGCACGGCATCACCTTCGGCGGCCACCCGGTGATGGCGGCGATCGCGCTCAAGAACATTGAGATCCTGAAGCGCGAGCGCGTGGTCGAGCACGTGGCCGAGACACAGGACGCGTTCCGGGCGACGCTGGCGCAGCTGCTCGAGCTTCCGCTCGTCGGCGACCTTCGCGGCACGGGCTTCTTCTACGCGCTCGAGCTCGTGAAGGACAAGGAGACGCGGGAGACGTTCGGCGCCGAGGAGTCCGAGACGCTCTTGCGCGGCTTCCTCTCGGGCGAGCTCTTCGCACGGGGGCTGATCTGCCGTGCCGACGACCGCGGCGACCCCGTCGTCCAGATCTCGCCGCCGCTCGTGGCCGGGCAGGCCGAGTTCGACGAGATCGCCGGCACGCTCGGCGCCGTGCTCGAGGAAGCCGGCCGCCGCGTCGGCGTCGCGTAGCCGGGCGCACGCTTTCTTCAGCCCCGCGTGTGGGAGCTTGTGTTGTTTCAACACAAGCGTCCGTCGGCACGACTTCAGCCAGCCGAGAGCAGCGCGCCGAGGAAGAGCGCGAGCTTCACGGCTGCAGCGTACGCCAATGAAAAAGTGCGGTTAACCGCATCCCCGGCCCGCGGCGGGCTCGCTAGGGTCGCACCTGACCGGAAGTCGACAGGAGCGAGGATCCATGCACGAGAACGGAAAGGCGGACGGCGCCGTCGTCGTCGGCACGGACGTCACCCGGCGCTACGGCTCGGGCGACACCGCCGTGGACGCGCTCCGCGGCGTCTCCCTGGCGATCGCACAGGGGAAGCTCACCGCTGTCATGGGGCCGTCGGGCTCCGGCAAGTCGACGCTCATGCACATCCTGGCCGGGCTCGACAAGCCGACGAGCGGCTCCGTCTCGATCGCCGGCACGGAGATCACGACCCTCAAGGACACCGACCTGACGAAGCTGCGCCGCCGTCACATCGGCTTCGTCTTCCAGTTCTTCAACCTGCTCCCGATGCTGACCGCGGAGGAGAACATCGTCCTGCCGCTCTCGATCGCGGGCACGAAGCCGGAGCGCTCGTTCTTCGGCGACCTGATCGACAAGGTCGGCCTCGCGGACCGTCTCCACCACAGGCCGGCGGAGCTCTCGGGCGGCCAGCAGCAGCGCGTCGCCATCGCTCGCGCGCTCGTGTCGCGGCCGACGGTCCTCTTCGCCGACGAGCCGACCGGCAACCTCGACTCGACGACCGGCCACGAGATCCTCGAGCTGATGCGTAGCTCCGTCGACGCCTATGGCCAGACGATGGTGATGGTCACGCACGACCCGCAGGCGGCCTCGATCGCGGACCGTGTCCTCTTCCTCAACGACGGCCTGATCGTGAAGGACATGCCGCGCTCGAGCCCGGGCGACATCCTCGCGGCGATGAGCGAGCTTCAGCCGGCGTGATCCGTTTCGCGCTCAAGGGGCTGCTCGGCCGCAAGCTACGCACCGCGCTGACGGCGCTCGCCATCGTCCTCGGCGTGACGATGGTGAGCGGCACATACGTCCTCACCGATTCCATCGACGAGGCGTTCGACTCGATCTTCACGGACGTGCGCCGAGGCTCCGACGTCGTCGTGAGCGGCGAGGCCGCCTTCGACCTGACGGGAGGCAGCGGCGCGACCGCGCCGCCGTTCGAGGAGTCGGTCCTCGGGCAGGTGCGCGAGATCGAGGGCGTGGCGGTCGCCGAAGGCAGCGTCGACAGCGAGAGCGCCCAGCTGATCGGCGACGACGGCAAGGCCGTCACCTACGGCGGCGCGCCCAACCTCGGCTTCTCGATCGCGGACGGGAACTCGCGCTTCAACCCGCTCACGCTGGTCGAGGGCGAGTGGCCCGGCCCGGAAGAGGTTGTCATCGACTCCGCCACGGCCGACAAGGAGAACTTCGAGATCGGCGAGCAGGTCGGCGTCCAGGCGGCGGGACCGGTCGACCGGCTCCGCATCTCAGGCTTCATCAAGTTCGGCTCTGTCGACACGATCGGGGGCGCGACGCTGGCCGGGTTCGACCTGCGCACGGCGCAGCGGCTCTTCGACAAGGTGGGAAAGCTCGACGAGATCGCCGTCGCCGCCACGGAAGGGCTGAGCGACGAAGAGCTGATCAGCCGGCTCGAGGCCGAGCTCCCCGAGGGCACGCAGGTGCTCGGAAGCATCCAGCAGGCCGAGGAGGACGCCGAGGAGACGAACGAGTTCATCACCTTCTTCCAGGGCTTCCTGCTCGCGTTCGCCGGCATCGCGCTCTTCGTGGGCAGCTTCGTGATCGCGAACTCGCTCTCCATCACGATCGCTCAGCGGACGCGCGAGTTCGCGACCGTGCGCACGCTCGGCGGCTCGCGGCGGCAGGTGCTCGGCTCGATCATCATCGAGTCGCTCGTCGTCGGCGCCCTCGCGTCGCTGACCGGCCTCTTCCTCGGCCTGGGCTTGGCGAAGCTGCTCTTCTGGTTGTTCGACCTCGCCGGCTTCACGCTGCCGAACAGCGGCCTCGTCTTCGAGCGCCGCACGATCATCGTCTCGCTGCTCGTCGGGATCCTCGTCACGCTCGTCGCCAGCCTCCGCCCGGCGATCCGCGCTACCCGCGTCCCGCCGATCGCTGCGGTCCGCGAGGGTGCGACGCTGCCGGAGTCGCGCTTCGCCCGCTTCCGCACTCCGGGCTCGATCGTGCTCCTCCTGCTCGGCTTCGCCGCGCTCGCCTACGGTCTTTTCGGCGACGACCTCGGCACGACGCAGCTGCTCACGTGGATGGGCCTCGGCGCGCTCCTCATCTTCATCGGCACGGCGCTCTTCGCCGTCCGCCTGGTGCAGCCCCTGGCCGGAGTCCTCGGCATACCAGCGACGCGCATCGGCGGTGCCGCCGGGAAGCTCGCGCGCGACAACGCGCGCCGCAACCCGCAACGAACGGCCTCGACCGCCGCCGCGCTGATGATCGGGCTCGCGCTCGTGACCCTCGTGGCCGTGCTCGCGGCGGGGATCACGAAGAGCTTCAGGACCTCCGTCGACGCAATCTTCACGTCCGACTACGCGATCACGGCGCAGAACAACTTCTCGCCGATCCCGATCGCCGCCGCGGAGGCGGCGGAGGACGCGCTCGGCGTCGAGGCCGTCGCCAGCGTCCGGACGGCCGAGGCGCAGATCTTCGGCTCGGGCGAGTTCGTCACCGCCGTCACGCCCGAGGCGGAAGACGCGCTCACGCTCGACTGGCAGGCCGGCTCGCAGGGGGTGCTCGGCAACCTGGGCAGGAACGGCGCCTTCGTCGACGACGGCTACGCCGAGGACCACGGGCTGCAGGTCGGCTCACCGGTGGAGATCCTGACGCCCGCCGGCGAGCGCGTGGAGCTCGAGATCATGGGCATCTTCGACCCGCCGAACGGAGGCTCGCCCTTCGGCGTCGTCACGTTCTCCGCGGAGCGGTTCGACCAGCTCTACGACTCGCCCCAGAACCTCTACTCGTTCGTGCAGATGCGCGGCGACGTCACGGAGGAGAACACCGCGGCGCTGGCCGCGGCGCTCGAGGACTTCCCGAACGCGAAGTCGCAGACCCGCGAAGAATTCGTCGACAACCAGATCAGCGGTCTCTCGGCGATCCTGAACATCCTCTACGTCCTGCTCGCGCTGTCGGTGATCGTGAGCCTGTTCGGCATCATCAACACGCTCGTGCTGACCGTGTTCGAGCGGACACGTGAGCTCGGCATGCTGCGCGCGATCGGGATGACGCGCCGGCAGACGCGCCGGATGATCCGCCACGAGAGCGTTATCACGGCCCTGATCGGCGGCGTGCTCGGGATCGTCCTCGGCGTCGTGCTCGGCGGGCTGCTCGTCGCGCGCATCGAGTTCATCGTGTTCTCCCTGCCGGCTGTGCAGCTGATCGCGTTCGCCATCGCGGCGATCGTGGTCGGCATCGTCGCGGCCATCTTCCCGGCCCGCCGCGCCGCGAAGCTGAACCCGCTCGAGGCGCTCCAGTACGAGTAGCCCCAGTACGAGCAGCCCAGCGTCGCCGGATAGGCTGCGCCTCGTGAGCGAGCCGTTTCGCAAGCCGCCGCCGTCCGGCCTCTCGGTGGTGCTGTTCGTCTTCGCCGCGATCGACCTGCTCCTCGCGCTGGCCCTGCTCGTCGTCGGCGGCTTCACGTGGCAGTTCTGGGCGATCGCGCTCATCGGCGCCGCGCTCGCCGCCTACGGGCTCAAGGAGCGCCTCTTCCCGGCCGAGCGCGGGTAGCCGTGCGAGTCACGCTGTGCGACGTGGGGCCCCGCGACGGGCTCCAGAACGAGCCCGAGACGCTCGCTCCGTCCGTGCGCGCGGAGCTCGTGCGGCGGCTGGCGGCGGCCGGCATGCCGCGGGTCGAGGCGGTCAGCTTCGTCAGCCCCGAGCGCGTGCCGCAGATGGCCGGCGCCGAGGAGGTCGTGGCGGCGGTCGGAGAGGTCGCCGCCGAGCTCTCGGGGCTCGTCCTGAACGAGCGGGGCTACGAGCGCCTCGCCGCGACGCCGCTCGGGCGCGTGAACGTGACCCTGGCCGCGACCGAGAGCTTCAACCTCCGCAACGGCAACGCCACCCTCGCGGAGGCGACGGAGCGAGTCGAGCGCATCCTCGCTGCCGCAGACCGCCCGGCGACCGCGACCGTCAGCTGCTCGTTCGGCTGTCCTTTCGAGGGGGAGGTCGATCCCGACGCCGTCGTCGCCCTCGCCGCCCGTCTTGCGGCAGCAGGCGCCGAAGAGGTCGTCCTCGCAGACACCATCGGGGTCGGCACGCCGCGCCAGGTTGGCAGGCTCATCGGCCGTGTGGCCGCGGCTGGCTCGACCGTCGGCGGCCACTTTCACGACACACGCCACACGGGCGTCGCCAACGCCTGGGCGGCGCTCGAGGCGGGCGCGACGGTGCTCGACGCCTCCGTCGGCGGCCTCGGCGGCTGCCCGTTCGCGCCGCGGGCGACGGGGAACGTGGCGACGGAGGACGTCCTGTATCTCCTGGAGCGCGAAGGAGTCGAGACCGGCGTCGACCTCGACGCGCTGGTCGAGACGGCGCAGTGGCTCGAGGGCCTGCTCGGCCGGCAGCTGCCCGGCCGCGTCTACCGAGCCGGCGGGTTCCCTAGCAGCGCCGAATAGCGCCGCAGGCGCGGTCGATGGGGACGACGCGGCTGCCGGTTGTGATCCCGACGACGCGGCCGTCGTCGTTCAGAACGGGCCGTCCGGCCGGCGTCCCCGCCGGGACGCCCCAGATCACCGCGTGCCGCGCCTCGGAGACGGTGAAGAGGACGGGCTCGCCCGGCCCGGCGACCGTCAGCTGGTCGCCCTGGCGCACCGGTGCCGCCGCCCGCGTCTGCCAGAGCGCGCGCGGCAGTTCGTCCTCGACGCGGACGAGACCGAGGCCGGTCCGGGGGTCGCTGCGGACGAGCCTCCCGTCGTAGTCGCTCGTGCCCGACGTGACGACGACCTCCCTGTCGTCGCCCGTCTGCCAGCCGTTCGCGGGGCGGACCGTGAGGACGAGGCTGAGTCCGTTCGAAGTCCACGCGACGAAGCCGGCCGTCTCGCCGACGCTGACGACGCTGCGCGCGGCACGCGTGGCGTGGTTGCGCAGGGTCAGCTCCGTGCCGGCCGGTCCTTCCTGAGTCTGCGTCGGCGCCGGGGGCGTCGCCTCGCTCTCCGCGCCGCCGACATCGGTGACGAGCGTCCACGCCAGGAAGAGGGCGCCGCCGTAGAGCGCCAGCGCGAGCGGCGCCTTCCACGTCGGACCCCGCCGTCGGTGACGCTCCCGCCGGATGGACGCCGCTTCCATTCCTCTCATCATGTCGCCGTCCCCGGGGGGACGCAAACACCGCTCACGGAATGTGTACGACCCCCGCGGCCGCGAGGTCCGCGACCTCTTGCTCGGTGAAGCCGGCCTCGCCCAGCACGGCCGCCGTGTGCTCCCCGACGAGCGGCGGTGCGCTTGGGTGGAGCGCCCGCTCGCCGTCGACCGAGAGCGGAAGGGCGGGCAGGCGCAGGTCCTCGATCAGCGGGTGGTCGAGCGTCTGGAGGAGGCCGAGCGCTTCCGTCTGCGGCGAGGAGGCCACGTCGGCGACGTCCGCGACCGGCGCGGCCGGGACACCGGCGCGCGTCAGCCGTTCGTGCCACTCGTTCACACCCGCGTCGGCGAGGCGAGCCTCGAGCAGCGGCAGGAGCTCGTCACGATGGCGGACACGCGCGGCGTTCGTGCGGAAGCGGTCGTCCTCGAGCAGCTCCTCCAGCCCGAGCTCCCGCGTGAGCAGCCCGAACAGGCGGTCGTTGCCGGCCGCCACCATCAGCTCGCCGTCGCGCGCCCGCATGACCTCGTACGGCGCCACGAGGGGAAAGCGAGTGCCTTCGCCGCGCGGGACCGTGCCGTCGGCGAGGTAGCCGGCGAGGTGGTAGCCGATGTAGCCGACCGCCGTCTCGTAGAGCGACACGTCGACGACGGCGCCGGCGCCGGTGCGCTCTCGTTCGAGCAGCGCCGCGAGGATCCCCGTCGCCGCCCACATCGCCGTGCCCTGGTCGATGACTGACGTCCCCGCGCGCACGCCGGGCCGGCCCGGCTCGCCGGTGACCGAGATCAGCCCGCCGGCTGCCTGCATGAGCGCGTCGTAGCCCGGCTCGTCGCGGCGAGGCCCGACGCGGCCGTAGGCGCCCACCGAGCAGTAGACGAGGCGCTGGTTGCGCCCGCGCAGCGCCTCCGCTCCGAGCCCGAGCCGTTCCGCGAGGCTCGGCCGCAGGCTCTGCAGGAACACGTCGGCGCGCTCCGCGAGGCGCAGCACCACCTCCCGGCCGCGCGGCTCTCGCAGCGAGACCGCCAGCGAGCGCTTGCCGGCGTTGGCCGAGAGGAACATCGGGCTCTCGCCGTTCCAGAAGGGCGGGCCCCAAGCGCGGGCGTCGTCGCCCGTGTCCGGCCGCTCGACCTTGACGACGTCGGCGCCGAGCGCGGCGAGGATCTGGGCGCAGTACGGCCCTGCGATCGACGTGGTGACGTCGAGGACGCGCAGGCCGTCGAGCGGGGCGAACGCCATCCGGCCATCATCGCGGCTCTGCGAGGATGGCCCGATGTTCGAGACCGTCGTCGACGCCGTCTCCGGCTCCTCATGGAGCTACGTCATCGTCTTCGCGATCGCGGCCATCGACGCGTTCTTCCCCGCGGTGCCGAGCGAGGCGACGGCGATCGCGGCCGGCGTCGTGGCGGGCACGGGCGGCCTGCACGTCGAGCTCGTCATCGTCGCCGCGGCGGCCGGCGCCTTCGTGGGCGACAACATCACGTTCGCCGGCGGCCACTTCCTCGGCGAGCGCCTGAACCGGCGCTTCTTCCAGGGCGAGAAGGCAAAGAAGCGCGTCGACTGGGCGAAACGCACGCTGGAGGAACGCGGCCCGTACCTCATCGTCGTCGCGCGCTTCATCCCCGGCGGGCGCACCGTGACGATGTTCACCGCCGGCTTCGTGGACGCGTTCCCGTGGCGCCGCTTCGTCCGCTGGGATGCGCTCGCGGCGGCCATCTGGGGCGCGTACGCCGTACTGCTCGGCTATTTCGGGGGGAGGACGTTCGAGGAGGAGCCATGGAAGGGCCTCCTGCTGGCGTTCGGGTTGGCGCTGATCGTTACGGCGGCTGTGGAGGCATATCGCCACCTGCGGGCTCGGCGCGCGCACGCGTGAGGCCGAGCTTCCGGACGGCGTGAGCGCGCGGCTCCACGTCACCGGTGCGGCCGGCTACCTCGGCGCGGCGCTCGTGCGGCTACGACCAGACGCCTCGGCGGAGCGGGTCGAGGTGCGCGACGAGCGCGCCGTGCGCGAGCTCTTCGAGCGCGTTCGGCCGGCGGCGGTCGTCCACACTGCCTACCGCCAGGACGGGCCGGGCGCGTACGACATCAATGTCGCGGGCTCGGGCAACGTCGCCGCCGCAGCCGCCGCCGTCGGCGCCCGGCTCGTCCACCTCTCCACGGACGTCGTCTTCGACGGCAGCAAGGGTGCGCCGTACGTCGAGGAGGATCCCCTCTCGCCCGCGAGCGACTACGGGCGTGCCAAGGCCGACGCCGAGCGGGCAGTCGCGGCGGCGCACCCGGGCGCGCTGATCGTCCGCACCTCGCTGCTCTACGGCGGCCCGGAGCCCTCGCGCCACGAGCTGATGGCCCAGGATCCCGAGGCGACGTTCTTCACGAACGAGGTGCGCTGCCCGATCCAGGTCGGAGACCTGGCTCAGGCGCTGCTCGAGCTTGCCGCGACCGAGCTCTCCGGACCGCTGCACGTCGCGGGGGCGGACGGTCTCACGCGGGCGGAGTTCGCGGAGCTCTTCGCACGCCGGCGGGTCCGGACGGCCGAGGCGCCTCCGACACGGCCGCTCGACTGCCGGCTCGACTCCTCCCGGGCGCAGGCGATGATTCGGACGCGCCTGCGCGGTGTACGAGAGGTCCTGGCATGAACCGCCTCGCCGACGAGACCAGCCCGTACCTCCTCCAGCACGCGGACAACCCGGTCGACTGGTATCCGTGGGGCGACGAGGCGCTGACGCGCGCCCGCGAGCAGGACCGGCCGATCCTGCTCTCGATCGGCTACGCGGCGTGCCACTGGTGCCATGTCATGGAGCACGAGTCGTTCGAGGACGAGCGGACCGCTGCGCTCATGAACGAGCACTTCGTGAACGTCAAGGTCGACCGCGAGGAGCGGCCCGACCTCGACGCCGTCTACATGGAGGCGGTCGT
>Ga0190265_10002596_pt1 | contig 12149 bp, 11 predicted proteins | sample Popmic124T_FD_133135 | JGI IMG/M metagenome (GOLD analysis project Ga0190265, IMG submission 133135) | Populus adjacent soil microbial communities from riparian zone of Indian Creek, Utah, USA - 124 T | ecosystem: Environmental > Terrestrial > Soil > Riparian zone | place: USA: Utah | collected... | reverse complement strand
GTCGGCTACGGAGAAAGGCGAAAACGGATACGGCGTTTTCGGCGCGGCCACCATTGCCGCTGGCGTGGTCAGCGTCGGCATCGGTACCGGCTACATGCTGAGCGCCATGGCGAAGAACGAAGATTCCAAGCCGGGATGCGATGGCGATCGATGTTCGCCCGCCGCGACGCAGGACCGACTCGATGCCCGCGCTTTCGGCAACGTCGCCACGATTGCATTCTTGGCCGGTGGAGCGCTGATCGCGATGGGGACGACGCTCTACATCGTGGGAGCTCCGCCGAAGTCCCCGCCTGCTCGTACGTCGGCCCCGGCGCAGGACTCCGCGTCGCTCGCGGCGAGCCCGTTGGTCGGCCCGGGCGCGTTCGGCGGCGTGCTGCAAGGAACCTTTTAGCCGCGCCCTCCACTCGAGACGGCGACCGTGGCGCTCGTGGCCGTCTCGCTTTGTTCGGCGGCGGCGGCCACCGCGACGGTTTCCTGTCTTCGAACCGGCGCCGCGTGCGCCGTCTTGGGACCGCTGCCGCGGATCTGGAGTGCTCGACCGAGGACATCGAACCAAAAGGCCGCGCCCAGACTCGCCGCCAGCCCGGTCACGAGCCAGCCGAACAAGAGCGCAACCCACCCCGCGAAGTCCCGAGGCAGCATGCTCGCGAAGTCGGCGCTCCAACCAATGGGCAACGAAGACGCCTCCAAACGCTTCATCTGCTGGTTCCATTGCGCGGCCACCGAGCCGGCCTGACTTCCGTCTTTGGCAACACCAGCGGCCGGCGCGCGGTCCCTCTCGTCGGTCTGCTCTTTGTAATAAGCCGCAGCGGTCGCCGATACTTGCGCGCGCAGCGCATTGTCGCTCCACAGCTGTCCCGCAACATGGAAGGTGTTGGCGTTGATCAAGATCGTAATGGCAAGGCCGATGCCCAGCGACATCCGCTGCGCCTGCCGTTTGTACCAGCCCGACGCGCGTGACATGGAGTCGTTGAACCATCCTTCGACGCGCTCGCCGACCTGTTGCGCGCGTTGGTTGACGCTCTCGCGGAGCGGATCGGCGTCGGCAACGAATAGCGTGAGGGTAGTCTTGAGGTGTCCGGCCGGAAGCTGCTCTACCGTCTGGCGCGCGCCGGCGAGAACTTGGTCGATTCCCACGGCGTCGGTGGCGCTCTTTCCCCGCAGGACGTCGAGCAGAGCGACGGCGAAGGTCCGGCTCGGTATGTAGGAGGGTAGCGACGCTACCTTGGCGAAATCCGTCGCCGAGGCTTTTTCGGCGAGCGGCGTTCGCCGGTAAAGGCTCTGCATGAGCGGATGGCGATAGAGATCGACGACGAGGTCCTTGTATTCGGGCTGCTTGGCGAGCGCGGGATCGCGGAGCAGGTTCTCGATGGCATCGTAAAGATTCTTCGCCCGAAGATGCAGCATGGAGGCGATTCCCTCTTGGACGATCGTCACCAGCAGGCTGGTCATCAGGTAGAGAAAGACGAGACCAATCGCGACATCCAGAACGGCTCCCAGGTCGGACATCCGTGCCTCCCTCCGTGATCGGGCGCTTCAAGGCGACCGAATCGCGAGCGGACTTGATCTCCGATAGTAACCGGTTCTAGGAGCGCTAGTCCATCTCGGCCATCGAGACCGGGCGGCGGCGATCGACTTCATCGTCGATCTCCGTTTCGGGAATCGCGCCGGAATCATGGCCGTTGGCTGAGAGACCGAACTCGCGAGCGAGGTGATTCTTGAAGCTGAGAAACGCCAGAAGCCGCTTCGTCAAGATCGCAACCCCCGCGTCGATGTAGCGGATCTTCTCCACCAGAATCTCGTGCGTGATGGAGGTCGCAATGCCGACGATAAGGCCGGCGCATGCCGGAATGAGCCCGATAGAAACTCCGTGGAAGAGGGCACTCATCGTACTTTTGGTCTGCTCGTCGTCGAGCGACCGGATCGTATCGACGAGGCTGATCATGAGACCGAGGAGTCCGAACCAGGGTGCCTGACGGCCGATGATGCCGATCGGCAAGAGGCTCTGCTCGAGCTCGCGCCGAATTCCGACGCGCTGGGCGTCGATCGCGGCCTCGACGGCGTCCGGGCCGCCATCGAGCCAGTCGAGCCCCGGGCGGACCGAGGCGGCTTCGATGGATGGGCTCTGGGTGAGAACGAAATCGGCGCCGTCGAAATCGCCGTGCCGCAGACGGGAAATGAGCTCGTCCCCGAGGCGGTTGATGTCGTCTCGTCGGTCCTTGAAAAACGACCAGCGCTCCATCGCCCTGGCGAAGACCCAAATGGCGGAGCCGAAAAGCAGACCGACGACGAACGTACTTCCGAGGAAAGCCAACCCCGAGAGTCGTCCGATCATCTGATACCGCCTTCCATTACTTGGGATCCAGCAGTGGCCGGTCCCTTAGCCGTTCTGCCAGCGGCAAGAAAGAGACGCTCGTGACAGTTATGTGACTTATTGAATGACGGATTCGGTGAGAACGGCGATGACGGCCCCACCTTCACGGGCGAGGTCCATCACCTCGACGGCTTCACCGTAGGCCGCACCATTCTGAGCATCGAAGAAAACGAGCGGTTCGGGTCGCGGCGCAAGCACGCGCTTGATCTTTTGACTCAATTCCTGGCGAGAAATCGCTTGAGAGTTGATCTTGATGGTGCCGTCACGGTCATAGGTCAAGACGACCGGCTTCATGGCATCGGGAGGTGGGGGAGGGGGCGGCTCCAGCTCGACCTTCTCCTTCTTCGGCACGTGAAGCCACATCTTTTTGGTCAAGAGCGGGGTGACGACCATGAAGATGATGAGCAGCACGAGGACCACGTCCACGAGCGGCGTCACGTTCATTTGCGGGGTCACTTTACCTTTGCCACCGCTTCCGGCGTTCATTCCCATGGTGAAACCTCAATCTCTCACTTCTCGGCGAGGTGCTTTTGTTTTTCGTCGACCATGAGCGCAACGCCGTTGAAGCCAATCTCTCGCGCATCGGCGAACAAGCGGCGGATCCTCTCGTAGGTCAGACCGCGATCCGCCTTCAGCACCATGCGCTTGTCAGGTTCCTGTTCGTGCACGCTGACCAAAGCGGCGTGCAGCGCCGCTTCTTCGATGTGCTCTTTCTCCAGCAAGAAGCGTCCCGACGCGGTCACGGTGAGCGTGATCGCATCGAGTTTTGCTTTTTCGTCGACGTTGGCGAGGGCGGGGAGCTCGACCCTGTCGCCCGCCTCGAGTTGCGGCGCAATCACCATGAAAATGATGAGCAGAACGAGAACGACGTCGACCAGCGGCGTGACGTTGATCTCGGGCAGGATCTGCTGTTTAGGATACTGCGACTTGGCGTCCATCGCGGCGCTCCAATCCCGCCTCGTGGGGTCCACCGTTTTCCACCGATCGATGATGCGCTTCGACCGGGTGAGCTTCCTGCAGCAGCTCCTGGCTGAACTCGAGGTGATCGATGAATTCGCCGCCCGATGCGACGATTCCCTGTTGGATTTTGTCGGCGCGCGTCGTGAGCGCATTGAAGATCAGCACCGCCGGAATCGCTATGACCAGGCCGAGCGCCGTGACGATCAGCGCTTCGGAGATACCACCCGCGACCGAGCTGAGACCGCCCGATCCGGTCACGGAGATCTTGCCGAAGGCGGCGATGATGCCCACGACCGTTCCGAGCAGCCCGACGAACGGCGCGACCGAGCCGACCGAAGCGAGCGCCGACAGGCCCCTGCGAAGATCGGTCGAGCACTCTTCCAATTTCCTGGCGAGCTCGCGACGTACCACTTCCATGACGACCTCGGGCTTGTCGACCACCTGCCATTCATGCTGCAAATAGACGCGAAGCACGGGGACCAACATGCGCGAAAGGTGGCTCGCGGGGTGCCGTTGTGCCTCGGTCAAGAGCTTCTCGTAATCCCGCTCGGCGATGAGGGGCGCGGCTTTTGCGGAAAGGTTGGCCGACTGCCGCATGGAGCGTGCATACGCGACGAGGCGTTCGAACGCCACCGCGAGGCTAACGACACCCATGGCCAACAGCACGAAGGTGATGCTTCGTGCCATCCAGTCCATCTCGTGGAACATCTTGATGAGGTCGAAGTGCATGTTTTCCTCTTGGTTCGAGTGACGTCACTTCAGCGCGAGCCGCCCACGCTCAGTCGAAATGGCACCTTGATGATGCGAAACACGGAAATCGGACGTCCCGCTAACATGGCGGGTTGGAATGTATGGGTCTTGACCGCAGCGATCGCCGCTTCGACGAATGGCGGTTCGCCCTTCATGACTTGAATGTTCCCGACCTTCCCGCTCTCGGTGACGACGATCTTCAGAATGACCAAACCTTCGATCCCCGCCGCGCGAGCCGACTCCGGGTAGTCGGGTCGGCGATTGGCGGGACTCTCGACGGGAGGCGTCGCTTCTTCGGGAAGATTCACCGGCGCGAGTGCCTTGGGGGCTGCAGCCGCAACGGGCCCAGTTCCCCCCGCAACACCGGTCGCAGCGCCGGCCGCTGCCCGGCGCGCCGTTCCACCGATTCCCTCCGCCGGCGCAATCCATTCGCGCTTTTCCAAAGCAACATCGGATTCGGGCAGGATTTCTTTGGGTACGGCTTTGGGAACAAGGACCGGGGCAGGAGCCGGTGGAGGCGGTGTGTCCGCGACTGGCGGCGGGGGGGGCGGCTTCGGCTTCTCCACCTTCTTCGGCTGCGGAGGCGGTGGGGGCGGTGGAGGTGGCGTTACTTCCTTGGGGAGCTGCCTCTCGAAGGTCACGTCCAGCATCTTCTCCTGGACGATCGCGGCACTGCGGCCGAGCAGAACCGCGGCGCCAGCAGCAGCGCTGTACGCCAGCACTGCCGCTATGCCCGATGCGGCGAGCCTGCGCTTGCGAGCGGTGTCGGCGGCTGCGGGCTGGAAGGCTTCGAACACGGCGATACGTTCTCCAGATCAAAGGCGAGAGGACCGAGCCCGTGCACTCCCGCCACGCACGTAGCACGTCCGCATCTCCCTGTTTTTGCCTGTGGATTGAGCCGTTGAGAGCATGGCTTCCGATTCTCGAAAGTATCGTCGGCGGAGTGACGGATACGTGTGTGTTGTGTGACGTTTGGGTTACTGGGCGCGCGGTTGCGCCGACTGGACGATGACAAGACCGCCAAGAAGCGTTTCGTTGCTCGGGAATTCTCCCAGAAACTGCTTCGCCGACCGTCGTCGTTCAGTGTGACGAAGCTGTCACCGAGCCGGGCGCCGATGTGCTTTCTCGAACGAATGCCCGCGAACGACTACGCTCATTGGTCACTGAAGAGAACCCAGTTGCCGCTGGCCCACCGGTCGGTCTCGTCTCGAAAAGCTCCCACATAGCTCGCTGATGCATCGAAGAACCCGTCATCCGGCGGCTTTGCTGCATTGAGCGTATGCGCGGTTCTCGGCTGCAGGCGGGGAGAGATCGGGTTGAAACAGTCGAGCCCGGGGTCGGAAACGACGTTTTTGTGCTCGGGTCTCAAGAGCCAGCTGGTTTCATCGAGCCCGTTGTCGTCGTCCTTCTGCGTGTCGGTATTCGAGCCATCTTCTTCGTACGCGAGATTTTTGACGACGTTGCCGAAAAAGATCGAGCTTTTTACTTCGACGTCGGTCCGAACGTCGCGTATGTCGATCCCTGCTTCGAAGCCAGTCAGGATCGTATTGAAAATGTGAGCTTTCGTGGAGCGCCGTAGCAAGAGGCCATATTGTTGCGCGGCGATCTCGGCGTTCTTGCCGCAGAGCGTGGCGTTGTAGATGGTGGGCTCGCTCAACGGCGCGTCGTCGGTGCCGAGCGCGTTGTTGTCTCCCTCGAAACCGTTGGTTTCGTCGGCGATGCCAGGGTCTTGCTGCAAGACCAGGAATTGCAGCTTGCCGCGGTAGCCGTTGTCCCAATCGAAGCCGTCATCGCCGTTGTATTGGCAAATCAGGTGTTTTGCGTTGACCGTGCCACCGAAGAACTCGAAACAATCGTCGGCGCTCTGCCTTACCTGGACGTAGTCGACGGTCGTTGCTCGGCCGACGCCGCCGAAGGTCAGCCCGTTCACCTCGTTGTTCGGGGCGATGGCGATCCCCGCGTACTCGATGCGTACGTACTTCAGAATCCCACTGTTGTCATTCTCATCCATTCCGCCGTAGTCGCCCCCTGTCGTGAGGCCTTCGATCTGTCCGCGTGTAGGGCGACCGCTAGCATCGCGCACGTTGACCGGCGCGTTTCCCAAGACGATGACGCCGCCCCAGTCGCCCGGTTTGCGCTCGGCAGGCGGAAGAGCGCTCGTAAAGACGATCGGCTCGCTTGGCGACCCCTCGGCGATGATTTTGGCGCCGGGCTGGACGACCAATACGGAAGGCTGAGTCTTGTTGTTGTGACCCAGCACGGTCGTCCCCTTCTGGATGGTCAGGGTCACGCCCGGCTTGATGAAGACCGCAGCCGTCAACAGATAATCCTTGTCGCACGTCAGCGTAAAGTTGGCGGTGATGTCGCCGGCAATTTCGACGCGCGGTTTGCTCGACGCTTGACATGGATTGGCGCCGGCCGAATCACCGACAGTCGGAGCGCTGTCCGGCACCATATTTCCAGCTTCGGGGCCCAGGCTGCCGGCTCCGGCATCACTTCCGTGGACCGAGCCAGCATCACTTCCGTTCGTCGACCCGCGCAACACGCAGACGCGCGAACTGCAGACCGCATCGCCGAACTGAGCGCACTGGTCGTCGCGTTCACATTGCACGGCTCGGCGTTCGACGAGAAGCGTGCAGCCAGCGAGCACCACGCACAAGGGCAAGCACAAGCAGTGATTTAGAGAGCGCGACCAACGCTCGCCGCTCGGCATTGCGACGCTCTATCACCCTTGAATCATCGTTTGTGTGACGGTCGCTTGCCCATCGCGTGACGGACAACGTCTCCAGACTTGTCGCCACGTCTGACGGCGAGGAAGGCTCACGCGGTGGCGCGGACGCGACGCAGGGGGTGAGTTCACGCTGCTGACACGTTACGCACCGGTCGACGACGAAGGTGCGTCTTCGATCCGGTTAGCGCGATCCGACGGGTGCGAACCAAGCGGCAATGAAAGGCATTCTGGAGATCAACACGATGATTTGCCGCGATGCTGGTTCGCCATCGCGTCGTTGGCCTGCCAGACAGTTCACTCCAATGATCGTCGTATGTCACCACAATGTCACATCTGCGTTTGAGCATCGCGTGTTACACGGACCATCAACGCTCTCCCCCATGCACGGCTCGCCCTCCCGCGTGCCGTGTGACGACGCACAACCATCGGCAGCGATCGGGCGCGCTCCGCGCGAAGCGCGCAGGGATCGATCTGCCCGCGGCCCACCCCCTCGACGGCTCCTGATGAAAACGAGGTCCTTCATGTCGATTCGTTCTCTCTTGATGGGAGCCGCGGTGTCGGCTCTCGCTATGAATGCTTTCGGGCAGACTCCTCCTCTTGCGGACACTCCGCCGCAGCCCCCACCGACGTCGCCCGCGGAATCCACGCCTCCGTCGCCCAACGCGCCGGCACCGCCCACCTCCGCGGCCGCGCCGACGCCGCCCGCCGTAGCTACCACGCCGCCTCCACCCCCGCCCGGCGAAGCGCCGCCCAAAAAACTCACGGTTGGAACGGCGGGGCTCTTTCAACCGGGACTTCTGCTGCAGGGGTGGTTTCTCGTCGACAGTTGCGCGAGCTGCGTGAGCCCGACGCCGACGACGTACACGACGTTTCGCGTGCGGCGCGCGGAGATTCACCTCAAAGGGGACATCGTCCCTGGCGTGGCGAGCTACGCCGTGATGTTCGACGTGGCCAAGGTGCTCGAGTTCCAAAATACGCAGGTACCGGTGAACCCCGCAGACCCGATGAGCCCGCAAATTACCGTGCGGCAACCGGTCAGTCCCATCTCCGTATTGCAGGACGTGTTCATCACCTACCAAACCGAATACGCCGACGTCTCGCTCGGCCAGTTCAAGATCCCCGTCAGCTACGAAGGTTACAACTCGTCCTCCAGGTTGATCTTTCCCGAGCGGTCGCTCGTCTCCCGCCAGTTCGGAGACCGGCGCGATCTGGGTTTGCGTATCGCCAAGACGACCAAATATTTCGGCTACTCGGCCGGTATTTTCAATGGCGGAGGTCTCAACAACCTCGATACGAACAATCAGAAGGATCTCGGTCTAAGGCTCGAGGGTTATCCGCTGGCGGGCGTCACCGTGGCCGGTGTGGTCTACAGCTCGGTCGGGCAACGCTACCAGGCCGGCACCAAGGATCGCTACGAAGTCGATCTGCGCTTCGAACAAGGGCCCATCCTTTTCCAAGGCGAATACATCTACGCCCGCGATATCGCCGTCACCGACGGCCCCTCTTTCAACGGGCAGGGATTTTACGCCGCCGCCGGCTATACCTTTTTCGAGATGCTCCAGCCGATCTTGCGGCTCGGCTACCTCGATCCCAACACGGGCGTCGATGCCAACCACCTGTGGGAATACAACATCGGCGTCAATTACTTCATCCGCAAGCACGAATCGAAGCTCCAGCTGAACTACAGCCATTTCCCCAACAGCCGGTTCGAGAACGAGCTCATCCTTGCCGCTCAGGTGGCGTTCTAAGCCGTGGGCGCCGGGGTCCTAGTCGGACCGGGCCGCCAGGTGTTACAAGATGGTGACGCGTGCCCGGCCGGACATCGTCTGGCGTAGACTGGCCGGGCCGTGATCGCCGCCCTCGCAATGGAGTCCCAAGCCACCCGCGTCGTCAAGATGCGCACCGAGAAGTTGGGGGTGAGTTACGGGGAGCTCGCGGCGGTGCGGGATGTTTCTATCGACATCCTCGAACGTCAGGTGTTGGCCCTCATCGGACCGAGCGGTTGCGGCAAGAGCACCTTTCTTCGCGCCCTCAACCGCATGAACGAGAACATCAGCGGGTCGCGAATGACGGGGCGCGTTCTTTTGGATGGGCGCGACATCTACGAAAATCACGTCGATCCCGTCACGGTGAGGCGGCAAGTGGGGATGGTGTTCCAGAAATCGAACCCCTTTCCCAAGAGCATCTTCGAGAACGTGGCTTACGGGCTGCGCGTGGCGGGTATCCGCGATCGGGAGACGCTGGCTCTCCGCGTGGAGCGCGCTCTGCAGCAGGCCGCGCTCTGGGAGGAGGTGAAAGATCGGCTCGAAGAGTCGGGGCTCGGCCTTTCCGGCGGCCAGCAACAGCGCCTTTGCATAGCGCGCGCGCTCGCCGTCGAACCGCAAGTGGTTCTCATGGACGAACCGGCCAGCGCGCTCGACCCCATCGCCACCGCCAAGGTCGAAGATTTGATCGCCGATCTGCGGCAGGCGTTCACCATCGTCATCGTGACGCACAACATGCAGCAAGCGGCGCGCGTCTCGCAGAGGACGGCTTTTTTCTATTTGGGGAAGCTCGTGGAGGTGGGGGATACCACCACCATCTTCACGCGACCGAAGCAACGCGAGACCGAGGACTACATCACCGGTCGCTTCGGCTGACGCGCGAGCCTACTCGGTGGCGTGCACTTTGGCGCGCGTCTTCGCGCGCAGCAACACGGCCACCAAGTTCAAAAGGAACGTCAGCGCCAGCAGCGTCAGAACCGTGCCGTAGAGAAGCGGTTTCGTCTGGTCGATATTGGGGGACTGCGTCGAAAGAACGTAGACGTGGTAGCTCAAGCTCATGAACTGATCGTTGAAGTGGCTTGGGAGGTGCGGAAGGAAATAGGCGACGCCGGTGAACATGATGGGTGCCACTTCGCCGGCGCCGCGGCTGATGGCGAGGATGGTGCCCGTGAGTACGCCTCCCATGGCGTGCGGAAGCACCACCTTGACGATGGTCTGCAGCTGGGTGGCGCCGAGAGCCAGGCTGGCGTCACGGATCTCGCGGGGGACGGCGCGCAATGCTTCTTCGGTGGCGACCACCACCACCGGCAAAGTGAGGATGGCGAGGGTGAGCGAGGCCCAAACGAGCGACGGCGTGGCGTAGACGAGCTCGCCCCCGTAGAGCACCCTGTCGATGCCGCGCCCCACCGTCGAAACGAAGAAACCGAGCCCGAAAAGGCCGAACACGATGGAGGGCACGCCGGCCAGGTTGGCGATGCACACCCGAATCGCGCGCGCCAGCGTGGAATCGGCGGGGGCGTATTCGGTGAGGAAGACGGCAGTCGCAACGCCGGCCGGCACTGCGGCGATCGTCATGAGCAGCGTCAGAGCGACCGTTCCGACGATCGCCGGAAGGATGCCGCCTTCGGTGAGACCGCGGCGAGGATGCGCGGAAAGGAACTCCCAGGAGATCACTTTCGCCCCGCCGGCTACGATGTCGGCGAGGAGCACGGCCAAGGCCAAGAGGATGATGGCCGTCGCGGCGCCGGTCGCCACCAGCAGCAAAAGCTCGGGTGCCCGCGCGCGCGGCTCGCGTTGAAGCTCGACCGTTTGGCTCCTCATGCCGAGCCCAACTTCTTGCGCAGGCCGTGGATGACGCGCTCACCGGCGAAGTTGAGGACGAAGGTGCTCGCGAAAAGTACGGTGCCGAGCGCGAAGAGAACGTGATAGTGCGCGCTGCCGACGACCACTTCGCCGAGCTCTTGCGCGATGGTGGCGGTGATGGTCTTGGTCGATACGCCGACCGATCCCGAGACGATGGCGGCGTTGCCCGATGCCAAGAGGACGATCATCGTTTCGCCGATGGCCCTCCCAAACCCGAGCACCACCGACGCCAGGATGCCGGGCAGCGCCGCCGGGACCACGACGCGGGCGATCATCTGCACCCGATCGGAGCCGAGCGCGAGCGCGGCGGTGCGGTACGCATGAGGCACGGCCTGCAAGGCGTCTTCGGAAACGGTGAAGATGACGGGGCAGACGGCCATGGCCAGCCCGATGCCCGCCGTCAGCGCGTTGAGCCTGTGCTCGGTGCCGAACGCGCGCTGCACCCAAGTGGCAAAAACGATGAGCGCGAAGAAGCCGATGACGACCGAAGGCACCCCCGCCAAGAGCTCGATGGTCGGCTTGATCAACTCTCGCTGGCGTTTGCCGGCGAGCTCCGAGACATAGACGGCGGCGGCGATCCCGAGGGGCGCGGCGATGAGCAGCGCGACCAGCGTGACCTTGAGCGACCCGATCACGAGCGGAACGACGTTGTACTTCGGCGGCTCGCTCACCGGCTGCCAGGGGAAGTGCTCCGAACCGTCGGCCAGCACGGCGGGCCGCACGAGATCGAGCAAGGTCCCGCTCTCTCCGAGCGCCTCGCCGGAGAACACGGGGAGGGCCTCACGCGCGATGAAGGCGAGAATCAGCGCGACGGCCGCGATCGACGTGAGCGCAACAGTGCGAAGGGCAAGCTCGATCAGGCGCTCCATCGTTCGTGGCGGGCGCTTCAACGAAGTCTTGGGATCGGGCATGGGAGCGTTCGGCGCGTTGGCGGTCAAATTCTTCAGCCCTTCGGCAGCGGATAATAGCCGACGTCGACGATGACGCTCTGTCCGTCGGGCCCACCCACCCAATCGATGAACTTTTTGAGATCGCCGCGCGGCTCGCCGGCCGTATAGAAGTAAAGAAATCTGCTGATGGGATAACTTCCGTCATGTGCCGTAGTGAGGGAAGGGGCAACGGCGGTCGACGTCTCGTCCTTGCGGATCCGAAGGGCCTTGATCCCTTCGAGGTAGGCGATGCCCCCATAGCCGATACCGAACTCGTCTGCCTTGACGGCGTTGGCAACGGCGGACGTGCCGGCGAGCGTCTGCGTGCTCGCGGCGAAATCTTTGCCGCCGAGCACGCGCTCTTTGAAATAGCCGTAGGTGCCCGAGCTGTTCTCGCGGCCATAGAGCACGACGCGATGCGCTTGACCGCCGAGCTGGCTCCAATTGGTGGTCTCGCCGGTATAGAGCTGGCCGAGAGTGGGGAGGGAGATCTCGCTGAGAGGGTTTTTGGCGTTGACGAACACCGCCAGCGCGTCGAGGGCGACCTTGATTTCGACGGCGGGAACGCCTCTTTTGGCGAGCAGGTCGTCGCGTTCCTTGTCGGTCATGGGGCGGCTGGCTTCGCAGATTTCCGTCGAGCCGTTGATGAGGGCTGCGATTCCCGTCCCGGTGCCCCCGCCCGTCACCTGAACGACGGCCATCGGATCGACCTTCGCGTAAGCCTCGGCCCAGCGCTGGCCCAAAATGACCATCGTGTCCGAGCCCTTGATGGTCAGCTT
>Ga0190265_10002595_pt1 | contig 12156 bp, 12 predicted proteins | sample Popmic124T_FD_133135 | JGI IMG/M metagenome (GOLD analysis project Ga0190265, IMG submission 133135) | Populus adjacent soil microbial communities from riparian zone of Indian Creek, Utah, USA - 124 T | ecosystem: Environmental > Terrestrial > Soil > Riparian zone | place: USA: Utah | collected... | reverse complement strand
TGCCGTCCAGCTGTTTTTTCTTCGCCCCCATGATCGCTTTGAGGCTGGGGTAGCGCGGCTCGTTGATCGCGTCGCCGACGCTGATCACGGCGGGCAGCTCGACCTCGACCGTGTCGTAGCCGTACTCGGCCTGGCGCTCGCAGCGCAGCTTGCCGTCGGTGACGTCGATCTTGATCACCTGGGTCAGCGAGGGCATCTTCAGGTGGTCGGCGACCACGGCGCCGATCGTGTAGCACTCGCCGTCATCGGACTGCTGGCCCAGCAGGACCAGGTCCGGGCTCTCGGACTCGAGCACTTTCGCCAGGGCGTAGCCGGTGGCGCAGACGTCGGAGCCGGAGAGGGCGTCGTCGGAGAGGTGCACCGAGCGGTCGGCGCCGAGCGCCACCGCCTTGTGCAGGGCGCGGACCGCCGAGTCGGGGCCCATCGTCACCGCGATGACCTCCTCGACCGGGATCGCGCCGCCCTCCTTGATCTGCATGGCGGCCTCGATGGCATGGGTATCGAAGGGGTTGAGGTTTTTCTCGCCGCTGCGGTCCAATCGCATCGTGTTGGAGTCGATGCGCTTCTGGACGGCGGCGTCCGGTACCTCCTTGACCAGGACGCAGATCTTCAAGTTGAAAGCCTCCTCGAATGTCGCTCAGGGCTGGTTGACTGACCAGTCAATCAGTCTATCTTCTACACGCGGACGTGTGACTTGGTGTGATGCTTATCACGCTCGAAACCAGAGGCTTGCCGGGGCAGGCCTCTAAGCTTCGCGCTCGTGGCGCTCGGTGGCGCCGGCCCTGATGAAGTCGATGATCTCGTCGGTTCCGGCCCCAGGGGTGAAGACCGCGGCGACACCGAGCTTCTTCAGCTCGGGGATGTCCTCGGCTGGGATCGTCCCCCCCACCGTGACCAGGACGTCGTCGACGCCCTGCTCGGCGAGCAGCGCGACGACCCGCGGCACCAGCGTCATGTGGGCGCCGGAGAGGATCGAGAGGCCGACCGCGTCGGCGTCCTCCTGGATCACCGTCTCGGCGATCTGCTCCGGCGTCTGGTGGAGGCCGGTGTAGATCACCTCCATGCCGGCGTCGCGCAGCGCGCGGGCGATGATCTTGGCGCCACGGTCGTGCCCGTCCAAGCCGGGCTTGGCGACGACGACGCGGATCTTCCTTGCGGTTGCTGCCTCCATGCGGGGCGGGGAGCTTAGAAGACCGGGGACTCCGTGTAGGTGCCGAAGACCTCCTGCATCGCCGCGATCATCTCTCCCTCGGTCGCACGAGCCCGTGCCGCCTCGACGATCGGCGGCATCAGGTTGGCGTCGCTTGCGGCGGCACGCTTCAGCTCCGCGAGCGCCGTCTCGACCGCGGCGCCGTCGCGCCGGGCGCGGGTGCCCTGCAGGCGCTCGACCTGCTTGCGTTCGAGCGCCGGGTCGATGCGGAGGATCGGCGTCTCGTCTTCGTCCTCCTGGACGAAGTCGTTGACGCCGACGACGATCCGCTTGCGCTGGTCGAGCTCGCGCTGGTAGGTGAAGGCGGCGTCGGCGATCTCGCGCTGGGGAAAGTTGCGGCGGATCGCCTCGACCATCCCCCCCAGCTCGTCGATCCGGGCGAAGTAGTCGTAGGCCGCTGCCTCCATTTCGTCGGTCAGCTTCTCGACGAACCAGGAGCCGCCCAGGGGGTCAGGGGTGTTTGGGGCGCCCGACTCGAAGGCGATGATCTGCTGGGTGCGGAGCGCCACCCGCACGGCCTCCTCGGTCGGCAGCGCCAGCGCCTCGTCGAAGGAGTTCGTGTGCAGGGACTGGGTGCCGCCGAGCACCGCCGCGAGCGCCTCCAGCGAGGTCCGCACGACGTTGTTGAGCGGCTGCTGCGCGGTAAGGGAGACGCCGGCCGTCTGGGCGTGGAAGCGCAGCCGCATCGACTCCTCGCGCTTGGCGCCGTAGGTGTCGCGCATCTCGCGGGCCCAGATCCGGCGCGCGGCGCGGTACTTGGCGATCTCCTCGAAGAAGTCGATATGCGCGTTGAAGAAGAAGGAGAGGCGGGGGGCGAAATCGTCGACGTCGAGGCCGCGCTCCAGAGCTCGCTCGACGTAGGTGAAACCGTCCTTGAGCGTGAAGGCCAGCTCCTGCTGCGCAGTCGAGCCCGCCTCGCGGATGTGGTACCCGGAGATCGAGACCGGGTGCCAGCGGGGCATGTTCTGCGAGCACCACTCGATCATGTCGGTGACCAGCCGCATCGCCGGCTCGATCGGGAAGCACCACTCCTTCTGGGCGATGTACTCCTTGAGGATGTCGGTCTGGATCGTGCCGCCGAGCTTCTCCGGCGCCACCCCCTGCTCCTCGCCGACGAGGACGTAGAAGGCGAGCAGTATCGCCGCCGGCGCGTTGATCGTCATCGAGGTGCTGACCCCGGCCAGCGGGATCCCCTCGAAGAGCTGCTCCATGTCGTCGAGGCTGTCGACGGCGACCCCCTCGCGGCCGACCTCGCCGAGGCTGCGGACGTGGTCGGAGTCATAGCCCATCAGGGTCGGCATGTCGAAGGCGGTCGATAGCCCGGTCTGGCCGTGGTCGAGCAGGTAGTGGAAGCGCTCGTTGGTCTCCTCGACCGTGCCGAAGCCGGCGAACTGGCGCATCGTCCAGAGCCGCCCCCGGTGCATCGACTCGTAGGGCCCGCGGGTGAACGGGTACTCGCCGGGACGGCCGATCTCGGCGTCGGGGTCGGCGGGGGCCACCTCGGGGCCGTAGAGCGGCGCAATCGGGTGTCCTGACATCGTCGAGAACTCCGACTCGCGCTCTTCCAGCGCTGGTTTGCGCTTCGGCTCGGTCGCCATGGCAAGGAGTCTAGATGCGTTCAGCGCCGGATCGGGAAGCGACGCGGCGGCGGCACCCTGCGCCGCGCCGCGATGCGCGAGGCACCGAAACCGGCGACGGTCGCCAGCAGGGTGAGCGCCAGGGCGACGAGGCGGCGGCCGAGCTGCTCGAAGCGCATCGTCTGCCAGCCTTCCTCCCTGGCGATCTCGGCCAGCGCCGGGTCGGGATTGACCGCCACCGGGTGGCCCACCGCGCGCAACATCGGCAGGTCGGAGAGCGAGTCGGAGTAGGCGTAGGACTCGCCGAGATCGATCCCGTGCTCGGCCGCGAACGCCTCCATCGCCTCGACCTTGCCCGATCCGTAGACGAAGGGGCCGTCGAAGCGGCCGGTGAAGCCGCCGTCGCCGTCGACCTCGTAGCTGGTGCCGATCCCGCCGTCCATGCCCAGCACCCGTGCCAGCGACTCGACCACGCCGTTGCCGGCGGCGCTGACGATGAAGGTCGCCCGGCCGGCGTCCTGGTGGGCGTAGACCTCGTCGAGCATCTGCGGGTAGACGCGCGGCAGGATCGCCGCCATCACCTCGGGGTTCATCCGCTCGACGCTGCGCACGGGCACGCCGGCGATCAGCTCGCGTGCGACCCGCAGCACCTCGACAGTGCGCTCGTCGGTGGTGCCGCGAAGGCGGTAGCGCAGGTGCTCGACGGCCCAGCTCGACAGCTGACGGCGTCCGATGACACCGTGCCGGGTCGCGACGCGGGCGAACTGCATCCCCGAAGACCCCGCCATCAGGGTCTTGTCCAGATCGAAAAAGGCCGCGGCGCGGCTCACGGGCTAGGTGCCGTTGACTTCGATCACGATCGCGTCGCCCTGCCCGCCGCCGCTGCAGATCGCGGCCACGCCGAGACCGCCCCCACGGCGGTTCAACTCATGGACCAGGGAACCCACGATGCGGGCGCCGGAGGCGCCGATCGGGTGACCGAGGGCGATCGCACCGCCGTTGACGTTGACCTTGTCCTCGTCGACGCCGAGCATCCGCACCGAGTTGAGGGCGACCGAGGCGAAGGCCTCGTTGATCTCCCAGAGGTCGACCTCCTCGGGGCTCTTGCCGATCTTCTCCAGCGCCTGCTTGGCGGCGTTGGCGGGGGTTTTCGCCAGGTAGGGGAAGTCGTCGGCGACGGTGCCGTAGGCGAGGACACGGGCCAGGACCGTGCGCCCTTCCTTGTCCGCCCACTCCTCGGAGGCGACGACGATCGCTCCGGCGCCGTCGTTGACTCCGGGAGCGTTGCCCGCGGTGTGGGTGGCGTCCTCGCCGCCGATCGGCCGCAGCCCGGCGAGGGTCTCGACCGTGGTCTCCGCCCGGATCGCCTCGTCGACCTCGATCGTGTTTTCGCCCTTGCGCGACTTGACCGTGACGCCGACGATCTCGTCCGCGAGGCGGCCGGCGTCGGTCGCCTCGGCGGCGAGCCGGTGCGAGCGCTCGGCGAAGCGGTCCATGTCGGCGCGGGTGATCTCAAGCTCGTTGGAGACCTCACTCGCCTCGTTGATCATCTGCTTCTCGGTGAAGGGGTTGGTGAGGCCGTCGTGGACCATCGCGTCGATCGTTTCGACGTGACCCATCCGGTAGCCGAAGCGGGCACCGGGCAGCAGGTGCGGCGCCTGGCTCATCGACTCCATGCCGCCGGTCACCGCGACGTCGGTGTCGCCGGCCCGGATCGCCATGTCGGCGATGCCGACCGAGCGCATGCCCGAGGCGCAGACCTTGTTGATCGTCTCCGAAGGGACCTCCTTCGGGATGCCGCCCTTGATCTGGGCTTGGCGCGAGGGGATCTGCCCCTGGCCGGCCTGCAGGACCTGGCCGAAGACGACCTGCTCGACCTGCGTCGGATCGACGCCGGAGCGCTCCAGCGCGGCTTCGATCGCCTGGCCGCCGAGGTCGGTGGCGTCTAGCGAGGAGAGGGTTCCGCCCATCTTGCCGAAGGGCGTGCGTGCAGTTCCAAGGATGACGGTGCTGGGCATCTGGCGGCCTTTCTACGTCGGTTTTATGCCGGGTCTCGGCTCGAATGGGCCGCATGGCCCTGACCGGGACGATACCGAGAGCGTAAAAAAGCAGCGTGAGCAAGCGCATAGACTCGCGGGCCCGTGAAGGTCGACGTCAGCCAGACCGCGATCCCTCAGACCGAAGCCGATCTGCTCGCGGTCGGCCTCTACGAGGACGGGGAGCTGCCGGCGGACCTAGCCGACGCGGCGGGCGCCGCCGATGCCAAGGCCGGCTTCGAGAAGCTGACCCTGCTCCGCCCCGAGAGTCCGGGTCCGGTACTGGTCGTCGGCTTCGGCCCGCGCGAGGATTTCGACGCCGAGCGGGCCCGCGTGGCCGCAGCCCTGGCGGCCAAGGAGGCGGGCAGGCTGGAGGCGACCTCGCTCGCCTGGGGGCCCCCCGAGCCGGACGGCGAGATCGTCGCGGGGCTGGTCACCGGGACGATCCTCGGCAGCTACCGCTTCGACCGCTTTCGCAGCACCGATCCCGATGACCCGAGCCCCGCACGGATCGAGTCGCTGACGCTGATCGCGCCCGAGAGCACGGCCGACGCGGCCGAGGCGGCCCGGATCGGCGCCGAGGCGCAGAACCGCGCCCGCGACCTGCAGAGCCTGCCGTCCAACGTCGCCACCCCCTCCTACCTGGCCCGGCGAGCCCGCAGCATCGCCTCGGCGCATCCTGCGGTCACCACCGACGTGCTCGGGGGTGAGGAGATCGCCGCCAAGGAGATGGGCGGCCTGGTCGCCGTCAGCCAAGGAAGCGAGGAGGAGCCGCAGCTGATCGTGCTGCGCTACGCCGGGGGCGGATCGGGGCCGACCCTCGGCCTGGTCGGCAAGGGCGTCACCTTCGACACCGGCGGCATCTCGCTGAAGCCCTCGGCGGCGATGCACGAGATGAAGATGGACATGTCGGGCGCCGCGGCGGTGTTGGAGGCGGTCGGGGCGATCGCCGAGCTCGGCTTGGCCGTCGACCTGGTCGCGGTCGTCCCCGCCACCGAGAACATGCCCTCCGGGACCGCAATCAAGCCCGGCGACATCATCACCCAGTACAACGGCAAGACGGTCGAGGTGAACAACACCGACGCCGAGGGCAGGCTGATCCTCGCCGACGCCCTCGCCTACGCGGTCGAGCTGGGGGCGGAGCGGATCGTCGACCTGGCGACGCTGACCGGAGCCGTCGTGATCGCGCTCGGCTCGACCTACGCGGCGCTGATCTCCAACGACGAAGACCTTGCTGCCGCAGTCGAGGACGCCGGCAAGACGACCGGCGAGCTGGTCTGGCGCCTCCCGCTGCACCCCGAGTACAAGGAGCTGACCAAGGGCACGGTCGCCGACCTGACCAACGCCTCGGCGAAGCGGAAGGCCGGCACGATCTACGCCGGCTCCTTCCTCGAGGAGTTCGTCGGCGAGACCCCCTGGGCCCACGTAGACATCGCCGGCACCGCCTGGGACGTCGGCCGCCCCTACACCGGCAACGACGCCAGCGGCGTCGGCGTCCGCCTCCTGGTCGAGCTGGCCCGCAGCCTCGGCTCCTAGCTAGTCGGCGCCGAGGATCATGCAGGTGGCGACGCCGTGGGCGAGCAGCTTGCCGCTGTCGGCTGCGGTCAGGTTGGCCTCGGCGGTCGCCTGTTTGCGGCCGCGGTAGAGGACGTTGGCCTCGCAGAGGACGCGGCCCGTATCGCGGGTGATCGGGCGCACGTACTTGGCCTCGAGGCCAAGCGAGGTGTAGCCGACACCGGCCGGCAGCGTGGTGTGGACGGCACAGCCGAGCGCGGAGTCGAGCAGGGTCGCGGCGTAGCCGCCGTGGACGACGCCGATCGGGTTGTAGTGCTCCTCGCCGGGCTCGCCGGCGAAGACAGCGCGGCCCTCGCCCAACTCGATCGGCCCCATCCGCAGCGTCACCGCGATCGGCGGCGGCGGCAACTCGCCCCGGACGATCGCTTCCATGTACTCCATACCGGTCATCGTCGCCCCGGCGGCCGCGGTCGGGACCGGGTCCTGCCAGACGAGCGTGCGGCTGCGGGTGGTCTCGGGACTCGCCTCGGCGAAGATCAGCGCCGCCTCGGCCGCGGTGCCACCCTCGCGGGCGGCGGCCGCGACCTTGGCGGCGACGCCGTCGTGCGCTGCTCCGTCCTCGGTAGTCCCGATGCCGTCCTGACTCACCGGCCGCTCCCACGACGGCGGCTGCCGTCGCCGATGCCGGCGACCCTATGACTCGCCGGGTAGTGCAGATCGGCCGTGATCTCAGCCTGGCTTATCGCGATGCGGGGGATCTTGGTCCGGGGTTGGTTCCTATGTTTCGAGATCAGCCTCATCGAACGCCTCCAATCGGCTCGTTCGTCCTGGGTTGCGTCAAGCAACTTGGGTATGGGCCCCACCCTAGCCGAGTCAGTTGCTTTACGCAACTTAGTGTGCCAAGATCACGTTGTGCTGCGCAGCGACTACCCAGGACAGATCTGCTCGATCGCCAAGGCGCTGGAGGTGATCGGCGAGCGCTGGTCGCTGCTGATCGTGCGTGACGTGATGAACGGCCGACGGCGCTTCGACGAGCTGCAGAAGGGCCTCGGGATCGCCCGCAACGTCCTCTCCGCCCGCCTGCAGCGCCTCATCGACGAGAACATCCTCGAGCGACGGCCCTACCAGACGAGCCCGGATCGCTACGAGTACTTCCTGACCGAGAAGGGGCTCGACCTCTGGCCGTCCCTCGTCGCCCTGCTCGGCTGGGGCGATCGCCACTCTCCTGAGCCGAACGGCCCGCCGATGCTGATCGTCCACAAGGAGTGCGGCGGCCGTGTCAGCGACAGGGGCATCTGCGAGAACTGCGGCGAGGTCCTGCATGCCCGCGACGCCCGTCCCCTGCCCGGTCCCGGCCTCAAGACCTCTCCCGAGCAAGCCGAGCTCGCCACCGCGCGCTAGCTTTGGCTGTACGGCCAAGGTGGCGCGAGCGACGAGAAGGAGAGACTGCGATGGCGACGGCGGCTGAGCTTCAGGTTCGAGACAGGGTCTTCATAGGCGGCAAGTGGGTCGAGTCGGAGGGGACCGAGACGATCGAGGTGATCAACTCGACCACCGAGGAGGTCATGGGCTCGATCCCGGCCTGCACCGCCGCGGATGCCGACCGCGCCGTCCGGGCCGCCCGCGACGCCTTCGACTCCTGGTCGCAGACCTCGCGCGAGGAGCGCGCCGGCTACCTGAGCGCGATCGCCGCCGGCCTCGGCGAGCGCTCCGAAGAGATCGCCGCGACGATCGCCCAGGAGCTGGGGATGCCGCTGAAGCTGAGCCAGATCATCCAAGCCGGCCTCCCCACCGGCCAGTTCGCGGCGATGCCGGGGCTGATGGAGGAAGTGGCCTGGGAGGAGGAGATCGGCAACTCGCGGGTCGTGCGCGAGCCGGTCGGGGTGCTCGGCGCGATCACCCCGTGGAACTACCCGCTCAACCAGATCGCCGCCAAGGTCGCGCCGGCGCTCGCCGCCGGCTGCACGGTCGTGCTCAAGCCGAGCGAGGTCGTCCCGCTGAACGCCTTCATCCTCGCCGAGGTGATCGAGGCGACGGGGCTGCCCGCCGGCGTCTTCAACCTGATCACCGGGACGGGGCCGGTCGTCGGCGAGGCGATCGCCGGCCACCCAGGGGTCGACATGGTCTCCTTCACTGGCTCGACCCGGGCCGGGCGTCGCGTCTCGGAGCTGGCCTCGGCCACGGTGAAGCCGGTGGCGATGGAGCTGGGCGGCAAGTCGCCCAACGTGATCCTCGACGACGCCGACCTCGGCCGCGCGGTTCCGGACGGGGTCGCCAAGTGCTACCTCAACTCGGGCCAGACCTGCAGCGCCCTGACCAGGATGCTGGTGCCGCGCGAGAAGCTCGCCGAGGCCGAGCAGCTCGCCGTCTCCGCCGCCGAGGCCTTCACGCCCGGCGACCCGTTCGAGGACTCGACCCGGCTCGGCCCGCTCGTCTCCGACGTGCAGCGCGAGCGGGTCCGCGGCTACATCGAGAAGGGCGAGGCCGAGGGCGCGAAGCTGCTGACCGGCGGCGCTGCCCCGCCCGAGGGCCTCGACCGCGGCTACTTCGTCCGCCCCACCGTCTTCTCCGATGTGACGCCGGAGATGACGATCGCCCAGGAGGAGATCTTCGGCCCGGTCCTCGCGATCCAGCCCTACGAGGACACCGACGACGCGGTCCGGATCGCCAACGACACCGACTACGGCCTCGCCGGTGGGGTCTGGTCGGGCGACCAGGAGCGGGCGATCGGAATCGCCAAGCGCATCCGCACCGGCCAGATCGAGATCAACGGCGGCGCCTTCAACCCGCTGGCGCCGTTCGGCGGGTACAAGCAGTCGGGGCACGGGCGCGAGAACGGGCGCTTTGCGATCGAGGAGCTGCTGCAGGTCAAGAGCCTGCAGCTCTAGCGCTCGCGTAGGCTGCCGCGCGTGAACTTCGACCTGACTGACGAGCAGAAGCTTCTCCGTGACACGGTGCGCGATTTCGCCCGGCAGGAGGTGGCGCCGGTGGCGGAGGAGCTGGATCGGACCAAGGCATTCCCCTACGAGATCGTCGCGAAGCTTGGGTCGCTTGGGCTGATGGGGATTCCGTTCCCGCAGGAGTACGGGGGTGGCGGGGCCGACACGCTCTCTTATGTCTTGGCGGTGGAAGAGCTGGCTCGGATCGACTCGTCCGTGTGCATCACGATGGCCGCCCATACCTCGCTGGGGACGATGCCGATCTACCTCTGGGGCAGCGATGAACAGAAGGACGAGTGGCTGCCACGGCTCTGCAGCGGCGAGCGGCTCGCCTCCTTCGGCCTGACCGAGCCCGAGGCCGGTTCGGACGCCGGCAACGTCCGCACTACGGCGAAGCTCGACGACGGCGAGTGGGTGGTCAACGGCGCCAAGCAGTTCATCACCAACTCGGGGACCGAGATCTCGGGTTGCGTCTCGATCACCGCCGTCACCGGCGAGGCCAACGGGCGCAAGGAGATCTCCAACCTGATCGTCCCGAACGGTACCCCCGGCTACGAGGCCGGCGAGCCCTACCGCAAGATGGGCTGGAACGCCTCGGACACCCGCCCCCTCTCCTTCGAGGACTGCCGGGTGCCGGAGGCCAACCTGCTCGGCCGCCAGGGCGACGGCTTCAAGAACTTCCTCCACATCCTCGACGGCGGCAGGATCGGGGTCGCGGCCATGGGCGTGGGGCTCGCACAGGGCGCCCTCGACGAGGCGATCTCATACGCCAAAGAGCGCCGGGCCTTCGGCCAACCGATCTCCAAATTCCAGTCGATCCAGGCCAAGATCGCCGACCTCTCGGCTCAAATCGAGGCGGCCCGGCTGCTCACCTGGCGCGCCGCTCTGGAGAAGGACGCCGGCCAGTCGTTCACCCTCACTGCCGCGCAGGCGAAGCTGATCACCGGCCGCCTCGCGGTTCGGGCGACCGAGGAGGCCGTGCAGATCCACGGCGGTTACGGCTACATCGAGGAGTACCCGGTCTGCCGCTTCTACCGCGACGCCAAGATCCTCACCATCGGCGAGGGCACCGACGAGGTGCAGCAGATGGTGATCGCCCGCCAGCTCGGCTGCTAAGCCGGTTGCGAGGTGACCGTGCCCTCCGCTCGCCCGGCGACCTCGGCGGCCCGGCCGACCTGCTCTCCGATCCCGTAGTGGGCGCAGATCGTCAACTCGTGCTCGCGCAGCAGCGGCCGGGTGGAGTCGACTGTGGGTGCGCCGCCCAACACAGCGCGTTCGTGCGCCGCCCAGACGCGGCCCGCAGCGGCAGCGCAAAGGCGCAGCGGCACGGCGACCTTCTGCTTGCCGCGACGGCCGAGCCCGACGATCAGCCAGGCCGGCTCGCCACCCTCCGCGTCGGCGAAGACGCCCTGCACGCGGCCGACCTGGCTGCCGCCGAAGTCGTCGACCGCGAAGCCCAACCAGGCGATCGCCTCGGCGAGGCCGGGCAGCGCAGCTCCAGGCGCGGCGCTCTCAGTCACCGGCCTGCCTCGCCATCAGCTCGCTGGCCGCGCTCGCCGGGTCCAGTTCGCGCCTGACGACCCGCTCGAGGAGGTCGGCGGTCGTGGGGTCGCCTTCGGCGGTCGCCTCGAGACGGCGGCGCATCCGCGACGCGGCGATCCCCAACACCTCGTTGCGAAGGTTGCGGGCGCGCCGTTCCTCCAGGGTGCCGGCCGCCTCGATGTGGGCGCGGTGCTCGTCGATCTTCTCCGCCAGCTCGGCGACCCCCTCGCCGCGTGCCGCCTCGGTACGAAGGATCGGCACGTTCCAGCCCTCCGGATCGTGCGAGAGCGCCAGCACCCCGCGCACCTCGCGCACCATCGTGTCGGTCATCGGGTGGTCGGCCTTGTTGACGACGATGACGTCCGGGATCTCCATCACCCCGGCCTTCAGCGCCTGGATCGAGTCGCCCGAGCCCGGCATCAGCGCCAGCACGATGGTGTCGGCGTGGTCGACGATGTCGATCTCCGCCTGGCCGACGCCGACGGTCTCGATCAGGACGTCGTCCTTGCCGGCCGCGTCCATCGCCAGGGCGACCTGCAGCGCCGCCTCGGAGAGGCCGCCGAGCGCGCCCCGCGAGGCCATCGAGCGGATGAAGACGCCCGGGTCGAGGAAGTGATCGGAGAGCCGGATCCGGTCGCCCAGCAGGGCGCCGCGGGTGAAGGGACTCGACGGGTCGATAGAGAGCACCGCGACCTCGCGCTCGGCCTTGCGCAACTCGGCGGTAAGTGCCCCGATCAGGGTGCTCTTCCCCACTCCCGGCGGGCCCGTGAAACCGACGATCCGCGCCTTGCCCGTGCGCGGGTAGACCTCGCGCACCAGCTCCCACCCGGCCGGGTCGTCGGACTCGATCAGCGTGATCGCACGCGCCAGCGCCCGCTTGTCCCCGGCCACGAGGCGCTCGGCGAGCGGTGCGGCTTTGGCGGCGTCGGGCATGCGTGGGCCAGTCTAAAGTCCCGGCCGCCGTGATCCGCTCCATCCGCTTCTTCGCCCGCAACGGGATGCTCACCCCGAGATACGCGCTGCTTGCGCTGCGCTATCTGCGACGCCGTTTCTTCACCCGGGCGGGGTGGCGCTGGAGCACGGACGGCCCGGTCTTCTTCGGCGGCGGGCTGGAACTGCAGATCGCCAAGCGCGGCGCGGTCGAGTTCGGCCGCTTCGTCTGGATCGGCCACGGCTCGAAGATCCGCTGCCACGAGGGCGTGGTCGAGATCGGGTCCAAGACCGTGATGGGTCAGGAGTGCACGATCTCCGCCTACAAGCGGGTGCGGATCGGCGAGCAGTGCGTGATCGCCGACCGGGCGATGTTCATCGACTTCGACCACGGCGTGGTCGAAGTC
>Ga0190265_10002594_pt1 | contig 12159 bp, 8 predicted proteins | sample Popmic124T_FD_133135 | JGI IMG/M metagenome (GOLD analysis project Ga0190265, IMG submission 133135) | Populus adjacent soil microbial communities from riparian zone of Indian Creek, Utah, USA - 124 T | ecosystem: Environmental > Terrestrial > Soil > Riparian zone | place: USA: Utah | collected... | reverse complement strand
GGCCATCGTCAGAGGACGCTAGTGGTGTCATTAGGCCTTGCCGTACGTCACGGTTGTACCCGGCGACGACACCACGGCCCTGTGCTGTTGGAGGCCTCGCCTATCGGCTCGCCCCTCTAACCTTCGCCGATCGGACGGGTGACGGGCGTGCTCACGGGGTTGGTGGCCATGGGCGTCGTCGCGGCCACGCTCGCCTTCGCGCCCCGTGCAGAGGCCGGGGACACGACCGAGGTGGCGAGCGGATCGCTCGTCGCCACCATCACGCACGACCCGTTCTCGATCTCCGTCGTCGACGACGGCCGCCTCCTGCTGACCACCGCGGCGGCCGGGCGGGTGCCCGTCGGGGCCGACGGACCGCTGTCCTTCGCCATCGGGGCGCGGGTCGGGGCGCAGCTCCCGTTGGTCGGGTACGGGCTCTTCGCGGACGTGCCGCTCGCGTGGTTCCACGCCACCCGGGCCGACCCTCGACCCGACGGGTCGTTCCTCGTGCACACCACCGACCCGCTGCGGACGTTCGACCTGCGGGTCCGCACCCCGTCGGCCGGCGTGCTCGAGGTGGATGCCACGCTGAGCGACCCCACAGGGGTGCTCGTCACCGGAGCGTCGTTCCTCAACGACGGGCGCCAGCGGTTCCTCGGCTTCGGCGAGCGCAGCGACACCGTCGACCACACGGGGCGCGTCGTGGAGCAGTGGAACGAGGAGGGCCCCTTCTCCGCCGGCCGGTTCCGGCCGTACACGGAGCCGCTGCTGGGCGAGCAGTGGCAGGGCCCGCCCCCGATCGGCCCCTCGAGCAACTTCACCATGCCGTGGATGGTGTCGAGCCGCGGCTACGGGTTCCTGCTCGACTCGACGTGGTTGAACCGCTTCGACCTGACCGCCTCGGACCGCTGGCGGGTGGAGACGGCCGAGCCGGCGCTGCGATGGCGCGTCTACGCCGGCCCCGAGCCCGTCGACGTGCTGCAGCGGGTCACCACCGACCCGCTGGTCGGTCGCCAGCCCCCGCCGGCCAAGTGGTTCTTCGGACCCTGGTACCAGCCGACCGGCGACACCGCGTTCCGGGACTTCCTCCGCACCGCGTGGCGCACGCCCGTCGAGGAGGGGGGGTACGACGTGCCCGTCACGGTGGCGCAGACCTACACGCACTACCTGCCGTGCGGTGCGCAGGCGGGCGGTCGATCGGCCGGGAGGGAGCGCGCCAACGCCGACGCCTACCACTCGTGGGGGTACCGGGTGACGACCTACGTCAACTCGTTCGTCTGCCGGGACCACCCCGACGGCGCCTACGGGGCAGGCGAGGCCAACGGCTGGTTCGTCAAGACGGCCCTCGGCACCACCTACCCCCTCCCCTACCTCGCCTTCCTGAGCTCGTCGTCGGCGATCGTCGACTTCACCGCGCCCGGGGCGGTCGGGTGGTGGCAGTCGCTGATCGCGGAGGCCCTCGACGACGGCTACGACGGCTGGATGGAGGACTTCGGGGAGTTCGTCCCGCCCGATGCGGTCCTCGCTGACGGCCGGCCCGGGCTGGCGGGCCACAACGACTACTGCACCGACTACCACCGAGCGAGCCACGAGCTCACCTGGCCCCGCCGCGGCCTGGACTTCGCCCAGTTCGTGCGCTGTGGCTACACGGGCACCGGGCCGGTGGCACGGATCGTGTGGGGCGGCGATCCCACGGAGGACGACTCCGAGGCCGACGGCCTCGCTGCCGCCGTGAACCAGGGCCTCTCCATGGGCCTGTCCGGCATCGGCTACTGGGGCAGCGACATCGGGGGCTTCCACTCCCTCTTCACCGAGGAGCGGACGAACACCGAGCTGCTCGTCCGATGGCTCGAGGTGGGCGCCTTCTCCCCGATCATGCGCACCCAGGCCGAGGGGTACCCGGTTCCGATCCTCCAGGACGGGCTGGAACGGGCCGAGGTGTGGTCACCTGACGTGCTCCCCCACTGGCGGGCGCTGGCCCGGCTGCGCACCCAGCTGTTCCCCTACGTCTGGGCGGCGTCGCTCGAGTACCAGCGCACGGGTGTCCCGATCATGCGGTACCTCGCCCTCGCCTACGCCGACGAGGACGTCGCCTGGGGCCGCGGCGACCCCGTGGCGGTGGCCGCGGCCCGCTTCGAGTACCTGTTCGGCCCCGACCTGCTGGTCGCGCCGGTCGTCGACATGGGCGCCACCGGCCGGGACGTGTGGCTGCCGCCCGGCGAGTGGGTCGACTTCTGGGATGCCGTGACCTACGACGAGGCCACCGGCTCCTACGACGCCGATCCCGTCCACGCCGTGGTCGAGGGTGGCCGCGTGGTGCACGTCGAGTCCCCGCTGGGCCGCACGCCCCTGTTCGTGCGGGCCGGCACCTGCCTGCCGCTGCTCCCGGCCGACGTGGACACGCTCGACGACCAGGCCGGCTTCGCCCACGACGACGGCGTCGTCACCCTCGCCGAGGGCGTCGACCGCATGCGCCAGGTCCCCTTCGGCGACGCCTGCACCTGACCCCGGAACGCAGGAACCCCCGCCGGAGCAGGGGTCCCATGGAGCGGACGACGGGATTCGAACCCGCGACCCCAACCTTGGCAAGGTTGTGCTCTACCAGCTGAGCCACGTCCGCGTGAGCCAGCGACGATAGCAGGGGCCCAGATCGCCACCCAACCACCGCCAACACGGGCGCGAGGGGGATTCGGCGGGTCCGACGTCGAACCAATCCGGACTGCGGGCAACCGCCCGATCCCGGCCCCACGCCCGGATTGTGTACGGTCGGAGGCCGCGACGATGGATTCCAGGGGGGTCGCTGAGGGATGAGGGTGGCAGGACGATCGGCATTCGGCCGCACGGCCAAGGTCGCAGTCGGCGTGACCACGCTGACGTTGCTGACCCTCGCCATCACCTCCCCCGGCTCCGCCGCGCCCGGCGCGCCGGCCCAGACCCCGGGCTTCAGCGCCGGCACCGGCAGCGCCATCGCCATCGCCTACAAGGTCAACCCCATCTTCGGGAACCTCAGCTTCGGCATCACGGCGGGCGAATCGGTGGCGGGCCACCAGAACACCGGATCGAGCGCCCAGAGCAAGGCCATCAACCTCGGCGTCATCGGCGTCACGCTCGCCGCAGAGGGCTGCGAGGGCGCGGACCCCACCCTGCCCGCGGAGAGCCAGCCGCAGCCCGTGATCGTCAACGCCGACGACGAGGGCGCCGCCGCCGGCAAGACCGCCAGCCTCGGCGGTCTCATCAGCATGTCGGCCTCGGCCAACCACGACCCCCTCTCCAGGGCCATCACCACGGTCGCCGCCCTCGGCGACCTCGGGTCGGTGTTCGTCAACGGCGGCACCAGCACGGCCTCGTCTGGGGTCGTCAGCCCCGGGGTGCGGGAGGCGCGGGCCGTCACGGAGCTCGGCGACGTCCAGCTGCTCGGCGGGCTCATCACGCTCAAGGGCATGCGCTGGGAGGCCATCCAGACGACCGGCGCCACCACCACGAGCAGCGGCACGTTCACCCTCGGGTCGCTCAACCTCCTCGGCCTCCCGATCCCGCTGCCCACCGACTCGCTCGGCCAGCTCAAGGTGCTCGCGGACACGCTGAACGCCCTCGGCCTCACCGTCACCGCGCCGACGTCCCGGGTCGAGCAGGGCATCGTGTTCGTCGACCCGCTCACCATCGGCATCATCCCGGCGGCCCTGCGCGACGGGATCCTCGCCCCGATCCTGAGCGGCGCCCAGAACATCCGCGAGCAGCTGGTGGCCGCGCTCTTCGCCCTCGGCTGCGGCGGCGACCCCGACATCTTCGGCAACAACGCCGAGACAGCCGTCACCGTCCTCGACCTCGCCCTCGCCACGGTCACCGGCGCCGGCCGGCTCACCGTCGAGCTCGGGGGCGTGCAGGCCACCACCTCGGAGATCACCGGCTTCTCCGGCCTCGGTGTGGTCCCAGCCCTGCCGTCCACACCGATCCTCCCCGGTGTGTCCGTGCCGCCGATCGACCTCGGACTCGGGAACACCGGCGTGCCGCCCGTCCTGAACGATCCGGGTGACCTCACCGGGGCCGCCACCCCGAAGCCGATCGCCGACCTCGACGACGGCGAACGTGGAGGCGTGCTCCTCGGCGTCGCCGCAGGCGGGCTCCTGCTGCTGCTGCTCACCGCTGAGCTGGACCGTCGCAAGATGCGACGCGCTCAGCGAGACATCCTTCTGGAGGCCTGATGTCCGGACCCGTGACCGACGCCAACCCGCCGCGCGGCCACTTCAGCGTCTGGCAACGCGTGTTCCGCGGCTACGGCCCGCTGGCCGTGTTCGCGATCATGATCGTCCTGCTGTCGGTCCTCGTGCCGTCGAAGGTCCAGGACGACGCCGACGCCTCCTCCCTCACCGGCGACACCGCACCCAGCAACGGCGTCGCGGGCTCGTCGGCCACCGCGGCCTACGAGGTGGCCATCACGGGCGCTCCCACCGGCGGCACGTTCACGCTGACCGCGACCGTGGAGGGAGAGACCGAGGAGACCGAACCCGTCGCCTTCGACGTCACCGCGGCCGACCTCGACAAGGCCCTCGAGGCGTTGGGCAACATCGGCTCGGGCAAGGCCATCGTCCAGGGCAGCGGACCGTTCAACGTCGCCTTCTCCGGTGATCTCGCCGCGAAGGACGTGACCCTCGCGCTCGGCGACAACAACCTCACCGGCGGCACCAGCCCCGGCGTCACCGTCACGAAGACGGCCACCCCCGCCGCCGGCGGTGGCGGCACGGGTGGCACCGGTGGCACAGGCGGGACCGGCGGCGGAGCGGCACCGGCGCTGGCCTGCCCGGATCGGCAGGACCAGGTGCCGGGTGACCCCTACTCACCACCATGTGTGGCCTTCTCCGGCAACAACGGCGGCGGCACGCACAAGGGCGTCACGGGCGACACGATCAAGGTCGCCTACCGCGTGCTCAACGAGCGGGGCTTCCAGCAGACCCTCGCCGACCTGGCCGGGGCGTCGCTCGTCGACTCGCCGAGCACGATCACCAAGACCGTGGGCGCGCTGGCCGACTACTTCAACCAGAAGTTCCAGTTCTACGGCCGCAAGATCGAGATCGCGTTCTACGACGGGCAGGGCTCCAACACGAACGAGCTCCTCGGCGGAGGCCGCGACAAGGCCGAGGCCGACGCCATCCGCGTGGCCGAGGAGATCGGCGCCTTCGCCGACCTGTCCGCCACCTCCGAGCCCTACGCCGGCGCCCTCGCCAAGCGCGGGGTCATCGGCTTCGGCACGCCCTACCTGTCACGGGCCTGGCACGAGCAGCGGGCGCCGTTCGCCTGGAGCCTCGCCACGGACGGCTCGATCGTCTCCGAGCTGGCCGCCGAGTACCAGGTGAACCGGCTCTACGACAAGCCTGCGATCCACGCCGGTGGCAACGGTGGCGACGGCCAGCCCCTCCAGGGCCGGCCCCGCAACTTCGCCACGCTCGCCCCCGAGAACTCGTGGTACCAGGAGTCCGTCGAGAACGCGGCGACGATCATCACCAACGCCGGGAAGGACCGCGGCTTCAACCGCAAGTACGTCCTCGACCTGGCCACGATGTCCGACCAGGCGACCGGGATCATCGCCCAGATGAAGGACCGGAACATCACCACCCTCATCTGCGGGTGCGATCCGATCCTGCCCGTCTTCCTGTCGGGTGTCGCGGCCCGGGAGCAGTACTTCCCGGAGTTCATCATCGTGGGCACGGCCCTCACCGACGCGGACATCGTGGGCCAGCTCTGGAACCAGACCTTCGCCAGCCACGCCTTCGGCGTGAGCTCGCTCAACGGGTTCGAGCCGCCGACGAACACCATCGCCTACGCGGCGTACAAGTCGGTGCGGCAGGACGAGCCGGCCTTCTCGGTCGACCTCATCTACTACCAGATGTACATGCTGGCCATCGGGCTGCAGGGTGCCGGTCCCAACCTCACGCCGGCGGCGTTCGAGGTGGGCATGTTCAACTACCCGGAGAAGCTCGGGCCGGTGGGGCTGTGGAAGTTCGGTCCCGGTGACCGGACCGCGGCCAACGACGTCCGGGAGATCTACTGGGACCCGGCCGCGGTCTCCACCTACAACGGCCGCAACGGCTCCTACCTCGGCACCAGCAACCAGCGGTGGCAGAGCGGGCAGATCCCGACCGGCAACCCGGGCAAGCCGTGATCGAGGATCTCCGCGACCGCTTGGAGGACCTCCCCCGAGCGGTCAGGTACGTCGGCGCCGCCGTCCTCGCCGGGGCGCTGATCTACGCGCTCTACACCCTGCCCGGCATCGGCAGCTACCTCGACGAGAAGGCGCCGTGGGGCATCGTCGTGGCCGGCATCATCGTCGGCACCGTCACCGCGCTCCTCGCGATGGGCCTCATCCTGATCTACCGGACCAACCGGTTCATCAACTTCGCGTACGGCTCGATGGGCAGCTTCGCCGGCGTCATCGCCATCGGCCTGCACAAGGAGCAGGGGCTCAACTTCTTCGTGGCCCTGCCCATCGGCGTGGCCATCGGTGTGGCCACCGGGGCGCTCGTCGACCTCATCGTGCGCCGCTTCCGGACGTCGTCCCGCCTCATCCTGACGGTGGCGAGCATCGGCATCGGACAGATGCTCGCGGTCGCGGAGCTGCTCATCACGAGCAAGATCCTGAAGTTCATCGCGCTGACCGGCGGCTTCACCATCCCGCTCGACATGTCGCTGGACATGGGCGTGAAGACGCTCCGCGGCGACGAGATCCTCATCATGATGGTGATCCCGCCCGTCCTCATCGGACTGGCCTGGTTCCTGCTCCGCACGAACGTCGGCATCGCCGTGCGGGCCGCCGCCGAGAACGAGGACCGGGCCCTGCTGCTCGGCATCCCGATCAAGCGGCTCTCGACGATCGTGTGGATGATCGCCGGCGGCCTGGCCGCGCTGACCTTCGTGCTGAAGGCGCCGTTCTCCGGGGTCACACCGGGCGTCGCGTCGACGGGCCCGGTGGTGCTGCTCCCTGCCCTGGCCGCGGCTGTGGTGGCCCGCATGGAGTCCTTGCCGGTCGCGTTCGCAGCCGGCGTCGGGCTCGGGATCATGGAGTCGGTGGTGCGCTGGAACACCAGCGGCTCGCCGACGCTGCAGAACTTCCTGTTCCTCATCGTGATCCTCGGCGCCCTGCTGCTCCAGCGGGGCAGGCTCTCCCGGGCGCAGGAGTCGGGCACGTCGTCGTGGTCGGCCACCGCGGTGCTGAAACCGATCCCCGACGAGCTCAGAAAGCTCCCCGAGGTGGTGTGGTCGAAACGCGTCCTGATTGCCCTCGTCGCGGCCGCGTTCCTGATCATCCCGAACACGTTCGGGCCCAGCAACCAGTTCCTGGCCGCGCTGGCGATCGTCTGGGCGATGGTGGCCGTGTCCCTCGTCGTCCTCACGGGATGGGGTGGGCACATCAGCCTCGGGCAGTTCGCCATCGTGGGTGTCGGCGCGCTCGTAGCGGGCAACCTCATCTCCGACTACAACACCGATCTGCTCCTCGTGCTCGTGGCATCGGGCCTGGCGGGCGCGATCGTTTCGCTGCTCGTCGGCCTCCCCGCGCTGCGGATCAAGGGCTTGTTCCTCGCGGTCACCACCCTCGCCCTGGCCGTGGCCCTCGACCGCTACATCATCAACGTCAACAACTTCCCGGAGATCCTGCCGAGCGGCGTCGAGCGCCCGCTGTTCCTCGAACGCATCGAGCTCACCGACGGCTACAACATGTACGTCTTCTGCCTCGCGTTCCTCGGCCTCTCGATCCTGGCCGCGCAGGGCGTCCGCAAGGCCCGCTCCGGACGCGTGATCATCGCCACCCGCGACAACGAGCGGGCCGCCGACGCTGCGGCGGTGCCCACGACCAACGTGAAGCTCGCCGCGTTCATCCTCGCCGGGGTGATCGCCGGCGTGGCCGGAGGCCTCCACGTGATGCTCCTCACCAGCGTGGAGCAGGGCAGCTATCCGCCGTACGACTCCATCAACCTCTTCGCCACCGCCGTCATCGGCGGGCTCGGGTCGATCGCCGGTGCCGTGATCGGCGTGCTCCTCTTCCGCTACGTCGAGACGATCACCGCCCTCGGCGACATCCGGCCGCTGCTCACCGGCGGCGTCCTGCTGATCGTCCTCCTCGTGTTCCCCGGCGGTATCGGCCAGCTCATCTACAACGCCCGCGACCGCGTCCTCCGCCGCATCGCGGAGCGGCGGGGGATCCTCGTGCCGAGCCTCGTCGCCGACAAGCGGGAGGAAGGCGCCAAGCACGCCGAGAACGAGGTGGGGCTGCTCCAGGGCGCCCTGTCCGCGGAGCCATCGTCCCGTGAGCGGGCGGGAGCGACGCCGTGAGCACCATCGAGCGCACCAACGGGCGGCGCAAACCGCTCCAGGCCAACACGGGACAGGCTCCCCTCCTGTCGTGCCGCGGCATCGACATGGCCTACGGGCCCGTGCAGATCCTCTTCGGCGTCGACTTCGAGGTGGCCGACGGCGAGATCGTCGCGTTGCTCGGCACCAACGGCGCCGGCAAGTCGACGTTGCTCAAGGGCATCTGCGGCCTCGTGCGACCGACGGCCGGCACCGTGGAGTTCGCGGGCGAGGACATCACCAAGCTGTCGGCCGACGTCACCACCCATCGGGGCGTCTCGCTCATGCCCGGCGGCAAGGGCGTGTTCCCCACGCTGACCGTCACGGAGAACCTCCGGCTCGCGGCCTGGCTGATCCGCAAGGACCAGGACCGCGTGGAGGCCGCCCTGGCCGAGGTCGAGACCCTCTTTCCGATCCTGAAGTCCCGCGCCTCGCAGATGGCCGGGAACCTGTCCGGGGGCGAGCAGCAGATGCTGGCCCTCGGCGGCGCGCTGATGACCAAGCCGCAGCTCCTCATGATCGACGAGCTGTCGCTCGGCCTCGCGCCCACGATCGTGGGCCAGCTCCTCGAGGTCGTGCGGGAGATCCACCGCCGCGACACGACGATCGTGATCGTCGAGCAGTCGGTCAACGTGGCCCTCAACCTGGCCCAGCGGGCCGTGTTCATGGAGAAGGGCGAGGTGCGCTTCACCGGCCCGACGTCGGAGCTGCTCGACCGCCCCGACATCCTCCGCTCGGTGTTCATCTCCGGTGCGTCCCTGGGCGTCGACCACAGCGACGAGCCGGAGCCTCCGAAGCGACAGGCCGGCACCCGCCTCGTGGCCAAGAAGCCCACCATCCCCGCCGACGCGCCGGTGCTGCTCGAGTGCGCCGGCGTCGTGAAACGCTTCGGTGGCATCACCGCGGTCAACGACGTCGACCTCAAGCTCCGCGAGGGCCAGATCCTCGGGCTCATCGGTCACAACGGGGCGGGCAAGACCACCTTGATGGACTGCATCTCGGGGTTCCTGCCCATCGAGTCCGGCCGCATCCGCGTGCGCGGCCACGACGTCACCGAGTGGGCGCCCCACGAGCGGGCCCGCGGCGGTGTGGCCCGCTCCTTCCAGGACGCGCTCCTCTACCCCACACTCACCGTCGCCGAGACGATCGCGGTGGCCCGCGAACGCCACCTCGACTCCACGGACCTCGTCGCCGCCGCGTTCCAGCTGCCCGCGTCCTACGAGAGCGAGCTGGCCGTGGCGGCCAAGGTCGACGAGCTGATCGACCTCATGGGCCTCGGGGCGTTCCGCCAGAAGCTCACCGGTGAGCTCTCCACCGGCACCCGACGCATCGTCGACCTGGCCTGCATCCTGGCCCAGGACCCCAAGGTGCTCATGCTCGACGAGCCCTCCGGTGGCGTGGCCCAGAAGGAGACCGAGGCCCTCGGCCCCCTCCTCCTGCGCGTGCGCGACCAGGTCGGCTGCGCGGTCCTCGTGATCGAGCACGACATGCCGCTGCTGCGAGTGATCTGCGACCACATGATCGCCCTCGAGCTCGGCGGCATCATCGCCGAGGGCACCGCCGAGGAGGTGCTCGAGCACCCGGCCGTGATCGAGTCGTACCTCGGCACCGACGACACCGCCATCAACCGCTCCGGCGCCCGGGGCTAGCCAACCCCTCGAACCCGTAGACCAAACCCGTCAGAAACGAACAGTAAGGTCGACGGGTTCGGGTGGTTCAGGACAGGGCGCGGGCGATGAGCTCGCGATCGTGGTCGCGCATCTCGATGCCGGCCACCTCGGCCAGGGCGGCGGGGCTCATCTTCGCCGCCGTCTTCTGGATGACGTCGAGCATGTGCTCGTCGCCGAGGCGGTCGGCGAGCTCGGCCAGCTGGGTCTCGAGGAACGTCAGGCACAACGCGTCCTCGTGCACCTGCACGGCCGGGTCGTGCCCCAGGCCGACCTTCTTGATGATCCCCTGCACCGCCGCGATCGTGCCGTCGTCGTAGCCGGCCTCGGCGAGGATGCCGGCCACCTCCTCGGCGTGCTGCTTCTTGAGGGCCGTGCGCCAGCGGAGGTAGCCCGACCGGCCGTCGGGGTACGACCCGCGGGGCATGGTCCAGCGCCGCAGGTGATGGGCCCGGGCCGCGAGGAGCTGCGCCTCCGTGGCCGACGGATCGAGCCGTGCCACCCACCCGGACATCAGCTCCGCGTGGGCCAGCTCCTTCGGCCGCACCTCGCCCGCGACCACCGTGGTGGCGGGGTCGTCCGCGTTCGCCGCGTCGATGGCCGCGATCGCCCGCTCGAACCGGTCGCGATCGACGGCCGTCATCGCCGGCCCACCGTCAGGGCTGATCGCTCGGCGGACGCAGGTCGACCCGGAGCACCAGGACGCCGTCCTCGACCGTGCCCGTGGCGTCGCCGATGATGGCGAAGTCCTGGAAGTCGCGCTGCGCCTGCTCGATGAACCTCGCCCGCTCCTCGCCGGCCACCGGAGGCAGCGGGCGGTTCCGGACCGCGTGGGCTCGATCCTGGAAGCGCTGGAGCATGGCGTCGATGTCGAGCGGCTCACCCATGCGCCCGACCCTACCGGCGTGGCTCAGAGGTCGGGGTGGGGCGACCGCGACGGCCGCGGCCGGGCCCGCGCCGGCGCCGGTGCGGGAGGCGGGCGCGTCGCGGTCCAGTAGCGCCACGTGAGCACCGACACCAGCAGACCCACCAGCGCCAGGCCGCCCACCATCAGCATGATGAGCGTGTCGTCGCTGATGCCGTCGGATCCGCTCGACACCCGCTCGATCGTCGTGGTGGTGGACTCCGCCCCCTCCGTCCCGTCGCCGGGCACGAGCAGGTTGGCGCTGGTGCTCACCGTGAACGTCGTCGTGGTGACGACCTCGCGCGGGGTGCTGCTGCCCTCCGTGGTGGTCGTCTCCTCGTCGCCCTCGTCCTCCGTGGTCGTCGTGGTGTCGTCGTCGACGACCGACGTGGTGGACGAGTCGGGCTCCGACGTCGTCGTCACGCAGCTCGGATCGAGCAGTGGGCTGCAGTCCTGGCCCTGCGCGCCGGGGGCCACCACGAGGACGGCCAACACGGCGGTGATGACGGCCGCGACGAGCGCGAACAGCCTGCGTCGTCGTGCTCCGTCTGCCACCACACTCGCTCCTGGCCCGTCGGGGGGAAGGGCCAAGGGTACCTGCCGTCCCCCAGCCGTCCCAGCCGCGCGGGTGTCAGCCGCGCACGGGTCAGCGCTGGTGGCGGGGGCAGGAGTAGGTCGTGCGGCCGCCGATCGTCCGCCGGGCCAGCGGGGCGCCGTCCCGGGGGCAGGTGGCGCCCCGCACCCGGGCCACCTGGAGGTCGCCGGTGTGGCTGCCGCCCCGCTCCGTGAGCTCGCCGATGGTCGCCCGCAGGTGGCGGTGGAGGCGACGGACCTCGGGGGCGGACAGGGATGCCCCCGGCCGAGCCGGGTCGAGGCCCGCGCGCCAGAGCATCTCGTCGGCCAGCAGGTTCCCGATGCCCGCGATGCGGTGCTGGTCGAGCAACCACGCCTTCACCGGCGCCCGGCTCACCGCGAGGGCGTTGCGCAGCTGGGCCGGCGTCACTGCGAGCGCGTCCAACCCGAGCCGGGACTCGTCGGGCACCAGCTCCACGCCACCGAGCCTGCGCGGATCGACGATGTCGAGCCGACGTCCACCCTCGAAGCCCAGCGAGAACCGCACCCATGCGGGGTCGAGCCGATCCGAGGAGTACTCGAGGCGCTCGATCGGCGCCCGACCGTCGACGCGCACACGTCCGGTCATGCCGAAGCGCAGGCCGAGCGTCGTCCCCTCCGTGTCGAGGAGGAGCAGCTTGCCGATGCGACGGGTCC
>Ga0190265_10002593_pt1 | contig 12160 bp, 7 predicted proteins | sample Popmic124T_FD_133135 | JGI IMG/M metagenome (GOLD analysis project Ga0190265, IMG submission 133135) | Populus adjacent soil microbial communities from riparian zone of Indian Creek, Utah, USA - 124 T | ecosystem: Environmental > Terrestrial > Soil > Riparian zone | place: USA: Utah | collected... | reverse complement strand
GAAACGGTTCACCGGCGTGTTGTCTTCGATCCATTTCAGCGTCGCCTCCGTAAAATCGAATTCCGGCGAGACCGTTCGCTGAAGTACGTCGCGAAGCATGATGCGTCGAGACGCTGACGAAAACGATTTCAGTTCAGCCGAGATAAAGCGACCACAACGAGCCATCCCCCATGACGGAAAGGTTGTTCCGTGTCGTTCGATCAGCTGCCATTCCGACGGCTCGGACAGAATTGAACCAAGTCGCTCCTGACCTGCGAGATCGTCGGTTGACGCAAGTCGAATGCTGACCGGTTCTTTTGAAGGGCCAGCGGACGCCGAATCGATGTTCGCCTTGGCGCCGACTATGAAGACCCTTTGTCGATTCTGGGGAAGTCCAAAGTCAATAGCATTGAGCAATCGCCATTCAACGTGATAATTCAACTCGGCAAGAGACGATAGAATCGTCGCGAAATGCAAGCCGCGTTCCATCGAAAGGAGGCGTTTCACATTCTCAAGAATGAAGAATCTTGGTTGCCGCTGGGAAAGTACGTCGATGATTTCTCGAAACAGTGTTCCGCGCGGGTCGCGGATTCCCCTTTTTTTCCCCGCATTGCTGAATGGCTGGCATGGAAAACCCGCGGTAAGCACATCGTGAACGGGAATCGTACCTTTCCCGTCGCGAATATCTCCCTCGTGATGGCTGATCGCTCCGAATCGATGTCGGTACACTTTGCAGGCGCTCGGGCAAATATCATTCGCCCAGATCGTCTGAAATCCGCACTCTTCCGCCGCGATCCGGAAGCCACCGATCCCCGCGAACAATTCGATCGTCGTCATCGTGCGGCAATCCGATTGACAACAAGCCTCTCGAGTCCGGTTCGTTTTGTCTCGCACTCCCATAGTACGATCACTTTCCATCCGATACGCCGTAGCTCCCTGACTTTGCGACGGTCTCGAATTTTGTTCGAGTCGAATTTCGCCTTCCAAAAAAACACGTTAGTCGCCGGCATTGTCGCACGCCTGCACCGGGCATGCTGGTGCCAAAAACACCCATGTACGAAGATCGCGATCCGAAATCCCGGCAGCACGATATCAGGCGTGCCCGGCAGGTCCTTCCGATGAACACGAAACCGATGGCCTAGCCGGTGCAACAGACTTCGGACCAATATCTCCGGGCGTGTGTTTGCACGCCGAATCTTCGCCATGAGCGCCGAGCGTTGTTTTACGCTGTAGATGTCCATCGGCGTACCTTGCGGCTTCATTGTCACCTGAGCGTTTTCGTTTTCAAGGGGCTTGACTTTCCTTGATGGTCATCGGACCTTCGCCGGCAGTTTCGGTGCATGGCCGTGCTAGCACGAGACTTCACTCGGGCAGCCCATCACCCCGCGGAGAGCCGGCTTTCCGCTGTTGACTTTACTCGTGCTCGCCCCGGGCGCGGGCTTCGCCGGTTTCGTCGATCTCGATGCGGATGACGTTCGGGTGGCAGCAGACCGGGCAGTCTTCGACGTATTCCTGCGAGCGACCGGCGGAGAGGTCGATGGGGATGACGATCTCCTCGCCGCAAGAGCCGCAGGTATAGGTTGAGTCGTCTCGGGGCATGGTGCGAGGATTATCGTGCGCGGTGGCCCGATTTCAAATCCGCCGCCTGGAGAGATTGGGGGATTGATTGAATTCGTTTATGGGAAAGGATTGAGTTCGTGCGAGAAGGGATTCTCGTACGAGCCTGGAATTATCGTACGGGCATTATTCCAACCCCGCATCCCAGATAAAGACCTCGCGGGCCCAGGACCCAGCGGCGATCCGGCGGCCGTCCGGGCTCCACGCCAGACCCATGATCGTCCCCGTCGCTCCGCGAAGCGAAAGCACTTCATAACCGTTCGCCGCATCAAATATGCGTACAGTGCGATCGCGACCGCCGGCGGCCAAACGCGTCCCGTCCGGGCTGAAGGCCACGCACCAGACATCGCCGATATGGGGATTGAGCGTCAGCCGTACCGCTCCGCTCCGCGCGTCAAGGAGATTGATGGTCGCGTCCTCAGAGGCAGTCGCGATCCACTTTCCGTCCAAGCTGAAAGCGATCGACATGACGGCTGAATCGTGTTCTTGCGTCGCCCACACTTGGCGTCCGCTGAGGCTGTCCCATAGGAGAGTCTCGCCCGCCGTGCTTCCAGTCGCCAGATATGCGCCATCGACACTATAGGTCATCGCCAGGCCCGGGCCCTTTCGGTTGAGACTGCGAAGCTCAGCGCCGGACGTCGGATCACGAAGCGAGACCACGTTCGACAGATGATGGCTGCAAGCCAACTGTGTTCCGGCAGGGTTCAGTGCCATTCGCACGCTCTCTTTCGGCAGCGCGCCCGGAAAGCGATTTATCTCGCCTCCCGTCGCCAGATCCAGGACCCGCACCATGCCATCCGAGCAGCCGACAATCGCGGATGATCCGTTTCCACCAAACAATGCGTAGCCTGCGGTCCGCACTTCGCTCAAGTCATGGATCGTACGGCCGTCAGCCGCATCAAGGACCAGGGCGCCGAATGCCGTGCCGACCATCAATCGTGCTCCATCGACGTCGAAGCTCACCACGTTGACGATGTTTGAGCAGTCGCGACGCTCGATTGTCTCGGGCGGCCGGGTGATATCCCAAAGTTTCGCAGTCGCATCGTACGAACCGCTGGCCACGTGGGCGCCGTCGGGATGGAAAGCGACGCCGGTCACGGGCCCCGCATGGCCGCGCAGTGTTCGCACCAATTTGCCGTCGGCGACATTCCAAATGCGCAGGGTCTTATCCGCCGCCGCCGCGGCCAGTTTCGATCCATCCGGACTGAAGTCTACGCTCATCACGCGCTGGTCCGAGCCGCGAAATGTCTGCTTCTCGCGGACACTGTCGGCGGGTTGAGGTGGACCTGCCGCAGACCCGACCGCATCGGCAACGTCCCATAGCTTAATCAGACCATCCTCGGCCGACGTCGCGAGTCGATGGCCATGCCCACTGAAGGCCATGCAATAAATCATTGATTCGTGTGCCTTGAAGCGAACGGGCCTCGCATCGCGAGCGACGGCGCACAGTCGAACCACGCCGTCCAATTGTGCGATTGCGAAGTGCCGGCCGTCCGGCGCGGAGGCCAGTGTGCTGGGCCAAATCGATTCATCCAGCGGAAATTCTCCGTGGACGTCGTCGTCATCCTCTCGCCAGAATCTCACCATGACGCGGGAATCGGCCACTCGCCAACTGATGGAGAGGTGCGCGGCGGCCAGCCAGGAGGATGAACGCGGCGGCGCGGCGGCGATCGGGAATCGCTCGAATTCGATTCCATGCTTAAGCTCGTATCCAACGACAGTGCCGTCTCCGGGGCAGACGTGCAAGCGGGCATCCTGCGGGTCAAACCGATACGGGCTCACGAAGTGCGGAACCGTGTCGTCATCACCGATCGTCACTTTCAACACCGGCGTCGCAGATAGCCAGTCCCAAACGTACAATTGCGATTGCAAATCAGATTCGTACGCCAGACCGGCGAGATAGCGTCCTTTCGGACTGAAGCCGAGATGTTTGATTTGTCGATTGTCCGGACCGTGGATCGTCGCGATGCTGGGGTCGGCGGCGCGCTTCAGAAAGTGCCACTCCCAATTGCGTAAGGCGATGGGCGCTTCGGCCAGCCTGCGAAGGGCCGCGCCGCCATCGTCGGACGCCAGGGCGGCATCCGCCGCTGCAATATTGGCCATGTAGCTTTCATATTCGGCCCGGTGGCGGCCTTGTTTTTCAGCGCGCTCTGCCTGACGGGCCTTGTCGCGCTCGCGCGAAATGTCTTTTAGGAGAACGCCCTGCCTGCCGTAGAGCACGCTCAACAAGACCGCAGATGCCGTGACCAGCAGCATGAACGTCGCCGCCACGGCGATCGTTTTCCGATACCGGCGAAACGTCTTGCGGAGGATGTACCAGCCGCTGGCGCGCTTGGCGTCGATCGGCTCGCCCCTGAAATAATACTCAAGGTCGCGACCCAGCGCGCCGGCCGATGCATAGCGCCGCTCAGGCTCCTTCGCCAAACACTTGAGCACGATCGTCTCGAGTTCGTCATCGATGTCACGACGAATAGCGCGCGGTCGGACAGGCTCGATGGCCTGAATGTTGCGCAAAATCTGATCCAGCTCGCCCACGATCGGGTACGGAAAGCGATTGGTCAGCGTCTGGTAGAGCAGGACCCCGAGGGAGTAAACGTCTGTTCGGGCCGTGATCATGCCGCCGCGCACCTGCTCCGGCGCTGCCCAGGGCAGGCTGCCGACGAATTGTCCGGTCATGGTCATCGCGGAAACGCCGTGGCCGCGAACGCTGCCCGTGATGGACTTGGCCAAGCCAAAGTCAAGGACGTGAGGAGCGCCGCTCTCGTCAATGAGGATATTGCCAGGCTTGAGATCGCGATGGACGATGCCCAAAAGGTGCGCTGTATTGACGGCTTCGGAGATCTGCACGAAAAGGGCGACGATTTCGCGCACTGTTGCCGCGCGGCCGGCAGTGAATACATCGAGCGGCGCCCCGGCGACGTAGTCCATGACAAAATAATGGCTTCCGGCAGCGCTCCCGCTGTTGTGGATGGCCACGATTCGGCGATCCTGCAGGGCGCCGAGAATGCGAATTTCCCGCTCGAAGCGCGAGCGGTCCCCGGCGCCTGCAAACGGCCCTTCCTTCATGACCTTGATGGCGACTTTTCGCTTCGTGGATTCTTGAATGCCCTGATAGACCACGCCTTGTCCGCCGCGATGCAGCTCTCCCAGCAACTCATATCCGGCAATGGCATGGAGCGGAGGGCCCGTCACCGAGGTGCGCCGCGCGCGATCGTGGCCAAATGATCGGGCATCCGCTGTCGCGCTTTGTGCGGCAAAGATCAGCGCGCGCAGATGTTGAGCGCGTGAGCCATCGTTCCCATTGCCGGACACCGGACCGTCATTCACCAGGTAAATCCCCCGGATGCTTCGTGAACTTCAGCGTGGCATCGCGGTCGCCTGTCACGCGGAATCGGAAAAGAATCTCGAATCGGAACCCAAGACCTCCGCCAATCGCTCGCGGGCGCGCGCCAGCAACATCCGCACGGCGCCGTGTGACCGCCCCATCCGCTTTGCCACTTCTTCGCCGGTCAGGCCCTGCAACTCGAATAGGCGAAGCGCCTGCTCGTAGTCGCCGGGCAACTCTTTCAAGGCCGCGTCCACGCCTTGGCGAAGTTCCTCACCGGCGCAAACGCGACTGGCTGTGTTCGACACCGCGGCAATCTGCTCGATAAGGTGGACGTAGGATTCGCCCCCGCCCGTAAATTGGACGCGACGGCCTGGAGAGGGTCGCTTGTCGCACTCCAGCTCCCGAATCGCGTCGCGCAGATTGTTCAGGGCGATGCGTCGCAGCCACGCTGCAAATGAGCCGGAGCCGCCCGGCTCCAGCGACTGGACCCGCAGAAATGCTTCCATGAACGTGACCTGCAGGATGTCGTCCGCGTCGAACTGACCGCGATAATGCGTGCCGATCTGGTTCTGGATTTGGTTCTGCAACTCGAGACCGGACCGTTCCAGCAGCGCGCATAACGCCCTTTGGTCGCCAAGGCGGGCCTGCTCGACGAGTTGTCCCTCAATATCGTCCGCCATCAGAGCCTCGACCCACAAAAGACGGGGGCGCCTTCACCCACGCGATCCCGCATTGCACCGATTGTAACGGCGATTCCGAGAAAAACGCGACGAGCCGCGTGACATGACCGTCCCGCTTTACGCTTCATTACCCCGCGGCATGTACTGGAACGACAGGATCGGGCACACCGGCTGGCGCATCGACGGCCGGCCAACCGCAATCTGGAGGATAGATGCGTTGCCAACCAGCTTTCTTGCGCGCGAATTGCGAACAGGAGTTTCTGAATGTCTGGATCAGTTGATCGAGGATGTGGGCTTGCCGTCAATCAATCGCGCCGGACGATTGGTTACGCCTGCGTGTTGACCTTTGCATTATTGACCGCCGCGACGACTCCGGCGTTGGCCGACGTGGGGCCACCGGTGAAGGTCAGGCTTTTGAAGGAAACCACGACGAAGCCCGCGACGAGCGGCGCCGACTATTCGACGGTCATCGAAGTGGTGGCCGGCGCCGACGGGACGATCGACTCGTTCAAGCTCAGCGGGGAAGGCTGGGACATCCGATCCGTCGGCGTCACCACGCCCCGGGCGGTGCGCGCGGGCGAGATGATCCCGATCCGGTTCAATGCACGACCCGCCGATTCGGAAAAACCGCTGCGCGTATCGTTGACCTTCAACGGCCGGACGATCAAGCAGACCTTCCTTTTCAGCGCCAAGCGTTTTGAAGAAGGGTCACGAGACGGAGCTTCCGTGCGCATTGATGCGCTGACGCCGGCCCAAACCCTCGCGGCCGCAACGGAGGCGATGGATCGCCGCGCGGCGTCATCGTCTGATCCGAATCCGCCTCCAGTCGACGAAGGCGATGAAGGAGTGCCGCGCGGAGACTCCCTCCGCGTCTTCGGACGTCTCGTGTACCAGCGCAGCGACGGCATGATCCTCGGCGCCGATGCAATGTGGTTCCAGATCATGGATGAGGATGATGTTTCTGACGAGGCGATGGCATCTGGCTTCACGAATGCCAACGGCGAATTCGACATCACATTCGAGTGGGACGACTGCGACGTCGGCTGCGATGATCCGGACGTCTACATCCGCTGGGAAACCGACAACGAGGTGGTCAACGTGCAGCGGGCCGATCTGCTTGAGGAGGATTACAGTTGGAGCACCGCGGACGATCGCTGGGACGACTTCACCGGCCCTTTCATCGATTTCGGCACGCTGATGCCGGCCGATCTAGGCCAGCATCCCGCCATCCATATTCATAACACCATCAACAAGGCCCATCATTTTATCCTGCTTCATGACGGCACCGATCTCGTGGAGGTGGACGCGCTATGGCCCGAAGGCGAAACCGGGGCCTATTACGACGGCACGGACCAGGAAATTCACATCGGCATTAATCAGCAATGGATCGAAGGCACAATCATTCATGAGTACGGTCACCACTACATAAATAATCATGCCACCCCGTGGCAGCCGGATTACTGCAACGACTTTTGCGACACCGATGAGGATGACTGCGGCCATTGCGGATGGTGCATGGAAACCGACCACGATGCCTGGTCCGAAGGCTGGCCGAACTGGTTGGGCGGAGCGGTGATGCGCACCTACAACGCCTATTACAACTATACACCGCTGTCGATCAACGATGGACGTTACAACGTCGAGATGTTGGGCACGTGCGGCCAGGATAATCAAGCACATCCGGCGGATATCACGGAAGCCTACCTCACCGCCATGTTGCAGGACATCGAAGACTTGCCCAATCCTCCGTCCCTGGACGATCACGACGGCGGCGCCATCGACTGTGAAATGGACGCCATGGCGCTGGGCTTCGACGAAATATTCCTCGTCACCCGGCTTGACCGGCCGACGAGTCCGTTGGATTTCATCAACAAGTGGAGAGCCCGTTATCCGCAGTATGACCAGGACTTCTGGAGCACGGCACGGAATGTGGCGGCGATATACGGCGACTTCGCGGCGCCGACGCCCATCATTCTCGCACAACCCAATCAAGGCTGCGGTCTGCAGCGCGAAGGCGAGAGTCTTGCGCTCAGCGTGACTGGCAATGGCGCGCTGCTTAAATATCAATGGCGAAAAAACTTGGCCGACCTGACCAATGGCGGCGCCATCAGCGGCGCGGACACCAACGCGCTCCTCATCAATCCGGTACAACCGAATCACGGCGGCATGTACGACTGCGTCGTCATCACCTGCGACGGCACGCTTTTTGTCATCAGCGAGCCGGTTCACGTTCACGTCTTTCCAGCGCCCGGCAATGGATTCCAGGTTTCCGGCTTCGGACGAAACGACGCCGGCCAGTTGGGCAACGGCGTCCTGGGCTGGCCCACCTTTCCCGCGCCTTACGTTCGCGAAGTGGAAAACCTGAGCGATGTCGTGCAGGTGTCCGGCGGGCAGTGGCACACCCTTGCGGTAAAATCAGACGGCACCGTCTGGGTCTGGGGATCCAATCAACACTTCAATCTTGGCCAGGGCAACAACCAAATCATTCCAAATACGACGCATGCGATACACGTTCCCGGTTTGACAGACATTATTGCTGTCGTCGCCGAAACCGGTCACAGCATGGCCCTTCAGGCCAATGGCCGGGTGTGGGTCTGGGGGTTGAATTCTCATAAGCAGTTGGGCAATGCTCCGCCGAACATCGACACAGCAGCTCACGGCATCCCGGTCATGATTCCGGAGGACGACGTGAGCTGCGCCATCGCGATCGCGGCCGGCCCCTACAGCTCGTTCGCCCTGAAAGCGGATGGCACGGTTTTGTGCTGGGGACACTCGGCAAACGTCGGCCTGCTGGGAAATGGGTTGCTCAACACCTCCACGCGTACGCCTGTGCAGGCCCTGGGTCTGGCGGACGTCACCGCGATTAATTGCGGCGGCCTGCACATGCTGGCGCTGAAATCGGATGGCAACGTGTGGGGCTGGGGCGTCAACAATTGGGGTCAGCTCGGCGATGGCACATTCATCGATCGCCATACACCGGTCCAGGTTCTCGGATTAGGCGGCGTCACCAAGGTTCGCGGCGGGCTGAATCACAGTCTCGCATTGAAGAGCGACCAATCCGTTCGGAGCTGGGGCTACAACGGCAATGGTCAGTTGGGCGATGGGACGCAAACCATCCGGAATATGCCGGTTCAGCCGGTTGGATTGACCCAGATCGTCGATCTTGACGCCGGTGAAATCAATAGCATCTTCCTCAAATCGACCAGCACGGTCTGGACGTGCGGAGGAAACGCAGACGGCCAGCAAGGCCGGCCCTACGGCGGCGTGTGGCTGACGCCGACGCTGGCCACCGCCCTGCAGTTTCCCTGCACCGCAGTGAATAGTGGGTATACATGGTGCATGGTCAGTCATGCGCCGACGCCGCCCTATATCGGCCGGCAACCAACCCCGCAGACGACGATGGCCGGCGCTATCATGCGGCTCACGCCCGACATTTACGGAACGCCGCCGCTGGTTTTCCAGTGGTATCACGACGGCGAGGCGCTGGCCGATGGCGGCGCAGTACAAGGAGCGCATGCGGAATTATTGACGATCAATCCCGTCAGCGCCGTCCATGCAGGCGATTACGATTTGAATGTCACGAACGATCAGGACACGCTCAGTTCCGACACGGTGCAGGTGACGGTGGTGCCGTCGCCATTCTGCGATGATTTCACGGGTGGCCCTTCGCCGTTGTGGGGCAATGACAATGGCGGCTGGTCGGTTGCCAACGGTTCTTACAAAGCCACCTCCGGAGTCGGCAATGTGGCATTCAGCGCGCTGCCGTTCGAGCTGACCGACTATGTCGCAGAGGTTGACATCGTCAACGCAAACAACACCGGCTCGCACCTGGGCGGCCTCTGGGTCCGCCTTCCGTTCTCCCACGCGAACACAGGTTTGCTGCTCGCCAACCTGAACGGCAACCTTGCCTGGTATACCTATAACGGCGGCAACTCCGGCCCCGCGATCAACCAGGCGAACAATGTATACACCGTCGGCGCGCCTCTGCATTTGCGCATCGAAGTGACCGGCAATACTTTCAAGGCCCATGCCAACGGAGCGATCACGCCGACGACCGAGTTCACCACGACCCTCCACCCCAGCGGCCGGATTGGGCTGCGAGGTTCAGCGCAATCCTTCGACAACATTTGCGTCTCGACCAACGGTCCGATCGTGCCGCCCGACGGCAACATGGACGGCATCGGCGCCGCCGACGGCCGCGACGTGCAGCCGTTTGTCGCCGCAATTCTGGCGGGCGCCAACGATCCGAACGCTTTGGCGGCAGCCGACTTCAACAGCAATGGCGTGATCGACGTCGGGGATGTGCCTGGTTTCGTGCAGGTTCTTGTCGGTCTCTAGCATCGACACACAGGTTTGTCGAAACGCCGTCCCGCCGGTGAGGTCACAGTCTAAATTTAGTCAATTATGACGACCGTTGGGTCCAGAAGAACGGCGCGCCAGTCGAGATCGAGAAGGAGGGCCGCGAGAAAGGCACCTACCAACACCCTGAGTTGTACGGCCAGCCGTCGGAGACGGGCATGAATTACCGCGCAGCGCAGAGCAGCCGTCGCCGCTCGAAGTTCCCGCGCGGCGTGATGTTCAGGGCAACACCGCGACGAATGGAGTCGGGCCCAGCGCCGTCCCGCCTGCTCAACCTTCCTTCCCTCTGGCGCTAACGGCGACCGGCGCGGTCGCTCAGCCGCGTGAATTTGATATTGCGGACCACCGGGTTGCTGTAGTCAAGGGCCACGACCTTTCCGGCTTTGTCCCGAACAAAGCGCATCGTCATACCACCTAACCTAAATGTGTCGCGGTCTACCGGTTTCACTTCGATCACCCTTGATGGCGTGTGTTCGATGCGGACGGCGAGGCCGTCTCCCTTTGGCTCGAACTGGAAGACGACGCCGATTTCGGGGCTCTCAAACCGTCCGGTGAAAGCCTTTAGTTCGTCCGCCGTGGGCGTGTAAGGCTTTGCCCGACGGTACCGCGTCGTTTTGCCGTCCGTAGATCTGAGTTCGAACTGGTCGGGCGAGAGGAAGTTCACATCGAACTCGTCCCCCGAAAAGAACTCCACATCGGCGCCCCAACGTTTGAAGCGGTCCCTGGACTGTGCGACGAGGGCGGGCCCTGCCGCAACGCGCAGTCTGCCGCGGTCCACTGACAACTGCATCGGCTCGCCGTTCGTTTCGTGGAAGTAGAGTCCCGCCCTGCTGCCCAGATCGAGCGTCGTAACGTCGACGCCTTCAGCGGCTATCGGCGGCGTTTCGCTCCCGTGACTTTGAGCAGCGGCCGCGGGCAAAAACAAATCTGCGATGCGGCGAGCGAACCCCGTCGAGCTCATCGCGTCCGTATTGCATTGAATCGCGATCGAAAGGCCTTGCTCGGGATAGCGCCCCAGAAACGTGCTGTACCCGCCGGCCCCGCCGCTGTGCCAGATCTCCCTGGCTTCCCGGTGGGTCTCAAGAATCAAGCCCCGCGAATACCCCACCTTTATGCCGCTGTTCAGCGTTGCCGGTTCGTGAAGCTTCTCCGTGACGAACACTCCGAGACGGCCGCTCGTAAGCGCGTCGTTCCAGATCAACAGGTCGCTCGGTGTGCTGAGCAGTCCACCGCCTCCGCCGCGGTCGTTGTCGAATTTGATCGCCATCTTCCACCCGCTCGGCCCCTTGTCGTAAGCGAGTGCCCGGTTCTCGATGACTTGGCGAAGGTCAGTGCGGTAGGCAGTATTCTTCATCCCGAGCGGCTCGAACAGGCGCTTGTGCGTGAAATCGTCGAATGACATCCCGCTCGTCCGGGCGACGATTTCCTTCAGCAGCACATAACCGCTGTTCGAATAGGAAAATTCCTCGCCGGGAACGAAATTAAGCCCGCGCTGCCGGAGCGTGATCGCCAGGGCGTCGTCGTAGCCTGCCGTTAGCGGGAAGATACCCGTCCAGTCACGTATGCCGCTCGTGTGCGTCATCAAATGGTCTAACGTCACCTTGTGTCCGTAGTCGGGAAGCTCCGGGATATATTTGCGGATGTCCTCGGTGAGAGAGAGCTTTCCATCTTCGACGAGAAGCAGCACCGCCGCCGCGACAAACTGCTTTGTCACCGATGCGGCGTCGAAGACCGTCTTCGGCGTGATCGGGACGTCCCGCTCGAGGTCGGCCGAGCCGTAGGATTTGTTCACGACGATCTTTCCGTTCTGCGAGACGGCGACCGAGCATCCGGGCTCGTTCGGCTTGGTCCAACTGAAGATCTTGTCGATTTCTTCAGTCTTGTCCTCTGCGAGGGCGGGCGTGGCGACAACCAGGACGGTCATCATCCATGAAAATAGTCTGAACACTGCAATACTCCTCTTCTAAAGGTTGAACTGTCATGCCAACTTGCACTTTGCAATGCAAAGTAACTGGGTAAAAAAGATGACGCTGTGCGGGCGACCGTCAGTTCCGACAATCTGCGGTACGGTTACGCTTCCTTCGTGTAAACAAACTCCCGTCCGTTCCTGACCTGCCCCCATTTTATGTACCACCTGTTATGAGAGTCAGTGCCTGATCTGTCACTTCCGACGCGGGTTCGGGCGGGCGGAGCGTAG
>Ga0190265_10002592_pt1 | contig 12160 bp, 10 predicted proteins | sample Popmic124T_FD_133135 | JGI IMG/M metagenome (GOLD analysis project Ga0190265, IMG submission 133135) | Populus adjacent soil microbial communities from riparian zone of Indian Creek, Utah, USA - 124 T | ecosystem: Environmental > Terrestrial > Soil > Riparian zone | place: USA: Utah | collected... | reverse complement strand
TGACCATGCCCATGTTGCCGGGGGTGAGCGGGAGCACCACGCCCTCGGGGAGGGCGGTGAGGCCGTCGGCGAGGTTCTCGGCCCGGAGCTGGAGGTACACGGCCAGGAGCGACACGACCGTGAGGGCCGATGCCGCTGCGGCGAAGGCGGCCCCGAAGTAGAGGACGCGGGGCCGGCGAGCAGGCGGGGCCACGGCGGTGGCGAGCGGGCTGGCGGTGATGGCGGCCATCAGGTGTCGGCCTCCTCGGGGCGGTGGCGGGCGTCGTAGAGCGGTGCCTCCGAGGCCACGGTGGGCAGCGACGTGAAGTTGCCGACCGGCGGCGGCGAGGCGGTGGCCCACTCGAGGGTGTGACCCGACCAGGGGTCGTCCCCCGGATCGTCGTCGCTCACCGCGGCCTTGATGAGCAGGACGATGAACAGCAGGCCGGCGAGGGCCAGCAGGCCGTCACCGGCGGCGACGACGGTGTTGAGGGTCTCGATGGTGTCGAGGTTGTCCCCTGCGATCTGGGTGGGGGAGGCGGGCTGGCCGAGCAGGCCCGACACGAGCTCGGGGAAGCTGCCCACCACCGTGCCGAGGAGGGCCAGCGTGGCGACGAGGCGCGCGCCGGCCTCGGGGAAGGCGGCGCCGACGATCTTCGGCGACCAGTAGACGACCGCGCCGAGCATGGCGATGACCGAGGCGAGGAGGACGTAGGCCGTGATGCCGGTGCTCCAGGACGTGCCGTAGAGCGGCAGGCCCTCACCGTCGACGAGCGTCTCGATCGGCTTGATGGCCTGGACGCCGCCGGCCAGGAGGCCGACGAGGAGCATGAGGACGGCGGCCACGGCGAACAGCACGGGGCTGGCGAAGGTGAGCTTGCCTCGGCGGGCGGTGAGGGCCCAGAGGCCGAGCAGGCCCAGGACGGGCACGACTGCGGCGATCGACACGACGATCCACGGGCCCTTGTGGAGCCAGGGTGCGACCTCGTCGCCGAAGCCCGGCGCGGTCCACGCCCCGATGCTCAGCGCGCCGTACGCCCCGATGAGGCCGAGGGCGACGCGGTGGAGGTGGTGCCGGGTCTGGGTGAAGACGGGCACGATCGAGCCGACGACGCCGAGGGCCGGGATGGCCAGGGCGTAGACGGTGGGGGTGCCGAAGGCCCACGAGATGTGGTCGTAGAACGAGGTGGGCGAGCCACCGAGGAAGCCGCCGTAGCGGACGTCGAGGTAGCTGAGCACGGTGAGCCCGGCCAGCACCGGGAGCGTGAGCACCCACACCCCGCCGGCGACGAGGGTGGACCACGCGAACAGGGGGCTCCGGCCCAGGCCCATGCCCGGTGTGCGGAGGGCGAGGACCGTGGTCATGATGCTGATCCAGGCGACCACCAGGGCGATCAGGACGATCGCGAACGCCACCACGAAGAGCCGGATGCCGTCGGGGTCGGTGCCGCCGGGGCCACCGTCGATGGCGTAGGCCCCGATCATGAGGCCGCCGCCCATCAGGTAGGCCCACGCCGCCGCGGCTGCCGCCCGGGGGAAGGCCAGCGTGGAGGCCCCGACCTGGAGGGGCACGACCACCATGGCCACGCCGATGGTGAGGGGCAGGAGGAAGAGGAACACCCCGCCGATGAAGCGGAAGGTGTCGGCCTGGACGATCCAGTCGACGCCCAGGACGTCGACGCTGGAGGTGTCGATCCGCTCGGTCGCGACGAGGAAGGAGGCCGCGCCGACCAGGAGCATGTGCACCAGCGAGGCGACGACCCACAGTCGGCCGATGACCTTGTGGTCGCCGGAACCCAGGATCGCCGCCAGGCCACCGGCGGCCGGAGCGGGAGCCGAATGCTCCGACGTCGCCGCCGGGGCGGCGGATGCGTCTTCTGTGACGGTCATCGATGGTCCTGTGGGAGCGGACGGGTTCGGTTCGGGAATCTAGTCACGAACGCCGCCCGCCTTCGAACCTGGCCGAGGTGCATCCTCACCAGCCGGAGCGGAGCAGCTGATCGACGGCCATGGCGGTGAACAGGAGGGTGATGTAGGTGATCGACCAGGTGAACAGGCGCATGGCCGTGGCCCGCACCTCGAGCTCGGCCGTGCCGCCGCCGGCGGAGACGCCGAGGCCCGGATCCGGGGTCCGGAGCAGCCGCACGGCATAGAGGGTGAAGACCCCTCCGAGCACGATGGCGGCGCCCAGGTAGAGGTGGCCCATGCCCGCCACCGGCGAGAAGGCCACGGTGAGCGCCCACAGGAGGAGGGTGTAGACGAGGATCCGCTCGGAGGTGTGGCGCAGGCTCTCGACCGCCGGGAGCATCGGCACGTCGGCGGCCGCGTAGTCGTCGCGGTAGCGGATGGCCAGGGCCCAGAAGTGCGGCGGGGTCCAGTAGAAGATGATGGCGAACAGGATCACGGGGGCCCAGTCGAGGGTGCCCGTGACGGAGCTCCAGCCGATGAGGGTGGGCACGGCGCCCGCGGCGCCGCCGATCACGATGTTGCGGGTGGAGGTGCGCTTCAGCCACAGCGTGTACACGAAGACGTAGAAGAGGCAGGCCGTGACGGCCAGCACGGCGCTGAGCAGGTTCACGGTGGTCCAGAGGAACCCGAAGGCGAAGGCCTCGAGGAGGATCGCGAACGTGAGCGCCGACCGGGCCGACATCGCCCCGGTGACGAGGGGCCGGTCCTTGGTGCGCTCCATCAGCCGGTCGATGTCGCGGTCCACCACCATGTTGATGGCGTTGGCTCCCCCGGCGGCGAAGGTCCCTCCGAGCACGGTGCACGTGATCAGCCACAACGACGGCAGCCCCCGCTCCGCCACGATCATCGTCGGGACCGTGGTGACCAGGAGGAGCTCGATGATCCGCGGCTTCGTCAGAGCGACATAGGCCCCGATCCGGGCGCGGGACGAGAGCCTGGGAGCGGACACGACTCGACAGGCTAGGCCCCGTCCCGTCGCGGCAGCGAACCCGCTCCGCACCGGTCGGAGGCCGTGTGGAGCGGCCGACCCGAACGTCCCTAGCCTGGTCGCCGTGCACCGGTTCCGCGCCCGCCTGGCCTCGCTGACAGGCGGGCCGATCACTCCCGAGGGCTACCGACTGATCGCCGTCGTGGCGCTGGTGGCGCTGGGGGCCATCGTCGTGTCCGGTGCCGCCGTCCGCCTCACCGGATCCGGGATGGGCTGCCCCACCTGGCCGACCTGCGAGGACGGATCGATCGTCCCCCGCGGCGCCACCGGCGGCCACGGGTGGGTGGAGTTCCTGAACCGCGTCTTCACGGGCGCGGTCTCGGTGGCGGTGGCCCTCGCCGTCCTGGGCTCCCGGCGGCGTGAGCCCCGTCGGTCCGACCTCACCTCGCTGTCGTGGGCGCTCGTGGCCGGGGTGTTCGCCCAGGCGCTGCTCGGCGGGCTCGTGGTGTTCCTCCACGTCACGCCGATCGCGGTCGCGGGCCACTACCTCCTGTCCGCGGTGCTGGTCGCCACGGCCGTCCTCCTCCACCACCGGGCCGGGCAGACCGATCGCCCTCGTCGCGCCACCGCCACGCCGACGCTGCTGCGCTGGTCGACCGCCCTGGTGGCACTGGCGTCCGTGGTGCTGGTCACCGGAACGCTCGTCACCGGCAGCGGGCCCCACGGGGGCGACGAGACCGCGGACCGCCTGCCGTTCGACGTGCGCACCGTCGTGCCCATCCACAGCGGGGCCGTCTGGGTGCTCCTGGCCGTGGCGCTCGTCGTGCTCTACCGCGCCGAGCGCGGTGACGTCGATGCACACTCCGTGGGCCGCGGTCGCCTCCTGATCGGTGCCATCGCCGCGCAGGGGGCGCTCGGCTACCTGCAGTACTTCACCGGCGTGCCCGAGGGGCTCGTCGGCGCGCACGTGCTCGGGTCGGTGCTCGTGTGGGTGGCGGTGCTGCGGTTCCACCTCGGCCTCAGCGAACCGGCCCCGACCCCGTCCGAGACCACTCCTCCTCCCCTCCCGGCGGCGGTCGTCTGATGGCCGGTCCCACCCCGGCGCCGGCCCCCACCGAGGTCGACCAGCCCACCGACGACACCAGCACCGAGCCCGACGCGCCGTGGGTGGTGCTCGTGTGGAACGACCCGATCAACCTCATGTCGTACGTCACCTTCGTGCTGCAGAAGCTGTTCGGCTACCCGAAGGCCAAGGCCGACATCCTGATGCTCCAGGTGCACAACGAGGGCCGCGCCGTCGTCGCCAACGGTCCTCGCGAGACGTGCGAGCTCCACGTGTTCCGGCTCCACGAGCACGGCCTGTGGGCGACCATGCAGCACGACGCCTGATGGGGCTCTTCTCCAGCTCGCGCCGCGTGCGCCGCGTGCGCGAGGGCCGCTACAAGCTCGCCCTGCCCGACGAGGAGCGCACGCTCGTCGCCAACCTCGTCGCGCAGCTCGGCGAGCTGCTGACGGAGACGACCGACGATCCGTCCGTGCGCCGCCTGTTCCCCACCGCCTACCACGACGACCCCGAGCGCGACCGCGAGTACCAGCAGCTGGTGCGCGACGAGCTCCTGGGTCGGCGGCTGGCCGCGCTGGCGACGGTGGGGGCGACCCGGGAGGCGAACGAGCTCGACCGGAGCCAGCTGACCGCCTGGATGACCGCCCTCAACGACCTCCGCCTGGTCCTCGGCACCCGCCTGGACGTGTCCGAGGAGGCCGTCGAGCTCGAGCCCGACGACCCCGAGGCCCCCGCCTACGCGGTGTACGGCTACCTCTCGTACCTGCTCGGCGAGGTGGTCGACGCGCTCGCCGACGGGCTGGGAGATCCGGAACCGGAGCCCGACAGCCCGATTTGAGGGCCCAACCCTCACTGCTAGTGTCTCGCCCCTACCCTCAACGGGGATCCCAAGCCCCCATCGTCTAGCGGCCTAGGACACCGGCCTTTCACGCCGGCAGCACGGGTTCGAATCCCGTTGGGGGTGCGGTGCACAGCTTTGAATCGTCTTGGTCCCGTGGTGCAGTTTGGAGTGCACGCCGGCCTGTCAAGCCGGAGGTCGCGGGTTCAAATCCCGTCGGGACCGCCACAACAACATGGTCGGGTAGCTCAGTTGGCAGAGCGTCCGCCTGAAAAGCGGAAGGTCACCGGATCGACGCCGGTTCCGACCACCACGAAAGCCCAGGTCACGGGCTCGGAGGCGTCAGCCACCGAGCCCGTGTCCGCGTCTCGATCCCGCGAGGGAGCGGTCAGGGGGCGTCGACGTAGTAGCCGGTCACCCGGAGCTGGATCGTGGTCCGGAACGACGGTTCCAGCCCGCCGATGCTGAAGGCATGGGCTGCGAGCTCGCCGGTCGCGCCGGGGAGGGACGGCACGTAGAGCGTGACCGGTTGGCTGCCGGCGTAGACCCGCCGACCGAGGGCGTCGGTGTCGAGGTAGGCGCTCTGGACGTAGTGCAGAACGCCGCCCGGGCCCAAGGTCACGTCGAACACCGCCCCTGGCGTGCTCCGCATCTCCATGGACACGTGCTCGACCACGGCGACCTTGCCGTCGGGGACGTCGAGCAGCACGGCATCGTCGCAGTTGTTACAGGTGTTGCCCGAGCCGTCGCCGATGTCGAGAGAGGCCACTGCCGACCACCGGTCGGAAGGGACGACAACGGCGACCGGCACGGTGCCGGCGATGCCGACCGTCGGCGTCCCTGCCACCTGCACGGTGTTGGCGCCGGGCGAGATGCCGACCGTCGGCGTCCCTGCCACCTGCACGGTGTTGGCGCCGGGCGAGATGCCGACGGTCGGCGATCCCATCACGCTGACCGGTACCGGTTCGGCCGCCGTGTTGGTCACCCGGACGTTGCTGTTGAGGATGCCGATGCCGAGGAGCTGAGGACGGGGCAACGGGCTGTCGTTGGGCCCTGCGCCCGCCGGTGTCACGATGGCCAGCAGCGCTGCGACCACAAGCAGCGCCACCAGTCCTCGGTTCGGGCCTCGCCGGATGTGTTCGTGCGTCGCGCTCATGGCCGTCCCTTTCGTCGGTCCGCCCCAACCCCGCGGCTGGCGGCGCCCGCACCATGCGCCTAGGTCGAGTCGGCCGCCGCGAGGCCGGGCCTGGCAATCGTATTCACCAGCGCGAGGTCAGGCCGGTTCGACGGCCCCGACCCGGAGACCGAGGTCAGGGCCTTCTGTCGTCGGTGTGGGCGACGATGGCCGCGGTGACGGCCTCGGGCTCCTCCAGCGGGAGCATGTGCCCGGCGTCGGGGAGCACGATCAGCTCGGCCTTCGGGATGCCCTCGGCCAGGACCCGCGCCATCCGGGGCGGGGTGAGGCCGTCGCGCGTGCCGACGAGCACCGTCGTGGGCACCGTGATCGAGGCCAGCCCCTTGCGGTAGTCCATGTTGCTGATGGCGACGAGGAAGCCGGAGCGCACCTTGCCGCTCGTGCCGAAGAAGGCGTCGCGGGTGGCCTCGACGTGGGGCCGGTAGACCTTCCTCCCGACCGCACCTCGGGTGAAGGCGAGGCCGACCGCGTTCTTCGCCCACGGCGACAGCATCCTGTCGCCCAGGGCCCGATCCGCCAACGCCGCGGCCAGCGGTCGCGGGAGCGCGTGGGCCGAGGTGGCCACCAGGACGAGGGCCCGCACGCGGGCATCGATCACGTCGGGGTGGTTGACGGCCAGTGCCTGGACCGTCATGCCGCCCATCGAGTGGCCGGCCAGCACGGCGTCGCGCACGTCGACCGCCTCCAGCACGGCACGGAGGTCGTCGCCGAGGCGGTCGGTCGTGGACGGGCTCGAGCCCATCGACGACGTGCCGTGGCCGCGCTGGTCGTAGAGCACCACCTGGTGGCGGGTCTGCACGAGGCGCCGCGCCACCGCACCCCACAGCGCCCGCGTGCCGCCCCAGCAGTGCGGCAGCACCACCGTCGGACCGTCGGGCGGCCCGGCCACGAGCACCTCGAGCTTGGCGCCGTCGTCGGTCGTGACCGTCCGCGCGGTGCCGTCGGGCAGCTGCAGGCCCTCGGGCCCACACGGGTCGTCGTCGGTGGCCCAGCGCTTCTGGCCCGCGCGCAGCGCGAGCGCGCCAGCGGCCCCGGCGGCAACGGCCACCGCCAGCGCCTTGCCCAGGTTCCTCCGTCGTGACCTTGCCATCCGGGACATCTTGCCTCCCGCGATCGAACTGGTCGAAGAACTGCAGGGCTTTCCCTGCACTTCTTCGACCAGTTGGGAGGGGGGAGGGGTCAGCGGGTGACGACGAGGAGGAGCTCGATCTCGCCGTTGCGACCGACCGAGGCCGGGCCGCCGCTGGCGTCGGGGATGTCGTAGTCGTCGAAGTCGATCGGGATGGTCCCGTTGATCACGATGCTGGTCCCGCTGCGGACGGCCACCAGGTCGACGGTGACGTCCTGCGTGACGCCGCGCAGGGTGAGCTCACCGGTGGCCCGGAACGAGATCTCCTCGCCGTCGGCGGGGATCGCGTCGAGCACGATCGGCTCGGTGAGCGAGAAGGTGGCCGTGGGGAACTCGTCGGTCGCCATGATGCGGCCGTTGAACTGGCCGTCGCGGCGCGACTCGCTGCTCGTGATCGTCGTCATGTCGACCACCACCTCGGTGGCCGTGATCGTGGTGCCGGCGATCTCGAGCGTGCCCGTCACCTCGCTCGTGCGGCCGACCGCTTCGGCGTCCTGCCCGAAGAGCACCTCCTTCACCCGGTACCCCGCCTGGGTGCCCTCGCTCGTGACGGTCCAGGTGCCGTCGAGGCCCTCGCCGGCGGCCGAGGGGGTCGACGGGTCGGAGGTCGACGTCGAGCCGTCCGCGGTCGTCGTCGTGAGGGCGTCTGCGACGGTGAGCCGAGGCGGCGCGTCCTCCCGGACGAAGTTGATGTACACGAACGGGCCGACGACGGCGACGAGGAGCACGAGGACGGGGATGGCGATCAGCCAGGTGCGGCGTCGGCGGAGGAGGTGGGTCACGGGGGGCATCCGTGCATCTTCCCAGCGGAGCCTGGGAGATGGCTGGCAGGCCGCTGGGAGGTTTCCGTGCCCGCTCACGGGGGGCTCACGGCCGGCTCACAGCAACCGGTGCGACACTTTCGCCGTGGCCGGCACCAAGCTCCTGCTCGTCGACGACGAGGACAACCTCCGCTCGATGCTCGAGGCGGCCCTGCGCCACTCGGGCTTCGACGTGCACCCCGTCGCCAACGGCCGGGACGCCATCGACGCCGTCGGCACCGTGCAGCCCGACCTGATCGTGCTCGACGTGATGCTCCCCGACCTCGACGGCTTCGACGTCTGCAAGCGCCTGCGGAGCTCCGGCGACCGCACCCCGGTGCTGTTCCTCACGGCCCGGGACACGACGGAGGATCGCGTGCGGGGCCTCACCCTCGGCGGCGACGACTACCTCGTGAAGCCCTTCAGCCTCGAGGAGCTCGTGGCCCGCATCACCGCGGTGCTCCGCCGATCGGGCATCGACCGCGACAAGACCGACCTCCGCTGCCTCGACCTCGAGATGGACGACGACGCCCACCGGGTCAGCCGGGGCGACGTCGAGGTGGCCCTGTCCCCGACCGAGTACAACCTCCTGCGCTACCTCCTCGTGAACCAGGGGCGGGTCGTGTCCAAGGCCCAGATCCTCGACCACGTGTGGGACTACGACTTCGGAGGCGACGGCGGGGTGGTGGAGACCTACATCGGCTACCTGCGCCGGAAGCTCGACAACGCCGACCCCCGGCTCATCCACACGATCCGGGGCGTCGGCTACACGCTGCGGGCCCCGCGGTAGCCATGTCGCTCCGGGCCCGGCTGCTGCTCGGCATGGCCGTGATCGCGGTCGTGCTCGGCGCGGCCGCGGTCCTCATCGCCCGCACGACGGAGCACCACCTGACCGCCCAGGTGGACGAGCAGCTGCGCGACCTCCCGCCCGACCTGGCCGATGCCTATGGCCGCGGCGGCCCCGGGCCGGGTGGCCCCCCACGCCGCTTCAGCGCGGTGTACGTCGGCACGATCGACCGCACCGGCAACCTGAGCACCGTGTCGTCCCCCGACCTGCGCGACGAGACCGCCCCCACCCCGACGGTCGACGACGATGCCGTCGACCGCCTGCGCGACGGGAAGACGGTGACCGTGGGCAGCGAGGGCTCCGACACGCGCTACCGGATGCAGGCGCGGCGCGAGGGCCGGCTCGGCGCGATGGTCGTGGCCGCCCTCCCCCTCGACGACGTGGACGACGCGGTGCGCCGGCTGATCGCCGTGGAGCTCGCCGCGGTCCTCGCGGTGCTGGCCGTCCTCGGCCTCGTCACCTGGTGGGTGGTGCGCCTCGGCATCCGGCCGGTCCGGCGCATGACCGAGACCGCCGGCGCCATCGCCGGCGGCGACCTGTCGCAGCGCGTCCCCGAGGCCGCGGCCGGCACCGAAGCCGGCGACCTCGGCCTCGCCCTCAACAGCATGCTCGGGCGCATCGAGGAGGCCTTCGACCAGCGCACCGCGTCGGAGGACCGCCTGCGGCGCTTCGTGGCCGATGCGTCCCACGAGCTGCGCACGCCGGTCACCACCATCCGGGGCTACGCCGAGCTGTACCGCACCGGTGCGCTGCGGGCCGACGGCGAGCTCGACGAGGCGATGCGACGCACCGAGCAGGAGGCCATCCGGATGGGCTCGCTCGTCGACGACCTGCTCCACCTGGCCCGCCTCGACCAGGGCCGCCCCCTGGAACGCGGCCCGGTCGATCTGGCCGCGCTGGCCGGCGACGCCGTCCGCGACGCGCGCGCCGTGGCTCCCGAGCGGACCATCACGGTCGCTGCCCCTACGTCGCTGGTGGTCGTCGGCGACGACGCTCGCCTGCGCCAGGTGATCGCCAACCTCGTGACCAACGCCGTGGTGCACGCGCCCGGTGCGGCGATCGAGGTACGGCTGCACGAGGCGGTCGGCCGCGCCCACCTCGCCGTGGCCGACGACGGCCCCGGCATGGCGCCCGGCGACGCCGCCCGCGCCTTCGAGCGCTTCTACCGGGCCGACGCCTCCCGCCACCGCCACAGCGGCGGGAGCGGCCTGGGCCTGGCCATCGTCGAGGCCACCGTGCGCGCCCACGGCGGCGCCGTGTCCGTCCACTCCACCCCGGGCGAGGGCACGACGGTGGAGGTCGAGCTCCCGCTGACCGCGGCCGATGCGATCACTCCGTCCGGAGGACCTCCGCCGTCCTGAGGCGGGCGACCCGGCGGCCCGGGCCGAAGGCGAGGGCCTGGGCGAGGAACAGCGCGATCGGGACGAGGACCGCCGTCCCGACGGCCGCGAGCGGTGCAACCTCCTCCAGCGGCACGCTCTCGGCGATCAGTGCCCAGGCGACGCGGCCCATGGCGACGCCGAGTGGGATCCCGAGCACGAGCCCCGTGAGGAAGATCGCGGTGGCCTGGACGTTGACGACCAGCCGGGTGCCGCCGCGGGTGAACCCGATGGCCCGCAGGATCGCGAACTCGTGCGCCCGGACCCGCGTGGTCGTGACGAGGACGTGCAGGAGGGCGGCCAGCGCGAGCAGGGCCAGGAACACAGCCAGCAGCTTCGGCAGGGGCAGCACCTCCCGGAGGTTGGTCAGCTCGGGCGGGAGGTCCACCGGGGCGGCGAACCCGCCGTAGGGGCCGGCGACGGCCTGCAGGGCGGCCAAGCCGTCCTCGATGGCACGCGGCACGAACCGGACGGCGACGAGCCGCTCCGGCGCGTCGCCCACCAGTCGGATCTCATCGAGATCCCCGGGAGTCACCCAGACCCCCTCGTCGAACTCCGAGTGCACCTCGGCTGGGAAGAGCGCCGTGCCCACGACCTCCATCGTCAAAGCCGGCGATGCCCCCACCTCGATGGTGTCGCCGATGCCCACGCCCAGCGCCTTTGCGGTGTCCGGGCCGATGGCCACCTCACCTCGGCGTACCGGTCCCTGGCCATCGAGCGTGACAAGCGAGATCGCCGTGGCGTCGGTCAGCGGCCGGACGGAGTAGACCGCGAGGCCGATGGTGTCCTGGACCGGCAGGACCGCCCAATCGACCTGGGCGATGTCGCTGATCTGGGAGACCTGGCCAAGGTCCCGGACGAACGCGGCGTCGAAGCCGAGCTCCGTGTAGGCGCGAGGATCCTCGAGCTCGACCTGCCCTTCCCACGCCACGCCCGCCCGCTCGGGATGGTCCAGCGTGTCGCGCAACCCGGCATCGAGGGTGACCGCCGTGGCCACGCCGAGCACGCCGACGACAGCCCCGAGGAGGGCCGGACGCACGGGCACGCCCGCGCGGCCCCGCCCCTTGCGGAAGGCCATCGTGGTGCCGATGCCGACCGGAGCCGACGCACGGCGGCGGATCCACTCCACGAAGCTCCTCGGAGGCTCGACCCTCGTCGCGTCGGGCTTCCCCACCGTCAACCACGCCGTCAGGTAGGTGGCCGCGATCAGCACCCCGATGAGCAGCGCCACACCTGGCAGCACGACGAGCGGATCGAACCGCATCCCCGGATCGGGTTCCAGCCGGCTCGCCAGACCGAGCGGCAGCCAGCGAGACGCCACCACCGCGACCGCCCCCGCGCTGATGGCTGCGACCGCGACCGATGGGAGATGTGACAGGGCCGCGGCGACAGCGATCGCACGCCTGGGCATCCCCATCGCCTCGAGCACTCGAGTGTCGGCGCCGATGTGCGATGCCGATCGGACCACGAGCTGCCCGGCCAGCACGACCCCGGCGATGGCGATCGCTCCGGCCAGGAGCGCCAGCGCGGCGCGCTCCACGTCCGTGGTGGTCGTGACCCGCCTCGCGAGGACGTCGAGATCGAGCAACGGCGCCCCCGGGGCGATGTCCTCGTGGGCATGGGCCTCGAACGCGGGGACGTCGCGCTCCGGGTCGACGAGCTGGACCACCGCGTTCTCGAACGAGGCGACCTCGGGGTGCTGGTCGAGCAGCCCGGGCGACGCCACGGCGAACCCGTCGTTCACGAACAGCGCCTCGATCGGCGTCCGCACGATGCCGACCACACGCATCTCGAGCCCGGGCATCGTCAGCGGGCCCTCCCCACCCTGGGCGGCCGCGACGGTGTACGGGGTGAACGGCACGACGTCACCGACCTGGATGCCCTCGCGCGCCGCGAACGCGTCGGCGACGATCACCTCGTCGTCCGCAGCAGGATCGAAGAGGCGGCCCTCGAGGATGATCGGTGCGTCGACGGACCGCATCCACCGATCGTCCAGCGGCACGAAGAACAGGCCTTCGGGCTCGTCGGCCAGGT
>Ga0190265_10002591_pt1 | contig 12160 bp, 10 predicted proteins | sample Popmic124T_FD_133135 | JGI IMG/M metagenome (GOLD analysis project Ga0190265, IMG submission 133135) | Populus adjacent soil microbial communities from riparian zone of Indian Creek, Utah, USA - 124 T | ecosystem: Environmental > Terrestrial > Soil > Riparian zone | place: USA: Utah | collected... | reverse complement strand
GAGATCCTGCCCGCCGCCCGGGTTCTGAACCTGACCTCCGACGGCGTCGCCGACCACCGTGCCTTCCGGCTCGGTACCGACCGGTTCGGGCGCGACATCCTGTCGCGGCTGCTCTACGGAGCGCGCGTCTCGCTCGCCGTCGGGCTGATCGCGGTCGGGCTCGCCCTCACTCTGGGAGTCTCCGTGGGAGCGCTCGCGGCGCTCGGCGGACCGCTCGCCGACGGCCTGCTGATGCGGATGGTGGACGCCCTCCTCTCCTTCCCTTCCCTGTTCCTGCTGATCGTGCTAGCGGCGCTCGTCAACCCCGGAACCTGGACGACGATCCTCCTCCTCGGCTTCACCGGTTGGATGGGGGTCAGCCGGCTCACCCGCGCCGAGCTCCTCAGCTTGAAGAACAGTGAATTCGCGCTCGCGGCCCGCGCCATGGGGCAGCACCCCCTGGCCACCCTGCTGCGCCACCTGCTGCCCAACGCCTTCACTCCGGTGCTGATCCAGGCCACCCTGCTGATCGGCAACGTGATCCTCGTCGAGTCCTCCCTCTCCTTCCTGGGGCTGGGCATCCAGCCCCCCACCGCGAGTTGGGGCAGCATGGTGCAGGAGGGGCGCGAGGCCCTCGCCTACGCCTGGTGGGTGTCCGTCTTCCCCGGCGCCGCCATCGCCGTCGCCGTGATCGCCTTCAACCTCCTGGGCGACGGCCTGCGCGACGCGCTCGACCCCCGGAGCGGCGAGCCGGGCGGTGCTACACTGCCGCCCCAGTGAACGACGATCTACTCCCGGTCGAGAAGCCGCCGCGCCGGCGTGCCCTCAGCACCATCTTCGTGACCGTCCTGCTCGACCTGATCGGGTTCGGGATGATCCTGCCGTTGCTGCCGTTCTACGCCCAGGTGTACGAAGCTTCGCCGTTCCAGATCGGCCTCCTTTTCTCCTCGTACAGCCTGGCCCAGCTCGTCTTCGCGCCTCTGCTCGGCCGGCTTTCAGACCGCGTGGGGCGGCGCCCGCTCCTCCTCGCCTCGATCGCCGGCAGCATCGCCGCCTACCTGCTCTTCGCGGCGGCGCCCTCGCTCGGCGTCCTGATCGTCGCCCGCACCCTGGCGGGGGTGGCCGCCGCCAACTACGCCATCGCCCAGGCCTACGTCGCCGACGTCTCCACCCGGGAGAACCGCGCCCGCGCCATGGGCCTGATCGGAGCGGCCTTCGGCGTCGGCTTCGTCCTCGGGCCGGCGCTCGGCGCCCTGCTGGTCTACGCCGGCAAGAGCGACGCCCTCGGCCACCTCGGGCCCCGGCTGGTGCCGTTGACCGCCGCGGGGCTCGCCATCGCGAACCTGGTCTTCGCCGTCTTCTGGCTGCCGGAGTCGCTCTCGCCCGAGCGCCGCGGGCGCTCGCGGCGCGGCTCCTGGCTCTCGCTCGCCGACCTGCGGGTCGCCTGGGCGAGCCCGATGATGCGCGGCCTCATGCTCCTGCTCTTCCTGGTGACCCTGTGCTTCTCGATGATGGAGTCGACCCTCGCCCTCTTCTGCCAGCAGCGCTTCGGCTTCGACGCCTCCCACACCGGGGTGCTCTTCGCCTTCGTGGGCATCGTGCTGGCGGTCGTCCAGGGCGGCCTCCTGGGGCGGATGGTCAGGCGCTTCGGCGAGCGCGGCCTGATCCGCGGCGGCATCACGACGATGGTCGCGGGCCTCTTCATCCTCCCGTTCACCCCGGTGTCCCAGCCGCCGCTGCTCTGGTTTGCGCTCCTGCCGCTCCTCGCCGGGTTGACCCTCCTCGCCATCGGGCAGGGTCTGAACCAGCCGTCCACCCTGAGCCTGCTCAGCGGGCTGACCCACGACGACGCGCAGGGAGGAACGATCGGCGTCTCCCGCTCCTTCAGCGCCCTGGCCCGCACCCTGGGGCCCGCGGCCGGGACCTGGCTCTTCGGCACGGCCGGGGCCGGCTCGCCCTTCTGGGCTGCCGGCGGGCTGATGCTCCTCGCCCTCGCCCTCGCGGTCTTCGTGCTGCGCGAGGCGCCCGCGGTCTGACGTGCTGACCCGCGACTTCGACTACGAGCTCCCCCCGTCCAGCATCGCGCAGGAGCCCGCGCCGCGCGGCGACAGCCGGCTCCTCGTGCTCGACCGCACCGGCCCCGAGCGGCACGCCCGCGTCCGCGACCTGCCCCGCTCCCTCTGCGCCGGCGACCTCCTGGTGTTGAACGACACCCGGGTGATCCCCGCCCGCCTCTTCGGCCGGCGCTCGGCCGGAGGCGGTCAGATCGAGCTGCTGCTCATCGAGAAGATCGATCGGGGTGACGAGCGGACCTGGGACGCCCTGGCGAAGCCGGGCCGCCGCGCCCAGCCCGGCACCACGATCGATTTCGCGACCGGGCTCACCGCAGTGGTCACCGAGAAGGATCCGGACGGCCGCCACCGGCTGCGCTTCTCGGAGCCGGTCGAAGGCCACCTCGACCGGCTGGGGCACATCCCGCTCCCCCCCTACATCCACCGCCCGGACACCCCCGAGGACCGCGAGCGCTACCAGACCGTCTACGCCGACAAGCCCGGCGCCGTCGCCGCGCCCACCGCCGGCCTCCACTTCTCCGCGGGCCTCCTGGGGGAGATCGCCGCAGCCGGCGTCGCCATCGCCCGGGTGACCCTCCACGTGGGGATCGGCACCTTCAAGCCGGTCGCGGTCGAGGCCCTGGAGGATCACCGCATGGACCGCGAGCGCTACGAGGTGAGCGAGGAAGCGGCCGAGGCGGTGCGGCGCACCCGCGGGTCCGGGGGCCGGGTGGTGGCGGTGGGGACCACCGTGGTGCGCACCCTGGAGTCCGCGGCGCTCGCGGGGAGCGGCGAGGTCCGGCCCGGCAGCGCCGCCACCAACCTCTTCATCACCCCCGGCTTCCGCTTCCAGGCGGTGGACGCCCTGCTCACCAACTTCCACCTCCCCCGCTCGACCCTGCTGATGCTGGTCTCCGCCTTCGCCGGCCGCGAGCGGGTGCTCGCCGCCTATGCCGAGGCGGTGCGCGAAGGGTATCGCTTCTACTCCTATGGAGATGCGATGTTCGCCGAGCGGCAGTCCGGCGGTTAGCCCGTCCCCGGCCGTTCCCTAATCCACCTCTCCAGAGATCGCTGACTCTCTCCGGACGGTCTACCCAGGATGATGTTTTCGACGCTGACGTCCTCGTCCAGATCAGACCAATGAATCCCTTCCCCATTGCCGATCAGACGCCAGTTGCGTCGCTCCTCGGGTGTGGCATGCACCAGGCGCGGATACCAGGCGAGGGGCACCGAGATGACGCGCCCGTCGCTCAACTCCACCGTGAGGTTCTCTTCGGCAACGGTGGCGTTCTGGACACTGGCGGCTGGAAGCTCAGCCCTCAAAATACTCATTCCAGCTCCTCCGCAGAAGAATTTGGTGCTCCTCGACGAGCCGCTGAATGTGGCTCAACTCTTGGCTTCTAAAACCGCTGCTTCGCGCCAGCCTTACCGGTTTCAGCCAAAACTTGGCCGTTTGAGCGCCATGCTCCACATGAACATGGAGCGGCTCCTCACGATCGCCGGCATAGAAGAAGAACCTGTACGGACCGACACGAAGCACTGTTGGCATCCCATCCCTCCACCTCCAGCCACAATCATACCGCCAACGCCGGCGGGCCGCCGTGCCTTCCCCGTACGGCGGCCCGCCGTCCGCGGAGGCGGAGCGACTTCTCGGGATACAGGACGATTCTCCGATCGCCGGCTCGCCGTCCACGGAAGTCGAGGCGCCGTCTCCGCAGCCGGGTCGTATCCGGAGACGTTGCCCCGTGTCTGCGGACAACGCTTCGTGGTTCGAGACGGCGAGCCGATGTCCGGGGAGTCGCTCCAGCTCCGCGGACGTCAGCGCGTCGTCCGCGGAGCTGGAGCGACCGATCGGGCGGCGAGGCGACGTCCGCGGAGACGAGGCGACTTTTCGAGAGGTTTGACGTTTCCTACCGCTTGGCGGCGGAGCGGGCGATCCGGCTGGCGAGGACCGCGGCGCCATAGCCGTTGTCGATGTTGACGACGCCGACTCCCGGGGCGCAGCCGTTCAGCATGGTGAGGAGGGCGGCCAGGCCGCCGAAGCTGGCGCCGTAGCCGACGCTGGTGGGAACGGCGACGACCGGCGCCGGCACCAGGCTCGCCACCACCGTGGGGAGGGCGCCGTCCATACCGGCCACGGCGACGACCACGTCGGCGCGGCGGATGGCGGCCAGGTTGTCGAGCAGGCGGTGCAGGCCGGCGACCCCGACGTCGTAGTGGCGTTCCACCTCGTGCCCGAACCAGGCGGCGCAGACCGCGGCCTCCTCGGCGACGCCGAGGTCGGAGGTGCCGGCGGCGAGCACGGTGATCGAACCGGGCAGGGGCTCGCTCGGCGCGCCGCAGGTGAGGATGCGCGCCCGCTCGTGATAGGCGGCCTCGGGGTGGGCGGCCAGCAGCTCGGCCGCCGCCTCCGCGCGCAGGCGGGTGAGCAGCACCCGGCCGTGCCCCTGGAGCATGCGCTCGACGATCCGCAGGAGGTCGTCCGTCCGCTTGCCCTCGGCGTAGATCGCCTCGGGCAGGCCGTTGCGCAGCTCGCGGTGGAGGTCCAGCTTGGCGAAGCCGAGGTCGGCGTAGGGCAGCTCGGCGAGGTCCTTCAGAGCCTGTTCGGGTGAGACGGCGCCGGCCGCGACCGCGGCGAGGAGCTCCTTGAGCTGCTGGGGATTCACGGCGCGGACGGCAGGGAGCCGAGGTCGGCCCCGCCCCGGCGGTAGCCCCGGGGGTCGTAGGCCACCCGCTCGAAGCCGAGCGAGCGGAGGCGCGGGGCGAGGTCGTCCCAGATCTCGGCCAGGCGATGGACCTCGTCCGGCCCGACCTCGACCCGGGCCGCCCCCTCCTCGTGGCGCACCCGCACCACCTGGAAGCCGGCGCCGGCCAGCACCTCCTCGGCCGCCTCGATCCGGCGCAGCTTGCCGAGGGTGACCACCTGCCCGTGCGGGATGCGCGACGAGAGGCAGGCGTTGGCCGGGCGGTCCCACACCGAGAGGCCGAAAAGGCGCGCCACGGCGCGGGTCGCTGCCTTGTCCACCCCATGCTCCAGAAGAGGCGAGTAGACTCCCTGCTCGCGGACCGCCTTCAGGCCGGGCCGGTCCGGCCCCGGGTCGGACGCGTTGGTGCCGTCGCAGACGACCGCGTAGCCGCGCTCCGCCGCGAGGCGCACCATGGTCCCCATCCGCATCCCCTGGCAGACGTAGCAGCGATAGCTCGGGTTGGCGACGAACTCGGGATCGTCGAGCTCGCTGTAGGTGACCACCTCGTGGCGGATGCCGATCTCCCCGGCGAGCCGCCGGGCGTGATCCAGCTCCACCCCGGCCAGCGTCTCGGCCGCCGCCGTCACCGCCACCGCCCGCTCGCCGACCGCTCGAAAGGCGAGCGCCGCCACCACGGCCGAGTCCACTCCGCCCGAGTAGGCGACGAGGACCGATCCCCGTGCGGCGAGGTCGGAAGCGATGGCGTCGATGCGGGCGGCGAGGTCGAGGTCGGTCATCGGAGGGATGCTAGCACGCGGAGAGGGGAGGCTCCCTACCGCCCCGGCTCCGGGAGCTTCAGGGTCAGCGGCACCGCGAAGAAGATGCTGAAGACGACCAGGGCGTAGAGGGGGACCAGCGGCGCGGCTCTCTGGACCTCCAGGGGCGCCATGGCGCGGAGGAGAAGGACGACGGCGGGCGGACCGAGATAGTAGACGAGTAGGAGGAGGCGCCGGGCCGGGGGTGGGAGGCCCCGGCGGCGGCGCGCGTAGATGTTGCCGGCGAGCGATCCCAGGGCGACCGCCACACCGTAGAGGGTGTAGAGCGAGAGGTTCACGCTGCCCGCCATGGGCACCAGCCTCAGGCCGATCAGGAGGTTGACCGCCCAGCAGGCCAGGAAGAGCGCCAGGAAGACGACCTCGAACCGTTTCACGCTCGCCCCGACCCTCTACTCGTAGCTGTCCGTGGGCGGGCAGGAGCAGATGAGGTTGCGGTCCCCCCAGGCGTTGTCGACGCGGGCGACATAGGGCCAGAACTTGCGCTCCTTGACCCAGGCCATGGGGAAGGCCGCCTGCTCGCGGGTGTAGGGTCGGTCCCACTCGGCCGACATCACGTCCTCGGCCGGATGGGGAGAGCTCTTGAGCACGTTGCCCTGGCGGTCGGCCTTGCCGTCCTCGATGGCGCGGATCTCTTCGCGGATGGCGATCATGGCCTCGCAGAAGCGGTCCAGCTCGGGCTTCGACTCGCTCTCCGTCGGCTCGATCATCAGCGTGCCGGGCACCGGGAAAGACATGGTCGGGGCGTGATAGCTGAAGTCCATCAGGCGCTTGGCCACGTCCTCGGCTTCGATCCCCGCGGTGGTCTTGAAGGGCCGCAGGTCGAGGATGAACTCGTGCGCCACCCGGCCCTCGCGGCCGGTGAAGAGCAGGGGGTAGTGCTTGCGCAGCCGCGAGGCCATGTAGTTGGCGTTCAGGATGGCGATCTCGGTGGCGCGGGTGAGCCCGTCCGCGCCCATCAGGGCGATGTAGGCCCAGGAGATCGGCAGGATCCCGGCGCTCCCCCAGGGAGCGGCGGAGACCGGGCCGATGCCGTCCTCGCCGCCGGTCGGGATCACCGGGTGCCCGGGCAGGTAGGGCGCGAGGTGGGGGGCGGCGCAGATCGGCCCCATGCCCGGCCCGCCGCCGCCGTGCGGGATGCAGAAGGTCTTGTGCAGGTTCAGGTGGCAGACGTCGGCCCCGAAGTCGCCGGGCCGGCAGAGCCCCACCTGGGCGTTCATGTTGGCGCCGTCCATGTAGACCTGCCCGCCGTGCTCGTGGATCGCCGCGCAGATGTCGCGGATGCCCTCCTCGAAGACGCCGTGGGTCGAGGGGTAGGTCACCATCAGCGCCGCCAGCCGGTCGCGGTGCTTCTCGGCCTTGGCTTTGAGGTCGTCGAGCTCGACGTTGCCCTGCGCGTCGCAGGCGACCACCACCACCTTGAGCCCGGCCATCACGGCCGAAGCCGGGTTGGTGCCGTGGGCGGAGACCGGGATCAGGCAGACGTCGCGATGATCCTCGCTCCGCGCGCGGTGGTAGGCGCGGATCACCATGAGGCCGGCGTACTCGCCCTGGGAGCCGGCGTTCGGCTGCAGGGAGCAGGCGGCGAAGCCGGTGATCTCGGCGAGCCAGCTCTCCAGGGTGCGGAAGAGCTCGCGGTAGCCCGCGGTCTGCTCCGGCGGCGCGAAAGGGTGGAGGTTCGAGAGCTCCGGCCAGGTGATGGGCACCATCTCGGAGGTCGCGTTGAGCTTCATGGTGCACGAGCCGAGCGGGATCATCGAGGTGGCGAGGGACAGGTCCCGCGCCTCCAGCCGCTTGATGTAGCGCAGCATCTCGTGCTCGGTGTGATAGCTGTTGAACACCGGATGGGTCATGAACTCGGAGGTGCGCGCGTGGGGCGCCGCCATTTCCGTGGCAGCCGTGTCGACCTGCCCGCTCTCGACCAGGCCGGCGGCCGAGAAGCCGGGGTCGCCGCCGGCGAACACCTCGAAGAGGGCATCCAGGTCGGCGAGCGAGACCGTCTCGTCGAGGGCCACGCAGACCGTGTGCTCGCCCAGCCTCCGCAGGTTGATCTCCTTGGCGGCGGCGGCGGCCACGACCTCGGCCGCCGGGAGCTTGCCGAGATCGACGCGCAGGGTGTCGAAGAACGGCTCGCGGCCGGCCTCGAGCCCCAGGCGGCGGAGGCCCTCGGCGAGCACGGCGGCCAAGGCGTGCACCCGGCGGGCGATGCGCCGCAGCCCCTCGGGGCCGTGATAGACGCCGTACATGCCGGCCATGATGGCGAGCAGCACCTGCGCCGTGCAGATGTTGCTCGTCGCCTTCTCGCGCCTTATGTGCTGCTCGCGCGTCTGCATCGCCATGCGGTAGGCCGTGCGGCCCCGGCGGTCGCGCGAGACGCCGATCACCCGGCCCGGGAGCTGGCGCTTGAACTCGTCGCGGGTCGCGAGGAAGGCGGCGTGCGGACCGCCGAAGCCCATGGGCACGCCGAAACGCTGCGAGGTACCGACGGCGACGTCGGCGCCGATCTCGCCCGGCGGGCGCAGCAGGGCGAGCGCTAGCAGGTCGGCGGCCATCACCACCAGGGCGCCGGCCGCGTGGGCCCGCTCGGCCACCGGGCCGTAGTCGAGCACCCGCCCGTCGGTCGCCGGGTACTGGAGGAGGACGCCGAAGACGCCGGCGAAATCGGCCGCGGCCGCGTCGCCCACCCGCACCTCGATGCCGAGCGCCCCGGCCCGGGTCTTCACCACTTCGATCGTCTGCGGATGGCAGTCCGCGGCGACGAAGAAGGCCGAGCTCTTGCCGTTGGAGGCGGCAAAGCACATGTGCATGGCTTCGGCCGCGGCGGTGCCCTCGTCGAGCAGCGAGGCGTTGGCGATCGGCAGGCCGGTCAGCTCCGCCACCAGGGTCTGGAAGTTGAGCAGCGCCTCGAGCCTGCCTTGAGAGATCTCGGCCTGGTACGGGGTGTACTGCGTGTACCAGCCGGGATTCTCCAGGATGTTGCGCTGGATCACCCCCGGCACCAGGCAGCCGTGGTAGCCCATGCCGAGGTAGGAGCGGAACACCCGGTTTTGGCGCGCGATGCCGTGCAGCCAGTCGAGCATCTCGCGCTCGCCCAGCTCGCGGTCGGCCGGCAGGCCTTCGAGCGACAGCCGGCCGCGCAGCCGGATCGATGCCGGGACGGTCTCCCGCACCAGCGCCTCCAGCGAGTCGAGGCCCAACTCGTCCAGCATCTGCCGCACTTCCTCCGGGCTCGGCCCGATGTGGCGGCGGACGAAGGTGTCGGTCGGCTGAAGCGTGGCGGCGAGCCCGCCGGCGACGGCGGGCTCGGTCAAGGTCTTAAGATTCTCCACTCTTCACGAACTCCTCATACTGTTCGGCATTCATCAAGTCCTTGAGGTCCGCGGCGGACGAGAACCGCATCTTGAGCAGCCAACCCTCCCCGTGCGGGTCCTCGTTGAGCAGCTCCGGGTCTTCGACGACGGCGTCGTTGACCTCGATGACCTCGCCCGCGACCGGGGTGAAAACCTCGGCGACCGCCTTGACCGACTCGATGGTGCCCAGCTCGTCGTTGGTGTCGAACACCTGGCCGATCTCGGGCAGCTCGACGAACACCACCTCGCCCAGCTCGGCCTGCGCGAACTCGGTGATCCCCAGCACGCAGGTGTCGTCCTCGACCCGGACCCACTCGTGCTCCCTCGAATAGAGATACTCGCTCGGATACATGCTCTCGGTACCCTCCAGGTTCGGCGTATCCGGTCAGCGCCGATCCCCGCCATTTCAAAAGATGCCTGCAGACCGCGCTCCGCGGCTCCCTAGCGGGGGCGGCGGTAGAAGGGCGGCGTGACCACCACGGCAGGGAGCTCCCGGCCGCGCACGCCGATCGTCAGGGAGGTGCCGGGCGCGGCCAGGGCCGGAGGCACGTACGCCATCCCCAGGGCTTTCTCGAACGTGGGGCTCCAGGTGCCGCTGGTGACGACTCCCACGCCGTCGCCGTCCGAGAGAACCGCATGGCCCTGCCGCGCGATTCCCCGGCCCTGCACCTCGAAGCCGACGAGCTTCTTGCCCAGCCCCTCTGCGCGCTGTGCGAGCAGCGCGTCACGGCCGAGGAAGTCGCCACCCTTGTCCAGCTTGACCACCCAGTCGAGACCGGCCTCGAGCGGGGTCGTCTCCTCGTCGATCTCGTGTCCGTAGAGGGCCATCGCCGCTTCGAGGCGCAGGGTGTCGCGCGCCCCCAGGCCGGCGGGCTGCAGGCCGTGCTCCGCCCCGGCCTCCATCAGGCGCTCCCAAACGGCCGCGGCATGCTCGGGAGCCAGGTAGATCTCGAAGCCGTCCTCGCCGGTGTAGCCGGTGCGCGAGATCAGCGCCGGCACGCCGGCCACCTCGCCCTGAAGGAAGCCGTAGTAGCGCAGCGCCGCGATGCCCGGAGAGGCGAGGGGGGTGAGGATGGGGAGGGCCTTGGGGCCCTGGAGGGCCAGCAGGGCCCAGCGTTCGCTCTCGTCGATCACCTCGGCGTCGCCGCTGGCGCGCGACGCGATCCACTCGAAGTCGCGCGGGGCGTTCGAGGCGTTGACCACCACCAGGAACTCCTCGGGCGCCAGCCGGTAGATCAGCAGGTCGTCGACGTAGGTGCCGCGCTCGGTCAACAGGCCGCTGTAGTGGGCCCGGCCGGCCGCGAGCTTGCTGACGTCGTTGGGAGTGAGCCGCTGCAGGAAGGCCTCGGTGCCGGCACCGCGCACCCGGATCTCCCCCATGTGGGAGACGTCGAACAGGCCGGCCGCCGTGCGCACGGCCCGGTGCTCCTCGATCACTCCCGCGTACTGCACCGGCATGTCCCAGCCGGCGAAATCCACCATGCGCGCTCCCGCCGCCAGGTGGCAGGCATGGAGCGGCGTCCGCTTCAAGTCGTCGCTGTTGGCCATGTCTTCGAAGGGTTCCTTCTCGTGGTCTGGCTCGTGGTCTGGCGCGGTCGGCCCGCGGCAATCGTCAAACGCTATCACAGGGGCGCGGAGCCCTGCTCGTCACCGCATCGCCACACCGGCGCCGCCGCTTCGGCTCTACCCCTGGTCCATGATTTTCCGCGCAGTTCCGGCTCCTTTTTTCCTGCCCTACTTTGCAGCCCGGGCAAAGCGCGGTATTTTCGCATCAGGAAGGTGCTCGCATGAAACTTCTCGCCATTCGCCACGCCATCGCCGAAGAGAGCGAAGACTTCGCCCGCACCGGCAAGGACGACCGGTTGCGCCCGCTGACCGACGAGGGCCGCAAGAAGATGAAGCAGGCTGCCAAGGGCCTCCGGGAGCTGGTGCCCGGGATCGACCTGCTGGCGACCAGCCCTCTCACCCGCGCCGCCCAGACGGGCGCCATCCTCGACTCCGTCTACGGCGGCGTGGACGAGGTCGAGATCGAGGAGCTGGCCCCCGAGGCCACCCCCGCCGAGTTCCTCCTCTGGCTGCGCAAGCAGAAGGCCGGGACGCTCGCGGTCGTCGGGCACGAGCCGAGCCTCAGCCTGATCGTCTCCTGGCTGCTCACCGGCAGCGAGCGCCGCATCTTCGCCTTCCGCAAGGGGGGCGCCTGCATGCTGGAGTTCCCCGGCGAGGTGGCGGCCGGCACCGCCACGCTGCTCTGGGCGCTCGCCCCGGCCCAGCTCCGCGACCTGGCGGATTGAGATTGAGATGAACGCCGGCGCCGGACTCCTAGCACGTCCTCCCGAAGAGGGTGCCCGCCTGCTCGCGCTCTCCTACCTCGACCAGGCGGCGGCGGCCCGGCCGCGCATGGAGGATGCCGCCGATACCGAGGCCCTGCACGACTTCCGGGTCGGCCTGCGGCGGCTGCGCAGCGCTCTCCGGGCCTACCGCGAGCAGCTCGACGGCAGCGTGCCCAAGAAGCTCGCCAAGCGCCTCCGCCGCCTCGCCGCCTCGACCGGCCCGGGCCGCGACACCGAGGTGCAGATCGAATGGCTGCGCGGGCGCTCGAAACACCTCTCCGGCCACCACCGCACCGGCCTCAACTGGCTGCTCTCCCGGCTTGAGGAGAGGATGCGGCAGGCCCAGGACCAGATGGAGGCCGAGCTGGCGCAGGAGCTCGGCGAGGTCGAGGAGGCCCTGCGCCGGCGGCTCTCCGTCTACCGGACCGAGGTCCACCTCGACGGCGCCGGGCCGCGCCCGAGCTTTGCCGAAGCCACCGACGGCATCCTCCGCCGCCAGGTCGAGGAGCTGGAGGAGCACCTCGGGCGCATCGCGGACTCCGGCGACCAGGAGGAGGCCCACGAGGCGAGGATCAGCGCCAAGCGCCTGCGCTACCTCATCGAGCCCCTCGCCGGGGAGCTGCCCACGGCCGCCCCGCTGGTGAAACGCTTCAAGGCGCTCCAGGACCTCCTGGGGGACCTCCACGACGCCCACGTCCTGGAGTTGGAGCTCGCCGAGGCGCTCGATACCGCGGCCCTCGAGCGCACCCGCCGCATCCTCGACCTCTCCCTCCAGGGTGCCCGGGACGAGAAGCTGCTGCGCGCCGAGCGGCGCCGCGCCGTCGAGGCCGGCCTCATCGCCCTGGCCCGGCTCAACCGGGCGCGGCGCGACCGGCTCTTCGCCCAGCTCCAAGAGGAGTGGCTGAACGGCAGGGCGGCGGACTTCCTCCG
>Ga0190265_10002590_pt1 | contig 12167 bp, 8 predicted proteins | sample Popmic124T_FD_133135 | JGI IMG/M metagenome (GOLD analysis project Ga0190265, IMG submission 133135) | Populus adjacent soil microbial communities from riparian zone of Indian Creek, Utah, USA - 124 T | ecosystem: Environmental > Terrestrial > Soil > Riparian zone | place: USA: Utah | collected... | reverse complement strand
CGTGGACCTACAAGCACCATCCCATGTACGGGCCGCAGGACTACCACGCGACCTGCGCCGTCACGAACTACGCCGACCGCGGCAACGTCCAGAACTGCGAGCTCGTCGGCCTGCCGGATCTGAACACCAGCGCGCCGTACGTGCAGGATCAGCTGGCCGGGTACCTGGACGATCTGCTCGACATCGGCGTCGCCGGCTTCCGCATCGACGGCGGCAAGCACATGTTCCACGCCGACGTCGCCGGCATCCTCGGCCGCGCCGGAAACCCGTACGTGTTCCTCGAGGTCATCGGAGCGCCCGGCGAGGCGGTGCAGCCGGGCGAGTACACCTATCTCGGCCAGGTGACCGAGTTCGGCTACAGCGGGCACATCGGCCATCGCTTCAAGCAGGGGCAGATCCGCGACCTCGACGAGATCGCCGACGGCAAGCTGCCCTCGTCGAGCGCCGTCGTGTTCGTGGACAACCACGACAACCAGCGCGGTCACGGCTCGGGCGGCGACCCCGTCACATACAAGGATGGCTCGCTCTACAACCTCGCCACCGCTTTCATGCTGGCCCACCCGTACGGCTATCCCAGCATCATGTCGAGCTACGACTTCTCGAACCCGGACCAGGGCCCGCCGCCGCCGGGTGGCTGCGGCGCCCCGGGCTGGGTGTGCGAGCACCGGTGGACCACGATCGCCAACATGGTCGGGTTCCGCAACGTCACCAGCGGAGAGCCGGTGACCAGCTGGTGGGACAACGGCAACAACCGCATCGCCTTCGGCCGCGGCGACAAGGGCTTCATCGTCATCAACAAGGAAGCCGGCGCGATGGACCAGACGCTCCAGACCGGCATGCCGGCGGGCGCGTACTGCAACATCGCGCGGGGCGAGCTGTCAGGCGGTGTCTGCACCGGCGGCAGCATCACCGTCGACGGCAGCGGCAACGCGCGCTTCGTCGTGGCCGGCATGGAGGCCGCGGCCATCCACGCCGGCGCCCGCCCCACCGGAGGGCCGAGCGGCCAGGTCAGCGTGAGCTTCTCCTGCCACAACGGCACCACGGTGCCGGGGCAGAGCGTCTACGTGGCCGGCAGCGTCGCCGAGCTCGGCTCCTGGAGCCCGGCCGCCGCGCGCAAGCTCGACCCGACCGCGTACCCGACCTGGACCGGGACGTTCTCCGCTCCGGCGAGCACCCAGATCCAGTGGAAGTGCATCAAGCGCGACGAGGTCGACCCGGACCAGGATCTGGTGTGGCAGCCCGGCGGCAACAACGCCGTGCAGACGCCCGCCTCGGGCAGCGTCTCGACCGCCGGCAGCTTCTGACGGCCGCCGCGGCTCGATCGAATCGGGCTACTCTGCGAGAGATGGCGAAGTCGGCGCTCCGTCACCGTCTCGCGGCCTGGTTCGCGCAGCGGGACCTCGCGCTGCTGAGCGGCGCGCTGCTGCTCGTCGCCCTGGGCTGGGCCTTCGCGGAGATCTCCGACGAGGTCCTCGAAGGGGAGACGAAGGACCTCGACGACCGGATCCTCATGGCGCTGCGCGATCGCGCCGACGCCGCCGATCCGATCGGGCCGGCCTGGCTCGAGGAGCTCGGGCGCGACATGACCGCGATGGGCGGCGTGCTGGTGCTGACCACCGTGACGCTGTCCGTGGTCGGGTTCCTGCTCATCCAGCGCAAGAACCACGCCGCGCTGTTTCTGGCGCTCGCGACCGGCGGCGCGCTGATCGCGAGCCTGATCCTCAAGAACAGCTTCGATCGCCCGCGCCCGGACGTGGTCCCACACCTGTCGCACGTCATGACGTCCAGCTTTCCCAGCGGCCACTCGATGCTCTCCGCCGCGGTCTACCTGACCCTCGGCGCCATGCTGGCCAGGATGTCGCAGCAGAAGCGGCTCAAGCTCTACTTCCTCGGCCTCGCGATGCTGATCACCCTGCTGGTCGGGGTGAGCCGCGTGTACATGGGCGTGCACTACCCGACCGACGTCCTGGCCGGCTGGACGATCGGTCTGGCGTGGGCGCTCCTGTGCTGGCTCGTCGCGCGGCGACTCCAGCGCGAGGGTCGCGTCGAGCAGGACGCGACCCGCCAATAGCGCATCGCCAGGATGCCACGGCGCGGCTCGCCGCCGCTATACTCGCGTTCACGAAGGTCCCGGGCTTCCAGATTGCGCGCCGCATCGGGCGAGGCGGTATGGGCGAGGTACTCGAGGCGGTGCGCACCGGCCCGGGTGGATTTCGCATGCCGGTCGCGCTCAAGCGGCTGGCCGCCGACCAGGCCATCCGCGGCGAGATGGTGCAGCGCTTCTTCACAGAGGCGCGCATCCTGGCCCGGCTCGACCATCCGAACATCGTCCGCGTCCACGACGTGCTGGCCGTCGATGCCGGCTACTTCATCGTGATGGAGCTCCTGCGCGGCGCCACCCTGGCCGAGCTGGCGGCGCACGGCGGCGACCGCACTCCCTGGCCGGAGGTGCTGGCCGTGGCGGAGCAGGCGCTGGCCGGGCTGGCCTATGCCCACGCGGCATGCGACGACGGCGGGCATCCGCTCGGCCTGGTGCACCGCGACGTCACGCCGCGCAACCTGTTCGTGACCGACGCCGGCCAGGTGAAGCTGCTCGACTTCGGCATCGCCAAGCTGCACGAGCGGCTGGAGGCCGCGATCACGCGCGAGGGGACGATCCACGGCACGCTCGAGCTCCTGTCGCCGGAGCAGGCGGCGGGCGAGAGCGCCGACGCGTCGACCGATCTCTATCAGCTGGGCGCGTCGATCTACTGGGCGCTGGCCGCGCGCTACCCGCACGGATCCGGCAGCGCACCGGAGCTCCTGGCCCGCATCATCGCCGGCGCGCCGCGCCCGCTGGCCGAGCTGCGCCCGGACCTGCCGGCCGCGGTGGTGGCGCTGATCGCGCGCGCGATGGCGCGCGAGCGGGCGGCGCGCTTCGCCTCGGCGGCGGAGATGCGCGAGCAGGTGGCGGCGCTGCTGGCGCCGACGCGGATCAGCGCGGCGGATCTCTCGCGCGCGGTGCGCGACGCGGGCAGCGCCGCCCCGCCCGAGGACGGGAGCCATCCGGCGCCCACCGAGACGATGACGCGGACCGGGCCGGTGAACCCGGCCGCGGCGCTGGCCACCACGCAGGCCGCGCCGCGCGCGCCCCGGCGCTGGGGTCGCGTCGCCGTCGGCCTGGGCGGGGCAGGCGCGCTGTCGCTCGCGATCTGGCTCGCGCGCGGCGAGGATCCGTCCGCGGGACGCGAAGTGCGCGAGGTGATGCTGACCCTGACCGTCGGCGACCAGCAGCCGATGGGCGGCGGCGTGTCGCACGACGGGACCCGCCTGGTCTACGTCGACGGCGCCCGCATCCTGGTCCGGCCGCTCGACGGCGGGAGAGTCGAGCGCCAGGCCGTGCCGACCGGGCTCTCGCCGATGGACGCCGAGTTCACGCGGGACGACCAGATCGTCGCCTTCGGCCAGCACCGGAGCGGCGAGTGGCAGCTGTGGCGGCTGGGCTCGGCCGGGGTCGCGCTCCTCCACTGGGCGTCCGATCGCTTCCTCATGCGAGTGGCGCCGGACGGCAAGTCGATCGCTTGCGCCCACGACGAGCGCGAGGTGCAGCTGATCGTGCCGGGCCACCCGCCGCGCCGGCTGCTCGAGCTGTCCGCCGGCGAGATGGTCGGCGGCATGGCCTGGTCGCCGGATGGAGCGCGCCTCGCGGTCGTCATCACCGCGCCGGACGGCGGCGACGACCGCATCGACGTCGTCGAGGTGGCGGGCCCGGTCGCGGCCCGCCTGCGCACCCTGCACCGGCGCCGCTTCTCCACCTACGTCGCGGTGCTCATCGCCTGGCCGCAGCCGGATCGGATGCTGTACGCGGTCAACGACCGGCGCGGCGCCAACCTCTACTCGCTCGACCTGACCACCGGCGCGGAGAGCCCGGTCTACCGCTGGGCCGGCCTGTCGATCACCGGCGGCCGGTGGAGCGGCGGCCGGCTGCTGTGCCACCGGGGGACCCAGCGCTACGGCATCTTCGTGGCCGAGAAGGGCGGACCGCTGCGCCGCCTGTCGACCGGCGACGGCCAGACCCGCCGTCTGGCCGGCTGGAGCGAGCAGGGCTGGCTCTTCTACGCCAACGACGCGGCCGGCAACTTCGACATCGTCGCCCACCCGCCGTCCGATCCACCGGCGCTGTGGATGAGCGGCGACGGCGACGACCTGCCGGACACGATGGTCGACGGCGCGCTCCTGTTCCAGCGCAGCCCGGGCGCGAGCGACGGCACCGTCGATCTGTGGCGATCGTCCGGGCCCGGCGACGCCCAGCGCATGACCTCGGTGCGCGCGGCCGGGATGGCGGCCAACGCGCTCCGCTGCGCCGGCGACCGCCGCGCTCCCTGCGTCATCGAGGAGGTCGACGGCGGGCAGGCCCGCTACTCCCTCTTCGATCCGGTGCGCGGGGCGCGCGGGCGCGAGATCGCGTCGGTGCCGGCGCGCGGCCACTACCAGCGCAACATGGCGCTCTCGCCCGATGGAGCGTCGCTGGCCGTGGTCACCGGCGGTGGGGTGATCGCGCTGTTCGACGTGGCCAGCGGCGACCGGCGAGAGGTCCCGGTCGCCGGCATGAGCGCCTTGCAGTCGGTCAGCTGGTCGGTCGACGGCAGCGAGCTCCTGGTCACCGGCGTGGGCTGGAGCGGCCGCCTGTTCGCCGCGCTGCGCGTCGGCCTCGACGGCACGGTCGCGCCGATCGAGTCCAGCCAGGACCGCTGGTACTGGCGCCCGCAGGAGTCGCCCGACGGGTCGCGCGTGGCCGTGGTGGCGATGGACTTCGCGATCGATCTCGCGGTGCTCGAGGGAATCTGATCAGCGCAGGCCGTGCCGCCAGAGCAGGCGGTAGAGGTACTTGCGATCGATGCCGGCCGAGCGAGCCGCGGCCGAGACGTTGCCGCCGTGGCGCGCCAGGAGCTCCTCGAGGTAGCGCTTCTCGAAGTCGCGGTGCCAGCTCTCTCGCGCGGCCTTGAAGTCGAGCGCGCCGTCCGGCTCCGCGCCCTCGCCGGGCGGGTCCGCGCCGAGCGGCGGGCGCTCGGCCAGGGCCAGGCAGCGCTCGATGTAGTTGCGCAGCTCGCGCACGTTGCCCGGCCACGGGTGGCGGGCGAGATCGGCGTGGCAGGCCTCGCCGCGCAGCGCGCCGGCCTCGGGGCGGTCGGCCAGGCCGAGCCGGCCGAGCACGTGCTCGACCAGGAGCGGGATGTCCTCGGGCCGCTCGCGCAGCGGCGGCAGCCTGACCTCGAGCACGGCCAGGCGGTAGTACAGATCGGAGCGAAACCGGCGCGCGTTGACCTCGCCGCGCAGGCTGCGGTTGGTGGCGGCGATGACGCGCACGTCGACCGGCGCCCAGCGCGTGCCGCCGACCCGCTTGAACTCGCGCCGCTCGAGCACGCGCAGGAGCTTGGGCTGGACCTCCGGGCCGAGCTCGCCGATCTCGTCGAGGAAGATGGTACCGCCGGCGGCCAGCTCGAAGGCGCCCTGGCGGACGGAGACCGCGCTGGTGAAGGCGCCGCGCTCGTGGCCGAAGAGCTCGCTCTCGAGGAGATCGGGCGGGATCGCGCCGCAGTCCACCACGACCAGAGGACCGGCGCGGCGCGCGCTGGACGCGTGCACCGACTCCGCCGCCACCTCCTTGCCGGTCCCGGTCTCCCCCTCGATGAGCAGGGTGGCGTCGGACGCGGCCGCCCGGGCCAGGCGGGCGAACACCGCGCGCATCGCGACCGAGCCGCCGACCATGCCGCCGAATCCCGGCTCCTCGGCGACCGGCATGCCGACCGGCTCGTCGCCGAGCTCGAAGCGGAGCTGGGTGCGGCCGAGCCGGAGGGTGGCGCCGTCGGTCAGGTGCGCGTGCAGGATCGACACGCCGTCGACCAGGGTGCCGTTGCGGCTGCCCAGGTCGCGCACGGTGATGCGCCCGTCCTCGACGCCGACCTGGCAGTGGAAGCGCGACACCGTGCTGTCGCGCAGGACCAGCTCGGCTCGCTCATGGGTGCCGATGGTGAATCGATCGGCGGAGGCGGCGAAGACCGCGCCGGCGTCCGGCCCGTCGACCACCCGCACGCGCATGGGCGGGACCGGCGCCGTGGCGGCCGGCCGCGCGCCTGCGATCGCCGACGTGGTCGGCAGCTGGGTCTCGCCCTTCTCGCCCGCCATGAGGATGACCTTATCGCACTGGCCGGCCTGACGATCAGCGCGCAGGGCGGGACGTTCCGGTCCGCGAGCTGAGCGCGACGGTGATCAGGGTGGTCTTCTTCACCTTGAACTCCATCGGATGGACGCCGATGGTGTGGCCGGCCTTGTCGTAGTAACAGGCCGCTCCGCTGCAGCGCTGGCGGGCGTAGCCTGCCGCCGCCAGCGCCTTCTCGAACGCGGGCTGCGCCTCGTCCGCGCTGCTCCACGACGTGGAGCGGAGCTTCAGCTCCTGGGCCGAGGATGCGCACACGCGGGTCTTGTCCTCGTCGATCGGGAGGGCGAGGTCGGTCCACGGCGCGGTGAGATCGGCCGACTTCTCGCAGCCGGCGCCGTAGTTGGTGCGACAGCCGGTGGCGGCCGCGGTGAGCGAGAGAAGCAGGGCAACAGCAAACGTCTTCATGATCTTCCTCCTCGAAACAGAGGCCTCGCTGCTCAGCAAGCGACGTGCCCGGGGCGGCGGCGCGGCCATTCGCTGGCTCGCGCGATCGGCCGCCCGGCCGGGTGTGGACCTGGACGCCACAGGTGTCGCCGGTGCGGCCCCGGCCGCTCGCGGCCCCGGCGGCGCGATCGGCGCCGGGCGACTCGGATCGAGGGCGCGGCACGTCGCTTGCTGAACGGTCGCGTCGCCGCCGCATCCGCGGCCGGCGTCTCTCGAGGAGGTCTCCGATGAATTCACTCACTCTCGTTCGTGTCGTCCTGCCCGCCGCTCTCTGCCTGGCCGCCGCCGGAACCGCTTCCGCAAAGCCAGCGCCGGACACCGACGGCAACATCACCGCGTACGACCACGCCGGCAAGTCGGTGCTGCTGGTCGTGGAGTGCGCGCGCGGATCGCTCGGGCCCGAGTACCCGAAGTGCCTGGAGCAGGTGCGCGGACAGGCCCACGACCAGGTGTGCAAGCCCGGCGTGGGCAAGGAGATCGCGGGCAAGACCCACTACAAGTACCGCATGGGCGCCATCAAGACTCTCCTCAGCGACTCGCTCGCGTGCGGGTCGGGCGGCGGCGACGAGGGCGGCGCCGGCGATGGGGAAGGCGGGGGCGAGGGCGAGGGGAGCGCCGGCGATCGCAAGGGCTCGTGCGGCGCCTACGAGCTGGACGGCAAGGTGATCGTCGAGCGCCGGTGCCTGCACCGCAGCGGCGGCCGCACCTACGACTACGTGACCTGCGGCAAGCGCGTGCGCGATCGCGCCAAGGAGCTCATCTGCAAGGCCCAGGGCAAGGGGCTGCACAAGTACCTGTACCGCTCGGGTGAGAGCAAGCCGAGCACCAGCAGCGTGTACTGCAAGGACTGACGCCGGCGTTCACTGACCGGACCTTGCACGAGCCATGTTCTATCGGCTGTGCAGGGCGCCAGAGCGCGGCGAGGAGGATTCCGGACAGGCCCGGTGATGAGGGCGGGCCTCGCGGTGGAAGCGCAGCGCGTCAGGCCTCAGACCTCAGGGAAAGGGACACGATGCTGCCCCTGAGGTCTGAGGTCCGAGGTCTGAGGTCTGAGGTCTGAGGTCTGAGGTCCGAGGTCGTGCCCGCGCTCCCAGGCCGCTGCCGTGGCTAGCGGCGCCGGCGCGCCTTGATCAGGCGGCGCCGCAGCTTGGGGAGCTTGGCGGCCGCCTCGGGCAGGCGCTTGAACCAGCTGAGCGCCCAGCGCGCTTGCCGTGCGGCGAGCCCGGTCCTCGCGATCTGCTCGAGGAGCGAGACGTCGTCGTCCTTCTTGCGGTCCGGGACCGACAGCGCCATGCGCATGCCCTCGTCGTAGAGCGCCACCGCCTCGGTCGGAGAGCGGTGCGCGACCACGCGGGCCAGCTCGACCAGCGCGAAGGAGAGGTTGGCCGGATCGGCCGGCTTCACCTCGCGCAGGATCTGGACGGCCTCGCGATCGAGCCGCTCGGCCTCGGCGATGCGGTCCCCCTCCTCGAGGATGGTCGCGTAGCCGAGCTGGTTCAGCACCACTTCCATGTGCTTCGGTCCGTAGGCCTGGCGCAGGATCCGATCGCAGATGGCCACCTGCTCGATTGCCTCGTCGTGCCGCTCGAGGTCGCTCAGCGCCTGGCCCAGCTGACAGTGCCCGATCGCCGTCTCCACGTTGCCGGAGCCGGCGGTCCGGAAGTTCTTGCTGACCGCCTCCTTGCCGTAGCGCACGGCCGCTTCCAGGTCGTTGCTCTCGCGCGCGAACTGGGCCAGGACCGTGAGCGCCTTGATGGTGAGCGCGTCGAAGGTGCGCCCCCCGGCGCGGAACGTCTCGTATGCGTGCTGCGCGTGGGGCATCGCCTTCTCGCGCTCGCCCAGCACGTTCAGCACCTGGGCCAGGACCAGCTCCGCGTTGGCGACCTCCCAGCTCTGCGGCCCGCGCGCGGCCAGAAACGCGTCGTATGCCTCCTGGAAGCGATCGCGCGACAGCTCCTGGTTGCCCACCGCGAACTCGAGCGCGCCCAGCGCCATCGCGAGATCGGCGCGCTGAGCCGGGTCGTCGCCGGCCTGGGCCACCGCAGCGCGCGCGGCCGGCTCGAGCGCGCGCGCCTGATCCGGGCGATCCGTCTTGGATGCGAGCGTCTCGATGAGACGGATCCAGGCGGTCGCGACCATCGGGTGACGGCGCGCATGCGCCGCCTCCAGGATCAGCTGGCGGAGCGTCGCCTCGACCGCGAAGTAGTCCCCCGCCTCGTCCTGGGCCGAGGCCTGCAGGTGCAGGAGGCCGGAGGCCAGGCCGTGCCCGAGCCGCCTGGCCTCGGCAACTGCCCTGGCGACCTCGTCGAGCGCCTCGCCGGGGCGCCTGGCGCGGACCGCCGCGCGCAGCCGCGCCTCCTCGACCTCGACCTTCTGGTGGGCCTCGGTGCGGTTGGCGGGGTCGAACGCGCCGGGGAAGATCTTCGCGATCCGCGCCTCGTCGGCGCAGGTCGACACAGGGGTCAGGCCGCGCGCGCTCTCCGCGATGCGCTGCAAGTCATCCGGCTTCTCCGCGGCGCTCGCGATCTGCGTGAACGCCTCCAGCTCGTCCGCGAGCCGATCGAGGCACAGCGTCCGCTGCTCGAGCAGGCGCGCCGATTGCTCCTTGCGCTGGTGGGTCGCCTTCCACGCATCCACGCGCATCGCCAGCCAGGCGTCGCGATAGCTGCCGAGAGCGCCGGCGGTGCCTTCTGCCAGCTTCGCGACGGCGGGATCCTTCGTCCGCGCGAACGCAGCGCGCAGCCGCTCCATCCGGTCCGGGTCCGATGCGCTCGCCATCCGGCTCTCGCCGGCCGCGCGCACGAGCGCCTCGTCGTCGGGTCGCTCGTCGCCGAGGCCGCCCACGCCCACGGCCACGGCCACCCCGGCCAGCGCGAACGCCGCCGCGCCCGAGATGGCGAGCCGTCGGCGGCGGGGCGCGGTCGCGACGCGCTCCAGCGCGGTCAGCAGCGCGACCATGTCCGGCCAGCGCGCCTCCTTGGCGAAGGCGAGGCCGCGCAGGATGCAGCGCCACAGGCCGCGCGGGGGGGCGTGGCGCGACTGCGGCGGCGATGCCGGTCCGTCGAGGATGGACCCCATCAGCTCGGCGACCGTGGAGCCGGCGAACGGCCGCGAACCGTACAGCGCCTCGTAGGCGGTGACACAGAACGAGAACTGATCGCTCAGCGCGTCGCCGTGATGACCCTCGAACATCTCGGGGGGCATGTACATCGGCGTGCCGACGAGGACGCCGGCGCGGGTGAGGGCCAGGCTCGCGACGGATCCGATGGCGACGCCGCGCAGGTCCGCCGGCACCGGCTCGCTGGTCCGCCCGGCCAGCTTGGCGAGGCCGAAGTCGGTGACGAGGATGCGGCCGTCGCGCGCGATCATCACGTTGTCCGGCTTCACGTCGCGGTGGACCAGCCCGGCGGCATGCGCCGCGGCCACTCCCTGCCCGGCGGCCATGAGCACGCCGAGCGTCTCGCGCCAGGATCGCGGTGTCTCGAGCCACTGGCGCAGCGTCTGGCCGTCGACCAGCTCCATGGCGCAGAACATCAGATTGCCGTCGGAGCCGAGCTCGTAGATCCGGACGACGTTCGGGTGGGTCAGGCGCGCCATGGCCTGGGCCTCGCGGCGCAGGCGAGCCTTCCCCTCGTCGTCCAGGCCGCGCGCGTCGAGGCCCAAGAGCTTGATCGCCACCTCGCGATCCAGCTCCGGGTCGTGCGCCGCCCACACCTCGCCCATGCCGCCGCGGCCCAGGATGCGCGTCAGCGTGAAGCGCCCCAGCCGCTTGCCGGCGGCCGCGTCCGACTCCGGCGCGTAGAGCTGCGCCATGGAGGCGGCGTACTCGATCCCCGGGGTGGCGCCGATCGCCGAGACCTTCCGCCCGCACGCATCGCACGAATCGACGTGCTGCGCGAGCGCGGCGGCGTAGCCGGCCGACAGCACCCGGCCGGCGAACAGGATCAGATCGTCGTCGGACGGACACCCGAAGCGCTGGGTGTCCACGCCTGCCGTGTCCACGCCGACGTCGTGCGGCTGCCGAGGCACCGTGGACGGTCAGAGTACTACAGTCGAGCTGCGCGTCGATACGCGCCGGTCCGACCCCCCTGGCAGTGATGCGCTGCAGCGACCCGGCGGTCAGCAGCGGATATCGCTGACCTGGATGAATTGACCGTCGCGGATCTCGGGCCCCCGGACTCCTGTCAGTCGCCGCGGAGGGGGATGGTGTCGAAGTCGCCGCTTCTGACGTAGCCGTTGGTGTCGGCGATCCCTCTGGCGCAGTCGCGACGGTTGCGCGACCGCCAGCATGCATCGACCCAGTTGACGCCGTTGACGGCGCCGCCGTCGTCCTGATGCACCACGTAGAAGCGCCGGGACCAGGCCTTCCGCCCGTGGCCGCAGACGATCGCGCGGACCGGGTCGATGTGGTAGTGGCCGGTCTTGTCGACGGTGCTGAAGTCCGCCCACACCTCGGCGCACCGGTTGTCCGCCTTCGTGTCGGATGGAATGCAAGAACTGCGCGAGGCCCGAGGCAGCGCGCGCTGTATGCGGCTCGCCCGCGCTTGCTTCAGTGGACGATGCTCCACTGCTGATTCGGGCGGCTCGACCATGCGGAACGCCCGGGAATCGCGACCGGCTGTCTTCGCGATGCGCGCGTGGTAGGAGTGGATCGTGCGGCACCTGTCTCTCCTGATCGCCCTGTCGACCCTCGCCTGCTCGTCATCTCCTGCCCCACGGGCCGAGCCGGCGCGAGCCAACGTTCGCCGCGCCGACCCGACGCCGCCTCCCCTGCGCGATCCGGTCGAGGCGCCGCAGGAGGCCGCGGCACCCCAGGCCGCGCCGGAGCAGCTCGCGGCCGCATGCGAGGGACCCAGCATCGATCTGCGCGACGTGCTCGACGTGGGCGTGTGCCAGGTGGAGGGGAAGGGAGACAGGATCCCGGCCAGCGTCACCCGCTCGATCGAACCGGGTGTGATCGAGGTGAGCGCGGGCAAGCCGGCGCGCGGCGCCATCCGGCTCGAGAACACCGCCTCCGGGCCGGTCGACGTCCTCGTGTCGGTCCCGTGCGAGCTCGAGCAGCAGGTTGGCACGTGGATCGAGAACCCCTCGAACGGAAACCCGGTCGACACCGACAGGCCGGACTGCGAGAGGCGGTCGGTCAGCGGCTGCCTGGCCACCGTGCACCAGATCCGCATGCCGCCCGGCGGAACGGCGCGGTTTGCTTTCGAGGCGCCGACCGCGGTGCGCAAGTGGGACGAGCGGTGCGAGACCCATCGGCGCAGCGGCGCGGTGCCGCGCGGTCGCTACCGGTTGCGCGTGCACGCTCTCTTCCTCGGCGCCACCCTGGCAGCCGACATCGTCGTCCGCTGAGCCGGGCGCGAGTCTCCGGCGATCGCGAGGGCCTCGAACAGGCTTGCAACGGGACCGGTCGAGGAGGAGAGTGAGACGGTTCGCCGCCGGGAGGCGGCGATGGAGGGAGGGAGCCCATGGCGACTCATGAGATCCGCATCGACTCGTCGCGTCCGCTGGGCGCCGAGCCCGG